>Ga0187777_10002974_pt1 | contig 10834 bp, 11 predicted proteins | sample 1015_Q2_SP5_10_M_FD_132416 | JGI IMG/M metagenome (GOLD analysis project Ga0187777, IMG submission 132416) | Tropical peat soil microbial communities from peatlands in Department of Meta, Colombia - 1015_Q2_SP5_10_MG | ecosystem: Environmental > Terrestrial > Soil > Wetlands > Peat | place...
AGATCTTCAGGATCAAGTTTATCAGCAAGAGGCGTTGAGCCAGTGATATCAGCGAACATGATGGTCACAACGCGCCTTTCTTCGGGAGCAGTCAGCCTGATTTTGCTGCTGCCATCCAGGTCTGGCGAGTCATGAACTTCTCTTGTTTTGACGGGATGTAGAGTTATATTCTCGCTAACGGCGGTTGGCGTTGTAGACAATGGCGAACCACATTCCATACAAAATTTTGCCATTGGCAAATTAATTGTACCGCAGTGTGGACAAACAACCAGGCGATTGCCACATTCAAGGCAGAACTTAGCGGTTGATGGATTTTCAGACAGGCAATTCGGGCAGCGCATGTACAACCAGCTTTTAGGGCACTTGTTCGGGTAGCTACAATTTCAAATCACAATACGACGTACTCTTTTTGAAGAAGAACAGACTCATAGTATTGTACAACACGGCATGATGATATGGAGAACGGTTTCAGTATGGGACTATGTGTATTTTGAGCTTGACGGCTTGATCAAATTTGCGTACTATGGGGAATAACGGAAGGGAGAGCAAATTATGCAGCCAGAATACCAGGTGGAGAGTCGCAGTTATGACCAGTTGCTGCGAGGATCGTGGCGTGGGTATCGATTAAATGTAACAACAAAACTTAGTGATGAGAATATTGCAGAAACGACGAATGATTGTGTGCGTCTCTGGTTGCCTGCGGGGACACCAATGCATTGGACGAATGGTACTCGTCCTCTACGCTACAATTGTTTGCAATACTACTGGCCGCAGCGCTGGTACACACTCAGCTCATTTTATAATGATCGTTCGTTGATACATACGTATGCCTCAATCATTAAGCCCGCTGCCTTTGAACTTGAGCAACTATCCTATATCGATCTTGATCTGAGCGTGTTAGTAAAACCGGATTTGACCTATGAAGTATTGACACAGGCAGAGTTTGACGAACTGGCAGAAACCTTACACTATGATGAAGAGACACGTATCGGTGCATTGATGGCAATGGGCACACTAACCAACGCCATTCAATTAGGGGTTGGCCTTTTCGCTACAATCCCACAAACGCTGCGCCAGGTAGATTTTCACCTTGCAACATGCGGTGACTAGCTAAGCCAGGGAATCACATATGCTCAAACGCGTCGATCATATTGCAATCATCGTGCGTAATATTGAACAAGCACTTGTCTTTTATCGAGACACCTTAGGCATAATACCCGGTGAGATAAAAGAAGTTCCGACGGAGCAGGTACGCATCGCTTTTCTTCCTATGGGTGGTCCAGGTGGCAGTGAAATTGAACTGATTGAGCCAACCTCAACCGATTCCAGCCTGTCGAAATTCCTTGAAAAGCATGGTGAGGGTCTCCACCATATCTGTCTGGAAGTGGACGATATCGATACTGCTCTAGCTGAGATGCAGGAGAAAGGCACCCCTGTACTGGATAAACAGCCACGCATAGCCGCCGGGGGACGTGCAATTTTTATCCATCCTAAAGCTGCAAATGGAGTGCTTTTGGAGTTGGTTGAGAGAGGTTAAGTTATCACAATGGGATATTTCCATGCTTCTTAGGCGGGTTCGTGTCCCTTTTATTCTTCAACATCTCCAGAGCGGTAATCAGCTTTGATCGTGTATAACGTGGCTCAATTACTTCGTCGATATATCCTCTGCTGGCAGCGATATAGGGATTGGCAAACTTCTCCGTATATTCTGCGATCAGCTCCTTACGTCTTTGTTCAGGGTCGTTCGCCTGGTCAATCTCATCTTTGAAAAGGATATTTACAGCGCCCTCCGCCCCCATTACTGCAATTTCAGCAGTCGGCCACGCGTAATTAATATCGCCACGCACATGTTTGCTGCTCATCACATCATATGCTCCACCATACGCTTTGCGCGTGATCACAGTGATTTTGGGTACTGTTGCTTCACAATATGCATAGAGCAGTTTTGCCCCGTGGCGAATAATACCATTATGCTCCTGGCTCACACCCGGTAGAAAACCGGGCACATCCTCAAATGTAATGATTGGAATATTGAAGCAATCGCAGAATCGTACAAAGCGCGCAGCCTTGTCCGCTGAATTTATGTCAAGCACTCCTGCAAGTGTGTGCGGCTGTTGTGCTACAATGCCGGTGGAGCGACCATTCAAACGAGCAAAGCCCACGACGATATTCATCGCAAAATACTCCTGCACCTGGAAGAAGGTGCCTTCATCGACGATATACTTTATGATCTCCTGCATGTCGTAAGGTTTGTTCGGGTTATCCGGAATAATCGTATTGAGAGCTTCCTCTGCTCGCGTGGGTACGTCGACGGGCACAAATCTGGGTGGGTCTTCAAGATTATTCGACGGGAGAAAACTCATAAGCTGCCGGATCATGCGTATGCAGTCAGGCTCGCTGGGACAGGAAAAATGTGCTACTCCACTTGTACTGTTATGCACCATCGACCCACCCAATTGTTCAAACGTCACATCTTCATGCGTCACTGTCTTTAATACATTCGGTCCTGTTACAAACATATAGCTGGTCTGCTCTACCATAAAAATAAAGTCAGTAATAGCTGGAGAGTAGACTGCTCCTCCCGCACAGGGTCCCATGATGGCTGAAATTTGCGGTACGACACCGGAAGCCAGTGTATTGCGAAGAAAAATATCGGCATACGCGCCCAGGCTCACTACTCCTTCTTGAATACGAGCCCCACCTGAGTCGTTCAGACCAATCACTGGAGCGCCATTCTTCATGGCAAGGTCCATAATTTTGCAGACCTTTTCTGCGTGTGCCTCGGAAAGAGAGCCACCAAATACTGTGAAATCCTGTGAGAACACATACACCAGGCGGCCGTCGATCTGCCCATAGCCAGTAACAACGCCATCGCCCGGAATTTTCTGCTCTTCAAGGCCAAAATCCGTAGAACGATGGGTTACAAACATATCCAGTTCATTGAATGTGTCTGGATCTAGTAGAAGATCAAGGCGCTCTCGTGCTGTAAGCTTGCCTTTTTGATGTTGTGCCTCAATGCGTTCGATGCCACCGCCTAGCATCGCCGCTTCTTTTAAACGATGGAGTTCCTCTAGTTTCTCTTTCGTGCCTTTCACTTTAGGAGTCTCTTGTGGGGTCTGTTCACTTATTGCCATCTACTCTCTCCCCAATGCATGCAATGACGAATATTCTATGTATCGCAGTATAGCATGTGGGTTATTGGCCTGTCTAACCTGGTTTAGATCGGATGTGCTCCGGTCAAGCCCTGGCAATTTTAGCAGGTTTTTTAAGTCAAATTCAGCAAAATGGTGAATACTTATATCTGTCTTTGATAAATCTTGTGCATGAAAGAATCCTGATTGAAACATATGGAACTGGTATTATCACCATTTCCTATGTGAACAAACTAGTTCACAACAAGAACCTTTAAGAGTATACTGCGTATTATATGAAGGAGACAGTTGTGAAACCTGTATCTTTAGGCTCAGGTTTCTTAGCTTCATCTTAGTACAAAGTAGAAGGATACACCTTTTACCATATTGAATTTATATCTTGCAGAAACGAGGAATACGTGCATGAGTTGGAATCCTTATCAAGGTCAAGACCCAAATCAACAAGGTCAGTCTGGTGGATATGTTCCCCCAGTGCAACCTCAGCAAACAGATCCCTATAGTAATCAACAGCAAGGTTATGGGCAGCAGTCTGGCGGGAATCAACAATCAGGTTACGGCCAGCAGCCCGGTGGGTATCAACAGCCAGGCTATGGGCAGCAGCCTGGCGGGTATCAGCAACCTGGTGGATATCAACAGCCAGGCTATGGGCAGCAGCCTGGCGGGTATCAGCAGGGATCTTATGGTATGCCTCCCTATGGTGTCCAGAGTCCTTTAGGTCCCACTTCGACCGGTTTGCAACCCAACATTGCAGCAGGACTGAGCTATGTATTGGGTTGGTTGACAGGCCTCATCTTTTTCTTGATTGAGAAACAGAATCGGTTTGTGCGTTTTCATGCCATGCAATCGATCCTCTTCTTTGGTGGTCTGACAGTAATACGAATCATTCTCAGTGTTATTGGTGCACTCGGTCTCCCATTCCTGGGTTTGTTCACAGGTTTAATCTGGCTTGCTGTAGTAATCATTGGCCTTGTCGGCTGGATCGTTTTGATGATCAACGGCTTCCAGGGGAAATATTACAAGTTACCAATTGTTGGCGATTACGCTGAGAAATATGCGAATCAGGGCATATAAGGCGAATTGACAATCCTTTCGAGGGCATGAAAAAGACTTCTGCACTTCAAATTAGATATAAGTGCAGAAGTCTTTATGTTTTCAATTTTTTACTCAATCGAATCCACGTTCCTCATTTCAGTCAGTAATTTGATGTTGCCTGAACAGTAGTAAGTACATGCTTGAGAAGAAGTCAAGAAATTCTGTGTGCCTCTTTCAATTGTGCAAATATTTGTTATAATATTACTGTTAAGGAGTAAATTCTCCTTTCCCTTTTCGATATGCGGGTAATAATGATAGTTTCTTGTCTGGATGCGATATCTCCACCTTCTGCCGTGTAAACTATCTCTGGTATCGTGAAAGTGAGTCTTCAATATGCGCTTCTCTACTCGTGCCCCTCCTCTGTTCACTCGTATCCTCTAGAGCAATACGAAAAGCTGCTTTTCCACGAGGGTTAGTGACTCGCATTTGTCAGTTCAATGTATCGACGATCCTCTACCCACGTCAACTTAGTAAAGTTAGAGATCCAGCAATGAATTGCACCAATGGAGGTTTGTATGATGGGCACACCTGATAGAGCTCTTCCCACAGTTGCTCCAATCCGTCGTCCTATTTTATTCATTGTGGCTGTACTCAGTGTGGCTTTGCTTCTCACTCTCTGCTTGCCTGCTGCTTACGCCTCTTCACGTACATCACCGCTTGTAACACTCCCCAATAGCGTTTCACCACAGTTTGCTGGCGCAGAGTTGATGGGTCATCATAGTACGAGTGATCAGATGACCATTGGGCTACTGCTGCAAATGAACAATCAAGCGGAGATACAAAATCTTATTGCGTCACTCTATAATCCGCACAGCGCTCTTTACCATCATTGGCTGCAGTCAGGTGAGTTTGCGGCACGCTTCGGTCCTTCCAGTAGCCAGGAAGCAGCAGCACAGAATTTCTTGACTCAGGCAGGTTTACGGCTTGTAAGCTCTTCCATTTCAACACTTCTGATTGCTACCGGAACGTCCAGCCAGGTCGAGGCAGCTTTCCATACGTCGATCAGTGATTATCGTACAGCTGATGGGCAGCTATATTTCGCAAATACTACCAATGTACAACTACCTGCCAACTTGAGCGGAACCGTCATTGGAGTGTTAGGGCTGAATGATGTTGCTGCTATCAAATCACACCGCAGGGTAGATGACGGAACGGCCAGTCAGTCACCTAATTCCCCACTCCCGCCACCCTACGGTGGAGGGCCGTTTGGCAGAGGACTCACGCCGTCACAGATTTCGGGCATCTATGATGCGGACGCAGTGCATAAGAAACTGAATGACCAGGGACAAGGTGAAACGCTTGCTGTTTTCGAACTGTCTGGTTACAACCAAAGCGATATCGCTGTCTACGAGAAGCAGTTCAATTTGCCGCAAGTTCCACTTCAAAACCGATTGGTACTTGGCGGACCTATTCCCGAAAACGGCTCTTTAAATTATGGTGCTGGAGAGGTCGAACTCGATATTGAATTGCAGATCGCTATGGCTCCTGGAGCAAAAACCTTGCTGGTTTACAACGCTCCGAACACCGAAATAGGTGTCGTAGCCCAGTACCTGCAGATCGCCAAGGACAACCAGGCCGATTCAGTCAGTACGAGCTGGGGAGAATGCGAATACCTGGAAAACTCGTCGGCCAGGCTGGGTGAGTTCCAGGCCTTCGCGCAGATGGCAACACAGGGGCAAAGTATCACTGCTGCCTCGGGTGACGATGGGTCTTTCGACTGCCTTCCATACACAGATAGCAATTTGACCGGGAGCAACGAACTTCAGGTGGATGATCCCGCCTCACAACCCTATATAACCGGTGCTGGAGGTACCTCCTTCAGGCAGCCTGACAAAGGTCCGGTCATCTTCGATCCAGGTAAAAATCCACATCCTACCTATCCCGGCACCTCAGCCGAAGGAACCTGGAACGAGGGTTGTACTGTCTCCGCGTGTGAAGGTAGTGGTGGTGGTGTTAGTCGCGCATGGGGAAGCCCAGATTATCAATCTTTTGCTGGGCAAGCTGTACCTGGTTTTATTGAAACGGGATTCACCCAGAGTGGAAGCTACTGCAATCAGACAGCTGGTGTGTTCTGCCGCGAGGTAACCGACATCTCGATGGATGGCGATCCAGGCACAGGGTATGCCATCTACTGCACTGCTGCTGGCGATCCAGACTGTTCGAACCCCAGTTTCGATATCCACGGATGGATACGCTTTGGGGGGACGAGTACAGATGCTCCTTTGTGGGCTGCAATCGCAGCTTTGATAGATCATCAAAACGGTGGACGAGTGGGCTTATTGAACTACTATTACTACTCATTCGACTCGACCGCTGGATACAGCAGCCAATTCCACGATATCGTCCTGTATGGTAATGGGCACTATCCTGCCGGAGTAAACTATGATATGCCGACTGGAATTGGTAGCCCAGACATCTTCCACCTGGTGAAGCCATAAGTGAAATCCTTCCTACTGGGAGGGTCACTATTTATTCTGTGAAACGCTTCGTGAGGACCTCCTCATGGAGCGTTCCCTTAACTGTTCAAGACTCCTCTTCTCGGGTATCATTTCACCACAACGTTGTAAGTCAAATCCAGGGCATAGTGAGGACACATTGCCCCTTTTTTACAGAGAGCCCTGGCTGTAAAACTTACCTGTGTTTGACCGGTATTCCTGGCCACAAACTGCCAGACACATGTAGTAGTGTTACCGGTCTTCCAGACGTACCCGTATGGTACCTGGAGCTGTAGTGTGCCCAGCGAGCTAGTTGGGCCATTCCACCGCTGGCCTGAGGACAAATCAAATTCAATGAGATTGCCTACATGGGCGGTAATGGTAGTATCTGCAGTACCGGATTTGACGCGGATATTTGGTGTGGGCGGTGTAGCATTCACTACATCGCTTGGACATCCATAAGAAGCTCCATAACCCTTCACCACTGTCGGGCTAGCTGTAGGAGTGGTACCTGTGCCTGTGCTCCCTACATTTGTGCTGGAGTTTGTTCCACAAGCGGCAAGTACAAATGCGAGTGCTATACTAAGCGAAATGATCATCAAAAAAGGTTTGTTTTTGATTACGCCTGCTGAATACATAAGAGAACTCCTTTTAAACCTCCTCTGACCTCTTACCTGTTGAATTATTCCTCTCGAGAATTAAGACGTTCCTTTATGCCAAAAAGTTCCGCGAGTGATGGAAAACCAGCATCCTTTTTTACCTGATGTAAATTAGGGTGAGAAACCGGCTCTAAGGCGCTAGTGTCGTTGGATAGTTGGATTGGTGCCAGCGGATGCCCGGCTAGCTTCTATGTCAAGTCCCTTCGATGAGGAAAATATGAGGGCAATAGGTGCAATCAGCGTAAAGTTGGGCAGCCAGTGCGATAATATCCATGCAGGTAACATTTCAACGCATTGCGTGTACACGCAATGCGTTACATAATAGGGTATCAAATGAAGTAAAGCCTTTCGTGAGGATAGTAGCCAGTGAAGCGAGAAGATGAGCCCGAGTTACTATGACAGAATGAAAGGGAACAAATGAATAGCCATGGATGCTAAAAATCCTTGGTGAAATCTAAAGCGGAAAGCGAGGAATAGAATGAAAAAATTTGAAGATCAAAGTGACGGTGGTATATGTATTACCGACAACGAGCTACAAATACACCTGACACCTCATGAAGCTTATGCATTATGGCAATGGCTTTCAGCTCGTAAAGACGCTTTTCAAACTCTCGCGAATGAAAATCAGATTGAGCTAGAAATTCATCTTTACCAGCAAGATCTGAGCCACTTAGATGAATTGAAAGCTATAATTCCTGACCTACACGAACATGGATCTATGGCTAAAATATTTGATGCACGCTTAGAAACAGTCTCTGAGCAGGCCTTAGATTTGCTCAAGGAATACCAGATTGAATATCACATTCATCCTCTCCTTGAAGATGATGATATATATGCACAAGGTTAGCCAGACGCGAGGAGGGTAAGGAGTGTATTGCTTACATCAAATCCTCCTTCCTCAACTTTAATCCATCTTGAATCTCATAGGCAACTTCACGCTGTGAGCCTGAAAGCTCCAAAGTCGTGATAATAATCCCTATTAACAGCGCTCCGGTGCCGATGAGGAAAATTAGTAAAGCGGCCACTGAGATGAGTGTTGAGTTGGTGAGAGCAGCCAATGCGATAATAAACATGCTTATCACAAAGAATGCGATAGCGGTGTTCTCAGATAGTACAGCATTGCGTAGTAGTATATGCCGGTGCAGCAGTCTAGGAAGTTGCACTTCTATCTCGTTAATGCGATGGGTGCTAAAACCGGCTGCTGGCGCACTACTGTTTGTTGTAAGTTCCAACCTTTGTAAGAGCTCCAGCCGCTCGTGATGCATCAAACGCATCCGAGTACCCACGGACTCATATCGAGTGATAATGCCATTCAAAAAGATTGCACAACTGCTAATCATCACTGCATGAAAAGCATTCTTCAGAATTCAGGGCAAATGCTAACTAGAAGCCTCGACGTCGCTCACGCCGGCGTACGCCTGCAACCGACACGGGTGACAACGGCCTGCCAATCGGATCAATAAACAATGAGCAAGGTCCCGCTTTGGCTGGTAGTTTTCCATCAAGCACATTGACCTTATAGGTAAGGGTATTCCCCTCAAGCTTTGGATCCATGATCGTTAACGTCACTTCTTCAGGTACCTCGTCACCGTCTTCGAGGAAAGAAACAACCGCGTTTGGCGGATCTTCCGCGAAGCTATCCTCGCCTTCACCCCACTGGTCAACAAATTTCTTGGAAGTCAGGTGACCTACAACCCTTTGTGGCCTGTCAGCAAAAAAGAGTGTTTGATGCGCCAACCCGTGAAATGTCACAGAGTCATTGTTGGTTGTTAATCCGTGGGCGCTCTGCACAAAAAGGGCCTCAATGCTATCAATCTCTGGGGAAGTATTTTCGCTCATAGAAACGTTCCTTTCATACGTACATTCATATGCAAAAAACTGAACAACGCACCTATTGTAATCTCTTGTGGAAGAATATTCAACACGCAAATGCACTATTTTGCAATCTCTTTACGTATTTTGAACATGAAAAGGAATGGATTTGACTGGTGTATTTGTACTGGTTTAGTGGTTGAAATGTATGGGTATCACCCATCGTTCTCAACCTGAACTTTCTTGTGCAATCTGCTTCGGACGCGCCTAAAAACGAGGTCAGCAACTTCAACGAAAATCACCAGCAGCCAGAGATAATAAGCAAGATCGTTATTAGAGTGGGGTTTCAAGAGTTTGACTTCTTCTTGAAACCCCACCATGAAAGTGAAAAGCTACGTTTAACTTATGGGAACGATCACAAAACGACCATACGCTACAAATAGCGTTAACAACAGGAGTACAAGGTTGATCCCCATTGGGGAAAATTCACCACGACGTCCATGAGTGATCATAGCGCAAATCATTGTCAAACCTAAACAAGCCGCTGCGAGCGGTGTAAGCCAGGGTAAGATACCCGTTAGCGCCGGAAGAATCAGCCCAATAGCTCCCAGTATTTCTAATGTGCCAATCAGACGTACTCCTCTTTGACCAACATCTTGTACCCAACCTCCCATCCTTGTTTCAAGCTTGTCAATTGGCTGTGTGACCTTCATAATGCCAGCCATGCCAAATGCCAGAGCCAGTAGAATTTGCAGTGCCCAAAGTGCAATGTTCATCTTTTTCTCCTTCGAACGAGTAAGACATGTCAACCTGAGTTCTTGTAGAAATAAAGCGCGTCGTTATCGTTGGTAAAAAAATTCCGTAAGTTTTTTAATATACTTACGGAAGTAAGTATATACAAGGAAGTTACTTTTGTCAAGAATCCCGTGTATGCGAAAAATATGGTATAGTATTAATTATGGAAACATCAAGCCATACGCAAACAACCGAACAGCAAGTCAATTGCGATGATCATTCAATGGATCGAGCTATTCGCCTGCTTGGTGATATGTGGACTCTCCGTATCGTCTATACCCTCTTAAGTGGCCCCAAACGTTTCGGTGAACTGCTAGACGCAATGGGCAATGTCAGCCCAAAAACGCTGTCCCAGCGACTTAAAATGCTTGAGGAAATCGGTTTTGTGGATCGCATTGCTTTCGCGGAAATCCCACCTCGTGTCGAATATAACCTGACCGCGAAAGGATTGGCGCTGGTCGATGTTATCATGGCTATCAAGCAATTTGCCGGGAAGTATCTTGTTGATAGCGAACAGGTTCTAACCGCTTCATCCTCCTTGTCCCAACCCTGCGAGTAAAAAACAGACGTGCGACACTCCGCGCTACACCTGTAGAAATTAGCAGTACCTACCTGATACTTCTTCTCATAGAAAAACTGGCGAAAGAGACAATGCATGCTCTTCATTTCTCAAGTACACTGTACGCAGTATTTTCATGGTTTCTTTCAACGTTCAGGAAATAGAGAAGTGGAGTAGCAAACGAGCCTATGAGTCAACGAATAACTTTCATGCGAGGTCCAGGACATCGTACCGAGGAAGAGAAGTTTTCCTTTAGGAAAGTTCCGGGGGCCTTTGCAAGCCTACCGCATGTATTGCGCCTGGTGTGGTCGACCAGCGCTTTGTTGACAA
>Ga0187777_10002975_pt1 | contig 10833 bp, 11 predicted proteins | sample 1015_Q2_SP5_10_M_FD_132416 | JGI IMG/M metagenome (GOLD analysis project Ga0187777, IMG submission 132416) | Tropical peat soil microbial communities from peatlands in Department of Meta, Colombia - 1015_Q2_SP5_10_MG | ecosystem: Environmental > Terrestrial > Soil > Wetlands > Peat | place...
CCCGCGTGGGGGATCGAGTTCGTCGCCGAGCAAAACGTATGTCGGGCATGTCGCGGTGCAGAAACCGCAGTGCACGCAGGTGCGAAGAATTTTTTCCGAGGAAGCAACCTGCGGATCGAGCAACTGCGTGAGTGTGAAGTTAGTTTGCATCGGAAATGCACAACATGCCAGTCGTCATGGCCGGGCTAGTCCCGGCCATCCACGTCTTTGACTTTGCGTGACTGTAGAGACGTGGATGCCCGGCATAAAGCCGGGCATGACGATCGAGACTCGCTGCGCTGTGCCCGGGAAACAAAAATAAGAGCAGAAAATAACGCCGAAACTTGAGGGGAGGACGATGACAAAATCCGGGGGACATTCGGCGCCGTCACGGCGCGGCATCATCAAAGGCGTAGGCGCGTTGGCCGCCGGCGTCGCCGCGCCGGCATTCCTGCACATACGCTCGGCCCATGCTGCTTATCCCGATCGGCCGGTGAAAATTGTCGTCGCCAACACGCCCGGCGGACCGTCCGACATCGTTGGCCGCATCACCGCTGCCGCGCTTCAGCAATCGACGGGCAAGACCTTTATCATCGAGAATATCGGCGGTGCCGGCGGCAACATCGGTTTCGGCAATGCCGCGCATGCGACACCCGACGGCTATACGATCCTGCTCGCGACCAATGCCTGGTCGGTCAATGTCAGTCTTTATAGTAAGACCCCCTACGAGCCGAAGGATTTCGTCGGCGTGAGCGAACTGGCGACCTCGCCCAACACGTTCGTCGTGCGATCCGACCTGCCCGCAAAGACAATCAAAGAGTTTGTCGCGTTGGCGCGGGCCAATCCGGACAAATTCAATTGCGCAACGCCGCCGATCGGCACCACGCCGCAGATCCAGCTCGAGGTTCTCAAGATCCGCGAGAATCTGCCGAAGCTGGAAAACGTGGTCTACAAGGGCGGCGGCGACGCCATTCAGGCGCTGCTCAGCGGAACCGCCCAGCTCTCCTCCGGTTCGCTGCCGCCGGCGCAGCCGCACATCAAGGCCGGGACAATGCGCTGTCTCGTCGTGACGGGCGAAAACCGCTGGCCCGATCTGCCGGATGTTCCGACCATGGCGGAGGCCGGCTACAAGGATTTCGTATTTGCGACCGACACAATGTTGCTGGCGCCGGCGAAGACGCCGCCTGACATCGTCAAATGGCTGGAAACAGAAACGCTGAAAGTTCTCGGCACCGAGGAGATGAAAGAGAAGCTCTACAAGTCCGGCTTCCAGGTGCGGGCCAAGGGCGCCGACGCGGCCTGGGCGCGCGTGACCAAGGAAATCGATCTGTTCAAGGGCATCATCGACCAGGCGGGGATACAGAAATTGTGACGACCCCCAATCGTCATGCCCGGCCTTGTGCCGGGCATCCACGACTTTTCTCATCGGTGAACGGCTGACAAGACGTGGATGGCCGGGACAAGCCCGGCCATGACGCTATACTGATCACTGATGCCTGAAATCACTTCCATCGAACCGATCGCTGTCAGCCTGCCAATGCTCAAACCCGTCATCATGGCGGGCGAGGAAGTTCGCCGCGCCGACAATGTGCTGGTGCGGGTCGAGGCCGACAACGATCTTGTTGGATGGGGCGAAGCGGCGTCGGCGCCGGTGATGACCGGCGAAACAATGGAGAGCATAGTCTCCGCTGTACATTATCTTACGGCGGCTTTGCGCGGCCGCGACGCCGCCGACATCGCCGGCGCACTCGCTGCCATGGATAGCCGCATGTACGGCAATCACGGCGCTAAGGCCGCGATCGAAATCGCGCTGCACGATCTCGTGGGCCGCGCTGCGGGAAAACCGGTGCATGTCCTGCTTGGCGAAAAAAAGCGCAGCCGCATGCCGCTGCTCGGCGTAATCGGCGGCGGCGACCACGATGGTGATCTGCGCGACGCGGAGAAGAAAAAAGCCGCGGGCGTGACCGCGTACAAGATCAAGGTCGGTACCGATACGCCGGAAAGAGATGCTGCGCGCACGCGTGACATCTGCAAAGTTCTGGGCGGCGGTATGCTCATTTCCGCCGATGCCAACCAGGGTTACAGCACCGAACGGGCGCTCGCTTATGTGCGGGCGGTTAGGGGCTACGGCCTCGATTTTTTCGAGCAGCCGGTTGTGGCCCACGATCTTGCCGGCATGGCGGCGGTGGCGGCGGCAACCGATATTGCAATCGGCGCCGACGAAGGCATTCATTCGCTCGAGGACATCCGTCGCCACCACGAGCGTAAGGCGGCGCGCGGGGTGAGCCTCAAAGCGATCAAACTTGGCGGCATCCGCGCAGTGACCGAGGCCGGCAAGCTCTGCGACCGCCTCGGCATGAGCGTGAATGTGTCATGCAAGACCGGTGAATCGAGCATTGCCTGCGCGGCAGCACTGCATGTGGCTTCCGTCATTCCCGATATCGCATGGGGGCTGACGCTCACACACACAGGTCTTGCCGAAGATGTTGTGGTCTCCCCGCTTCCGACCGCCAAAGGTCACGTAGACAGCCTCGACCGGCCCGGCCTCGGTATCGATATCGATGAAGATCGCGTACGCCGCCATTGCATCGCGATCGCTTCGCGTAATGTGGCCTAGCGCGGTTTTTACCGCATTCTCGATTTTGACGCTTTATCACTGTCATCGTTAACTAGGTGCCGGTAGCGCTCAATCGTGTAGAGCGCCTGTTGCTGCCGGCTTTCATGCAGGCTGGCCATGAATATGCCGATCCATGCGCTCATGCGAGCGGCGATGTTCGCGATCAATCCCATGAAGGCAGAGACATTGTGGGACGAACTTATCGCTGCCGGTATGGCGCGCGGCGCTACTGTGCGTAATGTTGATTTAGTCATCTGATCTTGCTCCGAGCTGCGTACACACAGCGCTTGGGAAAAAGGGAATGGCGGCGGACGCTTCGTTTGTAAGGCCGCTCGCGCTAGTGGGGGCGAAGCTCACGACCCTCATTGCCCGAAACATCCGCCGCCCTGCCGCCGAAGCGGCCTTACACCGCGACAAAAAGCCGACGGTGAAGCCCATCGAACTGTGTGGCGCACGCAAGCTTTTAAATATCGCGGCTACTGAAAACTTGGGCGGGTGCGACGATGGCTTGGACAAAAACGAAAATCTTCGGTTCCCAAAGGAGCTGAACGGACGTGATGGTACCGCGATAGCGATAGGGTTTCACAACCTGAAACTTCCGTAAGTTTCGCAGATTTGAATCGTTAATTGTGCGACACCGGCGCTGTCTTAGAAAGTTCGTTCCTCACTGCGCGCGGTGTCGTCCCATAGCGCCGTTTGAAAGAACGATTGAAATACGACAAGTCGCCGAATCCAGCATCATAGGCGATTGCGCCTACCGCGCTCTGGGCCAATCGCGGCTCGGTCAGCATACGATGGGCGCGGTTAAGGCGCTGCGCGAGCAAAAATTCTGAGAACGTTGTGCCTTCGCTTTCAAACAACCGTTGGAGGTTACGCGATGTCAGACCGAGATACGCAGCGACGCCACCAACAGAAAGATCACGTCGGTTGCTATTTTCGATAATGTACGCCTTGGCCAAGCGAAGCCGTGCTGCTGGCAGGCCACGCCCGACGGCCAGGTCGACGGCGTCATGCGTGACGCCAAGCGCGAGCGCGACTAGATCGTGTAAATGATTCACAGCAGTGCGCCGGAATTCGGGAGTCGATAACGCTATGTCATTGAAAAGTGGAGCAGCATAGCCAGCGAGTAATTTGAGGACTTCGGTGTCTTGCGGAATAAGCTGCATCACGACGTCATCGACATCGGCGACGATCGACGAGAGGATCGATCGCGGAATGCGAAATGAAAGCGAACCGCCATGCGAATGCCGGTCGAACACCTTGACCTCGCTTGTGTTCATCAGCAGCGCATCGCCTTCACGCAGCACGATTTCGCGGCCACGCGCGTTTGCAGTCGCCGTGCCTGTTTGATTGATGATGAAGATGAGGTCGCCATTATTATCCGCCAGAAATTCGCGGGTTCGCCTGATGCGGACGGGCGACATCGCTGTCGTCATCACCTGCACGCCAGGTAGTGTACGCGCCACAACTGAACATTCGAACTGCGTATCTTCTAACGGTTCAATGTCGAGCTTCATCGATAGGCGGCAACATTGTTCGCGCCAGATCGCGGCCCGGTCGCTTTCCGGCAAATCAGCAGTCGTAAAGCGGACCGTAGGAAAGTCGGTCGTGTCCATCCGTTTTCACCTCGTTTAAAACCAGACCGATATCGATGGGCAAAATCAGCACACCCCAAAAAGAGGGGGGCGTTTTGGGACATTGAGGAATGACGTAATTTCAGACCACATCGATTGCGCGATTCGAGCCGCGAAACGTCCTACCCAGGGACGGTAACCCCTATAGGGGGCGGTCTCTGGGTGGCTGGGACAGCCGCCGTGATACTTGATGGCCGTGCTATCATCGGTAGTAATATGACAGCAAACAACCCGCCCCGCGTCCTCCGATCGGGGGATGACGCCAAAATTAATTCCCTGATAATTTCGCATATTCAAAAAAATAAATGTGGAACCGGAATTGAGCCCTGCATTCAGCATGTTCGCATGTGCCCCCTCGAGCGCGACCAGAAATAATCGCGGCGTTGTGATGAAGTTCACAGTTGTCGTTTGCGGCGCGGTTGTATAGGGACCTAGCCAAAAGTCTTGGCCTATAGCGCAAGCGAATTGGCTCAGAGCGCAAGACACGGCAAAAAAGCGTTTTCCTTTCTCTGCAGGTATAGAGGCTGGAATGGTTTCGTGGTCGACCGACACGATCAAGGAGCGCGAGCGTTTTTCATACTGGCGCGAAATGATTTGCAGTACGCTATTCAGCATTTCGCCCGAAGCTCCGTCCGAACGATTCTCCGCGCGCATCAACGTGCGTAGCTCGGGTAATTTCCGTTACGCGACTTGCGAGTCCACCAGCTACGAGATTATCCGCAGCGCGCGCGACATCGCTCAGACGCCCGCAGATCAATGCACGATTTACCTACAACTGCGCGGGCAGACCGTCATTGACCAGTGCGATCAAACCGTCGCATTCGGTCGCAACGACGTTGTACTTTCTGATTGCCGTCATCCATTCCGAGCCAAGCTTTCCAACGACGGATACCGTGCAATCGCAGTGCTACCGCGCGCAATCGTCGATTCTCGCGCACCCTGGTTGCGCCGTCGCGCAGTTTACAAGTTTACGAATTCGCGGTTCCTCGATCTCGCGCGGCATCACATGATGCAACTGGTGTTCGAAAACTTAAACGATAACGAAACAAGTCTACTAAGCGAAAATCTATGCAACCTGCTTGCGCTCGCCAGCACCAACGTTGCGCCCGATCGCCTACAAACTGAATTGCAGCTCGAGGCGCTACTCGCCTTTTGTAGGCAAAATCTGCATCACCCGAAGTTATCTCCGCAGGCCGTGGCGGAGCATTTCGGTATATCAGTGCGTACGCTGCATTTGCGCTTCGAGAAGTTGGGAACGACCTTTGGCAGCTGGTTGCTCGAAACACGCCTAGACGCCTGCGCCAGGGCTCTGAAAGATCCGCATCAGAGAATTTTCAGCATCTCGCAAATTGCCTACAGTTTTGGCTTTAACGATCTGTCCCACTTTAACAGATCATTCCGCGCCCGCTTCGGCATGACGCCGGGCGAATGGCGTTCTAAATCACTCCCGAAAATGCAGTGAAGCTTCGTAGGTTACGCTTACTGAGTTCTTTGCGCGCGTGCATCACCCAAAGTTAGTGGCCGGGCTGACGCCGACAAACCCGCGCCAGCCTGGCATTTTTCACTTCTGTTTTATTGTTGAGCCACCGTTCTGGATGGGAGTCCTGGCTGGACCACCGGGAGAACAAGGGCCGCCGCCACCCGGCCGATGAGCGATATTTGACGGCGTTCGAGCGTGCGTCAATCTAACAGCATACTGGAATAGCCAGCGACGAGTTTGACGAGATCGGCTTGCCGGCTGACGCCGGTCTTTTCAAAGAGACGCCCAAGATGCGTTTCGTGGTATCTGCTACGCCCAGATTTCCCGCGACCCGGCGCACACTGCCGACATTGACAATAGCGCGCAGCACACGGAGTTCGGTCGGCGTTAGCTTGTAGGTTTTTCCGATCACTTCCGACGATGGCGCGGTTTCCAACTCAGCCTTGCGCACAAACAATGCGGCGACAGCTGTGGATGTCGGACCAATCTTGCGCCGCTCCCCGGCAGTCAACGGCAGCACGTGCGCGACAAAGCGATCGATGCCGGAGTCGCCCACTAACGGCACGGCGCTCGCTTTCCCAACCGTCTCGGCTTCGACAGCGGCGGCCACGATCGCCCCGTGTAAGGCCTCGTCGACCTGCGCATCGGTCGCAGTCAGACGCCCTTGCGCGCTGCGCAAAAAATCGCCCTTTTCCAGAACTGTTTGGCTTGCCGCGTTGCCGTGAATGATTTTTCCTTCGGCATCGACAAGAATAACCGCGGGGCTGAGTCCATCGAGAATATCTGCAAAGGTAGCAGCCTCGGCTTGCTTGAGATCGATCACCTTGCCGGTGCGCACGGCACGGCGCACATGCGGCACGATGAGCCTCATTCGCCAACGCATCTCATCGTCCACCATGCCACTTGTAGCGTTTCGCAGCACAGTCAGGTACGCGCAACTCGTAAGTGTTTTTTCGAAGACGGCATTTGCCGCGTCGATCCAGCCTTGCGGCTCCGCCCATTCGCGGTAGAAGCGGCCGACGCGGAATTCATCATACGGCACGAGATCCGGGACGCTCACAATTTGCTCAACTTCGCAATCGGGCAACTTGGCAACAGGATCGAATTTCCAGTAGGTGTCCGAATAAAGCTGTACGTAGCAAGGATCGATGCCGGCCTGATAGTAGACATTGCCTGATTTGCTGACGGCATCCTTCGAGAGAAGTCCAGCCGCCTGGCCGCCGACAAACTTGGCAATTCTTGCGAGCACCATCGGCCAGCGCGACGAGTCAAGCGCCGCGTCGTAAATTTCGCCGATGAGCTGCGTGAGGCCTTGATCTTCCATTTCTCGTCCAGCATGCCGATCGAACAATCGGCCAGCCGCCGGTGCCCTTTATTGCTTCATTCTTATTGACACCAAATGCGTACGCCGGTCTGGTATCAAAATGCCGAAGCGCACATGGTGCTAATTTACGCCATGCGCGCTGTGGTTTCTTGGACGTGGGCGCAAACAATTTGGCCTAAAGCGCAAGCCCGAAAGTGCGTTATGTGCCGAAATAGCCGGACGAGTGGGCAATTAAGCAGAACGGATACCAGTCATCATCGGTCGCGATGCCGGCGCCAAGCGTGACATGGCAAGGAAAAACCCTCGCCATAAAAAGTCGGCCCCGATCCGGGGGCACATTGGGACGATAGATCGGGGCCGCGCTCTTTTTGGGGATCTGAGCGTGGAACGAGCTTATCGTGACCGCCGATTTCAACAAGATGCGCCTCTTCACTAATCCGCGAACTAGCCGTTACAGAAGATTTGCAACCGAGGTGTAAGTGTGTGATTGCATTTTGCAAATTCTCTTCACGCGAATTTGAAACGATTTACGCTGCGTCAAAAAGCGTCCAGCAAATAACGAGCGTTAAAGGCCGCTAATCAATCTCACCAACCCAATTCTTCTCGGCGACGCTGCGCTAGCATGCTTCGGCATGCTGGGTCGATGCGACGCGTTCCGTCGCGCCGTTGACAATAATTCCGATGTGCTTGATCGCCAATTTCTTGACCCCCCGGCCCGCCTTTCTATCATGCCCCGCCGGCGCCAAGATCGAAGGCGAAGGCGTATCGGTGATTTGCCATGCCCCGCCACCTCGTTTGTCTGACCTTCGACTTCGATACCCAATCCGGCTTTATCGCACGCGGCATGACAACGCCAACGCCATTGTCGCGCGGCGAGTTCGGGGCGATTGGTGCACGGCGAATTCTCGATTTCCTGAAATCGCGTGCCGTCAAGGCCACCTGGTTCATTCCTGGCTTCACCATAGAAAGTTGGCCGCATGAATGCGAAGCAGTTCTTGCTGGCGGGCACGAGATTGCTCACCACAGCTGGGCGCATATCCCGCCGGCAACCCAGACTCGCGAACAGGAAGAAGCTGATCTGGTCCGCGCCAATGATTCAATCGTCCGCTTGAGCGGACGCAAGGCACGCGGCTACCGTTCTCCGTCGTGGGACTTAAGCGAGCATACCATCGACCTGCTGCTAACCCATGGGTTTGAGTACGATTCGAGCCTGATGGGCTCCGACTACCTACCATATCGGGCGCGCCGCAATGATATCGCCAAGCTCGGCGAGCCGTTTCATTTCGGAGAAGAAACCAGGCTTATCGAGATGCCGATCAGCTGGTCACTCGACGATTATCCGCATTTCGAATTCGTACGGACTCAGTCGACAATTCTTGCAGGGCTGCAGCCCGCGCGCGCGGTCATGCAGAATTGGCTGGACGAATTCCTTTATATGAAGAAGACCGTTGATTGGGGCGTCCTCACCTACACCATGCACCCTTATGTGATTGGGCGAGGCTACCGGATGCTCGCGCTCGAGGGCCTCGTCGATAAACTTGTCAACGAAGGGGCAGCGTTCACGACCGTGGAAGACGCCGCACATGAGGCCGAACAGCATTTGTTCGTTGCACGGCGCCAGCAAGGCTCCTGACTTCGGCGGCGAGCCAAAATCTTACTTGGAAACTTGTACTTGAGACCGGCGCGAACGAAATTCAAATCACTGGCAGAGCTATAAAACTGGTTACCGATATTTATGGGGTTACCGATCACCAATCGTTGCCGATCAAAGCGCAAATTTCGCACTGCGTAGTGAGCGCGACGGCAGCAAGGACAGTAAGCGGACATAAACTCTTTCGCCGAGAGAATAAATTGTGCGTATTTCCCGCCAATACAGGATCGACAAAACCCTAACGGAGCCGCAGCCTGCTTTAGCGGTTGTCCGTTGGGTCGCCCCCCAATTGATGAGCAGCCGCGAGAGAGAGCCGCAGTTTGTTTATTCTACTGCGGCTCTTTCATTATGCCGCGTTCCCGCTCACTTTAAGATCGCCGCCATCAAGCTACGGCCGTTTAAAGGAGAGCTAACGCATTCTGAAAAATCAAAATAAAGATTGGAGTTCCCAATCAATTACGCGTTGCAAACTAGGTGCTATTTGGAATGCTCGCGGGACGGAGGTAGCAGAGAGGCCTTAAATGATTTTGCGTTCGATGACACTTGTTCTGGGCACCGTCGCCGTGACTACCATTTTCGCGACGCCCGCGTCCGCCAGTAAAGCCATGGAAGCCTATACGATGGCTCAATCCAAAGGCGTCCACACGGTTGTCGGTTGGGATGGCCGCGTCCTCGGTGCCGACCCTGATCGCAACATCCGCTTTCAATTGATGCGCGATGGTTTTGCGAACGAAAACTGATCGCAGCTGAAAAACAAGCTAAACAAGTAAGAAAGCCTCGGACATCGACGCGGTGTCCGAGGCTTTCCGTCTGAAGCGGATATCGAGCCACACCACGTTGCACCAATGGCTAGGCCTTCTTTCGCCAAATGACGTCGAGGCTCCAAGGCATCCCTGCCGAATCAGCCGCAGGGCCGAAGTCAGAGATCGGGCGGCGGTCGGGTAACATTTGCTTCTAGGTATTTGCGGCCATTCGGAATTTTTCGGCGCATTGTTTGTTGCCGGGAAATGTCAAAGAATGCCGCATGATCCACCATTGGCGCACCATTGCGGTATCTGCGGTATCGCTCGCGGCTGTCCTGTCCGTTATGTCGGGCAGCATTGTCCGCGCTGAGCAGCCCGACAAAGCCGTGAAATTAGGCGCAGCAAGTTGCGCCCGCCCGGATTTTCGCGTCGTTCTCGACGTCGGCCACACCGCGAAATCGCCCGGCGCCAGAAGCGCGCGCGGAGCCGACGAATTTGATTTCAATCTGCGGCTCGCCAGGCAAATCGATCAAGCTCTGCTCGAAGCCGGCTTTGCCAAGACCATCCTCATGGTGACCGACGGGCGAGCGATCCCGAGCCTGTATGCGCGCGTGGCACGCGCGAACGAACTATCGGCAAATTTGCTACTGTCCATCCACCACGACGCGGTGCCCGATCGTTTTCTGGAAAAATGGGAATACAACGGCAAGCCGCAAACGTTCAGCGACCGATTCAAAGGCCATTCGATCTTCGTTTCCGACGACAATCTCGATCCCAAGGAAAGCCTTCTGTTCGGCAGCATACTTGGCCAACAGTTAAAGGCGCGGGGTTTGCAGTATACGCCGCATTACACCGAGAGCTTCATGGGCCGGTGGCAACACGCCCTGTTGGACGCTGATGCTGGCGTCTACCGCTACGATACGCTGTTTGTGCTGAAGAAGACGCAAATGCCCGCTGTACTGCTTGAAGCTGGCTCGATCGCGAACCGCGACGAGGAATTGGTGATGGCCTCACCCGAGCGGCAGCAACTGATCAGCGCGGCGGTGGTGGATGCCGTCGATAGCTTTTGTGCGGCGCAATCACAAAAGCCCGCGCTGCAAATAGCGCAGCATTCGAAAGCCAGGCATGTGCTATCGGCACATTCGCACCGGCGTGAGGGTCCCGCGACGCCGTTATCGCCGGTCTTACAGTCAAACCTCCATATACACTAGCGCGTTGCAAATAAGCCCCGGAACATTCGTTCCGGGGCGAGACGCTCATCAATTGTGGCCATCAAATGCCGCGATTGTGGAAATCGTAATAGCGCTCAATGTTCATTTGCAGGAAGGCTTCGTAGCCGCCCCATTTTTCATATTTCGGCAGCTTGATCTCCTTTTCGGCATCGGCATAACTCTTGCCCTCGCTC
>Ga0187777_10002976_pt1 | contig 10832 bp, 8 predicted proteins | sample 1015_Q2_SP5_10_M_FD_132416 | JGI IMG/M metagenome (GOLD analysis project Ga0187777, IMG submission 132416) | Tropical peat soil microbial communities from peatlands in Department of Meta, Colombia - 1015_Q2_SP5_10_MG | ecosystem: Environmental > Terrestrial > Soil > Wetlands > Peat | place...
CCCTCTACCGCGAGTACCGCCGCGTCGATGTCCTCGGGCCGGGTGAGACGAAACCCAAAGTGGATGATGCCGCCCGCGGCACCCGCCTGCGCGGGGCGCTTCTCGAAGGCCAGGACGTCGTGCGGACCCGGGCCGAGCGCCTGCACGGAGTTCGCATCGCGGAAGTACTCGCGCACGCCGAACACCCGCCGATAGAACTGGAGCGCGCGATCGGGATCGGCGACCGCGAGCGCGATGTGGGTGAGGCCATGCGTTCTGATCACCGCGAACCCGCACTTTCAGGCGTCAGCGGTAGCGTGCAAGTGCCTTCTCGAGTCCCTTTGAGCCTGGCGAGAGTGTCTCGTACGCGAGGCTGTTGAGTGGGGCGTCGGGCGTGCCGTTGAGTTCGTGGAACTCATTCTGCGAGGGTTCGAGGTACAAAAGTCCGGTGAGGTACTCGCCGGCCTTGATGCGCTCCTGTATCTGCGCGAAGGCACTGATACGGTTCGTCGGATCGTAGGCGGTGTCGAGCTTGCGCAGCACGATGCGGCTGCCATCGTGCATCGTGACCGGTACCGTCTCGCCCGCCTTGTAGTCCACGGTGATCTCGCGCTCGAGCGGCACGAAATCCGCATGCACCGCCGGCTCGTAGTGCTCGCGCGTGTAGGCGTAGCTCTTGGTCGAGCCCTCATGATCGTTGAAGGTCACGCACGGGGAGAGCACATCGATGAGCGCAAAGCCCTGGTGCTTGAGCCCCGCCTGGATGAGGGGCACGAGCTGCTCCTTGTCGCCCGAGAAGCTGCGCGCTACGAACGTGGCGCCGAGCGTCATGGCGAGGAGCACCGGGTCGATCGGCGGCTGGAAGTTGGTCTCGCCTTTTTTTGCCTTCGTGCCGATGTCGGCGGAGGCCGAGAACTGCCCCTTGGTGAGCCCGTACACGCCGTTGTTCTCGATGATGTAGAGCATGTTGAGATTGCGGCGGATGGCATGGCAGAACTGCCCGAGGCCGATCGAGAGCGTATCGCCATCGCCCGACACGCCGACGTAGTAGAGCGTGCGGTTCGCGGCGTTGGCCCCCATGGCGATCGAGGGCATGCGGCCGTGCACGGAATTGAAGCCGTGGCCGCCGCTCACGAAGTAGGCGGTCGTCTTCGAGGAGCAGCCGATGCCCGAGAGCTTCACCACGTTCTGCGGCTCGAGGGCGAGTGCCCAGCTCGCTTCCACGATCGCCGCGGTGATGGAATCGTGGCCGCAGCCGGCGCAGAGCGTCGAGAGCGCGCCCTCGTATTCGCGCCGCGTGAGCCCGAGTGCGTTCTTCGGGAGCGAGGGGTGCGCTACCTTCGGTTTGGCGATGAAGGTCATGAGGCTCTCCGGGATCCCTGCGCCTTAACCATGGGCGGCTCCTACCCCCCGGGCGCTGGCGTGCGGCTTAAGTTCCGCGAGTACGCCATCGACAATGAACGCGGAGGACACGGGGAGGCCGCTATAGTGCAAAAGCGAGCGCAGCTTCGCTTTGTCGACCGCCGTTTCGAGCGTCAGCAGTGCGCGCAGCTGCGCGTCGCGGTTCTGCTCGACCACGAACAGCAGCTCGTGCGCGGCCAGGAATCGCTCTACGTCCTCGCTAAACGGGAAGGAGCGCACGCGCATGTAATCGAGTGCGACACCGCGGGCCTTAAGGAGCGCGAGCGCCTCGCGGATCGCGCCATCACAGCTGCCGAGCGAAACGATGGCGGCGCGGCTCCCCGCGAGCGCCTCGATCTGCGCGCGCGGCACGAGCTTCTTCGCGGTCGCCCACTTCTTCTTCAGCCGATCGAGCACGGCCTGGTACTCGACCTCGTCCTCGGTGTAGGCGCCGTACTGGTTGTGTCCCGAGCCACGCGTGAAATACGCGGCCTTCGGATGCACGCCGGGTAAGGTGCGCGCGGTGATGCCATCGCCGTCCTTGTCGATGAAGCGGTAGAACTTCTCGAGCTTGAGGACTTCCTCCTTGCTGAGGACTTTGCCGCGATCAGGACGGTAGCTGTCCTCCCACTTGAGGTCGCGGCACATCCAGTCGTTCATGCCGATGTCGAGATCCGAAAGCACCAGCACCGGGGTCTGCAGCCGCTCGGCGAGATCAAAGGCCTGCACGGCCATGTAGAAGCACTCTTCGGGGTCGGCCGGGTACAGGCACACGTGGCGCGTATCGCCGTGCGCCGCGTAGGCGCACTCCATGAGATCGGCCTGCTGGGTGCGGGTCGGCATGCCGGTCGAGGGACCGACGCGCTGGATGTCGAAGATCACCGTCGGCACTTCCGCGTAGTAGGCGAGACCGAGGAACTCGTTCATGAGGGAAATGCCCGGCCCCGAGGTCGCGGTGAACGCGCGCGCGCCGTTCCACATGGCACCGATCACGATGCCGACGGCGGCGAGTTCATCCTCGGCCTGGATGAAGGCAAAGTTCTTGCGTCCGCTCGCCGGATCGACGCGCATGCGGTCGGCGAACATCTTGAAAGCGTCCATGAGGGAGGTCGAAGGGGTGATCGGGTACCAGGCGGCGACCGTGGCGCCCGCGAACACGCAGCCCAAGGCCGCGGCGGTGTTGCCATCGATCATGATGTGCCCCTGCGTCGCCTGCAGCTTCTCGACATGCAGCGGCAGCGGGCAGCTGAAGTGCTCGCGCGCGTAGTCATAGCCGAGCTGAATCGCCCGCATGTTGCTCTCGACGAGTTGCGGCTTCTTCGCATAGGTCTCGGCGAGGAGCTCCCGGATGCGCTCGAGATCGAGGTCCAAAAGCGCGGCCAGCACGCCCGCGTAGCAGATGTTCTTCATCAGAATGCGGGTGCGCACGCCGGCAAAGTTCTCGTTGCAAAGCTGTGCAAGCGGCACGCCGATCACGGTGATGTCCTCGCGCTTGAGGAGCGCCGGACGCGGCCAGGTGGAGTCGTAGATGAGATAGCCACCGGGGGCGACTTCCTTCATGTCGCGCGCGTAGGTCTCGGCGTTCATCGCGACCATGATCTCGACCTGCCCGGAGCGGGCGACGTGGCCCTCGCGCGAAATGCGGATTTCGTACCAGGTGGGCAGTCCCTGGATGTTGGAGGGGAAGAAGTTCTTGCCCATCACCGGGATGCCGCTGCGGAAGATCGACTTCATGAGCAGCGTGTTGGCACTCGCCGAACCGGTGCCGTTCACCGTGGCGATCTTGATCGTAAAGTCATTGACGCGCGTCGGGTTCACTTCGGGCATGGGGGTTTTGCTTCCGCGTGGTATCGGCTCGCGCGCCCCGGGGGGTCGTGCGCGCTGGCCCTTCAGGCAATCTTTGGTGTCTTGGCCTCGAGTTCAAGTACTTCGTCGGCGGCCTGCGGCCAGTGCAGGTCGGATTTCTGCATGTCCCAGGCGGCCGTCGGGCAGCGCTCCGCGCATAGCCCGCAGTGCACGCACAGGTCCTCGTCCTTCACCATCACCCGGCCGGTCTGCGGCAGTGGCGCCGAGACATACAACGGCTGCGCGAGATTTTTCGCCGGCGCTTTGAGCCGGCCGCGCAGCTCCGTTTCCGCGCCGTTGTGCGTGATCGTGAGGCAGTCGACGGGACAGATGTCGAGGCAGGCGTCGCACTCGATGCACAGCTTCGCGCTGAACACCGTCTGCATGTCGCAGTTGAGGCAGCGCTGCACCTCCTCCTCCGCCTGCTGCGCAGTGAAGCCGAGCTCGACCTCGATGTTGAGCTTCTTGAAGCGCTCCTTGAGCGAGACATGCGGCATCAGGCGCCGTTCGATCGGGGTGTAATCGTTCTTGTAGCTCCACTCGTGCATGCCCATCTTGCGGCTTTGCAGATTCATGCCAGGAGGCAGCCGCTCGCTCACGCTCTCGCCCTGGCAGTGACGGTGAATCGAGATCGCCGCCTGATGGCCGTGCTCGACCGCCCAGATGATATTTTTCGGTCCGAAGGCGGCGTCGCCGCCGAAGAACACCCCGGGACGCGTCGACTGGAAGGTGCGCGCATCGACCCGCGGCACGTCGTACTTGTCGAATTCGATGCCAAGATCCCGCTCGATCCAGGGGAAGGCGTTCTCCTGCCCGATCGCGAGGATCACATCGTCCGCGGGCAGAAACTCCTCGCCGACGATGCGCTCGGCGCTGATGCGCCCCTCGGCGTCCAAGTCGTACTCCATCTTGTCGAAGCGCATGCCAGTGAGCCTGCCGTTCTCGACGACAAACGCCTTGGGCGAGCGGTTGACGACGATCTGCACGCTCTCTTCCTCCGCGTCCTCGAGTTCCCACTCGGACGCCTTGAAGAAGCCGCGCGGCTTGCGCGCCATGACGCGCACGCTCTGAGCGCCAAGCCGCAGGCTCGTGCGGCAGCAGTCCATCGCCGTATTGCCGACGCCGATGATGAGGACGCGCTTACCCACCTTGTCGATGTGCCCGAACGCGACCGACTCGAGCCAGGCGATCCCGATATGGATGTTGGCCGCTCCCGCTTCCCGCCCGGGGAGCTTCAGCTCCTTGCCGCGTGGCGCGCCCGAACCGACGAACACGGCATCGAAGCCGCCCGAGCCGAGGAGCGCGCGCATGCTGTGCACGGGCGAGTTGAGCTTGAGCTCCACCCCCATGCCCGTAATCATCGCGATCTCCTCATCGAGTACCGCGTGCGGCAGGCGGAACGAGGGGATGTTGGTGCGCATGAGCCCGCCGGGTTCCCCGTACTGCTCGAAGATCGTCACCGAATAACCAAGTGGCATCAGGTCGTTCGCGACCGTGAGCGAGGCGCAGCCCGCGCCGATGCAGGCGATGCGTTTGCCGTTCTTGAGCTTCGGGATCTTAGGCAGACGATCCGCGACATCCTCGCGATGGTCGGCGGCGACACGCTTGAGGCGGCAGATCGCCACCGGTTTCTGCTCGATGCGGCCACGCCGGCAGGCGGGCTCGCAGGGGCGATCGCAGACGCGTCCCAGAATGCCGGGGAAGACGTTTGAGTGCCGGTTCACCATGTAGGCATCGGTGAAGCGGCCCTGCGCGATCAGGCGTATGTATTCAGGAACGTCGGTGTGAGCCGGACAGGCCCACTGGCAGTCCACAACTCGATGGTAATAATCGGGATGCGAGGTATCGGTCGGTTCCATTCAATGCTCGGCCCCTCGCGCCGAGCCCTCGTGGCGGTCAAAATTGAGGAGCGTGAGTATAGAGGCGCGCCGCGGATTGTCATCGTGCCTAATGAGATGCAATGCGCAGGCTCGACCCTAGGCGGAGGCATATTGCACCGCAGCAATTCCGCCGTCCAGCGCCCCCTTCTCCTTATACTCCGCCGCAGCTTATGTCCGAGCCCATTCCCACCGAGATCCGCCTGCGCAAGAGCTCACGAGTGCTCGAGGTGAGCTTCGCGGACGGCAGCCGCTTCGAGCTGCCGTTCGAATATCTGCGCGTGCACTCACCCTCCGCGGAGGTCAAGGGACACGGGCCGGGGCAGGAGGTGCTGGTGCTCGGCAAGGAAAACGTCGGCATCGCTGCGGTCGAGCCCGTTGGCCAGTACGCCGTGAAGCTTGTGTTCGACGACGGACACGATACCGGTCTCTACACCTGGAAATACCTGCACGAACTTGGCCGCGAGCAGCGCGAGAGGTGGGCGCGCTATCTCGAGCGCAAAGCGCAAGCCCGCGGGCTCAAAGACACGCGCGCCTGAGGAGGCGGCCCGGCCTGAAAGAGAACGGGCCGGACAGCTTCACTGCCCGGCCCGCTCGCTGCAAGACCCCCATCGACGGCGGCGATTCTGCGCATTGCCCTTAAGAAAAAGCAACAGTGATTGTGCCGACGGGAGCGCCACTCGATCGTCTAGAATGCGGACCACTTTCGCCCGGCGCACTTACAATTCAATGACCGACGAGCGCTCCACGGACTTCGGCTTCGAACGAGTTGCGCCCGCGGAGAAGACACGCCGCGTGCGCGGCGTGTTCGATTCGGTCGCCGACAGCTACGATCTGATGAACGATCTGATGTCGGCGGGCACGCACCGCCTGTGGAAACGTTTCACGCTCGCGCTCGCGAACCTGCGCCCGGGGCAGCGGGCGCTCGATGTCGCCGGCGGCACGGGCGATCTCGCCGCAGGACTCGCCCGGCAGGTGGGCGCGGGCGGTCTCGTCGTCCTCACCGACATCAACGCAGCCATGCTCGCGCGCGGCCGCGATCGCCTCCTCAATGCCGGCTTCACGAGCAACATCGCCTACGTACAGGCTAACGCCGAGCGGCTGCCCTTTGCGGACTCAGTCTTCGACTGCATCACGATCGGCTTTGGGCTCCGCAACGTCACGGACAAGAGCGCAGCGCTACGCGCCATGCACCGCGCGCTCAAGCCCGGCGGGCAGCTGCTCGTGCTCGAGTTCTCGCGCCCCAACGTTCCGGGTCTGCGAGGACTCTACGACGCCTACTCCTTGCGCGTCCTGCCGCTCCTCGGCAGGGTGGTGGCGGGCGATGCGGCGAGCTATCGCTACCTCGCGGAGTCGATCCGCATGCATCCGGACCAGGAGACGCTCCTCGCGCTGATGCGGGAGGCGGGACTCGAAGGCTGCCGCTATCACAATCTCGCCGGCGGCATAGTCGCGGTGCACCGCGGTTACAAGTACTGAAGCGCGCTCGCGCGGTACGGGGCCCCCTAAGAGCATGCTGAGCATCACGATTGAGAAGATTCTGAACCGCGGCCTGCCGCGCTCCCCGCGCGCGCGCGCACTATGCGCGGAGCTCAGCGGCAAGAGCCTCGCGATCGAGGTGCGCGACATCACGCGGCTGCGCGTGACCTCCACCGGCCCGACGCTCGCGGTCTCGCGCGACGATGCCCCGGCCGATGCGACGCTTGAGGGCGGGCCGCTCGCACTCCTCGCGCTCGAGGGCGCAGAGGCGCAAACCGTCATACAGCGGGGCGAGGTCACGATTCGCGGCGATACCGAGCTTGCGGAAAAGTTCCGCGAGCTCGGCCGGCTCCTGCGCCCGGACTTTGAAGAGGAGCTCGCGATCCTGATCGGCGATGTGCCCGCGCACGAGTTCGCGCGCCTGGCGCGCGGCGCACTCGCCTTAGGCCAAAGAGCCGCCGGCACGACACTGCGCAATCTGGCCGAGTACTTCGGCCACGAAACCCTCGATCTCGTCTCGCGCAATGAGGGCGAGCAGTTCCTGCGCGGGGTGGATGCGGTGCGCGAGGGAGTCGACCGGCTCGCGGCACGGCTCGAGCTCATCGAGCGGCGGCGCGGCGCATCGTGAGCGGATCGTCGGCGCCGTGAAGCTGCGCGTTCTCGTGCGGCTCATCGAGATCCAGCGCGTGCTGCTGCGGCACCGCCTCGACGACTATCTGCGCGCGACCCATCTCTACCGCCCGCTGTTGCTGCTCTTCTTCCTGTCCCCGGCCGTCTGGTTCGAGCGGGCCCGCCGCGCGAGCCGTGCCGAGCGCTTGCGCCTCGCACTCGAGGAGCTCGGGCCGATCTTCGTGAAGTTCGGGCAGGCGGTCTCAACACGCCGCGATCTACTCCCGACCGATATTGCCGATGAGCTTGCGAAGCTCCAGGACCGCGTCCCGCCCTTTCCCGGCGCGATCGCGCGTGAGTCGATCGAGCGGGCCTACCGCCGCCCGGTGAGCGAGACCTTTGCCGAGTTCGATGAGACGCCCCTCGCCGCTGCCTCGATCGCCCAGGTACACGCGGCGCGCCTTCCTGGCGGCCGCGAGGTAGTGGTCAAAGTCCTGCGACCGGGCATGCGCGAGGTGATCGAGCGCGATCTCGAGGTGCTGTACGCGCTCGCCGATCTCGCCGAGCGCTACTGGAGCGAGGCCCGGCGGCTGCGGCCGCGCGAGCTGGTCGCCGAATATGAGAAAACGGTCCTCGATGAGCTCGATCTCATGCGCGAGGCGGCCAACGCCTCGCAGCTCAAGCGCAATTTTGCCGGCACGGATCTGCTCTACGTCCCGGAGGTGTTCTGGGACTACTGCCATACCGACGTCATGGTGATGGAACGCATCCACGGCGTGCCGATCTCAGACCTTGCGCGCCTCAAGGCCGCGGGCACCAACATCAGGCAGCTTGCCGAGAATGGCGTGCGGATCTTTTTCACGCAGGTGTTCCACCACAACTTCTTTCATGCGGACATGCACCCGGGGAACATTTTCGTCCTCGTCGATGACCCACAGCGCCCGCGCTATGCGGCGGTCGACTTTGGCATCGTCGGCACGCTCGATCCGCGCGACCGGCTGTACCTCGCCGAGAACTTCCTCGCGGTATTCGAGCGCGACTATCGGCGCGTCGCGCAGCTGCACCTGCAGTCGGGCTGGGTGCCTGCTGGCGCACCCATCGAGGAGATGGAATCCGCCGTGCGCACCGTGCTCGAGCCGATCTTCGATCGGCCGCTCAAAGACATCTCCTTCGGGCGGATCCTCCTGCGGCTCTTCGAGATCTCGCGGCGTTTCAACGTGCAGATCCAGCCGCAGCTGCTGCTGCTGCAGAAGACGCTCCTCAACGTCGAGGGGCTCGGGCGCGAGCTCTACCCCGAGCTCGATATCTGGAGCACCGCGAGCCCTATCCTGCGCGAGTGGATGCGCGAGCGCACGAGCGTACGGAGCCTGCTGCGGAGTCTGCGCGCTCATGCGCCCGAGCTTCTCGAGGCGGCGCGCGCATTTCCCGCGCTCGTGCGCGAGTGGGCAGAGCGCGAGCAGCACGCGGCGACCGTAGCTGCCGCTCCTTCGGCTGAGCTGAGCGAATTGCGCGCGGAGCTGCGCGCGGCCGAAAGTCGCCGCGATGCGCTCACGCTCGGCCTTGCCGCCGGCCTCGGCGGGATCCTCTGGCTCGCTCTCCTTCTCAACCGCGGCCCCACCTGGCCGGGCTGGGGACTCCTCGCTCTTGGCGCGGCGCTCTGCGTCTACGCACTGAGGCGCTGAAGCCGTGCAACGCTCGCTCACCGAGGGCTCCATTCCCATCGGGCTGATCCGGTTTGCCCTGCCGATCCTCTTCGCTAACGTATTGCAGTCGCTAAACGGCTCGGTGAATTCCGTCTGGGTCGGGCGCTTTCTCGGTGAGGCGGCGCTCACCGCGACCTCGAACGCCAACACCGTGATGTTCCTCCTCATCGGCGCCGCCTTCGGCGTGGCGATCGCTGCGACCATCATGATCGGCCAGGAGATCGGCGCTAACAACATCAAGGAGACCAAGCGCGTCGTCGGCACGAGCGCCACTTTTTTTGCGGCCATCTCGGTGGCCATGGCGATCGCGGGGCTGCTTCTTTCACGCCCGCTGCTCAAGGCCATGAGTACACCGCCCGACTCACTCGAGCTGGCGGTGACCTACATGCGGGTCATTTTTCTCGCGCTTCCCTGCCTTTACATGTATGCCTTCGTCATGGCCGTGCTGCGCGGAGCCGGGGATTCGAAGACGCCCTTCTACTTCATGCTGCTCTCGGTCGCCATCGACATCGCGCTCAACCCGGTCCTGATCTTCGGCTTTGGACCGATTCCGCGTCTTGGCATTGCGGGCTCCGCGCTCGCGACCTTCATCGCACAGGCGGTGAGTCTCACCGCACTCATCCGCCATCTCTACCGTCGCCGCCATATGCTTTGCCTGCACAAGGACGAGCTGCAGCTTCTCAAGCCCGATTGGGCGCTGGTCGGCATCCTGCTGAAAAAGGGGATCCCCATGAGCACGCAGATGCTCGTGCTCTCGCTCGCGGGCGTACTCATGATCACGCTCGTCAACCGCTTCGGCGTCGATACCACGGCGGCCTTCGGCGCGGGGATTCAGCTCTGGAATTACATCCAGATGCCCGCCTTTGCGGTCGGCATGGCGCTCTCCGCGATGACGGCGCAGAACGTTGGCGCCCGCAAGTGGCACCGCGTCACCCGCATCGCGCGGGTCGGTGTGCTCTACAGCGTGCTGCTCACCGGCACGATCGTGCTCGCGATCGAACTCCTCAACCGGCAGGTGTTCGGACTTTTCCTGCCGATGGGCTCGAATGCGCTCGCCATCGCCTCGCACATGAACCGCATCGTGACGGGATCCTTCATCTTTTTCGGCATTTCGGTCGCGCTCTTCGGCGTGGTGCGCGCCACAGGCGCGGTGATGGCCCCGCTCATCATCCTCACGATCTCGCTCCTGGTCGTGCGCTTTCCCATGGCAGAGCTGTTCCTCGATCGTCTTCAGGTCGACGCCATCTGGTGGAGCTTCCCGATCTCTTCCGCGCTCTCCTCGCTCCTCGCGTTCCTTTATTACCGCTACGGGGGGTGGCGCAGCGCCCACATGATGAGCGTGGCGCCGAGCTGAGGGTTTCGCTGCCTCCCGCCTAGTGCGGATTCGTCGCGCCCCGCCGGGCGGCGCACAATGGCGGTGGTTACGACATCCGGAGTCTCCCGATGCAGATACGCACACTCGGCCGCAACGGCCCCAGCGTTTCCGCCCTTGGCCTCGGCTGCATGGGGATGAGCGATTTCTACGGGCCGCGCAACGATGCAGAATCGATCACGACGCTGCAGCAGGCGCTCGAGCGCGGCGTCACCTTCTTCGATACCGCGGACGCCTACGGCCCCTACACCAACGAGGAACTCCTCGGGCGCGCGTTCAAGGGGCGCTGGGACAGGATCTTCATCGCCACGAAGTTCGGCTTCGTGCGTGACCCGGGGAATCCCACGGCCCGCGTGATCGATGGCCGGCCCGCGCGCGTGCGCGAGGCCTGCCAGGCGAGTCTGAAGCGCCTCGGCATCGAGCGGATCGATCTCTACTATCTGCACCGCGTTGATCCCCAGGTGCCGATCGAGGAAACCGTAGGTGCCATGGCGGAGCTCGTGCGCGCGGGCCAGGTGCGTTACCTCGGGCTCTCGGAGGTGTCGCCGCAGACCCTCGAGCGTGCCC
>Ga0187777_10002977_pt1 | contig 10831 bp, 9 predicted proteins | sample 1015_Q2_SP5_10_M_FD_132416 | JGI IMG/M metagenome (GOLD analysis project Ga0187777, IMG submission 132416) | Tropical peat soil microbial communities from peatlands in Department of Meta, Colombia - 1015_Q2_SP5_10_MG | ecosystem: Environmental > Terrestrial > Soil > Wetlands > Peat | place...
GAAGAAGATGCCCCAGCCGTGCGTGTACAGCATCAGCGCCTGGCAGATCGCGAACATGATCAGATAGCCCCGGCGTCTGTAGACGAACGCGTGTATGAACGCCGCCGTCTCGAGGATCCCGAGCAACGCCATCAGCTCGTACATCCGGGTCTCGGTGGCGTAGGCGGTCAGGAACGTGCTGAACGCGAACAGGACCGCCGCGTAGATGCCGGCGCGGCGGCCGAACAAGCTCCAGCCGGCCCACATGCCGGCCGGGATGCACAGCAACCCGAACACGACCGACAGCGAGTGCGTCGCCGCTTCGCTCGGGCCGAACACGCTGATCCAGACGTGCAGCAGCATGTAGAACAGCGGCGGCGAGCCGTCGTGGCGCAGGACGCCCGGGATCGCGCTCAGCGAGTGCGAGGCGATGCCGGTCGTGATCGCCTCGTCCTCCCAGAACTGCCCGGTGATGTACTTGGTACGGAGGTAAGCGGAGATCGCGGTGAGGACAACCAGGATCGCCGCGGTGCTCGCCCAGGTCGGCACGCGCTGGAGCACCTTGGGCTCGCGCACATCGAGGACTCGGGGAATCCCGCGCGGAGGAGCGCTGACGGCCATCAGGAGACCACTAACCGGTCGCCTTACTGGCGCATGTCGAGAACACACGGAACGTCCGCACGTGCCCGATCAGCTTGTACTTGGCGCCCGCGCGCTCCCAGGCGATGATCTGCGCCGGCGTCGGCAGCAGCGTCGAGTTTGACTGCGCGCGAGTCTGGAGGATGACGTCCGGCCACGGCGGACCCGCGACATTGGTTGGCGGCGCCTCGACCCGCAGCGTGCGGACCCCGAGCGTCCATGCGACCATCGGGACCTGGAAGCCCTCGGTCATCACCGTGTTCTGGTGGCTGCCGCAGTTGAGCACCGCGCTCGCGCCACCGGCCTTCTTCACGACGGCGGTCAGATCCTCGCGTAGATGGGCCTGGTAGACGAGCGCGTGGTGGGTGCGCGGGAGGCTGATGATGTTCTTGCCGATCCATGGTGGCACCGCAAGGAACAACGCGATCGCGACGACCACGCCCGCGGCGACGGTGAACCCTGGGGTGGTCAGCCGGCGGAAACCGGAGCCGAGGACGCCGGCGACGCGGCGGACCCAATCGGCGAGCGTTCGCGAGAACCAGCCCCAAGCGACCCCTCCCACGATCGCAAGCGGGGCGGTTCCGAGGACCAGGTAGCGGTTGTTGCCCGAGAACCCGGCCTGCGTCTCGAACGCGATCCCGAGCCACCACACCAGGCCGAACAGGCCGAGCCCGAGCAGCCAGGCGCGCGCACGGATGGCCCGGTCCACCGGACCGCTTTGCCGCCACCACGATGCGCGCGTACGCCATAGGCCGAACGCCGCCACGAACAGCGCGATGATGCCCGGGATCTTGACCCGGTTGAGAACGGTCGGCCAGGCCTCCTTCTTGAACACGGTGCACACCGGGCACTTCGCGAACGCGGCGCTGTTGGAGCGCGGGTGCTGGGCGCGCGTGACACCGCGCAGCAGGTGGCCCGAGCCCCACAGCTCGGGCAGGAACCACAGAACCGGGATCAGCGCGAACAGGCCGACGACGAGCTTGCGCGCGCCCGGGTCGCGCCAGAACAGGTACAGGCCGTACGGGCCCCAGAAGAACCACAGTTCCGGGCGATCGAGCGCGGCGAAGAACCCCACGACGAATGCCCGCTGCCTCGCCCCATCCATGTAGCTGTCGACCGCGATCAGCGCGAACGCGGTCGCGAGGCCCTCCGAGTACCCGAGCGCGTTGTCGGAGATGAAGCCGCCCGAGTTCGCGAGGCTGCCGGCAGCGATCAGGCCCGCGAGCAGCGGCGCGATCAGTGCCATCCAGCGCTGAGCGCCGCCCGGCTCGGCGGTGCCCGCGACGAGGTCGCGGGTGAGTCGCCACGCGACCTTGAACACCATCGCCACCGACATCAACGCCCCTGCCCGCGCGACGATCAGCCACAGGTCGGGCTGGGCCTTGCCGAACACCGCGAACACCGTCGTGAACAGCATCGGCAGCGGCTTCCATGAGGGGCCGCCGGTGGTGTGGAGGTCGAGGTGGATGATCTCGTGTCCCCACACGAGCCAGGCCCACGGGTCGTAGCTCGGGGTCGACGGGATCAACAGCGACAGCGCGGCGACTATCAGCGCGCCCGCGCCGAGCGCGAGATAGAGCCGACCGCCTGAAATGCGGCCCGCCAGTGCGCGTGCGCGCGCCGTGACGTCGGTCGACGGCGCCGGCGCAGTCAGCTCAGCAGTGGGAACGGACAAAGGGACCGGGAAGATCTGGTTGGTGCCGCGCTCGCCAAGTTACGCACGGCAGCGGCAGACGCATACGTGAGCCTGCGCACCGGGCGCCGGCGTCCCGCGGCATTCTAGTGGGCGCCTATCCCTGCACGCCCTGAGCCAGACAGTCCTCGATGCCGGTCAGCTCCGCGTCCGAGCCCTGGTTGGCGTACAGCAGCGCGGGGCCGATCACCTCGGCGCCCGGCGCCGTTCCGTCGATCTGCCGCGCCTGCGCCGCGCCGGCGGTGGGCGTGAACACGATCGTCGGGCCGGCCGGAGCGGTGCCGACCTGGAGCGTCGTCGGGCTGACGACGTGAACAGCCAGGTGATCGGCCCGCAGGCACCCAAGGTGGTTGTGCACGTCAGTGAGCGGGCTGTCGACCTTTCCACGGCTGGCGAGCTGCGTCGAGCCCGCCGGCGCGGTCGGCTGGACCTTGACGGCTCCGCACCCGGCCAGCGCCAGCAACACGAGGCCGACCGCCGGCCAGAGACCGACGCGGCGCGCGATTTGAGGGCTCTTGGAGGACATGCGCCAGACAAAGGTAGAGGATCATTCTGACCGTGCTCGTCTACGGAGCCCTCGGTGGGCCGCTGCCGGAGATCGGGATAGTCGCGGCCGCAGCGCTCGCGGCAGTCGTGATGCTGCACCCCAACGTCCGCGTTCAGGCCCTGGCGATGCTCGGGGCGCTCGTGCTCGCGCCGGTGCTGTTACTGGCCGACATCTGGCACTCGCCGCAGCTCCACATCGTCCACCATCATCCGCTCATGGCCGCGGCCGGCGCGCTGATCGCACTGGTTGCGGTGGTGGCCGCGGGGCTGGTGATCGTTCGATGGCCCGAGCTGCTCGCGTGCGCCGTGATCGTCGCGCTCCCGTTCCGGATCCCGATCGAGGCCGGTGGCGTCACCTCAAACCTGCTCGTGCCGCTGTACTTCGTGGTCGCCGCCGGCGCGGTCGCGTTCATCGTCACGGGGCTGCGCGGTCGCTCGCCTCCAGGCACGGCAACGCCGGCCGGGAAGGCGGCGCCGCATGACGGCAACACACCGCCGGCCACTGGCAAGTCCGCGTCGGCTGTCGACTCCCCGCCGGCTGTCAACTCCCGGTCGGCTGTCAACTCCCAGTCGGCTGTCAACTCCCAGTCGGCTGTCAACTCCCAGTCGGCTGTCAACTCCCAGTCGGCCGCCGACTCCCCGCCGGCCGTCAACCCTCCGGTGCCCGCCAACTCTCGCCGGCCCGCCGGCTCCCCGCTGCCCGCCCGCGAGGGACCGGCTCGCTGGCTCGAGTGGTTGCTCGCCGGATACGTCGTTCTGTATGCGCTCCAGGCGGCCTACTCGCCGAAGTTCACGACCGCGTTGCAGCAGGTCGTGTTCTTCTACGTGCCGTTCGCGCTCGCCTACTGCCTGTTGCGCAGGCTCGATTGGACTCAGCGGCTCACCCGCACCTGCCTCGTGCTCGTCGCCGGGCTCGCGGTGGTGTTCGCGCTGGTCGGGTTCGTCGAGTACGAGACCAAGACGATCTTCCTGAACCCGAAGCTGATCGCCGCCAACCAGGTGCACGCCTACTTCACGGTCAACTCGGTGTTCTTCGATCCGAACATCTTCGGCCGGTTTCTCGCGCTCGTGATGATCCTGCTGGGCGCGGTGATCCTGTACGCGCGCCGGCAACGGACGCAGCTGGTCACGATCGTCGCGCTCGCGATCCTGTGGGCGGCGCTCGTGCTGACGCTGTCGCGGTCGTCGCTGGGGGCGCTGCTCGTCGGGCTGGGAACTCTGGCCGCGCTCCGCTGGAAGGTCGGGCGGGCCGTGTTCATCGCCGCCGGCGTGGTTGCCCTCGCGGCGGCGGCGATCGCGGCCTCGCCGACGACGTTCGGGCTGAACCAGGGTCTGAACGGGGCCTCGAGCGGCCGCCCGGGTCTCGTCTCGGGGGGGATCGATCTGTTCGCTTCGCGGCCGCTGTGGGGGTACGGATCGGGCTCGTTCCAGACCGAGTACAGCGCCCACCATCACCAGATCGGTCAGACGCTGTCGGCCTCTCACACGATCCCGATCACGATCGCGGCCGAGCAAGGGCTGATCGGGGAGATCGTTTACATCGCGCTTGTACTCGCGGCGCTCGTGGTGCTGCTCCAGCGGTGCCGTGCCGAGCCCACTCGCGTGGCGATCGCGGCGGCGTTTGTCGCGCTGCTCTTCCACACGCTGCTGTACGCAGACTTCCTTGAGGATCCGATCACGTGGGCGCTGCTGGCGATCGGGACCGCGCTGGCGGTGCGCCCGCCGGCGGCCTCAGCCGGCGGAGACGGTGATCTCCTGGCTCGCGATCGCCAGCTTCAGCAGCAGCTCGCGTAGCGTTGCCCGCTCGTCGCCGGTCAACGGCGCGAGCAGCTCGTCCTGAGCCTCGCGCGCCAGTTCGCGAGCGTGCGCGAGTGTCTCGCGCCCGCCGTCCGTGAGGTGCAGCGCGTAGGCGCGGCGGTCGGTCGGGTTCCGGCGTCGCTCCACGAGCCCCCTGGACTCGAGCTCGTCGACCGTCGCGACCATCGAGCTCGGGTCGATTCCGATCGATCGGCACAGGGCGTGCTGCGTGATCGCGCCTTCGGCGTCGAGCACATTGAGCGCGCCCCACATCCGCGGGTTCAGGCCGACCGCCGCGATCCGCTCGGCGAACCGCTTAGAGGCGACCAGCCCCATGCGGCTGACTAGAAAGCCGGTATTCCGGCTCAGCGCGGGATGGAGCGAGGCCGGTGCGGGGGGTTGATCAGGCATCTATATGAAAAGTGTAATGGCAAAACAGTAGACACAGCAAATCATTGGTGATAGAAACAATAGGCAGCGCAAACAACTTGAGGTGACAATCAACATGGGGTCGATAACACGCTGGGTCCTCGCGCACAAACGGATCGTCGCGGCACTCTGGATTCTCGTCACGCTCGTGGGGATCGCGACCGTCGGGTCGTCGACTAAGTCGTTCAGCAAGGAGTTCTCGGTCCCTGGCCGTGAGGGGTTCGTGACCAATGACCGGATCGCGCGGATCTTCCACAACGGCGGCAACAACGCCCCGCTGCTCGCCGTGGTGAGCCTCCCGGCCGGCACCTCGGTGTCATCGCCGGCGGTTCGCCGCGGGCTCGACCGGGTCGCGGCGGAGCTGCAGCGAGCGCTCCCCGGAAGCCGGGCGGCGTCGTTCGCATCGACCGGCGATCGCGCGTTTGTGTCCGCTGACGGCCGAACCACGTTCGTGATCGTGTACCCGCCTCCGGACAGCGAGTCGTTCGGGGCGAACACGAGGGCAGCAAAGACGGCCGCCGCGGTCCTCGCGGGTGACCGGATCGCCGGCGCTCCGGTGCACGTTACCGGCCTCGATGCGCTCCAGAGCCAGACCGGCGGCAGCGGCGGTCCGGGCGTCCTGCTCGAGTCGATGCTCGGCGGGCTCGGCGCGCTGGTGGTGCTCGCGTTCGTATTCGCATCGCTGTTGGCATTCGTGCCGATCCTCATGGCGATCGTCTCGATCATGGCCACGTTCCTGGTCCTGTGGGGCGTGACCGCGTTCACAAGCGTGTCGATGATCGTCGAGTTCCTGGTCGCGCTGATCGGGCTCGGCGTCGCGATCGACTACTCGCTGCTCGTCGTCGTTCGCTGGCGCGAGGAGCGAGCGCATGGCAACACTGGCGAGGCCGCGGTCGTGCGCGCGATGGAGACCGCCGGCCGTGCTGTCGTGTTCAGCGGGACGACCGTAGCGATCGGGTTGCTGGCGATGATCGTGCTGCCGCTCCCGTTCCTGCGCTCGATCGGCTACGCCGGGATGCTGATCCCGTTGATCAGCGTGATCGTGGCGGTGACGCTGCTGCCGATCGTCCTCGCCAAGCTCGGCGACCGGCTGGCCTGGCCGCACGTGCGCAGCGACGACAAAGCGAGCCGCTCGTGGACCTCATGGGCGCGGTTCGTCGTCCGCCGGCGCTGGATCGCGGCCGGGGTGGCCGCGGTCGTGCTCACCGCGCTCGTCGTGTCCGCGACCAACCTCAAGCCGGGCGCGGCGAACGTCGACACGCTCGCCAAGGAGGGTGACGCGCACGCCGGCCTGGTCGCCCTCGAGCGCTCGGGTATCGGCGCGGGCGCGCTGGCGCCGATCGAGGTGCTCTCTCCCACGGGCGCCAACCCCGCCATCGTGGCGGCGGCGTTGCGAGACGTTCGGGGCGTGCACGGCGTAGTCGTCCCCGCCGGTCCACGGTGGCGTCGCGCCGGCGTGGCGATCGTCGACGCATTCCCCGTGGCCGACGGCTCGACCTCGGCCGGCCGCGACACGATCACCAATGTCCGCAGCGCGGCCCATGCCTCGGGCGCCGGTGTCCGCGTCGGCGGCATCGGTCCCGAGAACGCGGACTTCGTCTCCGCGATCTACGGGAGCTTCCCGGAGATGATCGCGCTGATCGCGATCCTGACGTTCCTCCTGCTGGCGCGGGCGTTCCGCTCACTGCTGCTGCCGCTGAAGGCCGTTGCACTGAACGTGATCAGCGTCGCCGCGGCGTGGGGCGTGATCACGCTCGTGTGGCAGAACGGGCACGGCTCGAGCCTGTTGTGGGGGATCGCGGCGACGCATTCGGTCACCGCCTGGATCCCGCTGATGGTGTTCGCGTTCCTGTTCGGCTTGTCCATGGACTACGAGGTGTTCATCCTCTCGCGGATGCGCGAAGAGTTCGACCGGACCGGCTCGACCGACGTGGCCGTCGTGCGCGGCATCGGCCGGACCGGTCGGCTGGTGACGAGCGCCGCCCTGATCCTGTTCCTGGCGTTCGTGTCGATGGCGTCGGGGCCGGATACCGACGTCAAGGTGTTCGCCACGGGACTGGCGGCCGGGATCATGCTCGACGCCACCGTGATCCGGGCGCTGTTCGTCCCGGCGGTGGTGTCGCTATTCGGGAGCTGGAATTGGTGGTTGCCGGCGCGCCCCGCTCGGTGGCTGCGTGTCGAGCCTTCGCTGCCCGCGCAGATCGCAACCGATCCCGCGGGCTAGCCAGGGCTGGCTCGAGAAGCGAACTATCAGCGCGCTTTCTCGAGCCGCCCACCCGGGGGCGCGGTTACTGCCGCTCTCGCATTCCGAGGGCGTAGCGCTGGATGTCGTTGTCGAGGGCGGCTTCGCTCTGGTACTGGCCGGTATGGACGAACACCACCTTGCCCGCTGGGTTGATGAAGATCGTCGTCGGGAACCCCTCGAGTACCGCCAGCGACGACAGGTCCGTGGACGCGACCGAGTAGCTCGGATAGCTCACCGGGTGCTGAGCGAGGAAACCACGCGCATCGCCCGGTGAGTCGTTCGTGTCGGCGCCGAGGAACGCGACCTTCCGTCCGAACTGGGCCGACGCCGCGGACAGCAGCGGGAACTCCGTCCGGCACGGGGGGCACCACGCTGCCCAGGCGTTGACAACGATCGGGTAGCCGCGCAGCGAGCGCAGGCGATCGGACAGCTTGCCGCCCGAGGTGATCAGCTGGCCGGCCTGCGTGTGCAGCCCCGCGAGCGAGCCCGGCGACCCGGCCAGCACGCGCCGGGCGTCGGCGGCGCTCGGCGAGGTGACCGTCGGGATCGCGCTCGCTGGGACGTTCCGGTTCATCAGGAAGTACAGGTCGTCTAGGGCCTCGGTGGGGGTCCACGGGAACTGCGGATGATCCAGGTTCTGGATTCCCTCGCTGCTCAACAGGTTCTTCAACGCCGGCGACAACTGACCGTCGACGTCCGCCATGCCCTCGTCGACGATCCGCTCCTGGCCGGTGGGATCGATGAAGAAGATCGCATCGGTGTGCTGGACGTCGAACGTCTCGGGCTTGTGGGTCAGCCAGTCGATGTCGGGCGGCTTCCCCTGCGGGACCCGGGCGTAGTAGACGCCGAAGAACTTCCACAGCCGGCGGATCTCGGACTGGGTGCCGGTGAGCATCTCGAAATTGGCGCCGGTCAGCTTCTCATACGCACGAAGCCGGTACGGGCTGTCACGCCACGGATCGACGGTCGCCTCGCCGATCACCACCTGTTTGGACAGGCCGGCGAGGCGCACGTCGTTGACCAGCTCCATCAACGCGCCCGTGGTCAGCGGGCAGACCTCGTGACAGAGGGTCATAGACGGCGCCAGGATCACCCACTTTCCCCGCCACTGACTCAGCGAGAACGGGTTGCCCTGCTCGTCGATCAGGGGCACCGACGGCACAGGGCGGGGCTTCTGGAGTTCGGTGCCGATCGCGAGCGGGGCGGGCACCTCAACGCTGGCGGTCGGGGCCGATTTGACGTCGAGCCGGGCCAGCAGCGCCACCACCACCAGCAGCGCCAGCAAAGCCACCATGCCGACGATCGAAATCAGGCGAAGACGACGAAGCGACACTTCTCGGCACACTAATACGTCTCGTGTTTGATCTTGGTTTGGACGGCCGCAGCCGGCAGGAGGCATCCACGTTCGTCCTGGAACGGACTCCCGGGTCGCCCGCGGGTCGTGTGCACGTTTGCCCTGGCGGGACTCCCGGCTGGCCGGCAATACGCACGTACCGTTGGTTCGGGCAGCAGCCCGACGTAGCGACGCCTGCCGGCGTGACATCGCGGCCCGATCTCGGTAGGATCGGCTGCCGTGACTTGGGGACTCATCTGGTTGATGTTCGCCCTGAAGGTCCCTCTCGCCGGACTGATCTACATCGTCTGGTGGGCGGTCAAGCAAGATCCGGACGAGACCTCCTCGCGCGATGACGACGGAGGGATCAGGCGGTATCCGCCCCACCCACGCAAGCCGTTCCCGCGCCATCCCCGGCGGGGCCCGCATGGCGACCACGCGCCGCCGTCGCCGCCGCGAGTGCGGACCGCGCGGGCGCGGACCCGCACGGTCGAGCGGTAGCCCGTCGGCGGGTGTGCAGCCGAAGCCGCTGGCAGACTTGCGGGCGTGAGCGCGTTGGTCTCAGTCCTGTCCGACGCGACGATCCTTGAACTTGTCGACAGCGGCCGGATCAGAATCGACCCGTGGGATCCGGCTCTCGTCCAGCCGGCGAGCGTCGATCTGCGCCTCGGAGACTCGTTCCGCGTGTTCCACAACCACCGCGCGTCGGCGATCGACCTGCGCGAGCCGCCCGCCGGCCTCACCGAGGAGGTCGTGCTCGCGCACGACGAGTCGTTCGTGATCCACCCAGGCGAGTTCTGTCTCGGCCGCACGCTCGAGTGGGTCGAGCTGCCCGACGACATCGTGGCGCGCATAGAAGGGAAAAGTTCGATAGGCCGTCTCGGGCTGATCGTCCACGCCACGGCCGGCTTCTGCGACCCCGGCTGGAAGGGCACGTTGACGCTCGAGCTCAACAACCTGACCCGCGTCCCGATCAAGCTCTACCCGGGGCTGCCGATCGCGCAGCTGTCGTTCATGGCCCTCGACCGGCCGGCGCTCCGGCCCTACGGCAGCCCGGAGCTGGGCAGCCATTACCAGGGCCAGCGCGCCGCCACCGAGAGCCGTTACGAAGGGACGCGAGGCCGCGGCGCGGACGCCTCGCGCATCGAGTAGGCTCGCGCCCGTGTCCGCGCTCATCCTGGCCGCCGGCGAGCCTTCGAAGGTCCCGTTCTACATCGCAGGCGGGCTGCTCGTGATCTGGGCGCTCGGCCTCGCCACGGTCGGCCTCACGCGCCCGGCGTTCCCGTACAGCGAACGCGGGGCACGCGGCGTGATGGCCGTCAGCTTCGTGCTGATGGCCTTCGCGATGGCGATGGCGATCATCACGAGCGCGTTCCCGAAGTAGCGGCCCGAAGTAGCGACCGACTCGGCTCGGCCGGCGCATCCCGGGATGTCCGCGAACCCCGAGAACCAGACGTGGTTCGTACACGGTCGCTACTAGCGTTTCCTCCAGGCCGCGCGGGTACTAAATTGATGACTGGTATTCCGCTCGGCTCCGGCCCGGAAGACCCGCCCCCCGGCCCCACCGCGCGAGAGGAGCGCCATGACGACCGAGACGCAGCAACGAGACGGCGCCGGCGCACCGACGTCGAACGAGACCCTGACCGTCACCGACAACCGCACCGGGAAGCAGTACGAGATTCCGATCGAGGACGAGACGATCCGCGCCACCGAGCTTCGCAAGATCAAGGTCAACGAAGACGACTTCGGCTTGATGACCTACGACCCCGCCTACATGGCGACCGCGTCGTGTCGCTCCGCGATCACGTTCATCGACGGCGAGAAGGGGATCCTCGAATACCGGGGCTATCCGATCGAGCAGCTCGCGGAGCGCTCGAGCTACCTCGAGGTCGCCTACCTCCTGATCCACGGCGAACTTCCCAGCGGCGAACAGCTGGACGAGTGGACCCATCAGATCACGATCCACACGTTCGTGCACGAGAACGTGAAGGAGTTCATGCAGGGCTTCCGCTACGACGCCCATCCGATGGGAATGCTGCTGGCGTCGGTCGGCGCGCTGTCGACGTTCTATCCGGAGGCGAGCAAGATCAAGGATGAGCAGCTGCGATACATCCAGGTGATCCGGCTGCTGGCCAAGATGCCGACGCTGGCGGCGTTCTCGTTCCGCCAC
>Ga0187777_10002978_pt1 | contig 10831 bp, 10 predicted proteins | sample 1015_Q2_SP5_10_M_FD_132416 | JGI IMG/M metagenome (GOLD analysis project Ga0187777, IMG submission 132416) | Tropical peat soil microbial communities from peatlands in Department of Meta, Colombia - 1015_Q2_SP5_10_MG | ecosystem: Environmental > Terrestrial > Soil > Wetlands > Peat | place...
CAGGCCGATCAGCAGCAGGCTCAGGCCCCAGGTCGCCAGCATCACGTCGATCATGCGCCCGTAGAGGAAGCGCACGATCAGCCGTTCGACGATCAGCCCGACGATGCCGACCACGACCGGAGAGATGACCAGCATGGCGAAGTAGATGTTGATGCCCTGCTTGGCCGCGGCGATCGTCGCATAGCCGCCGAGCATCACGAATTCGCCGTGGGCGAGATTGATGACGCGCATCATCCCGAACACGATCGCGAGCCCCGCGCTGATCAGCGCGAGGAACGCGATCATGTAGAGGATTTCAAGGACGACGATCGCCGCGAAATCCATTCACCCATTCCGTCTGTGCGGGCCGGTCGAGCGGCTGCCGGGCCCGCCCGCTCAGATCTTGACCTCGTACTGCTTGTTGTCGTTCGGGTTCTTGATGAGGTCGCAATACTGAGCCGTATCGGTCGGCGGCCGCTGCTTGGCCGTGTCGATGATCGTGAGCTTTTGATCCTTGACCACCATGAGATGGATGTCGAGCGCGGCATGGTGGGTCTTGGGGTCGATGGCGACCGTTCCGGCCGGACCTTCGATCTTGAGCCCGGTCTCGAGCACCTTGACGAGAGCATCGTGTTCGACCGTTCCGGCTTTGCGCACCGCTTCGGCCCACAGCATAATGCCCTGGTATTGCGACACGGCGAGCTCGTGCACGACCTTGGCATCGCCGTAGCGCTTGGCCCAGGCCGCCTGAAAACTCTTGTTGGCGGGCGTATCGAGCTCGGGGCTGTAGTTGCCGGCGATCAGAATGCCGTCACCCTCGGCGGCCGAAAGCGCGAGATGCTCGTTGCCGACGCCGAACGTCGTTGAGGTCAACGGGATCTTTTTGTTCATGCCTGACGCCGCCCACTGCCGGAAGAACGAAATGTGCGCGCCGCCGACCAGCGCGGCGACGACGAAATTCGGCCCGGCATCCTGGATCTTGGCGATTGTCGAAGCAAAGTCGGAGACGTCGAGCGGGAAGAATTCGGTCTTCTGCACCTCGCCCTTGCGTTGCTCGACATAGTGGGCGACCCACTTGGCGGTGATCTGGCCGTAGTTGTAGTCGGCCGCCAGCACGTAGGTCTTGTTGCCCCACTTCTTCATGGCGTAGTCGATGATCGGCTCGACCGCCTGGGCGGGCGTCGTCCCGGTCACGAAGCAATTGCGGTCGCACACGCCGCCCTCATAGAGGATGTTGTAGAAATACAACGTGTTGCCGCGGCGATAGGTCTGCCGCATCGCCTCGCGCGAGGCCGAGGTGATGCCCGCATGCGCGACGTCGACCTTGTCGTCGCGAACGAGCTGCTGCGCATATTTGGTGTAGAGCGCAATGTCCGACTGACTGTCGTACTGGATCAACTGCACCTTGCGGCCGAGCAGGCCGCCGGCGGCGTTGATCTCTTCGACCGCCAACGCATTGGCCATCACGATCGGCTTGCCGTAGATATCGAGCACACCCGAATTGTCCTCGATCGCCCCGAGTTTGATCGGCTCGTCGGCGCGGGCGCGCCGCAACGGCAGGCCCGCCGTCAGAGCGGTTGCACCGGCGGCGTTCAACAAGGTCCTGCGCGATATAGCCATGGCGTGCTCCTCCCGCTTGCGTGGCTGTTGACGTGAATGAAGGTTCGGGCGCCGCGCGACGGCGCCCCTACTTTTTGCGTCGCTCCGGCGGCTCGCGGCCCGCCTCCGGCGGCGCTATCGCGGTGTTGGTTGGTCCCTGCACGGCGTTGGAAAAATCAACCCCGATCGAGTCGCCGATGCTCTTGAGCGCCGGAAGCTGCAGCGCCATGCCGAGAATGCTGTCCATCACCTGATTGATCGGCGTCTTGTGCGCGGCGTCGCCGTTGCCGACGCTTGTGGCCGAGCCGCCGCCCAGACCGCTGACCTGATGAATGCGGATCGAGTCGATCTTCTCGGCCGGCTTCATCATCTGCGAGACAATCTCGGGCAGCCGGTCCAGCCGATACTGCTCCAGCTTCATCCGGATCAGCGCCTCGCTGTGCGAATTCTCGGCGTCGATCACCGCACGATCGCCCTCCGATTGCGCCAGGAGCCGCAGCCGTTCGGCCTCGGCCTTGGTGCGGGTCGCTTCGGATTCGGCGCGCACCCGGCGCAACAGCACATCGGCGTCGGTCTCAGCCATGGCCTGCTCGACCGCTCCCTGCTCGTTCACCCGTTTGAGCGCCAGCTCGTGCGAGCGGCTGGCGATGGCGCGGTCGCGCTCGGTCTGAACGTGCTCCTCGGCGAGCACGACCTCGGTGCGCGCGATTTCCGCCTCGGCCCGGGACTTCGCCTCTTCGACGTGCTTGGCGGCGAGCTGGATGGCGCTGTCGACCTTCTTCATCTCCACGCCAAGCTGGGAGTCGAGCTCGAGCCGGCGCAGTTCGCTCTGCTTGGCGACTTCCATCACCCTGGTCTGCCGCTCGCGCTGGATCCGGGCGTCCTCCGAGGCGGTCATCGCCTCCTCGCGCGCCTTCGCGGCTTCCGCGTCGCTCGCCGCCCTGATCTTCTCGATCTCGAGGTGCTGGTTGATCTGCGCCTCTTCCTCCTGCTGCGTCAGCAGCAGCCGCCGTTTGGTCGCCTCGAGCTGGGTCTGGCGGACCGAAACCTCGGCGTCGGCCTCGATCTCGGCGCGCTTCTTGCGGTTGACGGCGATGATCTCGGCAAGCTTGCGCAGCCCCACCGCGTTGAAGGCGTTGTTTTCGTCGAAAGCCGAAAAGGCCGACTGGTCAAGACGCGTCAATGAGATGGAATCGAGCAGGATGCCGTTCTGCTTGAGGTTTTCGCGCAGCAGATCGGAGATGCTGCGGACGAACTCGGCGCGGCCCTCGTGCAGACCGTCCATGGTATTGCGCGCCGCGACCGCCTGCACGGCGTCGACAAAGCGGCCCTCCAACAGGTTGCGGATGCCGTCAGGCGTGAACGACTTTGCGCCAAGCGCTTGCGCAGCCGTCGCGATGCCCTCCGCCGAGGGCATGACGCGCACGTAGAACTCCAGTTCGACGTCGACCCGCATGCGATCTTCGGTGATCACCGACTTCTCGGCCGAACGGCGGACCTCGATGCGCAGCGTGCGCATGTTGATCTCTTCGACCTTGTGCAGGAACGGCAAGGCGAGACAGCCGCCAGAGATCAGGATGCGCTGGCCGCCAAACCCGGTGCGCACCAGCGCAACGTCGCGGGTCGATTTTCGATAGAAGCGATTGAGGAACATCACCGCAATCGCGATCACTATTGCGACTACGGCAATTACAAACAGCCACCCGAGGATGACCATACGCCTTTCCCCTCAGGCCGAACGCCTGTTTCTTGGAATTTATTTTATAATTGAAATGTATCGTCCGCAGAGTGTCAATAGGGTCGGGCCGCGCGGGCGGGCGCTGGCTGCTCCGCGGCGCTCATTCTGCTTTGGTTTTAGGCAGCCACGGCGCTTCTTTGTTCTTCCAACTTCCGGATCATCGAGGCGGTATTCTCGACCTGCGCAAAGGCCGCCTTCAGCGTCGCGAGCACTATCGGCTGAATCTGATCGGCGGACGCCTCCGGTGTGTTGAACGTCGCGGTTGCGTCGCTGACGAAGAACACCTTGTAGTCTCTCATGTTGGCTTCGCGTGCGGTGGTTTCACAGCACACATTGGTGCAAATTCCGGTGATGATCACGGTGTCGATGCCGCGATTGCGCAGGACCAGGTCGAGATCGGTGGCGTGGAAAGCGCCGTAGCGGGGCTTCTCGAGCACGATGTCGTGCTTGCCGACGACGATAGCGGGGTGCAGCTCCGCCTGCTTGTTGCCCTTGTTGATCAGTCCGGCGGCGATCGCCGGAATGATGGCTCCCATCACGCCGGTATTGCTGCCGTCGGGCCGCACCACGTGAATGGTGTGAACGACCAGCGCGCCCCGCTTGCGGCAGACATCGGCGAGCTGGTTGATCCGCGGCAAGATCTCGCGGCCGCGCGGGGCCGCGACCGGCGAGTTCTCGACGAAGCAATTCTGCATGTCGATGTTTAGGAGCGCGGTTCGGCGCGGATCGAACTTGAAATCGGTCATGGTTCCTTCCCTCCGTCAATGAGCGGGCTTTGCGTCCAGTCGGAAGTTCCGCGCAAGCCTTCCTCTATGCAAGCGCGGCCCGCAAGCGGGCGGTTTGACCCGTATACGCGGCGCGCGCCTGCAGCGCGGCTTTCATGTCCACCTCGACGAAGCGCGCAACGTTGTTGGGCTGCATCTGCGCGATCCGGTCCATGTCGGCGCTGATGACGGTGCCAATCATGGCGTATCCGCCGCCAGACACGGCGTCGCGATGCAGGATGATCGGCTCGACGCCGCCCGGCACCTGGATCGAGCCGTAGGGATATCCGGCATCGACGATGTTGCTCGGATCGGATCCGGCGCCGAACGGCTGCTTGCGTTCGCGGAAGGACAGTGCGCGCCCCTTGCGGTAGCGGTATCCGATGCGGTCCGCTTCGGGCGCGACCGTCCAGGTATCCTGGAAGAAGGTCTTGGCCGATTCCTCCGTCAATCGGTGGAAGTAGAGGCCCGGCAGCACGCGAAGCTCGAGCGATTTGGGATAGGTCGGTGCCAGCTCCTTGGCGAGCGTCCTCCCGGCGCGGGCGCCGGATCGGGCCTTGCCGGTCAACAGCGTATCGCCGGCGGCGAGTTTTCGACCGGCGAATCCGCCGAGCGCGCCGAGCGCATAGGTCGATCGGCTGCCCAGGACCGCCGGCACATCGACGCCGCCTGCGACCGCAATGTAGATGCGCGCGCCGACCTTCATGAAATCGAAGCTCAGCCGGTCGTCGGCGCGCACGGCGAAGGATTCGTTGCGCGGACGCGGTTCGCCGTTGAGCTTCGGCGTCGCCTCGGCACCGGTGACGGCGACGATCGCGGCTGCGCGAAAGAGAAGCTCGGGGCCGAGCAGCGTCGCTTCGAGCGCAGCAGCGCCTTCGTCATTGCCCACCAGCAAATTCGCCGCGCGGAACGCGTACTGGTCGAGGGCGCCCGAGATCGGAATGCCGATATTGTAGTATCCGGGCCGGCCGGCGTCCTGAACGCTCGTGGCAAGCCCCGGCTTAATCACCTCAATGGCCATGAAGCACCTCCACGAGACGGGCGCTGTAAGCGCCGGGGTCCGCCAGGAACGCCTTGAGCGAAAAAGTGACGGGCCGGACGGTCAGATTGAAAGTTCCCGCCTCGACCGCCTGCACATCGCGGTCGTATTCCTCGCGCGAGATCGGCTTCCATTTGACGATGTCGCCGGGCCGGAAGAACACCATGAAATCCTTGAGGTAGGGAAGCTTCTGCGCCGGATCGTAGATCGGCGCCGGCGTGATCCCGAACATCTGATAGCCGCCGGCACCGCGGACCGAATAGATGCAGCCGAAGCAGCCGCCGTGGCCGACGGTGAGCTTGGGAGTGTCGGTGCGCGGTCGCAGATATTTCGGCACCTCGATCTGCTTTTTCCGCTCCACCATCTGGAACAGGAACGGAAGGCCGGCGACGAATCCGACCATCGACACGAACCACGGTGCGCCCGAATGCGCGGCCACGAACGCTTCGACCGAGCCGTAGCCGTTTATCCGGGCGGCGTATTCGATGTCGGTGCTTTTGGGGTCCTGATGGCGCTCGCGGAAGCGCATCAGGGTCTCGCGCGTCCAGGGATCGTTGTAGAGCACCGGGATTTCGATGATGCGCGTCGGCAGTTCGAGGTCGGCGCCGCCGATCTGCGCTTCGATCTCCTTGAGCGTGCTGAGCATCTTGTCCGGTGCGATCACGTCCGGATCGAAACGAACCAGGTAGGACGCGTTCGAGGGACAGACCTCGGAGACGCCCGGTATCCGGCGCTTCTCCAGCGCCGTGCAGATCGCCATGCCCTTGAAGAACGCTTCGAGCGACATCTCCTCGTCGATCTCAACGAAGACATGTTCGTCTCCGCCGAACGAATAACGCAGTGCGCCCATCTTGATCTCCACCCACCGTGTCCCGCGCGGCGCCCGCTAGGCCGCCAGCAGCCGTTCCAGAAACCCCGTATCGAACCGCGCCGCCTGCACCTCCGCCGATCGGGCCAGGCGCTTATGCAGCGAAGCGGTGGTGACCACACCTTCGATTTCGAACTCGTCGAGGGCGCGACGCAGCCGCCCCAATGCCAAGTCCCGAGTTTCCGCATGCACGATGATCTTGGCAAGCAGAGAGTCATAGTAGGGCGGCACCACGTATCCGGGATAGAGCATGGTGTCGACGCGCACTCCCGGGCCGGCGGGCAGCGTAAGCGCGGTGACGCGCCCGGGCGATGGCCGGAAGTTCTGCTGCGGATCCTCGGCATTGATGCGAACTTCGATTGCGGCTCCGCGCGTCTGCACTTGCGGTTGCGCGAGCCGCAGCGGCTCGCCTTGCGCGATCAGGATCATCTCGCGCACGAGATCGATCCCGGCGATCAGCTCGGTGACCGGATGCTCGACCTGGATGCGGGTATTCATCTCGATGAAGAAGAACTCGCCGCTATCGTCGTCGTACAGATATTCGAGCGTTCCCGCGCCCCGATACGCCGCCCGTTCGGCGAGGCGCACCGCCGAGGCGCACAGCGCCTGCCGCGTGGTCGCGTCGATCGCCGGCGACAGCGCCTCTTCCCACACCTTCTGGCGCCGCCGCTGCAGCGAGCACTCGCGCTCGAAACAGTGCACGACGCGCTGGCCGTCGCCGAGGATCTGGACCTCGAGGTGCCGCGCGCGCTTGAGGAAGCGTTCGAGATAAAGCGCGCCGTTGCCGAAAGCCGCCGCCGCCTCGGCTTGCGCAGTGTGAAAGTGACGCGCGAACTCCGCCTCGTCCGCGGCGACGCGGATGCCGCGGCCGCCACCGCCGGCGCTGGCTTTGAGCATGACCGGAAAGCCGATCTCGCGGGCTTTGGTTGTCGCATCGTCGAGATCGGCGACTTCGCCGTCGCTCCCTGGCACAATCGGCACGCCCGCTTCCCGCGCCGCCGCCCGCGCCGCGGCTTTGTCGCCCATGGTGCGGATGGTCGCCGGCGTCGGCCCCACGAACACCAGCCCGGCCGCCGTCACTGCCTCGGCGAAACGCGCGTTCTCGGCGAGAAACCCGTAGCCGGGATGGATGGCCTCGGCCCCGGTTTCGAGCGCGGCAGCGATGATGGCTGGCGCGTTGAGGTAGCTTTTGGTTGCCGGCGCAGGGCCGATGCAGATCGCCTCGTCGGCCAAACGCACGGCCAGGCTGTCCTCGTCGGCCTCGCTGAACACGGCTACGGTACGCAGCCCCAGCTCTTTCGCCGCACGGATGATCCGCACGGCGATTTCACCACGATTGGCTATCAGAAGCTTGTCGAACACGGACTCAGCCGGTCTCAATCAGCAATACCGGCTGTCCCGATTCAACCGCGCCCTCGTTGTCGACCAGAAAGCGTATCACCTTGCCGCTCGCGTCGGCGTGAATCTCGGTGAACTGTTTCATCACCTCGACCAGGCCGACCACATCGCCGTCCGCGACGCGATCGCCGTCCTGCTTGTACGGCGGCTTCTCCGGCGCCGGTCGCCGATAAAAAATCCCGGGCAACGGGCTTAACACTTCATGCTGCGCCATGCTCGTACCCCCTCACATAAGCTAACCGAGATATTCGGCGACCGCCGCCTTGACCGCCTGCGCCACGGCGACGGCGTTCGGCGTATCGGAATGAACGCAAATGCAGTCGGCGCGCACCCGCACCTCATGGCCGTTGACCGTTTCGGCGACACCCTCTCTGACGGCGCGCAGCGCTCGCTCGGCGGCGCGCTTCGGATCGACGGCGTGATGCTCGCGCGTGATGATCAGCGTGCCATCGTCGCCATATTCGAGGTCGGCATAGTACTCGGAGATGAATTCCAGCCCCGCGGCGCCATAGACCTGTTCGTGCATGGTGCCGGCCATTCCCAGCACCGGCACATTGAAGACCTTGGCGGCATCGGCGATCGCCTTCGCCACCTCGGGTGATTTCGCCGCCATCCCATAGAGCGAGCCATGCGGCTTGACGTGGAACAACTCCATTCCCTCACGCGCCAGGAATCCGGTCAGCGCTCCGACCTGATACACGATGCTGTCGGTCAGCTCCTCGGGCCGCATCTTCATCTCGCGCCTTCCGAACCCCTGCAGGTCGGGCAGCGAAGGATGCGCGCCGACGCGCACCTTGTGCCGCTTCGCCAGGCGGACGGTATGCGCCATCACGCTCGGGTCGGAGGCGTGAAAACCGCAGGCGACGTTGGCGATGGTGATGTGCGGCATCATCCCTTCGTCGTCACCGAGCTTGTAGAGGCCGAAGCTCTCGCCCATGTCGCAGTTGATTGCTATTTTCTTTTCGTTTGTCTTGGCCATCACCTCAGCTCCCGATCGGCATGTCCTTGTTCTACTTGCCGGTGTCTTTGAGCTCGATCTCGACGAAGCTCATCACTCCGCCGCCGGCGTTGATGACGTCGTGCTCGACGCCAGCATTGCGAAAGTAGGATTTTCCCTGCTCGAGCCGCGCGCGCGAACGGCGGCCGTCAGGGCCGACCAATTCCAGCTCGCCATCGACAACCGGGACGACGACGTAGTCGTGGGCATGCCGATGGTAGCCGGTCGCTGCGCCCGGCGCGAAGCGCCACTCGGTTACGCGCAAATGCTCGTTCTCGATCTGCACAGTCGGAACTGCGCGCTTGTCGCTCATGCCGATCTCCATGGCGCGGTCATCCGCGATCCTAACTCAGTCCTTGAGCCGCAGCATCACGAACTGCCGCAGCTGGTCGGCGATGACCGCTAGGATGAGCAGGACGCCGATCACCACTTCCTGCAGGTAGGATTGAATTTGCGCCAAGTCCATTCCGTTCTGAATGAGGCCGATAAAAACGGCGCCGAGCACGACGTTGCCGACGCTGCCGACGCCGCCGCGCAAGCTCACTCCGCCGATGACGCAGGCCGCTATGGAATCGAGCGGCATCGAAGCGCCAATGTTGGCTTCCCCGGTTTCGAGGCGCGCGGTCAAGAGCGTGCCGGCAATCGCCGCCAGCGCCCCGCACAGCACATAGGCCAGGAACAGGTAAAAACGCGTGTTGATGCCGGAGAGGCGCGACGCTTTGAGGTTGCCGCCGACGGCGTAGAAGTAGCGGCCGATGCGGGTCCAGTTGAGCAGCACGTACATGACGACGAACAAACCCGCGGTCACATAGACGGGGGAGGGGATATCGAGGATCCGGGCAAAGCTGAAGATCGTGCCGAAGGCGTCGGGTATGCCGTAGACCGGCACGCCGCTTGTCAAGGTCAGGGCGATGCCGAAACTGATCGCAGCGGTGCCGAGCGTCATCATGAACGGCGATACGTTGAACAGGGCGACGCCGATGCCGTTGACCACGCCGACGAGAGTGCCGGCGCCGATGCCGGCCAGAATCCCCAATGTGAGCGTCGTCGCGATGGCATCCGGATGAGCCGCGTGCAGCGGCGCCATGGTCAGGGCGGTGATCACCGAGGTTATGGCGACGATCTTGCCGACCGACAGGTCAAAACCGCCGGTGAGCAGCGCCAGCATCTGGCCCATGGCCACGATCGCCAAATAAGTCGCCTGCCGGGCGACAACGATCAGATTCTCCGCGGTCAGAAACCTGTCCGACAAAGCCGTGAACACGATCAGGGCGATGATCAGCAGAAACGGCAGAACGCCGATGCGCACGAACAGGCGCTGCAGCGCGGTGCCGTAGTCGAAGCGACGCTTTGCCTCCGTCTGGTCCATTATGTCCGCGCCCGTTCGAAGAAATTGGCCAGGACCCGGTCTTGCGTGATCTGCGCGCCTTCGAGCTCGGCCCGCAGGTCGCCCCGGTACATCACATAGGTGCGATTGGTGAGATGCAGGATCTCCGGAAGATCGGACGAGATCAACAAGACGCCGGCGCCGCTCTCGCAGAGATCGCGGATGAAGCCGTAGATCGCCACGCGCGTGCCGACGTCGACCCCGACCGTCGGCTCGTCGAGGATGAACAGACTTACCGGCGAGACCAGCCCTTTCGCCAGAAGGACCTTCTGCTGGTTGCCTCCCGACAAGCGCTCCAGGTCATGTTCGATGTTCCGCGGCTGCAGATTGAGGCGATCGGCAACATCGCGCACCGCCGCGCGCTCGCGCCGGCGATCGAGAAATCCGAAACGGCTGAAGCGACGCGCGGCCAGCCAGGGCAAGGAGACGTTCTCGCGAACGCTGCGCATCATGATCAGCCCCTCTTCGCGCCGATCGGGCGGAAGATAGAAAGCTCCCAGATCGAGCATCGCCCGTGCCGATCGTCCGGTGACGTCCCGGCCGTCGAGGGTAACACGGCCGGACGCGATGCGCTCCAATCCGAAGCAGGCGCGGCCGACCACGGATTTGCCGCTGCCGATGAGGCCGGCAAGGCCGACGACTTCACCGGCGCGCACGCTAAGAGACAAATCCCTGATCGAGCGGTCCGCGGTGGTGAGCTGCGAGATTTCCAGCAATGTTCGCCCCGGCCGATAGGTGATCTTGGGGAACACCTGGCTGATCACGCGGCCGGTCATCAGCTGCAGCAGGCGCTCGTCATCGGCCTGTGCGACGTCGAGCGTGGCCACGCGCTTGCCGTCACGCAAGACCGTGACCCGATCGCCGAGCCGGTAGATCTCGCTCATGCGGTGAGTGACATAGACAATCCCGACGCCACGACTCTTTGCCTGCTCGATCATCGCGAACAGGCGTTCGGCCTCGCGGTCGGTCAGCGAGGCCGTCGGTTCGTCCAGGATCAGCACCGACAGATCGGTGCGGAACGCCTTGGCGATCTCGACCATCTGCTGCTCGGCGCGGGTCAGA
>Ga0187777_10002979_pt1 | contig 10827 bp, 10 predicted proteins | sample 1015_Q2_SP5_10_M_FD_132416 | JGI IMG/M metagenome (GOLD analysis project Ga0187777, IMG submission 132416) | Tropical peat soil microbial communities from peatlands in Department of Meta, Colombia - 1015_Q2_SP5_10_MG | ecosystem: Environmental > Terrestrial > Soil > Wetlands > Peat | place...
GGAGCCGCGTTCGTGCACGGCACGACGACCGCCGTCTACGTCGGGGGAGCGATCGTCGCCGTCGGCGCGATCGCCGCGGCGCTGATCCGGCCGCGACCAACGCAGGCCGAGGCAATCGGGCCGCTGCGGGAAGTGGTGCTCGACGCTGCGTAGCTAGCTCTTCGCCGCGTAGAGAACCGTCTTCCGGTTGCGGTTGAGGAGCTTGGCGGTGAACAGGCGGTCATCGGCCTTGCGAAAGAGCTCGACGGCCGCCGACCCGTCCTGCGGGAAGGCCGTCGTCCCGAAGCTGAGGTGGAGCTCGTCGTGCGCGAGGGTCTGGGAGATCCGGGCGCACATGAGCGCCGCCTGCTCGGGCGTCAGGTCGCTGAGGATCGCGAACTCGTCGCCGCCGACGCGGGCGACGCAGTCGCGTTGGCCCGTATGGGCGCGGAGCACCTCGGCGACGCGACGGAGGGCGTCGTTGCCGGCCTCATGCCCGTGGGCGTCGTTGACGCCCTTCAGGTCGTCCATGTCGGCGAGCACGAGCGTGAACGGATGTCCGTTCGCACAGCGCCGCGCCAGCGTCTCGTCGAAGACTCTTGCGTTGCCGAGGCCGGTGAGGAAGTCCTGCAACGCGTGCTCGCGCAGCCGTCCGATGAGCGTTCGGTTGCTGCTCGCGTACCAACCGACGAGCGCGCCGGCGAGCGCGAAGGTGACGAGACGGATCCCGGCCCACTCGGGGAGCGCGTGCGTGTCGTGGACGTGGGGCGCGACGACGACGCCCACGGCGTAGAGGCCCGTAGCGAGCGCGCCTGCGAGCGCACCCCACAACGCGTCGCTCGCAAGTGCGACGAGGCAGATCGGCACGTAGAAGAAATGGGCGATCCCGAGGCCGCCGTGCTCGAGCACGATGAACGAGGCGAGCACGGCCGCGTACGCGGCCGCGGCGAGCGCGAGGACGACCCTCCGGTTGTTGACCAGCGCCGCAGACACTGCGCATCGCACCGTGATCAGCTTGCGGAGGGGTCGCGTCCCCCGGGCGAGGGATCGTCCACCTCCCCTGCGGTGCCGACGGGCGCCTCCGCGACAATGCCCGCGTGGCACACGACGGGTCGGCGCGACTGCTCGTCCTCGGCGCCGGCCCGGCGCAGCTCGGCGTCCTCGCGGCCGCCCGTCGGCGCGGCCTGACCGTGGTGGCGGCCGATCGCGATCCGTCCGCGCCGGGCTTCCGCTACGCCGACCGGCGGGCGATCGTCTCGATCGAGGACGAGCCCGCCGTCGAGCGGCTCGCGCGCGCCGAGGGAGTGGCCGGGATCGTCGCCCCCGGCAGCGACCACGCGGTCGCCATCGCCGCCCGCGTCGCCGGACGCCTCGCGCTGCTCCACCCGCTCGGTGCCGACGCCGCCGCGCTCGCCGTCTCCAAGCGCCGGCAGCGCGAGCGCCTGGCCGACGCCGGCATCGGGCAGCCGCGCTCCCTCGTCTGCCGCACGCCGGCCGAAGCGACCGCCGCCGCCGGTGAGCTCGGCTATCCGGTCGTCGTGGAGGTGCCGGACCGGACCGGTGACCGGGCCGTCGGGCTCGTTTCCGACGCGGCGACGATCGCCGCGGTCGCCGCCGACGCGCTCGCGGAGTCGAACGGCGACTACTGCCTCGTCGAGGAGCTCGTCGGCAGGAGGATGCTGACGGTGAACGCGTTCTCGCTCGACGGCCGCTTCGTGCCGCTGACCGTGACCGACCGCGAGCAGGCGCCGCCGCCGGCCTTCGGCGTCCCGCTCGTGCACCTCTGGCCCGCAGAGCTCGCGCCGGCCGAGGTCGGCGCCGCGGTCGAGACGGCCGCCGCGGCCGCACGGGCGCTCGGAGTCGAGCACGGGCCGACGACGACGCAGGTGCTGCTCGGTGAGCAGGGGCCGCTCGTCGCGAAGCTGTCCGCGCGCGTCGGCGGCAGCCACGAAGCGGAGCTCTGCCGCGTCGCGCTCGGCGTCGACGCGAACGCCCTCGCCGTCGCGACGGCGCTCGGGGAGGACGTCGACGAGGTCGAGCTCGCGCCTGTCGCCCGCGTCGGCGGCGCCTGCGTCCGCTTCCTCGTCGCTCCGCCGGGCGCCCTGCGGGACGTTCGCGGGCTCGACGAGGCCTTCGCCGTCGACGGCGTGCTCGGGATCCGCGTCTATCGCAGGCCTGGCTACGTCTTCCGCGAGCTGCGCCGCGCCTCCGACCGCGCCGGCGCGATCCTCGCCACCGGCGCGACCCGCGAGGGCGCTCTCGCCGCAGCCGATGCGGCGGCCGCGTGCATCCGCTTCGTCACCGGGCCGGTGGAGGCGGTGGCATGACGCGACGGCGTGCGCTGCGCGTCGCGGCGACGCTCGTCGTGACCGGTCTGTGCACGGCGTACATCTTCTGGAAGATCGACGTGGGACGGACGGGGCACGTGCTCGCCCACGCGCATCCCGCCTGGGTGCTCGTCTCGCTGGCGATCATGACGGGGTCCGTGTGGCCGATGGCCTGGCGCTGGCAGCGTCTGCTCGCCGCACGCGGCGTGCACGACTCGCTCGCACGCCTCGTGCGCACGTACTTCGTCGGCTACGCGGCCGGGCAGGTGCTGCCGACGTCGCTCGGCGGCGACGCCTCGCGCATCTACGAGACGATGCGCCGGCACGAGGGCTTCGGCGGGGCTGCGGCCGGGACCGTGCTGCTCGAGCGGGCGCTCGGCGGCACGGCGACACTCGTGCTGGCCGCGGCGGGATTTGCGCTCGCCGTCGGCCGGTACGACATCGGCGGCTACCTGTGGGTGGAGCTCGCCTTCGTCGTGGCGGCCGCGCTCACCGGCGTGCTGCTGTTCTCGACGCGGCTGCACGGGCTGCTCCAGCGGGCGCGCCCGCTGCTGCGCGCGCTGCGTGTGGAGCGGCCACTGCGTGAGGTCTATCTCGCGCTGCACTCGTTTCGCGGCGACGCCGCGCTGCTCTTCTCGATGTTCGCGCTCACGCTCGTGGTGCAGTCCGTCCGCGTGCTCGCGATCTGGTGCGCGGGCAAGGCCGTCGGAGTCGATCTCTCGCCGCGCCCGTACTACGTGATGGGGCCGCTCCTCTTCCTCGTCATGCTCGTGCCGTTCACCGTGAACGGGCTCGCCGTGCGGGAGTCGTTCTTCGTCTCCTTCCTCGGCACGCTCGGCGTCGCCGCGGATCCGGCGTTCGCGACCGGCTTTCTCTTCTTCGTCGTCACGATCGTGCTCGCGCTTCCCGGTGCGGGGATCGTCGCGTGGGAGAGCCTGCGCGCGCGATGAGCGACGTCGCAGCCGTCGTCGTCACCTACAACGCGCTCCCCTGGCTCGAGCCGTGCCTCGACAGCCTGCGCGGCTGCGACACCGTCGTCGTCGACCACGGCTCGAGCGACGGCACCGTGCCGTTCGTCCGCGAGCGCTTCCCCGGCGTCCGGGTCGTGGAGGAGGAGAACCGCGGGCTTGCGTTCGGCTGGAACACCGGCATCGCGCACACGACCGGCAGGTACGTCCTGCTGCTCAACTCGGACGCCTGGCTCGACGAGGGAGCGCTCGACGCCCTCGTCGCGTTCGCGGACGAGCAGCCGCGGGCGGCCGTCGTCGGGCCGCGGCTCCGCAACACCGACGGGACGCTGCAGCGCTCGGTGCGAGGCTTCCCCACGCTCTGGCGTCTAACCACGGAATATCTGTTCCTGCGCAAGCTCGCGCCCCGCTCCCGCGTCGTGAACGCGTTCTATGCGGGCGCCTTCGCGCACGACGAGGTGCGCGAGGCGGAGTTCCTGATGGGTGCCGTGCTGCTCGTGCGGCGCGAGGCGATCGAGCAGGTCGGCCCCGCGGACGACGCGTTCTTCCTCTTCAGCGAGGAGACCGACTGGTGCTACCGCTTCGGTCGTGCCGGCTGGAAGGTGCTCTTCTTCCCCGGCGCCGAGGCCACGCATGTCTACGCCGCCTCGCACAGGGGGCGGCTGTTCGTCGAGCAGGTAAAGGGGCACCTGCGCTTCCTGCGCAAGCACCGTGGCGACGGCTACGCCGAGCGTGCGCGGCTGCTGCTGCTGGTCGCGCTCCGCCTGCGTGCCCTCCTCTTCCGGGGCGAGCGTGGGCGCATGTACCGGGAGGGCGCCGCGTGGCTCGCCTCCGGCTCGGTCGCGGAGCTGTTGTCGTGATCCGCCGTGCGCCGCCGCTCCTCTTCTCCGTGCCGCTGCTGGCGCTCACCTGGCTGCTGCCGGCGTTCGGCTTCGGTCTCTGGCTCCGCCTCGCGGCGGCGTCGCTCGTGCTGCTCCTGCCGGGACGGCTGGTCGCGCGCGCGCTCGGGCGGCGCGGGCCCGCCGCGGCGTTCGTCTGGTCGATCGCCCTCGTCGCGGGAGCGCTCGCGCTGACGTTCGCGGTCCACGGCTCGCTCGACCTCACCCTGGCGCTCGTCCTGGCCGCCGGTGCCGTCGCCCTCCCCTTCTCGTGGCGCGGGGGCGTGCGGCGGCCGGCCCACCCGGAGGTGCTGCCCGGCGGCTGGGTGGCGGCGCTCGCCGGCGCCGGGCTCGGCGGGGCGCTCTGGGGGATCGAGGGGATCGTCCAGGGCGACGGGCTGTTCCACCTGGGCCGCATCCGCAAGCTCGAGGATCTGGGCTCGCTCTCGCTGCGCGCCGTCGACGAGTTCAAGGACGGCGGCCTCCACCCCGGGTACGCCTTTCCGCTCTGGCACGGCTGGCTCGCCCTGGCGGCGAGGCTCGCGCGGGTCGACCCGACGCTCGTCCTGCTCCACGAGCCGAGCATCCTCGCGCCGCTCGCGCTCGTGCTCGCCTTCGAGATGGGCCGCGTGGTCTTCCGCTCGACGGCGCTCGGGGTGGCGACGATGCTCGTGCAGGTGGCGCTGATCGCGATCGCGCCGGGCGGCGGCGGCGCGTACACCTCGCTCGACCTGCCGGGCACGCTCGCCAGGCAGCTGCTCGTGCCGGCGGCGATCACGCTCTTCTTCCGCTTCGTGCGCGACGGCGAGTGGCCGGTCGCGTTGACGCTCGCCGCGGCGGGTCTCGACCTCGCCTTCGTGCATCCGACGTACGCGCTCTTCGTCGTGATGCCGCTCGTCGGCTTCGGTCTCGCGCGGCTGCTCATCGCACGCGTGGACGGCCTCCGCAGCGCGATCGGGCTGATCTCGTTCGGCGTCCCGGTGCTCCTCGTCTTCGCGTGGCTCGCGCCGATCGTCGACGAGACGCGCTCGCACAATCCGTCCTCCTCGGAGCTCGGGCGCGGCCTGCACCAGTACAAGACCGACCTGGTCGTCCCGTCCCACAGCAGCTACCACCTCGACCCGAGCGTCGTCGCGCGCACCGGAGCGATCGCCGTGGCGGCGCTCGTGCTCGTGCCGCTCGCAGCGCTCGCCGGGCGCCGGCGCTGGAGCGCGTTCGTGCTCGGCGGCACCGCGCTCGTGCTCGTTCCCGAGCTCTGGTGGCTCGTCTTCCCGCATTTCTCCGACCTCGTCTCGCTCTCGCAGTCGCGACGGGCCGCCGGCTTCGTGCCGTTCGCGTTCGCCTTCGCCGGCGGTGCGGCGGTGCTGTCGCGGCTGCTCGGCGCGGCCGTCCTGCCCGTCGCGCTCGCCGCCGGGATCGCGCTGCAGCACCGGTATCCGGGCGACTTCGGCCTGCACCTGCAGCGGGGCGGAGGTCCGGCGCTCGTCGCCTGGATCGCGCTGTGGGGATCGCTCGCGGGACTCGTGGTCGCGGCGGTGCTCGTCCGGCGCCGGCGGGCAAGGCTCGAGCGGCCGGGCCTGCTCGCCGCGCTCGCCACGCTGCTGTTCCTCCTCCCGGTGGCGGTGCACGGCTTCGGCGGGTGGAACACGGACGTCGTGACGAGCGACCGGTACGCACTCACGCCCGGCCTCGTGCGCTTCCTCCGCCACGACGTACCGCAGCGCGCGATCGTCTTCTCCGACCTCCAGACGAGCTATCGCATCTCGGCGTACGTGCCGGTCTACGTCGCGTCCGGGCCGCCGACGCACGTCGCGGACACGAAGGCGAACAACCCGTATGCCCGCGCCGCGGACACGAGGGCGTTTCTGCGCACGGGGGATCTCGCGATCCCGCGCAGGTACCACGCCGGCTGGCTCGTGCTGCGCGCGGCGAAGCCCACGCGCGGCCCCGTGGCCGCGGTCGAGGGGAAGGGCCTGCGGCCCGTCTACCGCGACGCGGACTTCGTCGTGTTCCGGCTCTGAACGCCCGGAAGCGTGAAGGCCGCCGAGCCCGTGCCGGTGTTGCCGCGGGTGTCCTCGGCTGCGACCTCGAGCACGTACGAGCCGTCCGGCAACGCGTGCGTGTCGAAGCCGTGTGCGAGCCAGAAGACGTAGCGGCCCGGCGCGCCGGGGCCGTTCTGCCTCGTGCCGGGCGCGTAGACGGAGTCGAAGTCCTGCGGCGGCAGGAGCGAACTGAAGTCGACCGCGACCTGCCAGGGCACGATCTCCTCGCCGGCGTGGACGATCCGCCAGCGGACGAGCGCCGGCGTCCAGCGCGCGTCCTGCCAGGGCGGCGGCGGCACGATGGGCGGGGTGTCGTACGCCTCGGCGGTCGCGTCGAGGCGGCCGTTCGCGACGTGGATCTCGATCGCCCCCACGACCGGCACCGTGTCGTCGGTGAAAGGCTCGAGCCCGCCCGGGCGCAGCGGATTGACGTAGTTCGTGCCGTCGAACTCGGCGAAGTGGACGTGGCCCCAGTCGGGGCGGACGTAGCCCAGCAGGTCGCCGGCCTCGACGTAGCTGTGCTCGGCGACGGCGGCGGCGATGTGCCAGTAGGCGAACTCGTGCCCGTCGGGCTGCCTCACGTCCACCGCGTCGGAGTAGCGGAACACCGTCCCGGGCTCGACCGCGTACACCGGCGTCCCGGTCGGCGCGGAGATGTCGACTCCGAAGTGGAACGAGTGCTCGAGCAGCCCGCCGGGGCCGAGGCCGGAGCGGGGGTCGTCGAAGGCGCCCCGGATCGCATGCTGCTGGTCGAAGGGCAGGATCGGCCAGCCGTAGGCGCGCGCGAAGCCCGGCGCGAGGAGCGCGGCGACGCCTGCCGCGCACAACGTCACAACTCTGACCACGGCCCGGGCGACACCGTAGCATCGTGGGGTGCGATGAAGCTGCTTCTGGTCACCCTCTACTTCCCGCCGGCCGGAGGCGGCGGGGTGCAGCGGTCGCTGAAGGTCGCGAGCCACCTGCCGCCGCTCGGGATCGAGACGCACGTGCTCGCGCCGGACGACCCGAAGTGGCTGCACGCGGACGCCGAGCTGCCGCTGCCGACACAGGCGTGGGTGCACCGCGCCCGCTACGTCGGGCCTCGTGGGCGGCGACTCGCCGACGAGCTGCACGGCCGCAGCGGCGTCGACCTGATGGTGCGGCGCGCCTCGAGCATCGGGCGGCGTCTGCTCGTGCCGGACGAGAACGTGACCTGGAACGCCACCGCGATCCCGAAGGCGATCTCGATCGCGCGGAGCGAGGGGATCGACGTCGTCCTCACCACCTCGCCGCCCGGGTCGGTGCACCTCGTCGGAGCGGCGGTGAAGCGGGCGACGGGAGCCGCCTGGGTCGCCGATCTGCGCGACTCGCTCGTCGCACATCCTCACCGCGACGCGGACAAGCTCGGCGTGCGCGCGAAGGAGCAGGTCGCGCGGCAGGTGGCGCTGCTCGTCTCCCGGCGTGCCGACGCGATCGTCGCGGCGGCGGACGCGATCGCAGAGGAGGCCCGGGCCCTGGCGCCGCGCGGACGGGTCGTGACGATCGCGAACGGCTGTGACTTCGACGACTTCGCCGGGCTCGAGTACACGCGCGGCGACCGCTTCCGGCTCACGCACGCGGGCTCGTTCTTCGGCAAGCGCGACCCGAGGCCGTTCCTGCAGGCGCTCGCCGACTCCGGGCTCGACGACGTGCTCGTCCGCTTCGTCGGCGACTTCCGCCCGTCCGACCGCGAGTTCATGGAGAGCCTCGGGCTCGGCGACCGCGTCGAGCTGATCGGCTACGTGCCGCGCCGGCGCTCGCTCGCGCTGCAGCGCGACTCGGACGCGCTCCTGCTGCTGATCCCCGAGGCGGGCGGCCGCGGCCGCGGCGTCCTCTCCGGCAAGGTCTTCGAGTATCTCGCCGCCGAACGGCCGATCCTCGCGGCGGTGCCGCCCGACGGCGCCGCCGCGCGCCTGCTGCGCGACACGGGCGCGGGGATCGTCGCCGCGCCCGACGACGTCGCGGCGCTGCGAGACGCGCTCGTGGAGCTGCACGGGCGCTGGCGCGGCGGGAAGCTCGAGGGCACGCCGCTCTCGCCCGAATGGCGCGACCGCCTCTCCCGGGCGCGCCGCGTCGAGGAGCTCGCCGAGCTGCTGCGGAGCATCGTGTGACCGCGGCGGCGATGGCTTTGCCGCGGGCCGTCGGCCGCACGCGCGTCGCCGACGCCTTCTTCCTCGCGACCTTCTTCTGCGTGACCTTCGAGAAGGTGCACTGGAACGTCGCAGGCTCGGTGGGCATCGCGGACGTGCTGACGATTCTCTTCCTCGTCGCCTTCGCGCTCGAGAGCCGCGGGCCGGTGCCGCGCACGGCCGTGATCGTGCTCGGCTTCTTCGCGGCCTTCCTGCTCGTCTACCTGCTCGGCTTCTTCAACCTCGAGACGAAGCAGGCGTTCGACCAGTTCACGAAGGGAATGGTGAAGTTCGTGCTCCATTTCCTGTTCCTCGCGTGCGCGGTCGTGTACCTCGCGCGGCGCGGCGAGCGCTTCTACTGGCGGACCATCGCGTGGTTCACGGCCGGGCTCGCCGCGAACGCCGCCTACGGCGCGCTCCAGCTGCTCGTCGCGCGGGCCGGTCACAACCTCGATCACATCGTGCTCTCGCCGCTCACCGGCGGCGCGAGCTCGATCAACATCTACGGCGCGGTCAACGGCGCGAGCGTCTACCGGCCGAACGCGCTCACCGGCGACCCGAACCATCTCGGGATAATGCTCGACGTGCCGCTGCTCGCCCTCACGCCGGTGTATCTGCGGCTCGAGCGCGGCCACCGGCTGAAGTGGCCGCTCGGGATCGTGCTCGGCTTCATGCTGCTCATGCTGATCGCGACGCTGTCGCGGAGCGGCGCCCTCGGGCTGCTCGTCGGGCTGCTGATCCTCGCGCTGCCGTACCGGAGGTTCGTCCGGTCGCGCGCGCTGCTCTGGCCGCTCGCGGGCGTCGCGGTCGTGCTGGCGTACGTCGTCCACTCGCGACCGCATTTCTTCTCGGTCGTCCTGCGCTCCCGAATCCAGACGGGCGGCGGCTCGACCTCGGCGCACTTCGCGGTCTACGACTTCATCCCGCAGGTGCTCCACTCGCACCCGCTGCTCGGCCTCGGCCTGAACGACTTCTCGGTCTACTACGAGTTCGTCACCGGCAAGACCAACTGGGGGCCGCACTCGTACTGGGTCGCGCTGATCGTCGAGACGGGGCTCGTCGGCGCGCTGCTCTTCGTCGTCTTCCTGCGCTACGTGTTCATGCGCCTGCGCGCGGCGCGCGCGCTCGGGCGCAGGCTCGACGCGGCGCGCGACCCGCTGGGCGCGCGCGTACGCCCGCTCGCGTGGGGGTTCACGGCCGCGCTGGCGGGAACGATGGCGGCGAATCTCTTCTACCTGACGATGCAGTTCTATTACTTCTACGGCGTCGTCGCGCTCGCGCTCGCCCTGCCGCTGGTCTTCGGGAGACCGGTCCGGGTAGGACATGCATAGTGCATGTGCTATGGTAGAGTGCATGGGCCACATCCAGATCAGGAACGTGCCGGACGACCTGCACCGGAAACTGAAGGAGCGGGCCGCCAAGGAGGGCATGTCCTTGTCGGAATACCTGCTGCGGGAGGTGGTGGACAATGCCGCCCGCCCGACGCTCGCGGAGTTGACCGAGCGGATCCGAAGCCGGCCGATGATTCGCTCGAAGGTCCCGGCGGCAGACCTGATCCGTGAGGCGCGTGAAGAGCGCGACCGCGAACTGGATGCTCGTCTCGGACGCCTCCCTCGTCGTTGACCTGCTGATCGACGGCGGCGAGCGCGGCTCCTGGGCGGCAGCGCAGGTCGCGTCGGCCGGGCGTCTGCACGCTCCCCATCTCCTCGACCTCGAGGTCGCCTCGGCCTTGCGGCGTCGGGTGAGCGTCGGCGAGCTGTCGGCACGGAGGGCCGGCCTCGCCCTCGAGGATCTTCGAGCGCTGTCGATCGAGCGCTATCCGGCAACAGAGCTGCTCGAGCGCATCTGGGAGCTCCGCGACCGGATGACCCCGTACGACGCAGCCTATGTCACGCTCGCGGAGGCGCTGGCGCTCCCGCTCGTCACGATGGATCGGCGACTGTCACGAGCGGCGCCTCGCGGCGTCGAGGTGCTGGCGTTCGAGGATCAGTGAGCGTGCGGGTCGCCGTCCTGACGACGTCGTTCCCCCGCGGGCCGGATGATCCGGCGGGCCGCTTCGTCGCCGACGCGGTCGAGCACCTGCGGGCGCGCGGCTTCCAGGTCGAGGTCGTCTCGCCCGCGTCCTTCCGGCACTTCGGGATCGCGTACGGGCACGGCATCGCCGGCAACCTGCGCGCCCGGCCGTGGCTCGTCCTGCTCGTGCCGGCGTTCCTCTGGTCGTTCCGGCGCGCGGTGCCCCGCGACGCCGACCTGCTGCACGCGCACTGGCTCGTCTCGGGGGCGGTCGCTATGACGCTGCGCAAGCCGTACGTCGTCCAGGTCTGGGGCACGGACCTGGAGCTCGCGCGGCGCGCCCCGTGGCTGGCGCGCCCCGTGCTGCGGCGGGCGCGGCTCGTGATCGCCGCCTCGAGCTTCCTCGCGGAGCAGGCCCGGAGCCTCGGCGCGCGTGACGTCAGGGTCGTCCCGAGCGGCGTCCCGATCCCCGA
>Ga0187777_10002980_pt1 | contig 10826 bp, 9 predicted proteins | sample 1015_Q2_SP5_10_M_FD_132416 | JGI IMG/M metagenome (GOLD analysis project Ga0187777, IMG submission 132416) | Tropical peat soil microbial communities from peatlands in Department of Meta, Colombia - 1015_Q2_SP5_10_MG | ecosystem: Environmental > Terrestrial > Soil > Wetlands > Peat | place...
AGGCACTTCAGCCCCGCCTCCAGGACCGACCAGCGCGAGCTGTCGACCATGATCGGCAGCCGCGCCACCTCGGGCTCGGTGGCGACGAGGTTGAGGAAGGTGGTCATCGCCTGCTCTCCCTCGAGCAGGTCGGCGTCCATGTTGACGTCGAGCAGGTTCGCGCCGCCGCGCACCTGCTCGAGCGCGACATCGACGGCCTGCTGGAAATCGCCCGCCTCGATCAGCCGGCGGAAGCGCGCCGAGCCGGTCACGTTCGTGCGCTCGCCGACGAGGACGAAGTTCGTGTCCTCCGTGATCGCGAACGGCTCGAGGCCGCTGAAGCTGGTTGCCCGCCTCGCCTCCGGCGGCCGTCGGGGCGGCACCCCCTCGACGGCCGCGGCGATCGCGCGCACGTGCTCGGGGGTCGTGCCGCAGCAGCCGCCGACGACGTTCACGAGGCCGTCGCGCGCGAATGCGCCGAGATAGCGGCTCGTGTCGGACGGCTGCTCGTCATGGGTGCCGAACTCGTTCGGCAGCCCTGCGTTCGGATAGCACGAGACCCACGTCGTGGCGATCCGCGAGAGATCCTCGACGAACGGCCTCATCTCGGTCGCGCCGAGCGCGCAGTTGACGCCGACGAGCATCGGGTCGGCGTGCTCGACCGAGAGCCAGAACGCCTCCACGGTCTGGCCCGAGAGATTGCGGCCGCTCCGGTCGACGGCCGTGAAGGAGAGCCAGAGCGGGAGCTCCGGAGCCTCTTCGAGCGCGGCGACGATCGCCGCCTTCGCGTTCAGCGAGTCGAAGACCGTCTCGATGAGCAGCAGGTCCACCCCGCCCTCGCGCAGGGCGCGGATCTGATGGGCGTACACGTCGCGCACCCGGTCGAACGTGACCGCGCGGTATGCGGCGTCGTCGACGCGCGGCGAGAGCGAAAGCGTGACGTTGAGCGGCCCGACCGAGCCGGCGACGAAGCGCGGCTTCTCCGGCGTGCGCGTGCTCCACGTCTCGGCGGCGCGGCGGGCCAGCCGGGCGCCCTCGACGTTCATCTCCCAGACCGCCTCTTCGAGGCCGTAGTCGGCCTGGCCGATCGTCGTCGCCGTGAACGTGTTCGTCGTCGCGATGTCGGCGCCGGCGGCGCAGTAGTCGTCGTGGATCCGCGCGACGATCTCCGGGCGTGTGAGGTTGAGCACATCGGGATCGCCGGCGATGTCACGCGGGTGGTTCCGGAAGCGCTCCCCCCGATACGCGTCCTCGCCGCGGATCTCGCTCTGGATCAGCACGCCCCACGAGCCGTCGAGCACGGCGATGCGCTCGCGGAGGACGGCTTCGAGTCTGTCGCGCGTGCCCTGCACGTGATTCGCTCCCGACCGACGGGCCTAAACGTCCGGGAGCGGCTTCGCGCTCACGGCTCTTTAGGCGTTTGGTAACCCGGTCGCCAAGCTGCCTGTCAAAGCTCTCCGGGTGGTCGAAGGCTACCAGCGCACAAGTCGGTAGGGTCCGGGCTCATGGCAGGCATTCACGACGGAGCGTCGCTGCGTGCTGCGCTCGCCGCCGTCGCGGGCAACTTCTCGTTCAGCTGGGTTCCGGGCGCCCGCGCCCTCTTCTCCGAGCTCGCGCCCCAGCGCTTCGCCGAGCTGGGGCACAATCCGACCGCGCTCCTGTCCGAGCTCACCGACGACGACCTCGGCCGCACACTGACGGCCGAGTACGCGGCCCGCATCGCCCGGGTCGAGGAACGGCTCTCGATCGTGCGCGGCCGGCGAACGTGGTGGCAGGAGCGGGGGCTTCCGGACGACTTCCTCGTCGCGTACTTCTCGGCCGAGTTCGGGCTCGACGAGAGCCTGCCCATCTACTCCGGCGGCCTCGGCATCCTCGCCGGTGACCATCTGAAGTCGGCCTCGGAGCTCGGCGTCCCCCTTGTCGCGGTCGGCCTGTTCTACCGCCGCGGGTATTTCCGCCAGCGGCTCGACGACGACGATCGGCAGGTCGAGCGGTTTCCGCGCAACGACACGAGCCGGCTGCCGCTCACCCTCGTGCCGATGGCGCCGGTCGTCGAGCTCGCGGGCGAGGACGGGAGGCTCGTTCCCGTCCGGATCGGCGTCTGGCGCGCCCAGGTCGGACGGATCTCGCTCTATCTCCTCGACACGAAGATCGAGGGCAATCCCGATTGGGCCCGCGACGTCACCGACACGCTCTACGGAGGCGACCGCAGGAACCGGCTGCTCCAGGAGCTCGTGCTCGGCATCGGCGGCGTGCGCGTCCTGCGCTGCCTCGACCTGGCGCCGACGGTCTTCCACATGAACGAAGGCCACTCGGCCTTCCTCCAGCTCGAACGGCTGCGCGAGCTGGTCGAGGACGAGGGCGTCGAGCCCGGCCGGGCGCTCGAGCTGCTGCGCGGATCCAGCGTCTTCACGACGCACACGCCGGTGCCGGCCGGGAACGAGGTGTTCGATCCCGAGCTCGTGAGGCAGAACGTCGGCGCGCTCGTGGAGCGCACCGGCCTCTCCTGGCCGGAGTTCGCGGAGCTCGGGAGGGTCGAGCCCGACGACGTCGTCTTCGGTCTGACGCCGTTCGCCCTGCGAACGTCGGCGTACGCGAACGGCGTCTCGGAGCTTCACGGCGCGGTGTCGCGCGACTTGTGGCGCGCACTCTGGCCCGAGCTCCCCGTCGACGAGGTACCGATCGGCTCGATCACGAACGGCGTGCACGGACGCACGTGGATCTCCGACGAGCTCGAGGACCTGCTCGGCCACACGGCGCCGGACTTCGCGCGCGCGCTCGAGCTCGACGACGGCGTGATCTGGTCCGCCCACCGCGCAGCCAAGCAGCGGATGCTCGACTTCATCGCGCGCACGCGCGGCGCCGGCGGCCTGGATCCGGACGTGCTGACGATCGGCTTCGCACGCCGCTTCGCGACGTACAAGCGGGCGTGGCTCCTCTTCAGCCAGCCCGAGCGTCTCGCGCTCCTCCTCGCCGATCCCGACCGGCCGCTGCAGATCCTCCTCGCGGGCAAGGCCCACCCGGCCGACGAGGCCGGCAAGCGCGTCATCCAGCTCGTGGCCGACTTCGCGCGCAGCGGGGCGCCGGCACACCGCGTCGTCTTCCTCCAGGACTACGAGATGATGCTCGCCCGCAGGCTCGTCCAGGGCGTCGATGTCTGGCTCAACACGCCGCGCCGACCGATGGAGGCGTCGGGCACGTCGGGGATGAAGGCCGCGCTCAACGGCGTGCTGAACTGCTCGATCCTCGACGGCTGGTGGGCCGAGGCCTACACGCCCGCGGTCGGGTTCGCGATCGGCGACCACGACGTGCGGGCGACCGAGGAGGAGCAGGATCTCGCCGACGCGGCGGCGCTCTACGCGGTGCTCGAGCAGCAGGTGCTGCCGGCCTACTACGAGCGGGACGAGCGCGATCTGCCGGCGCGCTGGATCGAGCTGATGCGCCACTCGATCGCCGAGCTCGGCACCCGGTTCAGCACGAACCGCATGGTGGCCGAGTACGTGGAGGAGCTCTACCTGCCTGCGGCGTCGGGGGAAGTGCTGCGCACTTCCCCCGGGTTCTGAGGCTGTGCTCCGCAGAGCGCGCGGCGGCAAAGCCGCCGCGCTCTTGTTCTGACGCCCGGCGGCGGGGCCGGGCAGCGTGCGCGGTGGTGGCTCCGCCATCCCCGCGCACGAGCATCCGGCCTCCACGAACGCGCCTGCGGCTGCGTTCGCTCCGGCCTTCGTGTCCGATCGGGGCCGGAGGTTGAAACCACGGCTCGTCGGAGCGGTCCAGGCCGGAGGCCAACGCGGCCGCAGGCGCGTTGGCCGAAGGCGGATCCACGCGGACGGGGATGGCGAAGCCACCACCGGCCGCGCTACCCGAACCGACCGCCGCCCTGGTCACGTAAGAGCCAGGCGGCTTCGCCGCCGGGCGCTCTGCGGAGCACACCATCACCCTGGCCGAAGGGCGCTAGCCCTGATGGCCAGAGACGCGGAGCTGGTTCTCCGCGTGGCGGATGCGCTGCTCGAGCTGCCAGCGGTCGGCGGTGGACTCGCCGCGCTCGACCTGCTCGAGCTCCGCCCTCGCCTCCTCGAGCTGCCGGCGGGCGCGGTCGTCGTCGATCTCGCCGGCGCCGACCGCGTCGTCGACGAGGGCGATCGCGCGATCCTCCAGCACCTGGAAGAAGCCCGGGCCTGTCGCGAACTCCCGGATCTCGCCGTCACCGAGGTGGACGCGCGTCGAGCCGGCCTTCAGCATCGCCACGAGCGGCGCGTGCCGCGCAAGCACGCCGATCTCCCCGGCGGCACCGGGCACGATCAGCATCTCGGCCTCGCCCTCGAACGCCGCACCCTCGGGCGTGACGACCGAGACCGAGAAGAGCGGGTGGTCCGGCACTACGCTGCTTCCCGCAGCTGCTTGCCGCGCTCCACGGCCTCGTCGATCATGCCGACCATGTAGAAGGCCTGCTCGGGCAGGTCGTCGTGCCTGCCGTCGAGGATCTCGCTGAAGCTCCGGATCGTGTCCTCGAGCTTGACGTACTTGCCCTCGATCCCGGTGAACTGCGTCGCCACGAAGTTCGGCTGCGAGAGGAAGCGCTCGATCTTGCGTGCCCGCGCAACCACGAGCTTGTCCTCGTCGGAGAGCTCGTCGATGCCGAGGATCGCGATGATGTCCTGCAGGTCGCGGTAGCGCTGCAGCACCTCCTGCACGCGCGTCGCCGTCCGGTAGTGGTCCTCCGAGACGATTCCCGGCTGGAGCGCGCGCGAGGTCGAGTCGAGCGGGTCGACCGCGGGATAGATCCCCTTCTCGACGATCGCGCGCGAGAGCACGGTGGTCGAGTCGAGGTGCGCGAACGTGTTCGCCGGCGCCGGGTCGGTGAGGTCGTCGGCCGGCACGTAGATCGCCTGCACCGAGGTGACCGAGCCGGTGCGCGTCGACGTGATGCGCTCTTGGAGCTGGCCCATCTCGGTGGCGAGCGTCGGCTGGTAGCCGACCGCGCTCGGCATGCGGCCGAGCAGCGCCGACACCTCGGAGCCCGCCTGGACGAAGCGGAAGATGTTGTCGATGAAGAGGAGCACGTCCTGCCCCTGGTCGCGGAAATACTCGGCCATCGTCAGCCCGGAGAGGCCGACGCGCAGGCGCGCCCCCGGCGGCTCGTTCATCTGGCCGTACACCATCGCCACCTTGTCGATGACCTTGGACTCCTGCATCTCCAGGTAGAGGTCGTTGCCCTCGCGCGTGCGCTCGCCGACGCCGCAGAACACGGAGACGCCGCCGTGCTCTCGCGCGACGTTGTGGATCAGCTCCTGGATGAGCACCGTCTTGCCGACCCCCGCGCCGCCGAAGAGGCCGACCTTGCCGCCCCGTACGTACGGCGCGATCAGGTCGATCACCTTGATCCCGGTCTCGAAGATCTCGACCTGCGGCGACAGCTCGCCGAAGGCCGGCGGGTCGCGATGGATCGGCCAGCGCTCGCCGGTCGCCTTCTCCTTGCCGTCGACCGGATCGCCGATCACGTTCCAGATCCGGCCCAGCGTCTGGTCGCCGACGGGGACGGAGATCGGGCCGCCGGTGTCGACGACGTCGGTACCGCGCGCGAGGCCGTCGGTGCTGTCCATCGCCACCGCGCGCACGCGATCGTCGCCCAGATGCTTCTGCACCTCGGCGATCAGCTCGACCGTGCCCGTGCCGCCGGCCGCCGGCGCCTGGATGCTGAGCGCGTGGTTGATCTCCGGCAGCCTGCCCGGAAAGACGGCGTCGAGCACGACGCCCTTGATCTCGACGATCTTGCCGGTGTTGCTGCCGTTCTTCGTCTGGTCGGCCATGAGTCTCCTGAAGCGTGGGCGGGCGTGAGCACGGCGCCCCGAGAGCGCCTGCCGAAGCGGGGCCGAGTCTAGCCGAACGGCTCTCGCGGGTTCGACCCCTAAAGCGCGATCGAGCGGCCCGCGCCGGAGTGCGGCGGGGGTACCGGATGAGAGGTGAGGGAGCCGGCCAGGCTGCCGAAGCCGCCGGCGATCGCGACCGCGGCGGCGGCGGCGCCGAGCTGGAGCGTGCGCGTCGCGGCTCTGCGGCGATGCAGCGACACGCGCGTGGCGACGGGCCGTTGCAGCCGCGTCGTCCGGATCTCCTGCGTCAGCCCGTCCACATCGCGCGCGAAAGCGGCGCAGGCCGCGCAACGCCCGACGTGCGCGCGCAGCAGCGCGTCCTCGACCTCTGACAGCTCATCGTCGAGCTCGAGCGAGACCCAGGCACGGGCGCGCTCACACTCGACCGACTGGACGGCTCCCATACTTGTTACGACGACGCGCGGCGGTGGGAGTTAGCGCGCCTCAGCCCGCGAGCGCGTCCGCGCCGGCCACCACTTCCAGGATTTCCTGCGTGATCTCGGCCTGGCGCGCACGGTTCATGGCGAGGGTGAGGTTCTCGATCAGCTCGCCGGCGTTCTTCGACGCGTTCCGCATGGCCGTCATCTGCGCCGCGAGGAAGGACGCTGCGGACTCGAGCAGCGCTCGGTAGATCTCGGTCTCCAGGTACACCGGCAGGAGCCGCTGCAGGATCTCCTCCGGCTCGGGCTCGTAGATGAAGTCGCCCTGCCGCGCCTTGGTCTCGTCCGCCCCGCCGCCTCCGAGCACGTGCTCGGGGATCGGCAGCAGGTCGGTCGTCGTCACCCGCTGGACGAGCGGCGAGACGTAGCGGTTGTACACGAGCACAACGCGGTCGACCTCCGCGGCCGTGTACAGCTCGGAGAGCCTGTGCGCGACCGCCTGCGCGTCGGCGTACGTGGGCTTGTCGGCGAAGCCCGCCCACTGGGCCGCGACCTCGTAGCGCCGAAAGCGGAGCGTCGACGCGCCCTTTCGGCCGGTGACGAGCCAGGCGATGTCGTGCCCGTCGTCCCGCTCCGTCCGCTCGAGCTCGAAGGCGCGCCGCAGCACCTGGCCGTTGAACGGCCCGGCGAGGCCGCGATCGCCCGTGACGATAAGCACCGCGACCCGACGAACCTCGCGGCGCTGCATGAGCGCGAGGTTCCGGAACGACGATGCGGCCCGCGACGTCCCCGCCATCAGCTCCTGCATGCGGTCGGCATACGGCCTCATCTCTTCGATGCGCGTCTGCGCACGGCGAAGCCTCGCCCCGGCCACGAGCTCGAGCGCCTTCGTGATCTTGCGGGTGTTCCGGACGGAGACGATCCGCCGGCGGATGTCCTGGAGCGAGGCCACCTACACCAGTGCGTTCTCGTCCCGCACGTGGAAGGAGTGCTTGAACTTCCCGATCTCCGCGTCGAGCGTCGCCGCGAGCTCCTCCGGAAGGTCGCCCGTCTCGCGGATCTGCTCGTAGATCGAGCCCTCCGTTCGCATGTGCTCGCGCAGCTCGTCCTGGAACTGCTGCACCTGCGGGGTCGGGATGTCGTCGAGGTGGCCGTTCACGCCGGTGTACAGCGCGACGACCTGCTCCTCGATCGGCCACGGCTGGTATTGCGGCTGGTTGAGCGATGCGACCATCTTCTCGCCGCGCGTCAGCGCCTGCTGCGTCGCGCTGTCGAGCTCCGACCCGAACTGGGCGAACGCCTCCAGCTCGCGGTACTGCGCCAGGTCGAGGCGCAACCGGCCTGCGACCTTCTTCATCGCCTTCGTCTGCGCGGAGCCGCCGACGCGCGACACCGACGTGCCGACGTTCACGGCCGGGCGCACGCCGGAGTAGAACAGCTCCGCATTGAGGAAGATCTGGCCGTCCGTGATCGAGATCACGTTCGTCGGGATGTAGGCGGCGATGTCGCCGGCCTGCGTCTCGATCACAGGCAGGGCGGTGAGCGAGCCGCCGCCGTTCTCCTCGCTCAGCTTGCACGCGCGCTCGAGCAACCGCGAGTGCAGGTAGAAGACGTCACCCGGGAACGCCTCGCGACCCGGCGGGCGGCGGAGCAGCAGCGACAGCTGCCGGTACGCGTCCGCATGCTTCGAGAGGTCGTCGTACATGACGAGCGCGTGCTTGCCGCTGAAGAGGAAGTGCTCCCCCATGGCGCAGCCGGCGAACGGCGCCATCCACTTGATCGGCGCCGCCTCGTGCGCCGCCGCGGTGACGATCGTCGTGTACTCCATCGCGCCGGCGTCGCGCAGCCGCTCGTACACCTGAACGACGGTGGACGCTTTCTGGCCGATCGCGACGTAGATGCAGTGGACGTCCGTGTCGCGCTGGTTGAGGATCGTGTCGATCAGGATCGCGGTCTTGCCGGTGGAGCGGTCGCCGATGATCAGCTCGCGCTGGCCACGGCCGACGTTCGTCATCGAGTCGATCGCCTTGATCCCGGTCAGGAGCGGCTCCTTCACCGGCTGGCGCGCGACGACTCCGGGGGCCTTGAACTCGAGCGTCCTGCGCTCGTCCGTCTCGATCGGGCCGCGCCCATCGAGCGGGTTCCCGAGCGGGTCGACGACACGGCCGAGCAGGGCCTCGCCGACGGGCACGCTCGCAACGCGGCCGGTGCGTCGCACGGGCTCGCCCTCCGTCACCTGCTCCCACTCGCCGAAGAGCGCCGCGCCGACGTCGTCCTCCTCGAGGTTGAACGCCAGCCCGATGACGCCGTGCTCGAGCTCGAGCATCTCCATCGCGACGGCGTTCTCGAGCCCGTAGATGCGGGCGATCCCGTCGCCGACCTCGAGGACGGTGCCGACCTCGGCGAGATCGGTCGCGACGTCGTACTGCTCGATCCGCTGACGCAGGATCGACGTGATCTCTTCAGGGCGCAGCTTCAAGTTGGTCTCCTAGCTCCTCACGAGTTCCTGACGAAGTCGTTCCAGTCTCCCGCGCACGCTCGCGTCGACGCGATACGAGCCCGCCTGGAGCACGATGCCGCCGACGAGCTCGGGGTCGACGCTCCGCGTCGCCTCGACCTTGCGGCCGGCCGCCTTCTCGATCTGTGTGACGATGGCCCGCGCCTCGTCGTCGGTCAGCTCGCGCGCCGTCGTCAGCTCGACCGTCAGACGCTGCTCCAGCCGCGCCATCAGCCGCTCGAACTCGCCCGCGATCTCCTCGATCTCGCCGGCCCGGCCCTTCTCGGCCGTGACGAGGAGGAAGTTCTTGAACAGCGGTTCGTCGTCGCCTGCGAGGTCGGCGAGGATGCGCGCCTTCGCCGACGACTCGAGCTGCGGGTTGCGCAGCACGGAGCGCAGCTCCGGCGTCTGCTCGACCGCGGCCGCAAAGTCCGCCAGCGCCTCGTGCACCTGCGCGAGCCGGCCGGCCCCCTGCGCCGCCTCGAACAGCGCCTCGGCGTAGATGCGGTGCGCGACCGCCAAGCTAGACGGCCTCCTCGAGGCGCGAGAAGTCGAGTCCCTCGAGCGCGCCCTCGATCAGCTCGCGGTCACGGTCGGTGTCGAGCGCGCGGCCGACGACGACGGAGGCGGCCTCGAGCGTGAGGCTCGCCACCTCGGCACGGATCTGCTCGAGCGCGCGCCGTGTCTCGGCCTGGATCTCCTTCCGCGTCTCCTCGAGCCGTCTCTGCCGCTCCTGCTCGGTCTCCTCGCGCATGCGCAGCTCCATCGACTCGCGCGTGCGCCGCGCCTCCGCGAGGATCTGCTCCGCCTCGGTGCGCGCCTCGCCGATCAGCTGCCGGTGGTCTTCGAGCAGCTTGCGAGACTCCTCGCGCGCGTGGTCGGCCTCCTCGAGCGAGCGGCGGATCTGCTCGCGCCGCTCGTCGATCAGCCGCTGGATCGGCCCGAACGCGTAGCGCTTCAACACGAAAAAGACGATCACGAAGAAGACGATCGTCCAGATCATCAGACCCGGGATGATCTTGGTGAGCGGGCTGCTGGCTGCGAGCATCAACCTGAGACGAGCACGAACCCGAGGAACCCGCCGACGAGTCCGTAGAACACGACGGCCTCCGTGAGCGCGAACCCGAGCCACATGATCCCCTGCAGCTCGCCGCGCAGCTCCGGCTGGCGCGCAACCGACTGGATCATCGACGCGAACACGGTGCCGATGCCGATGCCGGCGCCGAGCGAGCCGAGTCCCATCCCGAGGCCGAAGCCGAGCGCCTTGCCGGCCTTGACGACATCGCCGGATGCAATCAGTAGGTGAAGCACGGACCTCCTCCTTCGTATCAGTGCGCCGGCTCGATCGCCGAGCCGATGTAGATGGCGGTCAGAGCGGCGAAGATGAACGCCTGAATGGTGACGACGATCACGAGCTCGAAGGCGTAGAAGGCGATCCCGATCGGGAACGAGATCGGCACCGCGATGTAGAAGGTGATGCCACTGAGGATGAAGATCAGGCCGATCGAGACGAGGATGAGCATGTGTCCGGCGAGCATGTTCGCGTAGAGCCGGACGCTCAGGCTGACCACGCGGAACACGTGCGAGATCGTCTCGAGCAGCGCCATGAACGGGACCATCGGCTTCGGGACTCCGGCCGGCACGAAGCTCTTGAAGTAGTGGATGCCGTTCCATCGGATGCCTTCGATGTGGGTGAACACCACGCTGAAGAGGGCGAGCACGAGCGTGACCGAGAGCTGCGAGGTGACCGCGTAGATGCCCCACGTGGGCACGCCGTGCCACTTCTGGCCGGTGAGCGGAAGTGGGATGAAGCCGAGGATGTTCATCGTCCAGATGAAGAGGAAGAGCGAGGCGACGTACGGGAACCACGTCCCGATCGCCTTCGCCGGCAAGCCCTGCTCGGCGATCTGGGTCTGCGCGAGCTCGTAGACGGCCTCGCCGACCGTCTGCCGCTTGCCCGGCAGGAGCGCGAGCCGGCTGCGCATGAGGAAGATCCCGAGCAGGATCGTGACGAGGGCGCTGATCGCCAGGTAGACGACGGCCTTGTTGATCGACATGTCGAGCGGGCCGAGGTGGATCGAGACCCACTGCTTCAGCTCGAAC
>Ga0187777_10002982_pt1 | contig 10824 bp, 12 predicted proteins | sample 1015_Q2_SP5_10_M_FD_132416 | JGI IMG/M metagenome (GOLD analysis project Ga0187777, IMG submission 132416) | Tropical peat soil microbial communities from peatlands in Department of Meta, Colombia - 1015_Q2_SP5_10_MG | ecosystem: Environmental > Terrestrial > Soil > Wetlands > Peat | place...
CGGGGGCGGGCAGTCCGCGAGGGTCGAGCTCTCCGCCGAGGCGGCCGAGTACCTCGCACGCAAGCGGTGCGAGGTGGTGTTGGTTCCCACGCCCGAGGTGATCGCGAGCTGGAACGAGGCGACGGGCAGGGTGATCGGACTGTTTCACGTCACCTGCTGAGCCGACGTACGGCTGCCTGAGCGTGGGCTGCGGTTAGGCGCCGCCGTCCGATCGCGGGACGCTCCGGAGGGTGAGCGGAGCTGATCGATTTCCGCTTCTCGGGAGTACCGGCGCGTGCTAGAACCCGTGCTTGTGGAGCTGCGCAGTAGTGCGTTTGCTGCCGGGCGGCCGATCCCGCGGCGGTACTCGTGCGCCGGGGAGGATCTCTCGCCACCGTTGGCGTGGGGGGCGGTGCCGGCGGATGCCGTCTCGCTGGCGCTGATCGTGGATGATCCTGACGCATGGTGGGCACGTTTACGCACTGGCTGGCTTGGGGGATCAGCCCCGATGACGACGGTCTGGCTGAGGGTGGGCGCGCACCTGGGGAGGGCCGCAACGACTTCCGGGAGATCGGCTATCGGGGACCGTGTCCGCCGCGTGGCCATGGGCCGCACCGGTACTTCTTTCGCCTCTACGCGCTCGCGCGCGAGCCCGCGGTGTCCTCGGGCGCGAGCCGCCGGGAGCTCGAGCGTGTACTCAAGGACAACGTCCTCGCAGCCGCCGAGCTTGTCGGCACCTACGAGCGATAACAGCACAGACTTCCCGAAGAGCCGGCGTCAAGGGCTTCGCTCGCGTGCGCTACCGCGACGACATACGACGCCTCGAACGCCTTCTGCTGCTCGATGCCGGCGCTCCGCGCCGCCCGCGGTTACCCCGACGTCTGGTCGATGACCACCGTCTGAGCCTCGACGGCGGCGTACCGGGCCGGCAGGCGCGCGAGCTCTCGACACGCAGCGACGTGGTCGGACGCCTCGCTGGTGCCGACGAACTCCCAACGTCGGAGCGGGGAGCCGGGGAGGCCAGCCTCCTCGATCTCTTGCAGAACGATCCACACGGGTCGAGCGTAATGCCAAGCGTGGCCGTGGTCCACCCCGCCCACGCTAGGCCGCGGCTGGCGGAGCAGCTCCGCTTCGCGACGGCGTCCGACACGGTGACATGAATGCGCTCGCTCGGACGAAGCGCCCAGGAGCCGATCGGCGCACACCGCCGTCGCCACGGCGCCTCGGCCGGACACAGGCCGACGGCACCCGATCGACGCCACGTTCCGGTGGGGCCGACCCAGGTGGCCGCTACTCAGTTGCAAGCACAACGCGCGCGGCGGCCGCGAGTTCGGCGCGCGAGCGGTGATCGTTGACGCGATCGACGATCAGGCGGCCGCGTCCTACCGTCACTTCGACACCACCAGCTCAAGGACCGCCGCCTGCGGCGGCGGTTGGCGGACGTCGCGCGCGCGCTCGGGAGATCAGATTAGACCGCTGCTGCCCTTCGCCCAAAGCAGCGACGATCCGGGGTTCGCCAGCCCAGCTTTGCGGTTTGGTGGCAATGGACCACCTGGCCGCGACTGGTGATGACCGACATCGGCAGGACAGTCGCGCCCGACCTGCTCGTGACCGGCGGGCAGGATCTTGACGTCCTGCTGGGGCCGCTGGTCGCGTATCTGCGCGCTCTGGAGGCGAGGGTCGGCGCGCTGGAGCGGCGCTTGTCTGCGGTTACGTTGATGACGGCGGCGGACGCGGCGCGCTTCGCACAGGTCAACGTGGAGACGATCCTGCGCGGTTCGGGCCGGCGAGCTCCCGGTAGCCGGCTATGTCGGCCGCTCCCCCCGGATCTCCCGCGATGCCCTCAACAGCTGGCTTGCCGCCAGATCGGCGGCGGCGGCACCGGCTTCTTCGCAGCCCCGCCGGCGTTGCGGGCGAGAGGCTGGCGATGCCGTCGAGGCGGCATGGCGAGCGCTGGGCTGAATGTCGCGCGCCAGCTCGGGCACCGCGCCCGACGACGCTGGACATCACCGCCACGTGATAACGGGCCCGACCACGCCCCGAGGCCCGGCGGCGCTGGACGCGATCATCAGGGCGCGCAGCCGGCCCGCCTCCGGAGCGTCCGGGCGTGAACGTATCGTCGGCGTGGTGTCCGCTTCCGGGTCATACGACACCGTGCCCTCGAACCGCTGCCGTGGGGCCACGATGGGGCCACCAGCTTTTACCGGCATGCGGGAAAGCGCTCCTGGTTTCGCGCCGCCGGCGCGTCGGCGCGCGCTCCGAAAACGCCGTCTGCCGCGTACCGAGCGAACCGGCCGGCGCGCGCGCAACGGTGAGCTCGGCGGTTGGTGGCCCAGCGGGGCGACATCGACCACCTCGTGCAGGCGCAGAGGGGCGTCGGCTACGTGATCGAGGCCGAGACACGACGGCTCGGGTTGGCGACAACCCGATCACGGACGCCGCCGCGGACGCGCGGATCCTATTGTCCGACAGGAGAAGCGTCGTCTGGCGCTGGAAGTGAAGGCGAGACAGCTGCGTGACGCTCAGAGCGGCCGCGTGTGGAGCCGACTCGGTCCGTGCGGCGGCCGTCGCTTCGGCGGTCGGCGACGCGGTTAGGGGTTCGAGGCTCGGGCGTTCTCGCGTAGACGCTGGGTGATGGTGCGGGGTGAGATCGGCGGCGGTGCGGCGGTGGCGGCTTCGGAGCGGTACCCGTCGAGGGTGAGCGCGATGAAGCGGTCGGTTGCTGCGGGGGCTGTGGGACCGGCGTGCCTGGTGATGCCGGCGATGGCCATGTAGAGGAGGATGAGGTCTTCGGGGGCGAAGTCGGCGCGCAGCTGACCGCTGGCCTTGGCGCGGTCGATGAGCGCGGTGAACCCCTTGTACCCGCGGTTGTGCAGCTCGCGTAGCTTGCGGCTGCGATGGCCGATCGCGGTGAGGTTGGCCATGCCGCGGTCAGCGGCTTGTGCGTGGCAGGTCTCGCGGATGAAGTCGGCGAAACCTTGCCAGGGGTCGGGGTGCTGTTGTGCGCGTTCGAGTGCGGCGACGTTGTCTGCCGCCCGTTCGAGGAAGACGGCTGTGATCAGCTCGTCGAGGGTCGGGAAGTTGCGGTAGAGCGTGCCGCTGCCGACGCCGGCGTTCTTCGCGATCTCGTCCATCGGGACGTCGAGCCCGCGCTCAGCGAACAGGGTGCGGGCGGTCGCGACGATCTTGTCGCGGTTACGCTGGGCGTCGGCGCGGAGACGGATGGGCTTCGATGGGGGCATCTGCGGGGTGACGGTAGCAGCCGTTAAGCGGGGATGACTCTCCGGTTCTCTGCTACCGTCTGGGGTCATAAGCGGAGAGTATTCCCCAGTTGGACCGTGACCGACGCCGCCCGAGAGGACAAAAACTGGATGAAGGCGATCACCTTTGATGCATTCGAGATCCCGTCCCGTCTGCGCGACGATTTCGCAGAACCGACGCGCGGCCCCGGGCGATGTTGTGGTTCGCGTTCGCGCGTCCTCGATCAATCCGGTGGACCTCGTGATCGCGGCCGGAGGGCTGGCGATGATCGCCGAGTACGAGTTCCCGGTCGTGCTCGGCCGCGACTTCGCTGGCACGGTTGAGCTGACGAGCCTAGGCGTTACCGCGTTCCAGCCCGGCGATCTCGTCTACGGGTTCGTGCCGCCATGGAACGGGACTGTGCATGCCGGCACGTGGGCCGAGTCGATCGTGCTCCCGGGTGGGGATTTCGCCGCACGCGTGCCGACCGGCGTCAGCTTGGAGGTGGCGGGGGTCGCGCCGCTTGCGGTTATCACCGCGATGGACGCTGTCGATTCCGTGGCGCTGGCGCCCGGCGAGACCGTGCTGGTGGTCGGCGCGACCGGTGGGGTCGGCACCGTCGCGGTGCAGTTGGCGGCTCGCGCCGGCGCAACGGTGATCGCGCCTGGGAGTCCGGAGGACGAGACTTACCTTCGAGAGCTCGGGTGAGCCGGGTGGTCGAACGCGATCGCGGCCTTTCCGAGCAACTTCGTGACGTCCCGATCGACGCGCTTATTGATCTCGTCTCCTATACCCAGGACGAGTTCAACGCCAATGCCGCGATCCTGAAGCCGCGCGGCCGCGCGGCGTCCGCATTGAGAGCAGCCGGCGAAGGTGCCAACAGAACCAACGTCGCTGCGGCGCCAACGGCGGAGAACCTTGCCCGGGTCAGTGCCCTGCTCGCCGATGGCGCCGTTCGCATACCAATTCAACGTACCCATCGGATTGAGGACGCCGAGACCGCGGTGCAGGAGTTCGCCGCCGCGCACAAGCAGGGCAAACACGCACTCGTCATCAGCTGAACGATGAACAGCGTGGTGATGACCGGCGGGACGTCTGGCCTGGGTCTCGTTGCCGCGCGACGAATCCGGCAGACGCCGCAGACGCGGCTGATACTCGGCGCCCGCGCGGAGAGCTCGGAGTTCGGTGAGACGCTGCCGTTGGATCTGGGGCGGCTCGCAAGCACCAGGGGATTCGCGCTCTCGGTAAAGGAGGCGCTAGGCGCAGCGCCGATTGATGCCCTGGTGCTCAACGCGGGAGTGCAGTTCGCGACGCTTGAGCACCGCACCGAGGACGGGTTCGAGACCACGTTCGCGGTGAACCATCTCGCGCACTATCTGCTGCTCCGATTGCTGCTCCCGTGTCTCGCGGAGGGTGCGACGGTGGTGATTACCACCAGCGACACTCACGATCCCAAGTCCAACCCGATCGCGCCACCAATTGGCCTTGACGTCGAGCGGCTCGCGCACCCACAGCCGGACGCCCACAGCGGGTTCCGCGCGGGCTTCCATGCCTACGCGTCCTCGAAGCTGTGCAACCTACTCACCGCCAGAGCGTTGGCGGCGTCGCCCGACGCCTCGGCGCGGCTGCTTCACGTGATTGCCTACAACCCTGGGTTCACCCTTGGGACCGGGCTGAACCGGGATTGGCCATGGTGGGCGCAACTGGTGAAGGGGGCGGCATGGATCGTGCGCCCGGTTGTGCGTTTGGCCACGGTGGAGCAGGCGGGGGACGCGCTCGCGGACCTCGCCCTCGGTCGAGTCGCTGCGCCTCCGGGGCGCGTGTATGCATCGCTGGTGAAGCGACGGATCACGTGGCCGGACCCGTCCGTGCTGGCACAAAGCGCTGACCTGATGCAGGAGCTGTGGCGGGAGAGCGCCCGCCTCGTCGATCTGCCCGACTAGGGCGGTCCCAGCCGCGCGACTCGAGTGGTATAGGGCTGATGGGTCGGCGGAGGGCTCCCGCTTCAGCGAGGTCGCCTGCGAGGCGAACGGCGCGGCGTGGCCACTGTCGTGTCGTGGGGCTGAGCCGCCGAACTCGAGGCGACCGCCGAACGGTCCGCTCCGAATCCGGTCATCACGCCGTGAGTCTCCTCGTTGCTCAGCGCTCGGACGGGGAGTTCCGATATCCCGCTGCGGTCGGTCCGGATGCCGTCGAGGAACATCGTCAGGTAGCGGCGGTAGAGCTCAGGTTCGACGCGGCGAGCGCTGCTGTCCATGAGCGCGGCAAGGGCGACTTGGATGAAAATCAGATCGCTGCTCTCGAAATCGGGACGGAGCACGCCCTGTTCTTTGGCGCGGCTGATCAGTCCGTCGATGAGCGGGGCGATCCGGTCGGGCGACTCGCTCGCGCGCTCGGGGCGGAGGTGGGGGTGGGTGAGCATGTCTTTGAGGCCGCGGTCGTTGCACTGCATGCGCAGCGAGTGGTCGAGGAACGTGGTCAGGCCGTGCCAAGCATCCGGGTCTGTGAGTGCGAGTTCGGCATGGGCGACGACCTCGTCGATGCGTTGTCTGAACAGTTCGTTGATCAGCTCGGCTTTGTTGGCGAAGTTGCGGTAGGCGGTCCCGACGCCGACGCCGGCGTGGGCGGCGACGTCGTGCAGGGTGGCGCCAAGCCCGCGCTGGGCGAACACCTCGCCGGCGGCCGCCAGGAGTCGCTGGCGGTTGAGCTCGGCGTCCTTGCGCAAAGGACGGTCGCTCTGGCCCTGAGGGTCGGTGGCGTCCTCGCGGCGGGATGGCTGATTGGTCTTCACGCGACAATCGTAGCACCTAACTGGACAGCCGATGTCCGTTTGTGCTAGGCTGATCCGGACACCACATGTCCGCTTCATATCTCACGGATCTCCTATGACTTCTCCTCATGACTCCACCCACGCCCGGCGCTGGCTGATCCTGCTCATCCTCGGGCTCGGGCAGCTGATGGTCATCCTCGACGCGACCGTCGTGAACATCGCGCTGCCCTCGGCACAGCGCGCCCTGCATTTCTCGGCCGCTGACCGGCAGTGGATCGTGACCGCGTACACGCTCGCGTTCGGCGGGCTGCTGTTGCCCGCCGGCCGCATCGCCGACCTCGTCGGTCGCAAGGTCACGTTCATCGCAGGGCTCGTCGGGTTCGCCTCGGCATCGGCCCTGGGTGGCGCGTCCGGGTCGCTCGCGATGCTGATCGGCGCTCGCGCCCTTCAAGGCCTGTTCGCAGCGTTTCTGGCGCCGTCGGCGCTCGCGCTCGTGTCCGCGACGTTCACCGACGCGGACGAGCGGCGCCGCGCGTTTGGGATCTTCGGCGCGATCGGCGTGGGCGGCGGCGCGGTCGGCCTGCTGCTCGGCGGCGTGTTGACGGCGTACGCGTCGTGGCGCTGGTGCCTTTACGTCAATGTGCCGATCGCCGCGTCCGGCGCGATCGCGCTGCTGCGCGACCCGCGGCGCGCCGCCGCGCCGTCTCTGGACATCCCCGGAACGATCACCGCGTTCGTCGGGCTGGTGGCGCTCGTGTATGGGGTTTCGCAGGCGGGGACGCATGGGTGGAGCGGCACCTCGACCCTTGGTTTCATCGGGCTCGGTGTCGCACTGCTCGCGGTGTTCGTCGCGATCGAGCAGCGGGTCGCGCGACCGCTGCTGCCGCTGCGGATCGTGCTCGACCGCACGCGCGGTGGAGCGCTGCTCGCGCTCGGGGTCGACAGCGCCGGCCTGCTGTCCGTGTTCCTGTTCCTCACCTACTACCTGCAGCAGAACCTCGGGCTCTCGCCGGTCATGACTGGCCTGGCGTTCCTGCCCGCCCCGGTCGCGACCGCGATCGGGGCGACGCAGGGCTCGACCCGTCTGGCCAACCGGTTCGATGCCCGGCGCGTTATCCCGGTCGGGATGGCGCTCGCCGCGGCCGGTCTGGTGTGGCTCGCGCAGCTCGGCCCGCACTCACCGTACGCGACGGGCGTTCTGCCCAGCCTGGTGGTCATGTCGTTCGGGCTCGGGTGCGTTACCGGGCTGGCGATGGGAGTGGCGACGTTCGGGGCCGACCCGGCCGACACCGGGGTCGCGTCCGCTGCCGTGAACACCATGCAGCAGATCGGCGGGTCGCTTGGCACCGCGCTGCTCAGCACCGTTGCCGTCAGCGCGGCGGCCTCGCTGCTGGCGACGGGACGCCACACCCCGCAGGTGCTCGCGCGGGCGAGCGCTCACGGCTACACCAGTGCGTTGTGGTGCTCGGCCGCGCTCATCGCCGCCGGCTCGATCGTTAGCGCCCGGTTGTTGCGCATGCAGAGCCGGCCGCTCGCGCAGTCTGACGACGCGAACGCCGCCGAGCCGGCCACGGCCGGCTGATCTCGCCCTGTCTCCGGAATCTCTCGAAACCACACACAGAAGGAGCAAGACGATGGAATACAAGCGACTCGGGAGCTCGGGCTTGAGGGTCAGTCGTATTGCGCTGGGGTGCATGAGCTTCGGTGTCCCACGCCCGAACACGCCGTGGACGCTTGAAGAGCAGGCCGCTGAGCCGATCTTCCGCCAGGCGCTCGAGCTCGGGATCACGTTCTGGGACACCGCCAACATTTACGGTAACGGGACCTCCGAGGAGATCGTCGGCCGCGCGATCAGGCAGTACACCCGCCGTGAGGAGGTCGTGCTCGCGACCAAGCTGTTCTCCCGCATGCACGACGGCCCCGGAGGCGCCGGGCTCTCCCGCAAGGCGGTGATGGAGCAGATCGACGCCTCACTCAAACGCCTCGGGACCGACTACGTCGACATGTACCAGATCCATCGCTTCGACCCCGACACGCCCGTCGAGGAGACGATGGAGGCGCTCCACGACGTCGTCAAGGCCGGCAAGGCTCGGTATCTCGGCGCGTCGAGCATGTGGGCGTGGCGGTTCGCGAAGCTCCAGCACGCCGCGCAGACGCACGGCTGGACGAAGTTCGTCTCGATGCAGGATCAGTACAACCTGCTGGTGCGCGAGGAGGAGCGGGAGATGTTCGGGCTGCTCGCCGATCAGGGTGTCGGCAGCATCCCGTGGAGCCCGCTCGCCGCCGGTCGCGTGACCAGGCCGTGGGGCGAGCAGGGCAGCGCCCGCTCGCAAGCCAACCCTACCGTCGACATGTACGGCCGGCCGCTGTTCCTCGACACGGACGAGGCGATCGTCGACGCCGTCGAGCGGATCGCTGATGATCGGGGCGTCTCCATGGCGCAGGTCGCGATGGCGTGGGTCCTCAAGAACCCGGTCGTCAGCGCCCCGATCGTCGGCGCTACCAAACCTCACCACCTCGCGGACGCCGTCGCCGCGCTCGACCTCGAGCTCACCGACGACGAGGTCAGCGCGCTCGAGCAGCCGTATACGCCGCGCGACCCGACGTACTTCTAGCCCCGACCGTGCAAACCAGAGAAGGAGCCCATGATGAATAGACAGATCGTTGTCGCGATCGGAGCCGGTGGGATCGGACTCGGGATCGCCCGCCGGCAGGCAACCGGCCGCACCGTCCTGCTCGCGGACCTCAACCCGGACCTGCTCGCCAAGTCCACGGCCGCGCTCGAGGACGCCGGTCACGTCGTCGAGACGCAGCCGGTCGACATCTCATCGAGCGACAGCGTCAAGCAGCTCGCCGACCGAGCGGCTGCGCTGGGCGATGTCGTCAACGTCGTCGTCGCCGCCGGCGTTTCCCCCGTTCAGGCCTCCAAGGACAAGGTCATCGCCGTCGACCTCGTCGGCACCGCGATCGTCCTCGAGGAGTTCGGCCGGATCATCGCTCCGGGCGGGTCGGGGGTCGTGATCGCGAGCATGGCCGGCCACATGATCCCCGCGCTCGCGCCAGAGCAGGACCAGGCCCTGGCCCAGACCCCCACCGACCAGCTCGCCGGCCTCGAGCTGCTCAGCGACGAGGCCGTGCCCAACTCCGGAGCTGCCTACGCTATTGCCAAGCGCGCCAACAGCCTGCGGGTGCAGGCCGCCGCCGTGGAGTGGGGCGACCGCGGCGCCCGGCTTAACACGATCAGCCCCGGGATCGTGATCACGCCGCTCGCGCGCGACGAAATGTCCGGACCCGGCGCCGAGGGCTACCGCAAGATGATCGAGAACTCGGCCGCCCGCCGCCCCGCGACGACGGATGAGATCGCGACCGCCGCCGCCCTCCTGCTTGGCCCCGACGGCGCGTTCATCACCGGCAGCGACCTGCTGATCGACGGCGGCGTCATCGCCGGAATCCGCGCTGGCCGCATCCAGGTGGGGCTATGACCGCGTGGACCGAGGACGAGCTCGCACGGGTCGATGCGGGCGAGGAGCTGCAGCTTGCCTCTGTGCGGCCAGATGGCTCGCTGCGCCGGCCGGTCACGATGTGGGTCGTCCGCGTCGGCGACGACATCTACGTCCGCTCGGTCAGAGGCCGAAACGCGACCTGGTTCCGGCACGCCCAGACCCAACACCAGGCACACATCCGCGCCGACACCATCGAGAAGGACGTCACCCTCATCGAGACCGACGACGCCCTCGATGAGATCGACGCCGCGTACAACGCGAAGTACGGACGTCGCCACCCGACGATCGTCCCGTCGATCGTCGCACCAGCGGCCCGCGCCGCCACCTTGAAACTCGAGCCTCAACGCTGACATCGAGAGGAGCCTTCCGTGGAACTCAGACCACTCGGACGCACCGGCGTCTCGGTTTCAAAGCTCTGCCTCGGCACCATGATGTTCGGCGCCTGGGGCAACCCTGATCACGACGACTCGACCCGGATCATCCACCGCGCGCTCGACGCCGGGATCAACTTCATCGACACCGCCGACGTCTACTCAGCCGGCGAATCCGAGCAGATCGTCGGCAAAGCGCTCACCGGCGGCCGACGCGACGACATCGTGCTCGCTACCAAGCTCTACATGCCGATGGGCGAGGACCCCAACCACCGCGGCAGCTCGCGCCGCTGGATCATCCAAGAGGTCGAGAACTCCCTGCGCCGGCTCGGCACGGACTGGATCGACCTCTACCAGGTCCACCGCCCCGACCCGAACACCGACATCGAGGAGACACTCGGCGCGCTCAGCGACCTCGTCCACCAGGGCAAGGTCCGCCACATCGGGCACTCGACCTTTCCCGCCTCGCACATCGTCGAAGCCCAATGGGCCGCCCGAGACCGACGCCTCGAGCGGTTCGTCTGCGAGCAGCCGCCGTACTCCATGCTCGTGCGCAGGATCGAGTCCGAGGTCCTGCCGACCTGCCAGCGCTACGGGATGGCCGTCATCCCATACAGCCCGCTCGCCGGCGGCTGGCTATCCGGACGCTGGCGCAAGAGCACCGAACTGCCGACCGCCAACCCCGTCCGCCCGCAGGCGCGCTTCGACATGTCACAGCCAGCCAACCAGCGCAAGCTTGAGGCGGCCGACGCACTCGCCCATCTCGCTGACGAGGCCGGGATCACGCTGATCGAAATGGCGATCGCGTCGTACTCACCCACCCCGCCATCACCGCCCCGATCATCGGCCCCGCACGATCGAGCAGCTCGAGAGCCAGCTCCCAGCCGCAGACATCACGCTCTCAACCGATGTGCTCGACCGGATCGACGAGATCGTCACGCCCGGCACCAACCTCAACCCC
>Ga0187777_10002984_pt1 | contig 10823 bp, 8 predicted proteins | sample 1015_Q2_SP5_10_M_FD_132416 | JGI IMG/M metagenome (GOLD analysis project Ga0187777, IMG submission 132416) | Tropical peat soil microbial communities from peatlands in Department of Meta, Colombia - 1015_Q2_SP5_10_MG | ecosystem: Environmental > Terrestrial > Soil > Wetlands > Peat | place...
AGCTGGGTGAGGTCGTTCGACCCGATGGAGACGCCGTCGACACCGAGCGCGGCGTACTCGGGGATGCGGTAGACGACCGACGGGACCTCGGCCATGACCCAACGGTGCAGCCCGCGGTGGGCGCCGAGCGGGCTCGCGTCGACGAGGTCGAGGCACGCTTCGAGCTCCCAGCGGGTCCGCACGAACGGGATCATCAGGTGCAGGTTCGGTGTCTCGTCGCGCACGCGCGCGAGGATGTCGAGCTCGAGCCGGAACAGGTCCGGCTCGCGCACGTAGCGGTAGCACCCGCGGTACCCGATCATGGGATTGTCCTCGACGGGTTCGAACTCGGAGCCGCCGTCGAGGCCGCGGAACTCGTTGCTGCGGAAGTCGATGGTTCGGTAGACGACCGGCCTCGGCGCGAACGAGCGCGTGATGCGGAGCAGCGACTCGGCCATGGCGTCGACGAGCTCGCGGTCTCGCCCCTCGGCAACCAGCTTGCGCGGGTGCACGCCGCCGAGCGCCTCGGTGAGCATGAACTCCGCCCGGAGCAAGCCGACTCCGTCCACCGGGAGCGCGGCGACGGCCTCGGCTTGATCGGGCATCGCGAGGTTCACGTACACGAGCGTGGCGAGCGGTTCGGTCGCCTCGGCCGCGGGCGCGCTCACCTCGCCCACCCGCACACGCGGCGTCGCGGCGGCGCCGGTGCGCACCGACTCGTCGCCTTCGTAGACGAGCCCGGCACCGCCGTCGACGGTGACGGTCGTGCCGTCGGTGAGGGTCTGCGTCGCCTTGCGCGTCCCGACCACGCACGGGACGCCGAGCTCGCGGCTCACGATCGCCGCGTGGCACGTCATGCCGCCGCCGTCGGTGACGAGCGCCGCCGCTCGACGGATCACCGGGACCCAGTCGGGCGCGGTCATCGGCGCGACGAGCACCTCGCCGGCCTGCAGCCGGTCGCCCTCACTCGGTGCCGCGAGCACCCGCACCTTCCCGACCGCGACGCCCGGTGCCGCCCCGAGACCGGCCAGCACCGGCGAGGCGCCGTGCCCCCCTCCGGCCGGCGCCGCTCCCGACGCGGTCGTCGTGATCGGCCGCGACTGCACGAGCGCGATCTCGCCGTCGTCGGCGATCGCCCACTCGATGTCCTGAGGTGTGCCGTAGTGCTCCTCCACCTGCAAGCCGAGCCGCGCGAGCGCCCGGACCTCGTCGCCGTCGAGCAGCGGCCGTGCCGCGAGCGCGGGGTCGACGTCGACGCGGCGATCGTGCCCGTCGGGTCCCCGTATCACCTGGAACTCCTTGCCCCCGACGCGGGTCTCGAGCACCGCGAGGTCGGCCTTGTCGACCACGTAGGTGTCCGGCTCGACCTGGCCGCCGACGACGACTTCACCGAGGCCGTACGCGCCTTCGATCACGAGACGTCCTCGGTCGCCCGATGCGGGATCGACGGTGAACAGCACGCCCGATCGTCGCGCTTCGACCATTTGTTGCACCACGACCGCGATCGCCGGCTCGCCCTCGATGTGCTGTGTCGCGCGGTAGACGCAGACACGCGGCCCGAAGAGCGATGCCCAGCAGTCGACGATGCGCGCCAGCAGCTCGTCGCGCCCGCGCACGTTCGTGAACGTCTCGTTCATCCCGGCGAACGACGTGGCGGCGGTGTCTTCGGCCGTGGCGGACGAGCGCACCGCGACGAACGAGTCCGCACCGAGGCGACCGTACGCGTCGGCGACTACTCCCGCCAACCACGACGGGATCCCCGCCTTGCGGACGAGCGACTGCAGCTCTTCGGACTGCGCGCGAGTGGCGTCACCGGGCGCGAAGCGGGCGCTGTGTTCGCGCAGATCGTCGCGCACGCCGGCCTCCGACATCGCGTCGAGGTACGCCGGTGCGGTGACGACGTATCCCGGCGGTACGGGAAAGCCCGCGACCACGAGCTCACCCAGGTTGGCGCCCTTGCCTCCGGCGATCGCGACCGACTCCTTGCCGAGCTCGTGGAACCACGCGATCGGCTGCGCTCGGCGGTGGCCTGCCGTCACTGCCGGGCTGCTCGCCGTTCGGAGACGAACGCGCCCAGCACGTCGCGCTCGGACACCACGCCGACGACCGCACCGTCCTCGGTCACCGGAACGTGTCGGATCTCGTTGTCGAGCATGCTCTCCGCCACGCTCATGATCGTGTCGGCGGGGCTCGCGGTCGCGAGCTCCAGCGTCATCACGTTCTCGGCTCGCTCCTCGTCGGGGTCGGCGCCCTCGGCGAGCGCGCGCACGATGTCGCGCTCCGAGATCACGCCTTCCGCCTCGTCGCCCCGCGGGCCCCGGGGCGGCACGGTGCGCACGACCACCACGCCGATGTAGTCGCCGGCCAGTGTCTCGGCGACCTGCCGGAGCGTCGAATCCGGGTCGACCACGACCGCCGGCCGGTTGACGAGCGTCCGGACGGCTGCTTCGTCGATGCTCACGTCTCCACCACCTCTCTCGTCGTCACTCCCCGACGTCGTGCTCCCGCCCCGGGCGAGTCACCCGTTCACGGGTGTGGCTCGAGCGACGGCTTCACCGGCCGCCAGGTGCCGCACGAACCACTCCTGCGCCTGCCGGGCGGCGGCCTCGAGCGTGCCCGGCTCCTCGAACAGGTGCGTCGCCCCGCGCACGACCGCGATGCGGTGCTCGCACCGCAGTTGCGCGGCGGCCTCCTCGTTCAGCCGCAACACCACGGGATCCTCACTCCCGACGATCAGCAGCGTCGGCGCGCGCACCTCGGCGAGCCGTGGCGTCGCCAGGTCGGGACGGCCGCCGCGCGACACGACCGCCGCGATGGCCGGGTCGTCGGCCGCCGCCCAGAGCGCGGCGGCCGCACCGGTGCTCGCACCGAAGTACCCGATGCGGAGTCCGGCACACGCGTCGTGCGACCGGGCCCATTGCGTCGCCTCGCGCAGTCGACCCGCGAGCAACTCCACGTCGAACACGTTCCCGCGGTCGAGCGCCTCGTCCGTTGTCAGCAGGTCGAAGAGCAGGGTGCCGAGTCCCGCCCGATGCAGTGTGGCCGCGACGAACCGATTGCGCGGGCTGTGCCGGCTGCTCCCGCTCCCGTGGGCGAACAGCACCAACCCGCGGGCCCTCTCCGGGACCGTGAGGTGACCCTCGAGCCGCACCCCACCCGACGCCACCGTGACGTCGGCGCCGAACGCCACGCCGCCCGGGCCGTCCCGGGGTTCCTCGCGTGCCGGCGCGGCACCCGCCGCGGCGGCGAGCAGGGCCCGCACCTCGTCGTCGGTGGTCTGCGTGAACTGCTCGTACCACTCGCCGATCGCGGAGAACGGGCTCGGCGTCTCGACCGCGACGACGGCGTCGGCCACGGCGGCCAACTCGCGAACCGACGATGGCGGCGCCACCGGGACCGCGAGCACGACCTTGCTCGCGCCGTGAGCGCGCGCAATCTGGACCGCGGCGCGGGCGGTCCCGCCGGTCGCGATGCCGTCGTCGACGACGATCGCGGTACGACCCACGAGAGGCACCATCGGTCGGTCGCCGCGGTACTGGCGCACGCGTCGCTCGAGCTCGGCGCGCTCGCGGCTCTCGACCACGGCGAGCTCGTGCGTGGTCACGCGCGCGAGACGCACCATCTCCGCGTCGACCACGCGCACACCGTCCTCGCCGATCGCACCCATGCCGAGCTCCGGCTGGAACGGCACGCCGAGCTTGCGGACCACGATGACGTCGAGCGGCGCGCGGAGAGCTCGCGCCACTTCGAACGCGACCGGTACCCCGCCGCGTGGCAGCGCGAGGACCACCGGCTGTTCGCGGCGGTAGGGCTCGAGCACGCTCGCCAGCGCCACGCCCGCCTCGCGGCGGTCACGGAACCGACGCGGCCCCATCCGCGCGAGTGGCGCCCGCCACGCGCTCATCGGTTGCGCCCGTCGTCGCTCGGCACGATCAACCCGTAGTGACCGTCGTAGCGGCGGTACAGCACGCGGCCGCGACCGCTCTCCGCATCGAGGAAGAAGACGAAGTGCTCGTCGCCGAGATCGAGGAGGCTCATCGCCTCCGCCTCGCTCAGGGTCGACGGGCGAAGCGGGCTGGCCACGACCGGCGCCATCGCGTCGCCGGCGCTGGTGCTCGGGACCGGCTCGACGAGCTCGTAGCCACCGTCCGCGGCACGGGCCACCACGCAGTCCTGCGCCGTCGCGGTGTTCGTGAAGAGGAAGAAGTCGTGGTCGAGCGCCTCGAGGTCGGCCACGGCCTCGTCCACCGTACGCGGCGACACACTGAACGTCTTCCTGCGCAGGAGTTGGCGCTCCTCGACCGGCCGCGGGAACGACGCCGCCCGCCGCGCCGGCGCGCTGCCGTGGCGCCACTCGGACTCGGAGTCGTCCCGATGGCGCAGGTGCTTCGAGCGCTCGAGCTGCGCGGCGCGCTCGAATTGGTGACGGATCCGCTGCTCCAACGCGTCGATCGCCGCGAACATCGTCTCGGCCGACACGTGCGCACGGACAACGGAGCCGTTCACGTCGATCTCCGCCTTGGCGCTCGCCCGCTGGTCGCGCGCCGGGTCGGGCTCGAGCGCCAGGTCGACGCGCGTGAACAAGACCGGGGCACGCGCCAGCTTGCGTGCGCGTCCGATCTTCTCCCTCGCGTAGCCGCGCTCCACCATGCTGACGTCCCCGCGTGACTGCACCACGATGTCGGTGAACGGCGTCGCTTCGGTTTCCACCCCACGATCGTGCCGAGAAGCCTCGTGATCGAACAGGGCCGGAGGTCACACGTCGCCGCGGAACGGCGGTGGGCGCGGCACCCGCGTGCGGCGCCCGGGCCGACGCGGGTAGGCAATAGGCATGCCGGCCCGGGTGCTCGTCGTCACGCTCGACGACCACGACGACCACGACACCGGGCGCGGGCACCCCGAGCGACCGGCGCGGATCGGCGCCGCGATGGGGGGTGTCGAGGCGGCCCACCTGGGCGACGACCTGCTCCGGGCCGATCCGCGACCGGCAACCGGCGCCGAGCTCGCCCGCGTGCACGACCCGCGGTACCTGGCCGCGATCGAGGAGTTCGCCGCCGCCGGTGGCGGCGACCTCGATCCCGACACGCCGGTCTCGCGCGGGTCGTTCGGGACCGCCCGGCTCGCCGCCGGTGGTGGGCTCGTCGCCACCGACGGGCTGCGGCGAGACGTTGCCGACGCCGCCTTCGTGGTCGTGCGGCCGCCGGGGCACCACGCGACCTCGAGCCGGGGCCAGGGCTTCTGCCTGCTGAACAACGTGGCCGTGTGCGCGGCCGAGCTCGCCGACAGCGGCGAACGGGTGCTCGTCGTCGACTGGGACGTGCACCACGGCAACGGCACCCAGGACATCTTCTGGGACGACCCGCGCGTCCTGTACGTGTCGACCCACCAGTGGCCCGCGTACCCTGGCACCGGTCGGGCGTCCGAGACGGGAGGTCCGCGCGCACCGGGGCTGACGATCAATTTCCCCCTCCCTGCCGGCGCCACGGGCGACGTCGCGCTCGCCGCGTTCGACGAGGTCGTGACCCCCGCGGTCGAGCGGTTCGCGCCCACCTGGGTGCTCGTGTCCGCCGGGTACGACGCGCACCGCGACGACCCGCTCGCGGGCCTGGCGTGGAGCGCCGGCGACTACGCCGAACTCACCCGGCGGGTGGCGGGGTACACGACACGGGCGGGCCGCCTCGTCGCGTTCCTCGAGGGCGGCTACGACCTCGAGGCGCTCCGCCGTTCGGTCACGGCCACGGTGTCGACGCTCGGCGGCGAGCCGATTCCGGAAGAGCCGCCCACCAGTGGCGGGCCCGGTCGCGACACGATCGAGCGGGTCGCCGCCGTGAGGGCTGCGATCGACTGACCGAGGGAAGGAGCGGGAGGTGGAGATCCGCCGGATCGTGGTCGGCGTCGACGGCTCGGAGCACGCGGCGCGCGCGGTCGCCTGGGCTGCCGGGCTCGCGCGCGCGCTCGACGCCGACGTCGTCGCCGTGCACGCCTTGGGACTGCTCCACTGGACGGGTCGCGGTGCCGCGGTGGCGTCGGACTCGTACCGCGACGAGATCCGCGCCGAGCTCGAAGGCGCTTGGTGCGCACCCTTGCGCGACGCGGGCGCGCGTTACCGCGCCGAGCTGCGGGAAGGGAACCCCGTCGCCGCGCTCCTCGGTGTCGCCGACGAGACCGCGGCCGACGTCGTCGTCGTCGGGAGCAGGGGCATGGGCGGGTTTCCCGAGCTCCTGCTCGGCAGCACGAGCACCCAAGTGGCCCAGCACGCCCGCCGGCCCGTGGTCATCGTCCCCGAGCCGGGCCCGTGACCGCGTGCCGACCGGGGCTCAGCTGCGCTTGACCTTGACTCGTCTCGCTTCGGCCTGTTGCTGGTCGAGCGGGACCCTCACCTCGAGGATGCCGTCCTTGTAGGTCGCCTTCACGTCCTTGTCGGACGCGCCGACCGGGAGCGGCACCGAGCGCGAGAAGCTCCCGTAACGGAACTCGCTCCGCCGCATGCCGTTCTCGTCGGAGGTGGTCTCCTCCTTCCGCTCGGCGCGCATCCGGAGCGTGTGGTCGCTCACGGTGATCTCGACGTCCTTGTCGGGGTCGATCCCGGGCATCTCCGCCCGCACGACGACCTCCTTGTCGGTGACGGACTCCTCGACCCGCAGCAGGTCGGATCCTTCGAGCTGCGTCCAGAGCGGAGCGAGGAACCGGGACCGCGGCCACGGCCACTCACCGAAGAGCCGGTCGAACAAGTCGGGCTGTGTGCGCGGCGCCGCCGCGACATCCTGCGCGGGTGCTTTCTCCATCTCCGTCATGGGGGGCCTCCTGGCTGCTTGGTGTGGATCGCTCCTCGAACCTTGCCCATTCCGCGATGCCGCGAACAGGGCCGTTGGTCACGTGAGCGAGCGCGCGTTCGTCGGTCGGACGCGCGTCACCCCAAGTGGCGCGTGAGCTCCTCGGCGCCCTCTCGCGTCAAACCGGTGATTTTGACCACGCTCACGACGCCGCCGTGGTCACTCGGGTGGATGCCCGCAGCGGTCGTCTCGGAGCCGACGGACCTCGGCCTGTACACGCTGGTGAGCGCGTCCTCCCGGGCCATCGGGATCAGAAATCAGTCGGGCGGCTCGTAGAGTGCCCGGATACGAGCAGTCATGGCGGCTACCGCGACGACGAGGATCTGATCGCCTCGCAGCGCGTCTATTACGACCTGCGCGCGCCCGACTTCGGCGACGTCTCGGCGCCGGATCGGGCGGTTCCGGGCTTGATGCACAAGTCGACCGTGCGTGCCCTCGTCGACGAGTTCCGACCCGAAGGCGAGGTCCTGGAGCTGGCGTGCGGCCCGGGAACCTTCACGCGCGAACTCGAGCGGTACGCCCGTTCGCTGACTGCAGTCGACTCGTCGCAGCAGATGCTCGATCGCAACCAGCGCGAGAGCCGTTCGGACCGGGTTCGCTACGTCCGGGAGGACATCTTCACGTGGATGCCCGATGGGCAGTACGACGTCGTGTTCTTCGCCAACTGGCTCTCGCATGTTCCGCCGACGCGGTTCGATGACTTCTGGTCGCGCGTCGCGAGGAGCCTGAAGCGGCACGGGCGCGTTGGTTTTCTCGACGAAGACGAGCGAGCGTCCGAGTACGACGATTCACTCATCGTCGGTGGCGTACCAGCAGCTCGGCGAACATTGCGCGACGGAAGGACGTTCGACATCGTGAAGGTCTTCTGGCGGCCTGACGACTTGGAAGCACGTCTCCGAAGCCGTGGATGGAATGCCCGTGTTCGCCGCGTTGGTGAATCGTTCCTCTTCGGTGTCGCGGAGCCACCACGGCAGCCTCGACGTCAACGGTGGCCGCCCGAACGCGGGGCCAGGTCGGGCTGACCCGCGCCGTCCGTGGATTCAGTGGACGGGGCGCGGTCCGGGGGACGCATGTTGCGCGTCGCGGTGAGCAGCCCTCGGGTCCTGAGCCATTCGTAGAGTGGGTAGCGGTCGTTGCCGAGACCCCAGAAGGATTGCGCGTCGGTGCCGGCGCCGAGCAACTGCTGCCGGACCGGCGTGAGTCGTCGGAACCAGCTGCTCGTCTCGTCGATCGGATAGTCGTCGCGCGCGCGGACCCACCGATAGGTGTAGGCGAGGAACAACGCGCGGCGGGTGCGGTGGGAGTGGTTGTGGGCGCGCGAGTGGTAGAGACGCCGATCGAACAGCACGGCGTCGCCGGGATCAACGAGCACTTCGATGGCGCCGGCCGGTGTCTCCCACTCGTCGTCGGGTCGTCGACGGCGCGGGAGGTGGCGGCGACGGTGGCTGCCGGGTACGACGGCGAGGTTGCCCCGGCCGGGAACCGACAGGTCCGAGAGGAAGTAGCCGATCTTGACGGAGACGCGAGGCGCGACCTGGAGGGCATCGAGCTCGAAGTTCTGACGTCCGCCGTCTCGATGCCAGTCCCACGATCCCGGTCGGTGGGGATCCGGACCGGGATGCTGGTCGATGTGGCAGTGGTACATGAAGATGTTCCAGCCCAACAGACTCCAGACCAAGGGAAAGGTCGACGGCAGGTCCAGAAGATCGAGATAGACGGGGTCGCGCACGACGAACGCGAACCCGTGCATCACGCCCTGCTCAGTGAGTCTCCCTGCGGCGCGTTCGGCTTCGTAGACCCGTTCGTGAGCTGCGAGGAGGCGATCCACCATGGCCGCGTCGAGCGCACCGCGCACCACCAGGTATCCCCGCTCCTCGAACTCCCGGCGTTGGGCGACGCTCATCGCGCGAATCCGCGCCTCGTGCGCAGTTCCAGCCGAGCCCCCGTCGGTCGTTGCCACCTGATCGAGATCCCCGGTACCGGTCATCGCCCATCCGACGCCCCACCCAGGGCGCCGGTTGCCCGGAGTCGACAGCCTCACTGGTAGCGGAGCGCACTCGCCGGTTGGATGCGTGACGCGCGGCGGGCCGGCAGCAGCGCGGTCGCGACCGCGACCGCGTAGACCGAGAGGAAGATCACGGCCAGCGTCACCCATGGCACGTCGAAATGGATCCCGGTCCAACTCGCTTGCCGCGAGGCGTCACTGATCACGTTGAACGCGACCGCGAGCCCGAGCGCGGTCCCGACCGCGATCGACGTGAGCGCGAGGAACGACGCCTCGAGGACGAAGCTCGCCTGCACCATGCCGCGCTGGAAGCCGATCGCGCGCAGGACGCCGATGTGCTGCCGCCGCTCCACCACCGCCCGCGCGCTGATCACCCCGAGTGCCGCGACGCCGACCACCAGGCCGAGACCGAGGAAGCCCAGGATGATGCGCTGGTAGGTCCGCGACACGCCGACAACGTCCGACAGCAACCGGTCGACGGACTTGGCTTCGAGGCCGTGGTCGAGGAAGGCAGACTCGAGCCGGTGCGCGGTGCGGGTCGCGTTCACACCCGGCGCGAGCTGGAAGTAGTAGATCGAGGGCTGCGCGCGGTCGCCGAACGGCGCGAGCGTCGATTGTGCCGTGAGGATCCCGCCCATCGCGTAGCTCGCGGTGTCCTTCAGCACGCCGATCACGGTGAGGTGCCGCGCGATGCCGGTCTGCGGGTCGCGCACCGTCACCCCGACGGGCGTGAAGTGGGGGTCCTCGGCGTGGAAGCCGGTGAGTTGGAAATCCGGGAGCACGGCGAAGTTCCAGTTGTTGCGGTGCGGCACGACGAACGGATCGACGATCGCGAGGCCGGGGTGGGTCTGGAGCGCTCGCCACACCGCCGCCGAGTTCCGATAGCCGCGGGCCGTGGAGGCCAGACCGAAGCGGGTGTGCTCGAGGTACGAGTCGTCGAGTCCCCGCACCTGGTAGTCGGCGAAGGCGCGCGCGCCGTCTTGCTTCGCCTGGACCGGGAGGAACGATTGCGACGCGATGACTCGGAAGTCCGATCGGCGCAACGACGGCGCGGCGGCGATCGCAGCTCGCATGTCGGCGATCGGGGCCAGCGGCGACCCGATGGCCTGGATGTCGAACCCGCCGCCGAACTCGTCCTTGTTGTTCCCGGCACTCGTGAACGCGCTGGACGTCGTGGCGCCGACGACCAGTGTGAACACCACCAGCGTGAACATGGCGAGGATCGTTCCCGTTCGGAATCGCTCGCGCAGCGGGTAGGCGACCGACGTCTTGAGGATCGGCGCCAAGCCGCGGATCCGGCCGAGCGCCGTGGTCAGCGCGCCGAGCACCGCGCGGTCGTTGTAGGACAGCACCCACACCGCGCCGAGGACGACGAGCAGGCCCGCCACGATCCAGGTCGTGAAGTTCATCTGGAGGCCGGGCACGAGCGAGTCGTAGACGCGGAACGGTAAGAGCATGAGCACCACGACCCCCGAACCCGCAGCCGTGAAGGCCTTTCGGGCGCTGAGGCCCATGGCCCGTCCCACCAGGGCCGCGCCGATCACGACCAGCGCGAGCCCCAGCATCAGCGGGGTGGCCTGCTTGCCCGAGGCGCCGGCCAGTGTCAGCAGGATTCCGAGAACGGCGAGCGCGATGCCGCCCCAACGCGCCCGCCGGCCACCGCGATCGGAGGTATCGGGGGGAAGGTTCCGTACCGCGGCGACGATGTTCAGCGCGCTCACCCGCCACGCGGAGAGCGCCACGACCGCAAGGGTGAGGACGACACCGAGCGCGTACGCAGTCAGGACGCTGCGCGGCTCGACGGAGAACGACAGCTCGAGATTGGAAGTCGTCCGCAGCGCCGCGGTGATCAACGCGATCATCGCGTAGGCGATGGCGATCCCCAGCGCGGCACCGATCGCCGCGGCCACCACGTCGTACGCGAGGCCTTCGAACACGAAGCCTTCGACGAGGTGACCACGGCGGGTGCCGACGGCACGGGCGACGCCCATCTCGGTGCGGCGCTC
>Ga0187777_10002985_pt1 | contig 10821 bp, 9 predicted proteins | sample 1015_Q2_SP5_10_M_FD_132416 | JGI IMG/M metagenome (GOLD analysis project Ga0187777, IMG submission 132416) | Tropical peat soil microbial communities from peatlands in Department of Meta, Colombia - 1015_Q2_SP5_10_MG | ecosystem: Environmental > Terrestrial > Soil > Wetlands > Peat | place...
CACCCAGGCTCAGCTGGATGCTGTTGCCAAGAAGCTAAACACCCGGCCCCGGGAGACATTAGCCTGGAAAACGCCGGCCCATGTACTTGAGTCAAGTGTTTCGACGACCCATTGAGGCCAAGTAAAGCCCCCTCTAAACGTCCCAGTACGGCGGATCACTGAACGCCTGCCGCAACCACTGGGTGAGTGCCTCGATCTTCGGTGACTCGCGCAAATCCTCAGGATAAGCCACATAGATCGCGGCTCCTTCTGGTTCTGCGCCCACATCCACAGCGATCAAAGATCCGCTTTTGAGCGCGGAATGTAGAAAGAAGGTCGGTAGCAACGCGATAGCTAGGCCTGCAACAGCGGCATCACGCATCAGCAATCCATTGTTGACACGCAGAGCGGTTTGGGGAGTTACGGTAGTCCACCGACCACCGGCCCTGAACCGCCAGTCGGTATCACCTCGATTGCTATAGATGACCGCTCGATGAGCTTTGAGCTCGCCGAGAGAGGCTGGAGTGCCAAAGCGCTTCAAGTAGTCCGGTGAGGCCACGAGCACGCGTCGGCTCTTCGCTAGCCGCTTGACGATCAGGCGTTTGTCCTCAACTGGACCGTGTCGGATGACTGCGTCGTACCCCTCTCTCACCACATCGACGAATCGATCGTCCACGTCGAGTGTCAAATCGACACCGGGGTTCTGAGCGAGGAAGCCGAAGAGCGCTGGTCCCAGATGCAAGTTCCCAAAACCTACGGGCGCCGAAATCCGCAGCGGCCCCATCAGAGTGCGCTGCCGTGCAGTGACCTCAGCCGCCGCCTGATCCACGTCGCGGAGGATCTGTTTTGCCCTGTGATAAAAGGAACTGCCGTCCTGAGTCAGAGTGAGCGCGCGGGTCGTGCGCCGAATCAACCTGACCCCCAGCTCGCGCTCCAAGTCGGAAAGACGTGCGCTGACAACAGATTTTGAAACTCCGATCCTCCGCGCAGCGCCGGTTAAGGAACCCGCATCCGCTATCGAGACAAAGGAGGCTACGGACTCAAGATTCAGCATCGTTCGGCAATTCCGGAATCAGAACCGTCAGATTATGGCGGCCGACACCGTCATAAGGAAGCTAGACTAAATGCGAGCGCTGCAGGGCAGTACGTCCAAGAAGCTTCTAACAATCGAGGCCACTGGTATGTATCGATATTTCTTCGCCGGGTTCGTCGCTACGTTGCTTGCAACTTCAGTACCCGCTCGTGTGCAGCCATTTCCTGATGGTTTTCACACCCAGATGATAAAAACTAACGGCACTAGTCTCTTCGTACGAGTCGGTGGGAAGGGACCGGCGGTCATTATGCTCCACGGCTTTGGTGACACGGGAGACGTGTGGGCGCCGTTGGCGGCGAACTTGGCCAAACATCACACCGTCGTCGTTCCGGACCTGCGCGGCATGGGTCTGTCGAACCATCCCGAATCCGGCTACACCAAGAAGAACCAGGCGCTCGATATCGTCGGTATCATGGACGCGCTGAAGCTCGCGTCAGCGGCGCTGATCACTCACGACATCGGAAACATGGTGGGTTACGCGCTCGCGGTGCAGTACCCCGACCGCATCACCCGCTGGGTCGTGATAGACGCACCGATTCCGGGGATTGGTAACTGGGACACCATCGTGTGCAGCCCCTTCCTCTGGCATTTCCACTTCCAAGGTCCCGACATCGAGCGATTGGTACAGGGTCGCGAGCGGATATATCTGGACCGCTTTTGGAATGAGTTCTCCGCCGATCCGAAAAAGATCGACGAGCAGACACGCGAGCACTACGCGGCGCTCTACGCGCGCCCTCATGCCATGCACGACGCGTTCGAGCAATTTGGCGCGTTTAGTCAGGATGCCACTGACAACAAAGCCCTGCTCGCACAAGTCGGCAAGCTCAAGATGCCGATCCTGGCACTCGGCGCAGCAAAATCCTTCGGCGATCGCATGGCCACCGAACTGAGGTTTGTCGGAAGCAACGTGAGCGGCGGAATCGTTCCCGATTCCGGGCACTGGATTATGGAGGAGAACCCGCAAGCGACAATCACGCTCGTCAGCGAGTTCTTGCACAAATGAGTAACCGAGCCGTAGCACTTGTCCTTCTTGTTGGGGTCAGCACCGCATACTCGATCGGACCGCCACCCGAGATACGCTTGACACCCGCGGACGCCGCTGCACTGCCCTCCCACGAAGCAGGCTCGGGGACTTCGGGGGTAACAGGAATTCGAACGACGGTCCTCGCAGGGGATGCCACCGCCACTGGGCCCTACACGATTCGCCTTGTTGTGCCCGCCAACACGCGCATCCAGGCACACACGCATCGCGACGACCGTCACGCTGTGGTCGTGGCTGGGACTTGGTATTTCGGGTACGGCTCTGCAGCGGATTCGAGCCTGGAGAAGGCCCTCCCGCCCGGGAGCTTTTATAACGAGCCCGCCGGAGTCGCCCATTTTGCGGAGACGCGAAGCGAGCCGGTGACCGTGTACATCACTGGCTATGGACCCACGGACACCAAGTATCTTAACCCACCAAACTCACATTAAGGAGAGAGCTGTGACCTCGTACGCACCCATACGTGACTCAAACAAGGATCAGTTGCTCACTCCCAGAACGCAGCGCTACTCATTATCGATTCTCAACCGACGCAAGTGCATTCGGGTAATTTAGCGGGTAATTTAGCGGGTAATTTGCAGGTGGTCTGAAAAAAGACCAACAGAATCAACTAGTTACGATCGAGTTCGAGTCCTCTCCCGGGCATACTTTTCATATACTTACAAAACATTTTTAAAGTTATTTAACACCTAAGGATTCTTAGCTCGCGCGGCTGATTTCTTGCGCGTGAACTCCTCCCAAACACACTAAACGATTTCTCGAATTCTCGCCTGAACGCCGTGACGGCAAGCGACTGGAGAGACGAGTGCACTCAACCCGCGCACTCAAGCTCAAGTCCGCAATAAATCCTATATCCGGCGCGCTGGGACGGAACTTTGGAAGCGCAGAGCAAGAATGCGCTACTCAGCCGCGACCGTCCCTAAACCATCCGTGAGCTGAAATGAGTGCGGTCGGCCAAAAGCGGCCAACACCTGGTGCTTTGGAAGCGTTGGCTGATACCTGCCTCCCCAGAACGCATGGCAGATAAAGATGACCGTTCTGAGGTCGCCCGAACTGCGCGCGGCGGGCGAGCGCTGCGGCGCGGCAGCGCGACGCGAAACTGGTTGGGCTCCGCTAATCTCCGGAGTGCGCCGCCATGGCCTTTGCGATCTGCGCCTTCACGCCCTCGAGGTTGAAACTAGCCCCGGCTTGCATCGGCGGGTACTCGATCGCCGACTTCGCGGCCTCTCCCACCACCTGTTGCACGTTCACGAAGCGCCAGAACTCATAGGCAAACCAGTTGTAAAACGCCAGCGAGCCACCCGTGGCAGTCGGCAGGCCCGTGCGCTCGTAGGGGTCGAGACGCAAGTTGGTCAGGATCGGCCAGTCAACCTTGACGGTAGCGCCGAGCCATCCGTTGGGCTGGTCGGTGAAGCGGTACTTGTAGTCATCGATGCGCACCGCGGAGAGCGTGCCCTCCGTGAAGTAGAAAACTACATGGCGCGCGGAGGGACCGGTGCCGGTGATGAGCGGCATCTGGTTATAGCCATCCAAGTGAACCTTGTACGTCCGACCCTCGAGTGGCTTGCCTTTGAGGAGCTCCTCGGTGATGTTCGAATTGCCGGCGGCCGCCACAAAAGTCGGGAACCAGTCCATCCCCGAAACGATGCTGTTCTCGACCTTGCCGGCCGGCACCTTTCCGGGCCAGCGCAGGATCATCGGCACCCGGAAGCCACCCTCCAGGGCCGTTCCCTTGCCTCCGGCGAACGGCGTCTGACCGCCATCGGGCCAAGTGAAGTTTTCGGCGCCGTTGTCCGTCGTAAACCCGATGATCGTGTTGTCCTCGAGACCATTGTCCTTCAGATATTTCATGACCGCACCGACGATATCGTCGAGCTGCGCCATGCCGGCTTCCTCGACCGACCAGCCATTCTCCGGCGTGCGCGTTGCCTCGTATTTGGGCGAGAGGTGAGTAACAACGTGCATGCGCGTTGGGTTAAGCCAGAGGAAAAACGGTTTACCGTCACGACGTGCCTTGTCAAGAAAGCTCAGTGCGGCGGCGAGGATCTCGTCGTCCACCGTCTCCATTCGTTTCGGGCAGAGCTCCCCGGCGTCCTCAATCTTCTGCTTCCCGATCTTGCCCCAGCGAGGCTGCACCGCCGGGTCGTCGACGGTCGTCGCCCACGAATGCACCATATTGCGCGCACCGACAGTGGCAAACAGCGCCGGCGGATAATTGGGATGACAATGATCCTCCATCGCGTCTAGGTGATAGAGGTAACCAAAGAATTCGTCGAAGCCGTGTACGGTCGGAAGAAACTTGTTGAGATCACCCAAATGATTTTTACCGAACTGCCCTGTAGCGTAACCCATGGACTTCAACACCGTAGCAATCGTCGGCGCCTGGTCCGGCATACCGGTTGTCGATCCAGCCTGCCCTACTGTTGTGAGCCCAGTGCGAATGGGCAGCTCACCGGTGATGAAGTTGGCACGACCGGCCGTGCAGCTTGCCTCGGCGTAGTAGTCCGTAAAGCGCATGCCCTCGGACGCCAGCTTGTCGAGATTCGGTGTCCTGCCAGCCATGATGCCTTGGTTGTAGACGCCGATGTTGGCCCAGCCGACGTCATCGCCCATGATCATGATGATGTTAGGTTTCTTGCCCGAGGTTTGGGCTAGTGCGGGCGTAACCGCGAGAACGGCCAGCAGACCGACCAGCGGCAGCAGGAATTTTCCCAAAGGAAGCATGCGCGCTCCTCCTTCCGCAAAAGATTCGCCAACGCGACGAGAAGATCTGTTAACAATTATTATTCCGCGCCCACTATATCCTTTCTGGGTGCCCAAGTATCCCCACACGCGACACCTGGAGCTAAGGGTAGACGGTAGCGTCGGCGCGCGAGATCTGCTCCGCTGGCGTGTCACTGTCGGGGGCGGTGTGAGCTTCAGTTTCGCTTTGGGTCGAGGCCAGCTAGACCGGCAACGGCTCAAATAAGGGCAAAGCGTCGCGTCAAACTATAACGCGCGGCGAAGCTCGAGACTGGATGTCCTCGAAACCGCGCCCATCATTTTGTCGTTAGTTTTTGTCAGCACGATTGAACTCGGTGCGCAACGATGGGAAGCTTATACCTTCGCACGTAATCAATGTGCTCATCGTAGGCGACTGCAAGCCGTGAGCATAAGCGTAGCGCGGTGAACCCGAAGCGGGCGCCGCGCCTTAACTCCAATCAATAAATCGCTTAGCAAGGATCATCAAGAAAGGGAGATTCACATGAAGAGACTCTGGTGGGCGTTCCTTCTCGGCCTCTCGCTGACCCATTCCGCATTCGCTCAGAACGCGAACAGCACTGCCAATTCGGGCTTTGCCTTCGACGTGTATGGGGACTCCCGCTCGATGATGTACCTCCCCTACAAAGCGAGCCAGGAAGCGGACGCCCGAAAACTTATGGTAGATATGTTTGAGCTCGTGCTTCCCCAGAAGATCTCCGAAGAGGTGGTCGAAAAAGACGTGAAGTTGATCTACGACCCATCCAGCCATGAGCTGGTGCAGATGGTCATGCCCTTCATGACCAGGAGCGAGGTCACCACGCTAACTTTGGACAAGGGTTGGGTCACTTCGGCCTCGGTAGAGGATGTGAAGCTGTTGCCGGGTGTGAACCGCACGATGTTCCGCTTGGCGGGCGGCGAGTGGGTCGCGCGGGAAGCGGTAAGAGACATCAGAAGTGGGAATGCCAAGTTTCTTTTGAGTACAGGCGACCTCGTTTGGTGGGGCAAGCAGGGAGGTAAACCGTCCGATAATCCATACTGGACGCTCGTCGATAAAGACGTATTGAACCAGCTGCCGCGGCCAGATAAGGAGATGAAAGACGCGGGTCTCGATGGCCGTGTTTTCCCCGCCGTGGGCAATCACGAAGTTTGGGACGATTCCGATGTCGAGGGACTATTAGCATCGTTCCCCTATCTGAAAACGCTAGGCGTGTCCGATAAACAGCTTATTTATAAGTTCGACTTTCGGGGCGTGCGTTTCATCTTCCTGTGGACGGGTAAATACGATTACCGCGAGCCTTCGGGATGGGGCGCCACTCGACCTGCATACGAAGAGCAGATGGCGCAGCTAAGGAGTTGGTTGGATGAGGCCAAATCGAGTGGGACAAAAAAGGTCTTCATCAGTTTTCATGCACCAGCCTTTTGCCGCGCGGGAATGGGCCCGATTCCCGAGGCACAGAATCCGCACAAAACAATCGCAGCGTATGCCAAAGACCTCGACATCGTAGTGTTCAACGGCCACGTGCACACCACTGAGCTTTTTGAAGCGGATGGCGTGAAGTACTTTGTGCTAGGCGGCGGAGGCGCAGAGCAAGACCCGATTCTCCCGGGTAGAACAAAGCTCCCGAACCTTCCGGCAGACTACCCTACGGACTTGTACTGGAAAAACGAGCCGCCCCAGGAGGAGTACAACTATTTGCACGTCGAAGTAAGGTCCGGTCAGCCCACGAAGTTCACCATCAACCGCTTCCGCCCGGAGTCATCCGAACCGTTTGCCACTGTGGCAGTGTTCAAATGACGACGCAAAGCACTGTGCCTCCCCGCTTCGCGCTTCCCCTGCCCGGGTTCGTGCTACACCCGTACACGGCTATGATTCTCGCCGCAGTTCACATTTACCTGAGTGTCGGTCATCTCGCAAAGCTGTTCGGGGGAGAAGTACTGTGGACACACCTCTGGAAGGGCTTTGGTAGTTTGGGCGGTGCCTACGTCTTTGCGGCCCTGGCCTCGCGCGGGTTGGCGAAGACGGCCGTGGCGAACCTAACTACGCAAAGACTCGTACGCTGGAACGCGCGCCCGCAGTGATGAGCAGCCTCGTGGGGTTTCCGTCACCACTGCGAGGTCGCGCGGTCGCCGTGCGCAGAGTGCCCTGGACCTATGCGCACTGCGGCGAACGAACTGCGCCGGAAGCCCCGAGAATTACCCACTACGGCGCGGCTGAAAACACCTTTTCAAGCACGTTGCTGGTAGGGGGTAATTTAGCGGGTAATTCGTACTCGCCTCTGAAAAACTCTATTGAATCAATTAGTTACAGGCGAGTTCGGGTCCTCTCCCAGGCATACTTTTCAAAGGCTTATAAAACATTTTTGAAGTTATTTAACAGCTAAGAGATTCTTAGTTCGCGTGCGCGATTTCTTATGCGCAAACGGCGCTCGAACACACTAATCGATTTCTGAGGTTCTCGCTTGACCGGCGTGACGGCAAACGGAGCGACGAGTGCACTCGACCTGCACACTCAAGCTCAGGGCCGCATTAAATCCCTCATCTGGCTCGCCCTGCGTGTTCTTGCGGCTCAGGATCTTCTCATCAATTGAGCGCGGTAGGACTCGAGATCGATGACGTGCGGACCGACAGGCGAGCAGCGCATCGCCGATCGAGTCCTTTAGATGCCCATGCGGACGCTCGACTTCGCCTGCAGCGGACAACGATCAGAAGGTGAATCGAGCACCGATCGTCGGAGCAATGTTGTTGTCGTGGTAATAGGGAACGCCAGGGCCGTGGGGAATGGCGATGGCCAGACCGCCGCTCACTGTGGAATACGTAACTCCGGCATAAGCGTCGAAACGCTTCGTGAAGCGATGGTCCACGTACAGCGAGCCGTAATTGAGGTGGCCCCCGCAGGAAGCGCGCATGTTAGTGGGCGTGCAGGTCGGCGGCACACGAAAGGTGTTTTGCTGGTCACCATAGTAGGACAAAGTGAGGTCGGTCTTGCCGTTGTCAAAGGTGTATTTCACACCCCCCCAGTAGACCTGGACGATCTTGATGGAATCAAGATTGTTGTCTTCGACGCCGCTCAGGAGATAACCGCCCTGGGCTGTCGCGCCAACGCCCAAGGGATTCGACGGGTTGTTCTGAGTAATGTGTTCGTAGCCGACAAAGAACTTGAGTGGGTCCCAGGTATATTTGGCGGCGACCATAAGAGCGGTGTTGTCGGTCACGATGCCATATTCGGTGTTGGTCGTTCCGATGAGGTTTGCCCCAGTGATCGGGTTTGTATTGATGCTGTTGGTGGTCGACTGATATGGCTGCGTCGGACTCTGAGGCCCTAGCAATGGGTTGAGCACGCTGATCGCCTGGAAGACACGTTGGTAGACGACGTCGGCGGAGAATTTCGCGATTACTGCGCCGAGGTCGAATCCATAGGCATCGTTGTGCGGCTGTTCGGGCGTGCAGTTCGCTGCAGTCCAGCCCGCGGCGCCGGAGTAACAGCCTCCAGAACCCTGGACGAATCTATACATCGCGCCGAGATGCACCGGACCATAGGCGACGCGATATTTTATGGACTGGTCCCAACGGGTATCTTCGGTGTCGCCGCCGCCGGCCATCAGACCGTTATAACCGATGAACGAGAACGAATAGGCGCCGCCCGCGGGATCGTAAGCGAGCATCGCATCTGTGCCGAGAGCGCGCTGACGACCGAAGGTCAGTGTGCCGAGCTGCATGGACGATATACCGCCCTGGAATTCGTCGTTGAAGGTTTGACCCGCCCGAGCGCCGTCGCCGGCGAACGAATAGCTGGCTCTCGGGAGGCCGTTGTTGGCGACGTTGGTGGCTGCCATGTTGGCGAGCTGGCCGGACTGCGGGTTGATGCCGGTCGCAGCGTTGAACACCACGAACCAATCCCGCATGAACTCTACCCTGCCCCTGATGCCCAGACCGGACTGCGACAGGTTGTTCGGCGCTATAAGCCATTGTGATTGGTTGCCGTTCCGGTTGACCAGCGACTCGCCTTCATAGTTATAGGGACTTTCCGGCAGGCCGTGGCTCACCCAGCCCACGCCGACGTCATACGTGCCGTAGACCGTGATGCCATGCCAGGTCAGCGGGCAATCAGTGTGAATGAAATCCTCGAAGCTCGCACAGCCTGCTTCGCTCCGTGGAGCGGCCGGTGCCGGTGCTGGGGCCGGAACATTTTGCGCGCGCACCGGATGAGTGAAAACTAAAATTGGAGCAAGCGCCGCCAGAGCGCACCATGAGACAGACCGCATTTGTACTCTCCACACGAAGAAGCCGTCACAGCAGCGAGATACTCACAACTAATCTAACGATCGCGATTTGTCGGGGACCGTAAAACCGTACTTGACGAAAATGTCGTGTCCCTGCGGACCGGTCAGATAGGCGACAAAGGCCGCCGCCTGGCTCCTGGAGGATTTCGTCAACGCGATGGGATACACAATGGGCTCGTGGGTATCCGCAGGAAACGTGTCCACCACGCGCACTCTCTTATCGGCGAGGGCGTCACTCGCGTAAACGATGCCGAGCGGAGCCTCACCGCGAGCGACATACAGCAGCGCGACGCGGACGTTTTCCGCACGCGCTAATCGGGAAGAGACCTCGTCCCAAACACCAAGCTTCGTCAACGCCGAGCGCGCATAGATGCCGGCCGGGACGGAGTCCGGGTCGCCGGTCGCAAGCCTTTCTTTTCCGAGGGCCGCCGCGAGTGGAAAATGCGGTGCAATCTTCAGCTGGATCTGGCTATCCGCTGGAGCAATCAGCACTAGGCTATTCCCCAAGACATTCTTGCGACTGGCCGCCTGGATCAGATTTCGGCTTTGCAGGTAGTCCATCCAGTTCGTGTCCGCTGAGAAGAACACATCCGCCGGAGCGCCAGCTTCAATCTGGCGCGCGAGCACTGAACTCGAATCAAACGATGACTTGACCTTCACATGCGCAGCCTTTTCATAGGCCGCGCTGGCTTCCTGCATCGCATCGGTAAGGGAGGCCGCAGCGAATACTAAAATTTGCGGATGCTGTACTTGCGCCGCTGACGGCGAAGCAGACAGCGTGAACCATAGCAGTCCCAAGCCGAGCAAAGTTCGAGACATACGGCACAGATAGATTTCGTTATATTCGTGCGCATATAGCGATACCAGCTTTGCCAGAACATTGCAAGCCGCTGTCGAACCTCTGATTGCCGCGCGCTAAGATGGCGAGGGGAAGCACGTGCCGTGACCAATCCAGTCGTCCGTCTCCGGGTAGACTTCGCAACACTTTGTTGCGTGGGCCCAGGAAAGATCGCCCTCCTCGAGGCTATTCATCGTACGGGCTCGCTCTCACAGGCGGCCCGGGACCTTCGCATGAGCTATCGCCGTGGCTGGCAGTTGCTCTGGAGCATCAACAGTTCTTTTCGTGTGCCCGTTGTGGTAACTGCCACGGGGGGCCGTGGCGGTGGGGGCGCCCGAATCACGCCCTTCGGCAAGGAACTGCTGAGCTGCTACCGCTCATTCGAACACGACACTCAGACCCGCGCGGTAAGAGCTTTCAAAGCGATCGCGGGCAAGGCACGTAGTGGAGCGTGCAGTGCCCGCGCCGCCCCTATATTACGGCTCAGCGACCGGCCGGGGCGCTCCAGACAGAGAAGCAATGCGCAACAGGAGGTCACGTGAAACTCAGCACCCGAAATGAGTTTGTTGGCACGATCACCAGGCTCGTTCGCGGCCCAGTCAGCACCGACGCCTTCATGCTCCGCCGAGATATGGACTTGGAGCGCGCCTTTGTCGCAGCGGGAGGACTACTGATAGCAGGTCCCGATGGCAACGGCATCGGGGGCGTGATTCCAGGCTTTGGCGATCATCGCGAGATCGAGCTGCTCGTGGAGGCAGGATTTACGCCAGTTCAAGCCATCCGGATCGCAACTTTGAACGGTGCGATTTACCTTGGTCGTGAAGCACAGATCGGTTCAATAGCGGCGGGC
>Ga0187777_10002986_pt1 | contig 10820 bp, 8 predicted proteins | sample 1015_Q2_SP5_10_M_FD_132416 | JGI IMG/M metagenome (GOLD analysis project Ga0187777, IMG submission 132416) | Tropical peat soil microbial communities from peatlands in Department of Meta, Colombia - 1015_Q2_SP5_10_MG | ecosystem: Environmental > Terrestrial > Soil > Wetlands > Peat | place...
GATCAATGGCATGGCGCTCGGCTTCTTCGAGACCAATCGCAACGGCCACCGTGCCATCGGCCATGGGGGGGATCTCACCTTCTTCCATAGCGACCTCAACCTGCTTCCAGACGACCACACTGGAATCTTCATCGCGCTAAACAGCGCAGGCGCAGCTGCGGCGAACGTCCCGATCCGCCTTCAGCTCTACCGAGGGTTCATGGATCGCTATTTTCCGGCGCCTCTGCCGGACCTCCCGCGCTGGCGGAACGCCGAGTTGGACGGGCGCTTGGTCGCTGGCTCGTATGAGATCAGCCGACGCGGCGAGACGACCCTTCTTGCGGCACAGCGCTTGGCCGAGCAGCTTCAGGTGCGGACGCTTGCGAACGGCGATCTGACACTCCCACTGCTCGATAGCCTCACTGGATCACCGCACCGGACCTGGCGGGAAATCGCGCCGTTTCTCTGGCAGGAGATCGGTGGCAAGGCCCGCATCGCTGCAGTCGTCAAGGACGGCCGCGTCGAAGCTCTGACCACGGATGCTGTTCCTGCCTTTGCGGTTCTGCAGCCCGTCCCATGGCGCCTCCGGCAGAGCTGGCTCGCGCCTGCCCTTGGCGGTGCCGTCGCGGTCCTCGCGCTTACGGCCCTCTTCTGGCCGGTCGGCGCTCTCGTCCGGCGGTGGTACCGGGTGCCGTCCCGACTGAAGGGCTCGGCGGCGGCGCTCCATCGCGTGGTTCGCGCGACCGCGCTCGCGGACCTCCTCTTTCTGATAGGTTGGGCTGCAACTTTGATTTTGGTGACGTTGGACCTGACCCGTGCCAACGCCCAGCTGGATTCGTGGCTCAGAGCTCTGCAATTGCTCGGTGTGCTCGGGCTGCTCGGCGGCATCGTCTGCTTGGGGAACCTCTTCTTCGTCCTCAAAGACGACCAGCGCGGCTGGTTGGCAAAGCTCTCAAGCCTCTTGATTGTGGTCGCGATTGGCGTCGTCACCTGGGTCGAGTTCGTGGTCAACGCGTTCAGCCCCAGTCTTAGCTATTGAGTCCATCCGTAGAAGAGCGCGCGGCGACGCGATTATTGGGCGCAGCTCCCCTCCCAGCCGGACGCTCGAAACTTCTGCGGTATCGGTCGGCGGCAGCGACGTTTACCGCTAAACTGGGGCCGAACTGGTACTCAAAAAAGCGGTCGGAAACGGTCATGCGCGCGGGAAACGAGCGGTTCGGAAAGGACGGCTCAAAACCAGGCGCGTAGCGAGACCACCACGATGAACTCCCTCACCAGCCTCTTCACAGCGTCTCTGGTCCTGCTTTTCTCAGCGCACATCGCCACTGGAGCTGCCCCGGATCTGAACAGCACAGCCTGGGTGCTGTCCTCGTTGCCTGGGCGTTCGCTGGTAGCGGGGAGTTCCGTCACCCTGCGCTTCGAGGATGGGCGCGTTCAGGGTTCGGACGGCTGCAACCGCTACACCGCGCCGTACACGGCGAGCGACACCACCCTGCAGGTGGGTCCTACTGCCGCTTCCACGCAGATGGCCTGCGCGCAGCCTCTCATGGAGCAGGCCGAAGCCTTCATGCGGGCACTCGTGAATGCGCGCGCCTATCGGATCCAATCCGGGCAACTGGAGCTCCTTGGTGCGGACGGGACCATGCTGGCGAGCCACGCGCCGCAGCCCCAAGCCCTCGCCGGCACCTCCTGGCGCGTGACGGGGTACAACAACGGACGTGAGGCGGTCGTGAGCCTGATCGCTGACACGAACCTAACGATGGCGTTCTCAACGGACGGCAAGGCGAGCGGCTCGGCCGGGTGCAACCACTACATCGCGCCGTACACGTCCGAGGGACCAAAGCTGAGCTTCGGAGCCGTTGCCAGCACACGCAGGATGTGCGCGCAGCCGGAAGGCGTCATGGACCAGGAGCAGCAGTTCCTGAAGGCCTTGGGAACGGTGGCTTCGGCGCGCGTGGAAGGCGATCACCTCGAGCTTCGCACGGCCTCGGGCCAACTCGCTGCAACGCTGGCGAGGGAATTGAACCCGTAGGTCAGCGTGCCTCGGTGGGCCCCCTGCATTTCTTCCTTGGCCAGGCCTTCCCGAAGCGTTGCACGACGATCGTCGGCTCATCGCCCCCTCCCTCCATTCGCGGCCGGGCCGTGATCGATCCTTCGAATGTCACGTAAAGCTTCGCGCCCGGCTTTCGGACAGTCTCGCGATAGGCACTTTGCATCCTGACGAAATCGCGCTCCTGGGCGACGGGATAGTTGCGTCTCGTAAGACACTCTGTGAAACGCGCTGCATCGGCCATGTACGTCATCTCGCCGGCCAATGACAGCGTGAGCTCCGCCGGCGACAGGCTGCCCTTGCTCGCCAGCTCGTACGGCAGGCTCGACACAATGACTGTTCCATCGAGGGCCAGCTGGCGCAGCGTGTCCGGACCCTTGATCTGGAATTGAAGCGGACGTTTGCCGCTACCGAGGAGGATCAGGGCGCGACGAGCTGGGTCGATGCGCCATCGGCCGACTTCGTCCTTAAAGAAGTCCTTCCCGATCCATTCGCGGTGCAATTGGAATATGTGGTCGGGCCACAGATCCAGGTGGTAACGAATCGCTTCACAGTCGCCACATGGCAGGTCGCCGAGGAACGTGGCGGGAAGGCGGAGCTCCTGTGCACCCGCAATGTTCGTTAGGAGCGCGATGGCGAGGACGCACGACATCGGGCCAGTGCAGCGTCGGATGAAATGGCCTCCTCGCATAGTTACGTTGGGGGGATCCTGTGCTCGAGCGGGAAGTTCGCTGGTTCCCATCGCATCCGCCGCCAGCGCGTTGATATCGAGGCGGATCGCAAACCACTTCGCCGAGTTCTGTCGATCGGCTTCTAGTGTGCAATCCCGAGCACGTGCTCCGCGGTCTGCACCGCGTTCAGCGCATTGCCCTTGCGCAGATTGTCGCCGCTGGCGAAGAGCGAGAGCCCGTTCTCGAGCGAGGGGATGGTGCGCACGCGACCTACGAGCACGTCATCAATCCCCGCGGCTTGAAGGGGAGTCGGGTACGCGCCCGCCCATGGCCGATCGACGACCCGTAGACCGGGGAACGCCGCGAGGATCCTGCGCGCCTGTTCGGGTGTCGTCTCACGCCGCAGGCGGAGCGCGAGCGAGACCGAGTGGCCAACGATCACCGGCACGCGCACCGCCGTCGCGTGCACGAGCAGTTCTGGAGCGTGCAGCATCTTGCGCATCTCCGGCTCCATCTTCTGCTCCTCGGCCGAGGTCTCGCTGCCCTCTGGAAACTCTTCACAATGCGGGAAAAGATTGAACGCCGGCATCTGCGGGAACTGCCGCGGCGGAGCGAGGGCGAGTGGCTCGTGGCCTCGCAAGGCATCGGGCTGGTCCACCGCCTTGCGGGATAGGTCCAGGAATTCGGCAATTCCATCCCGCCCCGCGCCCGACATCGCCTGGTAGGACGAGCTGATTACAGACTCGACGCCGATCTCGCGTTGGAGTGGCGCAATCGCCATCACCGCCACCGCCGTGGTGCAGTTGGGTCCCGCGATGATCCCCCGGTGCCCGACGATGTCGTCGCGGTTGATCTCCGGCACCACGAGTGGGACCGTCGGGTCGAGGCGGAAGGCGGACGACTGGTCGATCACGATCGCGCCGGCCGCAACCATGCGCGGTGTCCACTCACGCGAAAGCGCCGCAGAAGTCGCGCTGATCACGACGTCCAAGCCAGAGAAACGGCTGTCTTCCAGTGCTTCGACCGGGTGGTCGCGGCCGTTCCAAAGGATTGACTGTCCTGCGGAGCGCTGCGACGCGAACAGCCGGAGCTCACGCACGGGGAAGGCGCGCTGCTGGAGCACGCGCAGGGTCACCTCTCCCGTCACGCCCGTCGCCCCGACGATACCGATGGCGTAGCCCACTTTGAACAGGTTTTAGCAGCACGGCCACGCTTGTCGAGCGACGTACTTGCCCGTCACCCTACGGAAAGAAAGCAACGTACGGGGTGCCCCTTTCTGGTGCTCATCCCAGGTGCATTTCTCACCCTGGCAGGCGAACGCGGGTGTGGGTTGGGGACAGCTCGGGTAGTACAGGTGGTAGCGCGGGAAGGGTGGATACAGTCCTCAAATACTCGCCCCGGCGGTCTATGGCGGTGAGGACCACGGGTAGGATCTCCGCGATGCGTGACCTAACGTTCAAGTTGATGCGGGGCACGATGACGGACGTTGCTCTCGGAATCCCTGACAAGGTGAGACGCACGGCACTCGCATGCGGTGAGGACGGTCTGGCGTGGCTTGTTGGGCTGGGACCGCTCGTCGCCGAGCTCAAACGCAACTGGGACCTTTCGATTGGGCGCACATTTCCTACGGCCACCGAAGCCTTCGTCGCAGAAGTTGTCACCGCCGACGGGCGGCAGGCCGTGCTGAAGATCCCGATCACTGGGATCGATCCTTCGCGCCGGGAACTACACACGCTGCTTGCTGCAAACGGACACAGCTATGTCCGGGTTCTCCGCTACGACGCGGCACGAGGGGCCATGCTGCTCGAACGACTCGGTCCCCAGCTTCACCAACTGGGACTGCCGCTCGATGTTCAAATCGAAATCATTTGCACAGCACTTCGGGACGCATGGATACCTCTTCCCGAAGGGTTACAGCTCATGTCAGGCGCCGAAAAGGCGAGCAATTTGGCTTCATTCATCGAAATCGCGTGGCGAGAACTAGGAAGGCCGTGTTCGGAACGCGCTGTCGCCAAGGCGCTCTCCTTCGCGGATGCCCGGAGCCGGGCCTTTGATCCACAAAGCGCGGTATTGGCGCATGGTGATGCTCATGCTTGGAACACACTGTTGGTGCCGGGCGGGGGTCCGCGGCGATTCAAATTGGTGGACCCAGACGGACTTTTCATCGAACGCGCTTACGATCTTGGTATCTCGATGCGCGAATGGGGCTCCGAACTCCTCGCCGGAGATCCACTGCAACTGGGGCATCGGCGCTGTCGTCAGCTAGCCCGGCTAACCGACGTGGAACCGGAACCGATCTGGCAATGGGGTTTCATCGAGAGGTTGTCGAACGGTCTACTTCTCAAGCAGAAGGGTCTGGACAGGGGAGCCAACGAATCTCTTACGCTGGTAGATGCTTGGGCGCTGGATGATCTCCGATGAACGTAGCAATGTGCTGTGTGCGTGCGGATCGACACGGCGTTAGCCCTCGGATACGCGTGCACCAGTGCAACACCCTTCGCTGAGCGCTTGGGAGTGGTGCACGCGGCAGTGAGGGCTACGGGTAGGGTCCCGGAGAGCGCTTTTTTCTCGGCCGAGCTCCTCTCGCTTTGACGGGATGGATGGACTCGGACCGCGGAGGAGAGACTGTGAAGCAGTTCACAGCGCTACGGCCTCGCCCGTGGAAGAATGCCTCCAGTTGGAAAAAGGCAACTCATGGCGACTTTGGAGAAGCGCGTAACGACGGATCCGCGCGAACAAATCTCCCGAAGGGCGAGAAGGTACGGAGATTCAGATGGAGTACAGAGCATGTCACTACGAAACAGGCTATTGCAGGTTGCACTAGCAGGGTTTGGGGCGACGTTTCTCCTCATCTACCCATTGGCAATCCTTTGGCCATCGGGCTGGGCGTGGCACGCCGGGGCGCCGTACGATTCGCAGTATTTCATGATGATCGTTGGGGTATACGCGACGCTCGGCGTCTTCCTGTTGAATGCGGCGCGCAATCCGCAATCGCATTTGAGTCTTATATGGTTCACGGTGTGTTCCAGCGTTGTACACGCGCTGATCATGGCGGTGCAATCGCTTCAAAGCGCGGAACATGCCGGCCATTTGCTGGGCGACGTCCCCGCGCTCATTCTGGTCGCCGTAGTGCTTTCCGCGCTTGCTTGGTCGCCGGAGAAGAAGGAGGCGTGACACATGGTTCCCACTGCGTTGGTCCACGCCGGCTACCGCACTGGCAACCAGGTCGATGGCAGATTTGGAGGTTCTCACAGAAAGTCGAGTTCGTACCGTCGGTGAATCTCCGAGTGCAACCTTCGTACTTCGGGGACACCGACACAGGAAACGTGCTTTGGGTGGCCGCCTAGCCGCGGCCACTCCGACCCTGCGCTCACCGCCCCCGCCTATGCCCACGACCTGCGCCCGAGGGAGGCCGACCTCGCGCGTTTGTAAACTTCGCCCGCTTCGTCGCCTTCGCCGAATCGTGCTCTTCAGCGCAGGACGACGCGCACCCGAGGTCAGACGGATCGGAATGGTCTAAAATCGCAATGGCCGCTTTGAGCGGCTACCTACTGGGTGGCCAACATTGGCGGAACCTTCCGCGAACCAATCGTGCGCTCTCAACAGGGTGGATCCCCAGCAAGAGCAACGACGAACGTATTCCGAGCTTTGGCTCATAAGCAGCTTCTTCCTCCTGGCCATGCTGGTGTTCCTACTCATCGGCTGGCATGGCTGGCCGGGTGCGCCGAATGCCTGTGTCCTAGCGGGCGACTGCTATTGCGAAGCCCCGCGGCCGGGTCTGATCGCACAACCCGCGAATACGTGGTCCTGCTTGGCTGGAGTCATTGTCGGGCTCTTGATTGCTTGGGACACCGGCCGGCGGCACCACACTCCTAGGGCACCCTTCTCCAGCCTGATGGAGAGCGATCGCTTCTACGCGGGGCTCTTCGCCCTGGTTGTCACGTACTCCGGGGTGGCCGCGCTGTTCTTTCACGCCTCTCTAACAAACTGGGGGGGGCAAGCTTGATCTGTCGTCGATGTATCTGTTTATCAACTATTGGGTCCTCTTTAACGTCGTCCGGATCTACGGGATCTCTCGATCCACATTTCTTTGGCTCTACTGTTCAATTACCGGTCTGCTCCTCATCCCTCGGGTGTTCTTTGATGCGCTTGGCCTCCCCATTTTTGCTCTTCTCATGGGTGCAGCAGCTTTGTCGGAGATAGTCGTCTCCATCCCCGCGTCAGTCGGCTGGCTTGGGAAGTCGCTTGCGTGTGCGCCGAGGATGGCTTTGGTTCGCACTGGGCGTGTACACGCCGGCGTTCATCGTCTGGCGTCTCTCAGGTGTAGGAGAGCCACTGTGCGACCCTCCATCCCTGATTCAGGGCCACGCGCTTTGGCACGTCCTCACGGCGTTGAGTCCGGGCGCGCTGTACCTGTATCTTCTACGGGATCAGTATCTGGACCCCCATGCTGCATGAAGCGAAACGCACGAAGCTCTTTGCACCGTACACACCGAGGCTCGACCCGGGCCTGTATGCCTTGTTCTGTTCTCAGGGGGACGATCATCGACAAGGGAGGGTGAGCCATGAAGATTGTCGTCATCGGAGACACCCGGTCTCATCGGCTCGAAGACCGTCACCATTCTGCGCCGGGGCGGTCACGAGGTTGTCGCCGCCTCGCCCCAAAGCGGTATCAACAGCATCACCGGTGGGAGCGCCTTTCCACGAATCGACGCACCGAACCTCGACATGGGAGTGGTAAGATGCTGCGAGAGCTCGCCCGTTGAAAGGACCGGAACGCCGTACCGCTAGGCGGCGGGACGAGACGATGGAATCCTCAGGTTCGTGCAGATGCGGGCATTTACGCTACCGGTTCGAAGGCCCATTCGGCCCCGTCGCGAACTGTCACTGTGCGTTCTGTCGGCGAGTCCATGGTGCGGCATTCACTACGGTCGCGTTCGTCGACCCCGACCGCTTCACCTGGCTGAGCCCTGTCAAGAACACCTCGATCTATACAACGCCTCAGGGCGCGGTGCGTCATTTCTGCGGTCGATGCGCGTCACCGGTATTCAACTACTCACCAATCCTCGAGCTTGGCGCTGTTCTCACCAACAGCCTCGATTCACCGCAACCTGCCCCATGGATTCACGTAAACCTAGAATCAAAACTCCCCTGGCTCCTCATCTCGGATGGGCTTCCCCAATTTCAGACGTGGCCCACGCCCGAGCAGATTCGGAGGCTCGTCGAGTCTCATCCTGGTTCATGGATGCCACGGCGCCTCGCGGAGCCGCCGCCTAACAAGATGAGATGAGAAGGCCGGTCCGATTCGAACCGACGTCTACAGATTTGCAGTCCGCTTCCTAGCCTCTTTGGTACGGTGGCTTGGGACGTGAGATGAACGCCAGCAAGGGGTGTTGCACAGTTGGAAGCGTTCCAAAAGGGGTATGGGACCCCGGTGAGATCAGCTCACCTCTCGCTCGGTGCTGGGATCTTCCCTTGCTGCAAAGCCACCAGCCGGTCCGCGATCAGGTCGGCCCATTTGTCCAGCGCGTTCTGCGCATCGCCCATGCTCCACTGCGCGATAGTCGACGCAGAGCCGCCGCCGATCCGCCGGTCCACCGCGGCGGCTAGCACCTTCCCGGAGACGGCATCCTCTAGGCGGGCTTCGGCCTCCGCGCTCCCCACGAATGGGTAGCTGCCGGTCGCCATGCGGTTGAGCGTCGCCAGCGCACGCGCCTGCGGAACAAGCATCGATACAGTGCGCAGCACCGGCGTCGCACCCTGGATGTCAGTTATACCGACTTGCAACCGCATGACGCCTTCCTCGGGAGTCTCGACCAGCGGAAACTTCGCTCCAACCGACTTGACGAGTTCCTGATACAAATAGTTCGTCAGCGTCTGCTGATCTTCTGCAGAGATCCTTGAATTCTCGCTGGCGTAAAACACCACTGGGCTGATCAGTACCTTGGTGTACGCGGACCAGTCGATGCCGGGGGCGACGTAGCGAAGCCCAGCGGTACGTTCGCCGACAACCGCCACCAGATTGTCGCAAATGTTGGGCTCGAGCATCGCGCAGCCCGACGCCGCATTCGGTGTCGCCTTTTGGGTTTTTCCACAACCCGTCAAGCCAACGACCGTCAGGATCAGCGCAAGTATCGCAGAACCGATCGCAGCCATTCGATTCGCCTTCATCTCGCTCCCTTCGCCCAATCTGGTTGGTACTGCCGTCCCTCTGACCAGTCAGGGATTATAAGGCCTAGTCCAGCGGGCGGGGGGGGTAGACCCTCCCACGCGGCTGGACGCGGGCGAAAGCGGAGCTCCTACGACTATAACTTTACCGCATGCTCTACATTGCAGAGTGTCAGTCTTTATCGGCGTGGCTGGGAGAACCTACTACAGCCGGCTGCCAACGACGCCTTCCACCGGTTGCAGCGGACGGCCGAGCGGCAGCCCCTGGGTCTCAAGCTATTGCCCCTCGCGTGCTTCGATCGCTTCCTTGATCTTGGCTTTGATCGCCTCCAGGTTGAACGACGCCGGCGCCTGCATCGGGGGGTACTCAATCGCCGTTTGCGCGAGCTGGGCCACCGCCTGTTGCACCATCACGAAGCGCCAGAACTCCCGCGCGTAGAAGTCCATCATGAAGCCCCCTCCTGAATCGTTCAGGCTCTGGCCACGGATACTCGGTGTGCGCTCGAAGGGATCTTGCCGGATGTTCACAATTCCGGGCATGTCGGTCACGACTTTTTCGCCGGGCCATCCCCAGGGCTGCTGTGTGAACTGGAACTTGAAGTCGTCAATGCGGATCGCGCCGAGCTGCGGGCCACCGAAGTAGAACAGTTCGTGGCGGGCAGAGGGGCCCTTGCCCAAAAGAAGATCCATCTGGTTGTAGCCGTCCAGATGGTTCTTGTAGTTCTGGTCCCCGATCTTTAGACCCTTGAGCAGCTGGTCGGTGATGCCCGGGTTGCCGGCGGCGGCCACGAGCGTCGGGAACCAGTCGAGACCGGAAAAGATGCCGTTCTCTACCACGCCGGCCTTGACGTGGTTCGGCCAGCGGATGATGGCGGGCACGCGAAAGCCCCCTTCGAAGGTCGTCCCCTTGGTCGCCTTGAAGGGAGTCATCCCGCCATCCGGCCACGTGAACACCTCGGCGCCGTTGTCGGTGGTGAAGATCACGATGGTGTTGTCGGCAACGCCAATGTCCTCCAGATGCTTGAGGAGTGCACCGACGCTGTCGTCCAGCTGAGCCATGCCCGCCTCTTCCAGGTTGTAGTTGGTCTTGTTGTTCATCATGGCCTGGTACTTGGGCGAGATGTAGGTGAAGACGTGCATGCGCGTCGTGTTGTGCCAGATGAAGAAGGGCTTCCCGTCCTTCTTCGCCTTGTCCATGGCGCCCTTGCTGTGCTCGACCAGCACCTCGTCAAAGGTCTCCATGTCGTACTTGGCTTTGCGACCCACTTGCCAGTTCTGCATGTCCTTCATGTTGGGGAACGGAGCCAGCGGACCCTCATCCTCGACCTTCTGCTTTCCGACTTTCCCCCAGCGCGGCATCTCCGTGGCGTCCTCCGCATCCGCCGCCCAGCAGTGGGTCAGCGTGCGCGGACCGGTCTTATCGATCCAATCCTGCGGGTAGTCGAACCAGTAGGGATCCGACATGGCGTCCAGGTGGTAGAGATAGCCGAAGAACTCATCGAAGCCGTGCACGCAGGGCAGGTACTTGTTCTTGTCTCCCAGGTGGTTCTTCCCAAACTGGAAGGTTTCGTAGCCCTGGGCTTTTAGGGCAGTGGCCAGGGTCATGGCCTGGTCGGGGATCCCGACGTCCGCGCCGGCTTGACCTACGGTCGTGAGTCCCGTGCGGATGGGAAGTTCGCCGGTAATGAAGTTGGCACGGCCCGCAGTGCAGCTTGCTTCGGCGTAGTAGTCGGTGAACATCATTCCCTGGGCCGCGAGCTTGTCGAGGTTCGGGGTCTTGCCCGACATCATTCCGCGATGGTAGGCGCCGATGTTGAACCACCCGACGTCGTCCCCCATGATGACCAGGATGTTGGGCTTGCCTTCTGCCCCCGTCGCGGGGCACGAGGGCGAGCTGATCACACAAAGGGCGAGGATCGTGGCGCCCGCGAGGCTGCGAGAAAAGCGTTCAA
>Ga0187777_10002988_pt1 | contig 10815 bp, 10 predicted proteins | sample 1015_Q2_SP5_10_M_FD_132416 | JGI IMG/M metagenome (GOLD analysis project Ga0187777, IMG submission 132416) | Tropical peat soil microbial communities from peatlands in Department of Meta, Colombia - 1015_Q2_SP5_10_MG | ecosystem: Environmental > Terrestrial > Soil > Wetlands > Peat | place...
CGACCACCGCGAGCGCAAGGGCGGGCACGGTGATGAGACTCGACCGCGATCAGAACGCGCGCATCATCCCGAACAGGTGATGGGCGTCGCCCGGCGGGCCGGCGGCAGAGAACGCTCGATTAACGGCCGCGGGGGCTTCGATCAGTAACCAAGCGGGTGCTCGGTCTCGGGCAGCCGATCGAGGCTCCGGCGGAGCTTGGCCAGCGCCTTGCCGGCGCGGTTGGCCCGGAGCGCCGCGAGCGCGTTCGGGACCTCCCAGCCGGCGAACATGGGACAGCCGATGCAGATCGCGACGACGAGCGGGATCGCCACGGCGGGAGCCGGAGCGAGGATCGCGCCGACGCATACGCCGGCGCTGATCAGCGACGTCAGCGCGGCGGCGAGCAGGACGAGACGCGGCTGCGACGGCCTGGCCGGCCGCCACATCGTCACTGCGTGATCGTCGAGAAGTCCTTCGTCGTGCATGTCGTCCGAGGTTACCCGTTGTTATCCCACACAATCGGCGGTTACTGCATTTGGCTTGAGACCGGCCGCGAGACCGCTGTCCGTGCCGGCTCACAGCTCGACGATTCCCTTGACGATGAGCCAAACCCCAACGGTCGTGGCGATGCCGATCGCGACCTCGCGAGAGTGGCGGTGACCCCAATCCGAGGCCCGCTGGACGAGGTTGGCCGCTCCCTGCGGGTTGACCACGTAGGCGACGATCGGGATCTCGACAAGCGCGAACATGATCACGTTGAACAACAGCAGCTGGAGCAGCGCGGACGCGGTGGACGGCTTCGCCTTGGCGATCTCGGTCAGAGCCTCGAGGTACCACACCCCGGGCAGGTTGAGCACCAGGCCCGCGACGAACGCCATCGCGACCGACCCGTGCGACAGCGCGCGGCTCGTGATCGACGTCCTGGGCGGGGCGTCGGTACTCGGCTTACGCTTTGCCCGCTTGTGCTTGCGCAGTCCGCGCTTGATCGCGCCGCTCCGGATTCCCCAGGCGATGGCCAGCGACAGCGCGCCGGCCACGATCGAGACGATCGGCTGGGTCGTATGATGGGCGCGGTCGAGCGCGCCCGATGACTCGAGCCCGCCGACGATCGCGATGCCGGCGATCATGCTGATCGTCACCCCGCCGGCCAGGAAGCCGAACAGCATCCGCAGCGGCCGGGGCTGCGAGAGGATCAGGATCACGCCGGCCAGGAGTGTGGGATACACGGAGGCCGCGAGGGCAAGCACTACCAGGGTCACCGGATCCACGCGCGTAGCCTCGCCATCCTTACCCGCCTCGGCGTCATCCCGTCCGGATGACGACCCCAAGGTCGCGCTACTGGAGCTTTCCCGATCCGGCCGCGCGCGATAGTGGGTCGCCGCCGCGGCCTCGGAGGATCACCGCGAAGCCGACCGCGATCAGCGCGCCGACCAGCGGCCCTAGCACGTACACCCAGTAACTGCTCCAATCGCCGCTGACGAGCGCGGGTCCGAACGAGCGCGCGGGGTTCATCGAGACCCCGCTGACCGGGGCTGCCCACAGACCCGCGAGCGCGATGTAGCCGCCGACGCCGAGCGCGCCGATCGTCCCCACGTTCTGCGCGGCCGAGGCGGTGCCGAGGATCACGCTGACGAGCCCGGCGGTCAACGCGATCTCCATCAGCAGCGCCTGCCAGTTGTGGTACCCGGGGCCCGGGAGGGTCGCTCCGAGGTGCTCGACATTGCCGAACACCGCGAGCAGGAACAGACAGCCCAAGGTGGCGCCGACGAGCTGGGCCGCGACATAGCCGAGGAACCGCCCGGATGGGAAGTCGTGGCGCAACGCGAACGCGAGCGAGACCACTGGATTGAGGTGAGCGCCAGATACGGCGCCCATGAACAGGATGATCGCCAGCACCGTCAGCCCGGGAGCGACGACCGCCGCGGCGAGGCTGATCTGTCCCTTGGCATGGAGGATCCCGCCCCCGGCGGCGGCGAGCAGCAGCAGGAACGTCCCGAACGTCTCGGAGAACAACCGCCGGTACGCGTGGCGCGGGTTGTAGAACTCGTCGCGCGAACCGAACTCGAGCGTAAGCAGGTGCATCGCTCGAGCGCGATCGCGATCGGAAAGCTGCGGCGGACTCGTGGGTGGAGTCGTGGGTGGAGTCGCGGGTGTCGACATCAGACGATGATTGTCTGACCCGCGCCGGACGCCACGACCCTGGAAACGCCGGGTGACGGCAAACCGGCCCGGCGCAGTCACCCGCGCCGAGCCGGCGACGTCCAGATCGTGTGCGGTTCAGGCCGTGTGCGGTTCAGGCCGTGTGCGGTTCGGGCCGTGTGCGGTTCGGGCCGTGTGCGGTTCGGGCCGTGTGCGGTTCGGGCCGTGTGCGGTTCAGGCCGTGTGCGGTTCAGGCCTGCCCGATGCGCTGGCCGTATGCGACGAGCCCGTAGATCGCGACGATGTCCAGCGTGAACAGCGCCAGCGACCAGAACGGGTAGGCCGGGATCATCAGCATCTGGGCAATCGCGTTCGCCCCTAGAACGACGACGCCGGCCCACCGCGAGAACTGGTTCTTGACGAATACGCCAAGACCAACTGCGAGCTGAAGCACGCCGATGCAGAGCACGATCCAACCCCATGTCTTGAGGTCGCCGAAGATGTAGTGCTGGCCGTTCACGAAGAAGCGGGCGTTGCCGATCGCGGCGATCCCCTCGATCACGTTGAGGGTCCCGAGCATCAGCAACAGCACACCCGCGAACGCGACCCAGCCGTAGCCGCGGTCGTCGTCCGCGTAGTCGTCGTACCCGGTGGCTGCCCTGGCCGCCTGGGGTGATGCGCCAACAGACATTGCAGTCCTCCGGTTTTGTGCCTGACGGGTCCACGCACCCCCCGTCCTTACGCATTCACGATGCCACCGCCCACAGAGGCGGGCAATGGTGCGCTCTTGCCTGTGCGAGGAGGGTCGGCACCCCGCCACGGCGCGTTATGTACCTCATCCCAATGAGGTGATGAATGGACCGTCCGAACGGCGAGCATCCACATGATGAGAGCGGTGCGCGACACCGGCGCCATCCGCCCGGGGATTGCGTGGACATGACCGTCCGCAGGGCGTGGTCGGCGGTGGCGCTCGTGCTGGTTGTCGGGGCGATCGTGCTCGCGGTCGATACCGCGATCGCCCACTTTCCGAGCGGCCTCGCTGTCCTGGCCTGTCTGATCGTCGCCGTCTGCTGCGCCTGGCTGGGGATCTCCCGCCGCGGCGCCGCGCGCATCGCCGGGCTCACCGCGGCTGCGCTGTTTCTCGCCGGCGCCGTCGCGCTCGTCGTCGTCCAGCAGCGCGTGATCGAGGACGCGGTCGTCGTCCTGGCCGTCATCGCAGCACTCGGGGCGACCCGTGAGGCGTTCAAGGCGCATGCTCATCTGCCGCCCGCCGAACGCCCGAGCAGGCCCGTGCTGTTCTACAACCCGCTCTCAGGCGGTGGGAAGGCCGAACGCTTCCACCTCGCCGACGAGGCTCGCAAGCGCGGGATCGAGCCGATCGAGCTCAGCCATGGACAGGACCTCGAGGAGCTCGTCCGGCATGCGGTGCAGGACGGCGCCAACGCGCTCGCGATGGCCGGTGGCGACGGGTCGCAGGCGATCGTCGCGATGGTTGCAGCTGAGCTCGATCTGCCGTATGCGTGCATACCGGCGGGCACTCGCAATCATTTCGCACTCGACCTCGGCGTCGATCGGGACGACGTGGTCGGCGCGCTGGACGCGTTCGTCAACGGTGGCGAACGACGCGTCGACCTCGCTGAGGTAAACGGGCGCGTGTTCGTCAACAACGTGTCGCTGGGGCTTTATGCCGAGGCCGTGCAGCAACCCGGTTACCGCGAGGCGAAGCTGCACACGCTGCTCGAGACGGTTCCAGACTCGATCGGTCCCGAGGCCAAGCCGCCCGATCTGCTGTGGGAAAGCCCGGTCGGCGAACAGTCCGCCGTGGCCATTCTCATTTCCAATAACGCCTACCGCCTCGGCCGGGCCCTCGGGTCGGGTACGCGGCCGCGGCTCGACCAGGCGGTCCTCGGCGTCACGGTCCTCGCTCCGACGAAGTCGAGCGCCGACGGCACCGTTCGGCGGAGGCTCGGCATGGAGCAGTGGACCACTCCGGCGTTCGAGGTCGCCTCCAGCTCGCAGGTGGCGGCCGGGATCGACGGCGAGGCCATGTGGCTCGATCCGCCGCTGAGCTTCGTCATCCGTCCGGGCGCGCTGCGGGTCAGGATCGCGCCCAATCATCCCGGCGCCTCACCATCCGCGCTCGAGCCCGACAAGCCCTGGCGGACGTTCGCTGTGTTGACGAGCCTGCTGATCCATGGCGGTCCGGCCAACCAGGAGTCGGTTCGATGACAGGCACGAGCTCACGGGGGTTCCGGCCGTGAGCTTCACGCCGTTCTACAAGGGTCAGCCCGTGTGGGTCATCCAGGAGGGCGGCTCGCAGCGGGCGGCCGACTTCGTCGGCCAGGACGAGACCAGCTCGTGGTTCGGAGGACCACCCAAGGCATACGTCGTGTATCTCGACACACACGAGGGCGGCGAGGTCGACGTCGACCGCGTCGTTCCGCGTGAGGTCTGAGACGCGAAGCGGTGGGCTGGCCTGGGAGGTGCGCTCACCCCGCCCGGCGTAGGTGTGCTCATCCCTTTCGGGTGATGACTGGGATTGCCCGTGTCCGGATGCTTGACTCGCGCGAGGATGTCGCGTCTGGCTCGGCCGCCACCGGGACAGGATTACCCATCCGAAAGAAGGAGATGCACGTACATGGCAACGCTTGTTGCGATCGCGTACCCGGATCAGACAACCGCCGAGCAGGCCAGGCAGACCGTCAGGGAGCTCGAGGCGGAACTGATCATCCAGGCCGAGCAGGTCGCGGCGATCTCGCGTGACCTCGAGGGCAAGTACCACGTCCAGACCTCGCACGGTGGCGCGTCGGCCGGCGGTGGCGCCTGGTGGGGTGGCTTTTGGGGCTTCCTGTTCGGTCTGCTGTTCTTCATTCCGTTCGCCGGGCTGGCGCTGGGCGCGGGAATGGGTGCGCTGTTCGGCCACTTCGGCTCGAAAGGCATCGACAAGGCCTTTCAGGAGCAGGTGCGCGACTACCTGAAGCCGGGCACGTCGGCACTGTTCATGGTGATCGACCAGGTCACCCCGGATAAGGCGATCGCCGCGCTCCAGCAGTACGGTGGGACCGTGATCAGGACCTCGCTGTCCGACGAGGACACCAAGAAGCTCCAGGAGGCGCTGCAGCCGCCGACCCCCGAGCAGGCCGGCGTTTCGTCCTAGACGTCACTTCGGCTGTGGGACGCCGCCGGCGGACTCTGAGCACTCGAAGAGTCCGCCGGCGGCGTCCCGAGCCGTTCCTCACCCTCATCCTGTAGCGACCGGCGCCAGCCGAGCAGCAGGTCGTGGACCGCGGCGGCGCCGACCACCGGTTGAGCCGACATCGGCAGTGCCACGGGATGGAGGATGAACGGCTGGCTCTGCGGTCCTCCGAGTCCCCCATGGAACGAGATAAGTTCCTCGAAGGCGCAGCCCTGCTCCACGTCGGCGTCGTAGAAGCTGTTGACCATGATGTCCGCGACGTGCTCGAACCCATCCGTCCGGCGTAGGTGGCTGGCCGCGCTGGGCGGGAATGGGGCCAGCGGATCATCGCCCTCGACCGAGTCGTCGACTAGGTAGCGGGTGCCGTGCGCACCCAGGACAACCGGTCCGCGTGCGTCTGAGCGGACGAGGAGGAACCCGATGTGTGGGTGGTTGCGCAGGGCGTGGAGCAGTCGAGGATGGCGCTCGTCGATCTCTTCCTGTGACAGCCGCCGGGGGGTGTCCATCAGGTAGATCAGCCCAAGATTTCCTGAGGCGAGCACGATCACGCTCTCCTCGCTGATGCCCTGAGTGCCCTCGCCGTCTCCGCCCTGGCCTCGACCGGTGGCCTCGTGCACGGCGTGCCCGACCGCCGCGTCGTTCTCATCGCCGGTCCCAAGGCGCGCGACCTTGCCGCTCGCGATCGAGCGCTCGACGAACTCGTGTAGGTCGTAGCCGTTGCGCTGCTTGAAGGTGGCCCCCTGGGTCTGGCCGTGGTCGGACAGCACAACGATCTCGTACGGGCGCGGCGCGAACCGGCGGGCGCGCTCGATCCGTCCGAACTGTTGGTCGAGCTTGCGCAGCGCCTCGAGCGTGTCGGGACGCTCGAGCCCCGAGTGGTGGGCGACCTCGTCGTAGCTCGAGAAGGTCGCGTACACGGCCGGCCGGCCGCGCATCATGTCCGTCAGCACGCCGAACACGATCAGGTCCCGCACACCGACGCACAGCGCGGCGCGCAGGAAGGGATAGCGCCCGCCGCGGTAGCCGCGGGGCCACACCTTCCGTCGCCGCTGCCGGATGGCCGAGAGCTTCTCGAGCATCGCCTCCCAGAAGAACAGAACCAGCAACCGGGTGACGTTGAAGCCGTTGGCGAGGAACGCTCGGTAGCCGGGGTTGGCCTTCTTCTCGGCGCTCATCCGGCTGACGGTCAGGATCATCGCGTCGGCCTCCCCCGAGAACAGGTTCCCTCGGCTCGCGCCGTTGTGAGTTAGCAGTCCGTTGCCGCTCGCGAGCCTTCGCTCGATTTCAGCGCAGTCGTCGGGCGACGAGCACGTCATCACCTTTCCCGTGCCCTTCTCAACCCAGCGGAACGCCGGAACGTCCTCGTTGGAACCGAGCAGGATCCCGGCCTGGCTGGCACCCGTCTGCGAGCTCAGGTCGGGCTCCCATTCGTCGAGGCGGTGCGTGTCGCGCTCGATCCAGCTGGCCATCTGCGGCGCGTTGCCGTCTCGGATCGCCCGTTGCAGGACCGGCCGGGCGAGGCCGTCGATCTCGAGGAACAGAATCCCTGGGGTGTCTGTGCGGACCGCCCCGCCCTGGCGGCGCGCGATGCGGCGGATCACCTTCAGCGAGTAGGTGTCGTCGTCGTTGGAGCCGAAGATCACCTCGAGCACGAGCATCGTCGCTGAGATCACGACCGATGCGAGCAAAGCCCACCAGAACGAGTCGACCCGAATCGTCCGGGTTGTGATGTGCGATGCGAGGAGCAGCATGACCGCGTCGAGGACGAGCACGATCACGAAGCCGAGCGCGAGCGTGAACGGCAGGCGGAGCGCCGCGACCACAGGCGGGAGCACCGCGTTCAGCGCCGCGATCAGCACGGCGGCCGCCAGTGCGTCCGTGAAGCTGCCGACGCTCACATGCGGGACGATCGCGGCGGCGACGAACACCGAGACGCCTGCCACCAGCCACGTAACCAGCACGTTCACGACGCTGTATCGGGGCCGCTGCGGCCTCCACGTCAGCTCCTGGCCGTATGAATCGCTCGTCGGCATCGCCGGTTCGCGACTATCGCGGCCGGCGCCGGCGCGGGCATCACCCCGAACGGAGGATGAATCGGGTCTTCACCCGCATCGGATGATGGACATTGCAGGGAGTTCTGGCACTATGACGTGTCATGGCCACTATTCCGCGACCAAAACGAACGACTGCCGTCCCCCATCTCACCGTCGACGAACGGATCGCGCGCGGCAAGGCCGCGCGCAACGAGGTTCCCCGATCTCGACACGCCGAGTTCGAAGCTCCGCACGACCGCGCCGACCCGGTCGATCTTCTCGAGGACCAGGCGCGCACACGCGTCCCCGAGCTTGTCCCGATCCGCTACGGGCGGATGCTCGTCTCGCCCTTCACCTTCTACCGCGGCGCCGCGAAGATCATGGCCCATGATCTCGCGGGAACGCCGCGCTCGGGTCTGACCGTGCAGTGTTGCGGCGACGCCCACCTGTCGAACTTTGGCGTGTTCGCGTCGCCCGAGCGCAGGCTCGTGTTCGACATCAACGACTTCGACGAGACGCTGCCCGGACCGTGGGAGTGGGACATCAAGCGCCTGGCCGCGAGCATGATCATCGCCGCCCGTGACGACGGATTCGCCGCCAAGGACCAGGACAAGATCGTGCTCGACACGGTCAAGCAGTACCGGACCGCGATGCGCGACTTCGCCGCGATGGACACGCTCGAGGTGTGGTACGCGCACATGGAGATCGAGTCTGTCGTCCAGGAATTCGCGCCGGACTTCAAGCGCAGGCAGGTCAAGCAGACCGAGGCGGCGTTGGCCAAGGCGCGCACGAAGGACAGCATTTCCGCGTTCTCGAAGCTCACGGAACAGGTCAACGGCAAGAGGGAGATCGTTGACCAGTCGCCGCTGATCGTGCCGCTTCGGGTGCTTCTTCCCGGCGACGAGCACGGCGAGGCGCTCGAGTGGCTTCACTCTCTGATCAGGGTCTACCGCCAGTCGCTCGAGCACGACCGGCGCAGGCTGCTCGAACAGTTCCAGCTTGCCGACTTCGCCCGGAAGGTCGTCGGCGTCGGCAGCGTCGGGACGCGAGCCTGGATCGCGCTGCTCTTCGGTCGCGACGGCAGCGATCCGCTGTTCCTCCAGATGAAGGAGGCCGAGGAATCGGTGCTTGAGGACCACGTCGGCCGGAGCGTGTACAAGAACCATGGCCAGCGGGTCGTCGTGGGGCAGCGCATGATGCAGGCGGCGAGCGACATCTTCCTCGGCTGGATTCACGTCAAAGCGGGCCTGGACGGAGTCGCGCGCGACTTCTATGGTCGCCAGCTCAAGGACTGGAAGGGGTCGGCGGAGATCGAGCAGATGGCCCCGTCGGCGATGGCCGCCTACGGCCGGCTATGTGGCTGGACGCTCGCGCGAGCGCACGCCCGAAGCGGCGACCGCATCGCGATCGCGTCCTACCTCGGCGCCGGCAATGCCTTCGACCGCGCGATCCTCGACTTCTCCAAAGCCTACGCGGACCAGAACGACGCCGACTACGCCGCGCTGTCCGAGGCGGTCAAGTCCGGCCGGATCGTGGCCCAGACCGGGCTGTGACGCGGAGCTGAGCGGACGCCGGCGCGCCCGGGCGCGCCGGCCCGCGCGCACCGTCTGGGTGCGGGCACTTAGCTGCACTTCGACTTCGTCGCGCTCTGGAAGTTGTCGACCGCGGTCACCACGGCCGAGACCTGGCTTGGAATCTGAGCAATCGTCGAGGCGCTCGGCGAGCTCACGGCTCCCTTGACCGTCGTCGAGAGAGTGTCGATCGAAGTCTTTAGGGCGCTCGTCTCGCTCGGGAAGTCGCTCTTGGCGTCGTTGATCGCCGTCTGAGCGTCGCTCTGCACCTTGGTCAGCGCGGACTCGAGGCCGTTGAGCCCAGTCTGCACGACGTTTGTGCTCGGCAGAGCCTTGATCGAGCTCTTGAGATTGCTGACCGAGGAGCAGTAAGAGGGTTTGCTGCTGCCGCAGGCGGACAGGGCAGCGACGGTCAGCACAAGCGCAGCGACCGTGTAGCCAGCCTTGCGTGAACCACGCATTAAGCAGCTTCTCTTTCGCTGAGTTGTACTCCTCGGGGCTGATCGCGCCGCGGTCGCGTAGGTCGGCAAGGTCCTTGAGCTGATCCGCGGTCGTCGGGGCGGCCGGAGCGGATGAGCCGCCCGAGCGCCGGCGCCGGTCGCGCATGCTCGCCTCTCGGGTGCGGATCGCATGCGTCGCGGCCCCTCAACGTGCCTCGGGGAACTCGCGGGCGGTTTGCTGGATCAGGAGGTAGGTGCCGAGCAGCGCGAGCACGATGAACACGAGAATTCCGATCGGCTTGCCGGTGGCTGGGATCGGGTCCCAGATGAACAGGAGGATCAAGAGCCCGAGCACGATCCCGTAGGTGGCGAGGGTCTGCTCGCGGAGGAACGGAGCGATCGCCTGACGCGAGGCGAGCGCGGGGCGGGCCGGACCGGCGAACCACGCGGCGGCGACCAGCAGGATCCCGATGAAGATGACCCCACTGGCGACATCCTTCAAGATCGCCGTGCTGATCCCGTAGACGTCGCGGATCGTCGCCTGCAGCGACGCGTCGCTGGTGAGCGAGTTGGCGACCAGCCCCTGGAGAATCGAGCGGCCGAGAATGACCAGCACGCCGGCGAAGATTCCGGCAAAGCCAATCGTCATCAGCGTGCGCCGCCGATGACCCTTGGCGAGGAACAGGGCCAGTATGTACAGCAAGGGCACGATGACCAGCAGCCAGAAGGCCAGGCTTTTGATCGCCTTGCCGCCGTTCTGGACGTATTTGAGCTGATCAGACTTGAAGATCACCAGGTTCGCGATGTTTGGCGGGAGCTTCGAAGCGATGTCCGACGGCAACCCGAGACGGGAGGCGATGTTGTTGACGAGCACCGCGAGATTGAGCGTCACCGCGCCTTGGTTGACGCCGATCGTCCCCTTCTTGCCGTTGACGACGTCGATGAACGTCTGGTCGGCGGCGCGGTTGGCCTGGGCCCACAACTCCTGCACGCGCGGCCGGGCGAGCGCGAGGTCGGTGCCCTGGACGGCAGCGTTGCGGAGCGCACCGGCGGCCGGACCCGCCAGCGCCTGGAATTGGGTGGGCAAGGCCTGCTTCAGCAGCCCCGCGACATTGACGTTCGCGTAAAGCTGGTCGACGACGTAGTTGGCCGTGGTGCTACGGACGTTGTCGTTCTGGAGCAGCTGCGTGCTCGTCTTCGACCAGTTGTCGGGGCTGAACAGGAGGCGATTGGCCCAGGTGGCGAAGACCGCGACGACGAGGAGCACCGTCGTCACGCCGATCAGCACATCCACGAAAATCAGCCGCCCGCGCGAGATCTTGGCCGGGGCGGCGTCTGCGGTCGCGGCGCCGTCCGCGGTCTCCGCGGTCTCCGCGGTGTCTGCGGTCTGGGCGGTGTCTGCGGTCTGGGCGGTGTCTGCGGTCTGGGCGGTGTCTGCGGTCTGGGCGGTGTCTGC
>Ga0187777_10002989_pt1 | contig 10811 bp, 11 predicted proteins | sample 1015_Q2_SP5_10_M_FD_132416 | JGI IMG/M metagenome (GOLD analysis project Ga0187777, IMG submission 132416) | Tropical peat soil microbial communities from peatlands in Department of Meta, Colombia - 1015_Q2_SP5_10_MG | ecosystem: Environmental > Terrestrial > Soil > Wetlands > Peat | place...
GCTGTAGGGGACCAGGTCGAGGAAGTGGTCGGCGTGCATGTGGCTGATCAGGACCGCGTCGACGTCGACGTACTCGCGATGTTCACGGAGCTTCGAGAAGACGCCGTTGCCGCAGTCGAGCAGCAACGTGTATCCGTCCTCCTCGACTAGGTATCCGCTGCATGCCCCGCCGGCATCCTGCCACGCCGGCGACTTGCCCAGCACCGTGATCCGCACGCCACTCCTCTCTGTCGAGGGGCCACTCTAGTGGCTCTGCGCGGCAGCTCGCGTCGATTCGCGATCGGGGCTGCGGTCAGCCTGCCGAGTACACGAACGGCAAGGAGTCCGCGATCGCAGCAAGCGCCGGCGCGCCCGAGTCGCGCGCCGAGGCCGCCAACGTAACGCTCTCCGGCCACTCGATCCTCACGGCAGGGTCGTCGTAGGCGAATCCACTCTCGAACGACGGGTCGTAGTAGGCGGAGGTCAGATAGGCGACGTCGGCGACCTCGCTCAGCACGCAGAAGCCGTGCGCGAATCCATCCGGGCAGTAGAGCTGGTGGTGATCGGAGTCGTCGAGCTCGAATCCCTCCCAGTGACCAAACGTCGGGGACCCGCGACGGAGGTCCACGACGACGTCGTAGATCGCCCCCCGAGCGCAACGGACGAGCTTGGCCATCCCGGGCTGGAAGTGCATGCCGCGCACCACCCCACCGCGCGAGCGCGACTGATTGGCCTGCACGAAGTCGTCGGTGATCCCGAGCTCGGCCAGGGAGCTCCGTCTATACGTCTCCAGGAAGAAGCCGCGAGCGTCGCCGTGCACGACCGGCGCCAAGAGGACGGGTCCCGACAGCTTGGTGGGCAGGCGCTCCATCACTCAGTGGTCAAGAAGGGACTGGCACCGCTCACTCCCTGGGCAGCGGGAGGCGCTCAGTGCCGGTCCGTGCCGCGCCGCCGTGGCGCGTCGACGATCCAGCCGATCAGGATCGTGACAAGCACGAAGCACACGAACCCGATGATCAGCGGCCAGTACATGGCGGCGAACACTACACGCCTCCGTCCCTCGAGCCGCACACGCGCAGGCGCCGGAACGTGACTACACCCCGGCGTGCATCGCGACCTGCTCACTGGCGGACGGGAACGCCCACGCGACCTGGAGCCGCCGGTCCTGCCTGAACACGAACCGAAGCTGGCTCGGCGGCCGCAGACCGTCAGGGTGGTTGGGCCGATACGTCGCGCACGGCCCCGCATCGGACACGGCGCAGAGGAGGTTCTGACGAAAGAAACAGTCATCGCAGCTCACCTTCGTAGCCCGCGTACGTGCGTCCGCCACCCGGTCCTCCTCACAAACGCTCGACCTCGTCGGCGAGCATCAAACCGAACTTCTCCCCCCTTCTGCAACAACGATTCCCGGAAATCGCAAGAAGTTCACACTCGGGTAAATCCCTGCAAAAAGCGGGATATTTCGAGAGCGAGCGGAAACGTGGCGCAATTTCCGTAGCTTTCGATGGCCGATGTCGCCGTGCTCCCAACCAGCCGCGCACACCACGCGATGAACGTCCTCGTAACCGGGATTTCGGGGTTCGTCGGATCTCGGCTGGCGCCCCGGCTCGAGCGGGACGGCCACGCCGTGCGCGGCTTCAGCCGACACCCTCCCACACACGGAACCGCGATACCGATCGTCGCCGGCGATGCCGTCACCGGCGTGGGACTGGCCGAGGCGTTGCGCGATGTCGAAGTCGCCTACTTCCTGATGCACTCGATGGAGCCGGTCGCCGGCGCCGCGGGGCGCGACAGGGATGCCGGCGACCTCGCGTTCGGAACTCGCGAGCGGACCGCGGCCGAGAACTTCGCGCGCGCAGCGCGCGAGGCTGACGTGCAGCGCGTGATCTACCTGGGCGGCCTCGTCCCGGAGGGCGGCCCAGCCTCAGCCCACCTCGCGAGCCGCCTTGCCGTCGAGGAGATCCTCCTGGCGGCGGCTCCGTGCTCGCTGGCGTTCCGCGCGTCGATCGTGATCGGCGCCCAGTCCCGGTCGTTCCGGTTCCTGGTGAGGCTGGTCGAGCGCCTGCCGGCACTGGCGGTGCCCGCCTGGGGCACGCGCGCCACGAGTCCGATCGACGAGCGCGACGTGATCGAGATGCTTGCGCGCGCGGCCAAGAGCAACGACGTTTGCGGTCAGTCGCTGGACCTCGGCGGACCCGACACGGTCACCTACGGTGAGCTCATCGACAGGATCGGCGATCACATGCTGGTGGCGCGGCCGACGATCAGGTTCAAGCGGCTGACGCTGACACCGATCGCGAGCAGGGTGTCGGCTGTGATCGCAGGCGAACGACACGAGCTGATTGGTCCGTTGATGGAGAGCCTCGACCAGGACCTGCTTCCGCGGGATAACCGTGCGGCTAAATTGCTCGATGTCAGGCTCCACTCACTCGACTCCGCGATCGAGCATGCGTTGGCCGAGTGGGAGGCAACCGAACGGCTGGCCGCACGCTAGATGTTTGATGCACGGCGGGCGTGGCCGACGATCGCCCGAACCGCGGGCCCCTGAATGACGTGTGGCGATTTCCTTGCGGGTCGACCCGCGACAGACCCTGCAAGAGCTGCCATTGGAATTCGAAATCAGGGGCCGTGGCATCGCGTACACGTCCGACGTGCAAGACATGCCAGGGCTTCGCCGGCGCCCACCAATTGGCAGGCTGTGCATGGCAGGGGTTACCGCGGAACGCCGAGGGATCACCGCGCCCCCCACCCTCACGTGCGCCCGCCTATACCCGCCGGCGACCGAGAGGCTCAAGTGCTTCGCCGCCCGAACCCACTCAGCGGCTACTAGTGGTCATTCCCGCAACGACTACGTGCCGCGCTCGTTAGTGTCTGCGCCGTCATGAGCACCGTGCACGCCACGATCGAGATCGATGCGCCGATCCAACGGGTGTGGGACACCGTTATGGATCCCGATCACCTCAAAGACTGGGTCACGATTCACCGCTCGGTCAGAGACGTCTCAGACCATCCGCTGCGCAAGGGCTCGACGATGCAGCAAGTACTCCACATACGCGGCGTCTCGTTCCACGTTCACTGGACGCTGACGGACGTCAAGTCTCCTGAGCGTGCCGAATGGGAAGGCCAAGGCCCTGCACACTCGCTTGCACGCATCCGGTACGAGCTGTCGGCGGACGGCGACGGGCCAACCAGGTTCGCCTATACCAACGAGTTCGAGGTCCCCGGAGGACGGCTTGGAAGCATGGCCAGCCGGTTCATTGTCGGGGCCACATCCGAGCGTGAGGCGCACAATTCACTGGCTCGTCTCAAGGCACTGCTCGAACGCCCTTGACACGCCATCAGTAACTATCTGTATCTTGTTCGGTGCTTTTATCGTTCATCCCGCAGGAGGAGAGGCAATTTGGCTGGCTTTGTCGACAGCACCGTCAAGGAGATCGACGATCGACTCCGCGAGCTGAAAGAAGAGGTTTCGAAGTTGGAGGCAGCACGCTCGGCACTCGTCGGTGCCCGGCGTGGTCCGGGTCGCCCGCGCGCCGCACGTTCTGCGGCCGCCACGAAAACCACCAGCCGGCGCCGGACAGGCCGCCGTCCTGGTCGGCCGCGTGGTCGCAGCCGTGGCGGCACGCGTGCCAACCAGGCGCTGGAACTCGTGCGAAGCCAGCCGGGCATCACGATCCCGCAGATCGCGGAAAAGATGGGTATCGAACCGAACTACCTGTACCGGGTGATGCCGCGGCTGCTCGCCGACGGTCAGGTGAAGCGAGAGGGCCAGGGCTGGCATCCGGCTGGCTAGTGGAGGTCCCGGCAACAACCCTTGCCGGTCACCCCACTTACGTCAGTCAGGTCCTGGGTCAGGACCGGGAGCGCCGCCTCGCATCACTCGAAGCCGGCGAGCACCGCGAGGCGGCTCCCAAGTTCTAGCGAGGCGGCCTCCCAAGGTTTTTTGGACAGCCTCTTAGTTAGTAGTGGGACTCACTTCGGCGTTTCTGGCGAAACGTTTCGGTTCGCCCCACTGGATCAGATCAAATTAGGTCGAGCTGCTTTACCGTTTCGCGCTCGTCCTTGAGTTCCTTGACAGTCACGTCGAGCCGCGACTTCGAGAAGTCGTTCAGGTCGAGGCCTTGGACGATCTGATATGCGCCGCCCGAGCAGGTGACGGGAAACCCGAAGATCAGGCCGTCTTCGATCCCATAAGACCCGTCGGACGGGATTCCCATCGAGACCCAGTCTCCGTCGGGCGTGCCCTGCACCCAATCGCGCACGTGATCGACTGCCGCGTTCGCGGCTGACGCAGCACTGGACGCACCCCGGGCGTCGATCACCGCGGCCCCGCGCTTCTGGACGGTCGGAATGAAGTCGCTCTCAAGCCACTCCTGGTCGTTGGCTACCTCGGAGGCGTTCTGTCCCTTGACCTTCGCGTGGAAGATGTCGGGGTACTGGGTGGGCGAGTGATTTCCCCACACGGTCATGTTGGTGATGTCGCGCACGGTGGCGCCGACCTTGCCGGCGAGTTGAGCGATCGCACGGTTGTGATCGAGCCTCATCATCGAGGTGAAGCGCTCGGCCGGTATGTCCCGAGCATGGCTCTTCGCGATCAGGCAGTTGGTGTTGGCGGGGTTGCCAACCACGAGCACCTTGATATCCGATGCCGCGTGATCGTTGAGCGCCTTTCCCTGCGGCTTGAAGATGCCGCCGTTCGCCTCCAGCAGGTCACTGCGCTCCATACCCTTGGTTCGAGGCCGCGCGCCGATCAGCAACGCGATGTTGGCGCCGTCGAACGCCTTGTTCGGATCGTCGGTGAGGTCGACCCCGGCCACCAATGGAAACGCGCAGTCATCAACCTCCATAGCGGTGCCCTCGACGGCCTTCAGCGCAGCTGGGATCTCGAGCAGCGACAGGTGAACGGGCGTGTCGGGACCCAGCAGCTGGCCACTGGCGATCCGGAACAGGATCGCGTAACCGATCTGGCCGGCGGCACCGGTGACGGCTACTCGTACGGGCGAATCAGTCACTTCGGTTCATCTCCTTCTCGGTTTCGTCAGGCCAAGTTATCGTGCCGCTCGCGACGGCCGCGGCGCCGACTCTCGCAAGCGGCAATCAGCGAAGCTCGAGGTCGTACACCTGACCGAGCTTCGCCTTCAGGTAGTCGACGAACGGACCCACCGCGATCGGACCGCCGACGAGCCGTTCGAGCAGTTCGCTGCTCGAAAACTTCGCGCCGTGGCGGTGGACATGGATGCGCAGCCACTCGCGCAGCCCGTGCAGGTCGCCGGCCCCGAGCTGGGCGTCGAGGTCCGGCAGGTCAGCACGCGCACACTCGAACATCTGCCCAGCTATCAGGTTGCCGAGTGAGTAGGTAGGGAAGTAACCGATCAGCCCGGCCGCCCAGTGCACATCCTGAAGGACGCCGTGGGCATCGTCAGGCACCTCGACGCCGAGATACTCCTTGTAGCGAGCAGTCCACGCCTCGGGCAGGTCGCGGATTGCGAGGCGCCCCTCGACCAACTCCTGCTCGAGCTCGAACCGCACGATGATGTGCAGACCGTACGTGACCTCGTCGGCCTCCACGCGGATCAACGAGGGCGCGACTCGGTTAACAGCCCGGTACAGAGCGTCGCCGTCGAGCGCGGACAGCCGTTCTCCGAACAGGTCCACGATCCGTGGGGCGAGCACCCCGCAGAACGGCCGCCCGCGACCGACCATGTTCTCCCACAGCCGGCTCTGCGACTCGTGCAGCGCCAGCGACTCAGCGTGACCGAGCGGCGTACGCTGCAGCGACTGCGCGATGCCTTCCTCGTACAGACCATGACCACACTCGTGCATCGCGCCGTACACCGAGGTCGGCAAGAAGTGCTCGTCCCAGCGCGTCGTGATCCGAACGTCGTGATTGCTGAAGCCGGTCGCGAACGGGTGGACGGCGTCGTCGATCCGCCACGCTGAGCGGTCGAAGCCCATCTGCTCGAGCAGCCACTTGACCAGCCGTCGCTGCCGATCGACGGGGAAGTCACCGTACAGCGGCGAGTCGTCGACTTGGTCGTGGTGCCGTTCCACCTCCGCGATCATCGGCCGCAGCTCGCCCTTGAGCTCGTCGAACAGGCGTCCGACCTCGCGCGTACGTCCCCCCGGCTCGTAATCGTCGAGCAGCACGTCGTAGGCGCAATCGAAGTTGTCAAAGCAGTCGATGTACCGGCGAGCGAGCTCGAAGTTGCGCTCCAAGTACGGGACGAACCCGGCGAAGTCCGAGGCCTCGCGCGCCACCACCCACGCCTGGTGACCGACCGACGCCGCGCGCGCCAGGTCGGCGGCGAGCTGAGCCGGCACCCGTCGCGACTTATCCCATTGGCGCCTGGTCACCCGGACGAGCGACGCCTCGTCGGAATCTGCCGCGGCACCATCGAGATGCGCCGCGGCGGCTTCGATCAACCGGCCGGTTTCGTCGGAGACGAACATCTCGTGACTGATCTTCTGGACGGTGGCGGCGGTCTCAGCGCGAGCCGGCGCACCGCCCGGTGGCATCATCGTCTGCTGATCCCAGTCGAGCAACTGGGCGACATTCCTCAGGTCCGCCAGCGCGGCCATCCGCTCGCGTAGTTGTTCTATTGGATCTGACATCTGGTCTACCGAAATGCGGTTGCGGCAAACGCGTCTTTGTCCCTGTGCGACCATTGCAGCATGTGGCGGCGTCCGTCGTCGATCAAGCTCGTGGACCTCTTCGGTTTTCGGATCGGAGTGGATCGCAGCAGGTTCCTGATCCTATTCTTGATGATCTTCCTGTTGTCCGGGGAGTTCCGCTCGGCTCTACACAGCTCGGACGGCGTCGCGTACCTGACGACGGTGGTCACGGTCCTGGTCCTGTTCGGGTCGCTGATCGTGCACGAGCTGGGCCACGCGATCGTGGCCCGCAGGGAGGGGATCGCGGTCCGGCGGATCGATTTGTTCCTATTCGGCGGACTGACCGAGATGAGCCGCGACGCCGCGACGCCGGGCGAGGATTTCAAGATCGCCGCCGCGGGACCACTCGCCACGTTCCTATTCGTCCTTCTCTGCCTCGCCGTCGACCTCGCGATCGTCGGCCCCCATCGGCTGGTCCACGCGGCCGAACTCGACAGCACGGTCAAGATCACCCCGGTCCTCCTGGCGCTCAGCTGGCTGCTGTTCTGGAACGTGCTCCTGCTGCTGTTCAACCTGGTGCCGGCGTTCCCGCTCGACGGCGGTCGGATGACGCGGGCGGTTGTCTGGCGGGTGACCGGCGAGAAGCAGCGCGGCACGAGAGTCTCGGCACGGCTCGGGCAGGCGTTCGGGCTGCTCGTCGCCGGGCTCGGTCTGTGGCTGGTGGTCGGGTATCGCAGCTTCACGGGCCTGTGGCTGGTCGCGATCGCGTTCCTGCTGTACCAGTCGGCCAAGGCGGCGCTCGTGCAAACCGCACTCAGCGCCCGTATCGAAGGCGTCCGGGTGGCCGACATCATGGACCGCCAGCCGGTGGCGATTCCGTCGCGTACGGCGGTCGCGCAGGCGCTCGACGAGTTCTTCCTGCGCTATGGGTGGTCCTGGTTCCCGGTGGTCGACGACAGCCGCCGGTTCCTCGGGATCGCGCGCCAGGAGCGCCTGACCGCCGCCCAGGAGCGGGGCGAGGACTGGCTCACGGTGGAGGCAGTGCTCGAGCCCGAGCAGAACGGCGGTTGGCAAGTCAACGAGGACCGGCCGATCACCGAGGTGCTGTCCTCGGAGAATCTCGGAAAGCTCGGGGCGCTGATGGCCGTCGACGGGGACGGCGTGCTCCGCGGCGTGGTCACCGTGGAGCAGGTCCGCCGCGCGCTCCAGGCGGCCTTCGGACACCCGGGCCGGCTGGCCTAGCCGGCGTGGACCAGCTCTGAGGCCTTGCGCTCGATCGAGTCGAGCAGGTCCTGGTAGGACTTCGCGAACGACTCGACGCCCTCGTCGACGAGCTGGTGGAGCACGATGTCCTCGACGTCGACTCCGGCCGCCTCGATCTCCTTCATGGTCTCGAGCTCGTGATCGACGTCAACGTCTACCGTCCGTTTGGCGACGCCGTGATCGCGGGTCGCGTCGATCGTCTGCAGGGGCATCGTGTTGACCGTGTCGGGGCCGATCAGGTCGTCGACGTACAAGGTGTCCGAGTAGTCGGGATTCTTGGTCGAGGTCGAGGCCCACAGCGGCCGCTGAACGCGCGCGCCCTTGGCGGCGAGCGCCTCCCACCGCGGTCCGCTGAAGAGCCGCTCGAACGAGCGGTAGGCGATCTTGGCATTGGCGACGGCCGCCTTGCCGCGCAGGTCCTCGCGCCCGGTGCCCTCGAGCGCCGCATCGACCTTGGTGTCGACGCGGGAGACAAAGAAGCTCGCCACCGACGCGGCTGACTCGAGCGAGTCGCCGTTCTGCGCGCGACGCTCGAGCCCGCGGATGTACGCCTCCGCGATCGCCTCATAGCGCGACACCGCAAACAGCAGGGTGACGTTGACGTTCAGGCCGATCGCGGTTAGCTCCTCGAACGCGCGCACACCCTGGTCCGTGCCCGGAACTTTGATCAGTACGTTGTCGCGATCGATCGCGGCTCGATGGTGCTGGGCGGCCTCGATGGTCTTGTCGGTATCGAACGCCAGCGACGCCGCGACCTCGAACGAGACGTGGCCGTCCGCGCCGGCGGTGCGCTCCCACGTCGGCCGGAGCAGGTCGGCCGCGTCGCGGATGTCGCGGTAGGCGAGTTGGTTGAAGATCTCCTCGACGTCACTGGTCTCGCCGAGCTGCCCGCGGAAGGCGTCGTCGTAGCGGTCGGAATGCGCCATCGCCTTCTCGAAGATGGTGGGGTTGGAGGTCACCCCGCTGAGCCCATCGTCTTCGATCAACCTGCGCAGGACCCCATCGTCGAGCAGCTGACGGCTGATGTTGTCGAGCCAGATCGACTGACCGAGTGCCTCGATGTCGCGCAGTGGGTTGCTCATCTTCTCGCTCCGTTCGTGGGGTACACCAGACAGGTTAGTTACCCAGCCGAGCCGCCGGTGATTTCCCCGTGATCGGCGCGCCACGCCATGAGCAGCGTGCTTCGTAACCGGCCGTCGCGCCGGCGGTAATGGTCGCGGCGGAGGCCCTCGAGCACCCACATCGCGGTCGGATCCCCGCGCTCGATCAGCTCGCGGAAGCGCCCGAGCGCAAAGGTAACGTTGCGTGCGATGCGGGACAGCGATCAGGCCGCGGCCGGCCACGCCCTCGAGGAGGCTTTTCGGGAGCACCGCGCCCGCGTGCTCGCCGCGCTGGTCGGCGGGCTTCGCGACTTCGAGTTGGCCGAGGATGCGCTGCAGGAGGCGTTCGCGCTCGCGGTCGAGCGCTGGCCGCGCGACGGCACGCCTAAGACGCCTGCCGCGTGGCTGTACACAGTCGCGCGAAACCGCGCGATCGACAGGCTCCGCCACCGGCGCACCGCCGAGGAGAAGCTCGAGCAGCTAGGCCCGCGGGAGGAGTCCGGGGAGACGGTCGATCCGCTCCCCGACAGCCTCGCCGAGGTCGGCGACGAGCGCCTGTCCCTGCTTTTCATCTGCTGCCACCCCGCGCTCGCTCCCGAGGCGCGGGTGGCGCTGACGCTCCAGGCGGTCGGCGGCCTGACCGGCGCTGAGATCGCGCGCGCGTTCCTCGTATCCGACGCCACCATGTCGCAGCGCCTGGTGCGGGCCAAGCGCAAGATCCGCGACGCCGGGATCTCGTTCGAACTCCCGGGCGATGCGGCGCTGCCCGACCGCCTCGACGCCGTGCTCGCGGTCATCTACCTGATCTTCAACGAGGGCTACGCCGCGACCGCGGGGGCCGACCTGGTGCGGACGGAGCTGTGCGCCGAGGCGGTACGCCTGGGCAAGCTGCTGGCAACGCTGATGCCCGAGCAGCCGGAGGTGCTCGGGCTGCTCGCGCTGATGCTGTTCCATGACTCGCGCCGGGGCACCCGCACAGGCCCCGAGGGCGAGCTGATCCTGCTCTCCGATCAAGATCGCTCCCGCTGGGACCAGGCCGAGATCGAGGAAGGGGTCCGGATGCTGAATCGCGCGCTCCGACTCCGGCGCCCGGGCCGCTACCAGCTGGAGGCCTCGATCGCCGCGCTCCACGCCGCGTCGCCCTCGGCGGGAGAGGAGGACTGGGCGCAAATCGCGGCGCTCTACGAGCAGCTGCTGGTGTTCGTGCCCTCGCCGGTGGTGGCTTTGAATCGGGCGGTGGCGGTCGCCGAGGCGGGTCGGCCCGAGGACGGACTCGAGCTCGTCGACCGGATCGAGGGACTCGAGCGCTACCACCTGTTGCACGCCGTCCGGGCAGACTTCCTGCGTCGCCTCGACCGCTCCGCCGAGGCGAGCGACGCCTACCGCCGGGCGCTCGAGCTGACGCGGAACCCGGCCGAGCGGGAGTTTATCGCGCGCCGTCTGGACGAACTCGCCGCGGATTGAGCGGCCGGGTGTGCCTACACTGCGCGCCCGTGGACGCGAGCATCCATCCGACCGCGCAACTCGCCGGCGACGTCACGATCGCGCCCGGCGCTGTCATCCACGGGGGCGCGCGGATCGGCGCCGGGACGACGATCGGCTCGGGCGCGGTGGTCCACGCGGGCACCGAGGTCGGCGAGCGCTGTACCGTCGAGGACGGCGCCGTGCTCGGCAAGCGACCGCGGCTCCGCGCCGGGTCGCGCGCGCCGGGCGGCGGGCTCGGGCCACTCGTGCTCGAGGCGGAAGTGACCGTGTGCTGCGGAGCGGTCGTGTACGCCGGCGCGTCCGTGGGCGCGCGGGCGATCATCGGCGATCAGGCGCAGGTCCGTGAGCGCACCCGGATCGGGCCCGGATCGA
>Ga0187777_10002991_pt1 | contig 10807 bp, 7 predicted proteins | sample 1015_Q2_SP5_10_M_FD_132416 | JGI IMG/M metagenome (GOLD analysis project Ga0187777, IMG submission 132416) | Tropical peat soil microbial communities from peatlands in Department of Meta, Colombia - 1015_Q2_SP5_10_MG | ecosystem: Environmental > Terrestrial > Soil > Wetlands > Peat | place...
CACTACGGCTCGTTGATCGCGCAGCAGAGCCTGCCCTTCGGCGAAGGCTACGGCTACCGGCTGGTGGCACAAACCGACGACCTCTACGAAGCGAGCGGCGCCTACCAGAACAACTACGGCACGTATTCGATCGGCGCTTCGCGCATTCAGGGCTCGACCACGGCGCGCGCGGATGTCCAGGGCGGCATCGGCATGGTCGGAGGACATCCATTCCTGAGCCGCCAGATCACTGACAGCTTCGCGGTCGTGCGCGTGGCAGATTACCCCGGCGTCAACGTTCTGCAGGACAATCAGCCTGCCGGAAAGACCGGACCGGACGGATACGCCGTGCTGCCCCAACTGCGCGCATACGACATCAACCCGGTCTCGATCGACCCGAGTAGCCTGCCGCTCGATGCGGAAGTTGACAAGCTCGAGATCGACGTCGTGCCCTACTTCCGCAGCGGCCTGCTGGTCGACTTCCCGGTGCGGCGCTCGCACGGGGCGACGCTGAGGATCATGCTGGACGACGGCTCGCCCATGCCTTCGGGCGCGATCGTGAGGATCGTCGGCCGCGACGAGGAGTTCCCGGTCGCGTTGAAGGGCGAGACCTACCTCACCGGGCTCGAGCAGCACAACCGACTGCGCGCGATTTGGAAGGGCAAGAGCTGCGAGTTCGACGCGGATCTGCCCCAGAGTGTCGACCCGCTCCCGGACCTGGGCAGCTTCGTCTGCCACGGAGTACAGCGATGAGAGCTTTCGCGAGCTGGCATCGGCGCGCTCTTGTCTCGCTGCTCCTCGCTGCGGCGGCCGGCGGCGCGTCGGCGGTCACTTGTACCTTGTCCACGGCCGGACTGGCCTTCCCCGCCTACAGCGTATTCAACGCCGCCGCGACGAACGGCAACGCGACCATCAGCCTGACCTGCTCTCTCGACGCCAGCGACAACCCGCCGCTCACGGTCAGCTACGTCATGAGCCTGTCGACCGGGTCGAGCAACAGCTACGTGCAGCGCACGTTGAAGATTCCCACCGACCAGCTCGGCTACAACATCTATACGTCCAACACCTACTCGACGGTTTGGGGAAACGGCAACGGTGGCAGCTCGTCGCAGAGCGGGAGCCTCATGCTCACCTCCGGTCAGCCGAGGCGCACCGAGAACAAGACTGCCTTCGGCCGCATCCCGCCCCTGCAGGACGTGAGCGTCAGCAATAATTACGTCGACAACATCACCGTTACGGTGACGTATTGATTCAGAGCGGCCGCACGCTCAGTGCAAGCGGCCAGGGGTAGGTTCCCGGGACGATGTGCTCGCGCAGCTCGAAGCGATAGGAAAGATCGAGCGGCATGTTCCTGCCGTGGCGGCCCCGCACGATCATCGTCCCTCCATCAGGACCGATGCGCGCGTCAGCAGACGAAGTGCGGATCAGGACCGATTTGAAGATCGACAGCCGCGGGAAAAAATCTACTGCGTAGCCCTCGCGGCCGTTGGCGCTCACCTTGAGTCGTGACCCCAAGGCGACGTCGACGTAGCCGCGGGCGACATCCGCGGGGGAAAGCGTGATCTCCGCCTGCTGCCCTTGCAGCTCCGAAACAGCCCGCGGCGGCACGATCGCGGTGACGAGCACGCGGCCCTGCGCAGCGGCGTGCAGGTCGGGCGCGAAAACCGTCGCCATGGCGATCGCGCAGACCGCAGCCACGCCCAAGCTGCGTTGTATGCGCAGTGCCCGGTTGACGACGGAACGCTTCACGAATCCCGCCTTGATCAACTCCCCGCCGAGTCTGCGGCCGCTGATCTTCTGCCGCTCCGGCGCAATGGCCAACTCCTCGCGCGAAATGACGCCCTTGGGCGACCGCGACCAACCGTGGGGATCGGTCGCGGGATCCGAGGGGGCTGCCTCGTTGCGCAGTCATGGTTCGGGATGGGCCGGGTATCCGGCCGCTTCCCTCCCACACGCAACAGCCGCGGCTTCGAGCGCGGCTCGTATTACGACGTCCCCCAGATTTCCTGCGCGACCTCGACGATCAGACGCAGCTTTGCCGCCTGTGACTCTCGGGCGATCTCGTTGCCGTGCACTGTACTCGAAAACCCGCACTGCGGCGATAGGCAGAGCTGCTCGAGAGGGACGAATTTCGCCGCCTCCTCGATGCGCCGCTTGAGCTCGGCCTTCGACTCGAGCTCGCCGAGCTTAGTAGTCACCAGCCCGAGCACGACGATCTTGCTCTTCGGCACGAAGCGCAGCGGGGAGAATCCGCCCGAGCGCGCGTCGTCGTATTCGAGGAAATAGGCGTCGACGTTGAGCTCGTTGAACAGCACCTCGGCGACCGGCTCGTAGCCGCCCTCCGCCACCCAGGCGCTCTTGAAATTGCCGCGGCACAGATGGGTGCAGATCGCCATGCCGGCGGGGCGGTCGGCGATGGCGGCGTTGATGAGCCGTGCATAGCGTCGCGGGAGCTCGTCGGGGTCATCGCCGCGCTGCCGGGCACCCTCGCGCATCTTCGGATCGCAAAGATAGGCGAGATTGGTGTCGTCGAGCTGCACATAGGTGCAACCTGCGCGCCCAAGGGCCTTGAGCTCCTCTGCGTATGCTTTGGCCACATCGGCGAAGAACGGCTCGAGGCCCGGATAGGCCTCCCGACTGATCGCCTCGCGGCCACCGCGAAAGTGGAGCATCGTCGGTGAAGGGATCGTCACCTTGGGCGTACGCTTGGTTACCGATTTCAGGAACTCGAAATCCTCGACCTGGATCGGGCGGGAATGCCGCACTTTGCCCGTGACGTGCAGGACCGGAGGCGCGAAATCAATGTCGCCCTTGGCGCTGTGGAAGTGCGCGGTCAGTCCGCCTTTCGCTTCAACGCCATCGAGCTGCTCGAGAAAATCGATGTGGAAGTACGTGCGCCGGAATTCACCGTCGGTTATGCCCTGCAGCCCGACGTCCTCCTGCATGCGCACGACTTCGCGAATCGCCTTGTTCTCGACAGCGCGCAGCTCCGTCCGGGAGACGGCGCCTTTCTTGAAGCGCTCGCGCGCGTCGAGCAATTCGGGCGGTCGGAGAAAGCTGCCGACGTGGTCGGCGCGGAATGGGGGTCGGTCGCGTTTGCTCATCGGGTGGCCGGAAAGAGATCTGCTGAAGTGTGCCCTAAAACTGCGGCCGCCCCGCGGCCGGTCAAGCGTGCGTCGTGAAGCGCAAGCATTATGCGCCAGGCGCCAAGCCGCGCTCAGCCTCCGGGCGCAGAATGGAAGCGCCCGCCTTCCGCGGCGAGTCGCTGCAGCAGCGGCGCGGGGGTCCAGTACGCCCTCCCCAGCCGCTCGCCCAGCGCCTCGATGCGCGAGAGCACAGGCGCGGCACCAAGCTGATCGGCATACCAGAGCGGCCCGCCGCGATGGCGTGGGAAGCCGTAGCCGGTGAGCCAAACGACGTCGACATCGCCCGGGCGGGCAGTCACGCCCTCCTCGATGATCCGGGCGGCCTCGTTGACCATGGCGAGGAGGCAACGCTCGACGATCTCCGCTGGCGGGATTGTGCGCCGGGTGATGTCCTTGCGACGGGAATGCTCGATGAGCAGCGCCTCCACGGCCGGATCGGGCCGTGCCTTGCGACTTCCGGACTCATAGCGGTACCAGCCTGCGCCGGTCTTCTGCCCGAGCCGGCCGGCGGCGACGAGCTGGTCGAGCAGATCGCAATGCCTGTCCCCGAGGTCGGTGAGCTGCCGGCGCAACACCGCGTTGCGCCAGCCGATGTCGAGCCCGGCGAGGTCCGAAACCGCAAGCGGCCCGAGCGCGAAGCCGAAAGCTTCGAGCGCCGCATCGATGTCCTGCGGCAATGCGCCTTCCTCCAGCATGAACAGGCACTCGCGCGAGCGCGGCGCGAGCATGCGGTTGCCAATAAAGCCGTCGCGACCCATGCAAACCACGCCGAGCTTGCCGACGCGCTCGACGAGCGCCAGCGCGCTAGCGAGCGCGTTCGGCGACGTCGAGCGCGTGCGCACCACCTCGACGAGCCGCATCACGTGCGCCGGGCTGAAGAAGTGCAGGCCGACAACATCCTGCGGGCGTCGCGTGAACGCGGCGATCTCGGCGATGTCGAGGTAGGAGGTGTTGCTCGCGAGCAGCGTGCCAGGCCGGGCGATGCGATCGATCTCCTGGAAGACCTGGCGCTTCACGGCGATGTCCTCGAAGACCGCCTCGATGACGCAGTCCGCCGCAGGGACCGGTGCCAGCGAGGTCGCGCCCGTCAGACGGCCGAGGCGCGAGTCGCGCTCCACCGTGTCGATGCGCTGCTTCTCGAGCGCCGCTCGGTAGTGTGCGCCGATGTCGTCGACGGCGCGGGCGAGTGCCGCCTCGTCGGTTTCGATCAGGGTGACTGCGAGGCCGGCATCGAGCAGCGCGATGGCGATGCCCCGTCCCATGGTTCCGCCGCCGATCACCGCGACACGCGTGATGTCGCGCGCGATACCCGTGGTCACGCCCTGCGGCGGTTGCTTCGCGTCTCGCTCGGCGCAGAAGGCGTGACGCAGTGCGCACGACTCGGGCGAATCGCGCAGGGCGAGGAAGTCGGCCCGCGCCGTGGCCACTGCTTCGGCGAAGCCCATCTCGGTGGCGCGCTTCACCGCCGCGAGAATGCGCGCGGGGGCGCTTTCGCCGCGGTGCCGGCGCATCGTCTCGGCGTAGCGTTCGAACACTTCCGGCGCCGGGGCAAGCAGTGGGAGCGCGCGCGTGCGCCGGGGCGCGGCGTCAGCGGCGACGATATTGCGCGCAAAAGCGAGCGCAGCCGCGAGCAGATCGTTTCCGGCGATCTCGTCGACGAAGCCGGTCAGCTCCGGCGCCTCCACCGGCCGCGGCTTGCCGTCGAGCATCATTCCCAACGTCGTCTCGAAACCCACGAGCCGCGGCATCCGCTGCGTACCACCGGCGCCGGGGACAAGACCGATCGCGACCTCGGGGAAGCCGGCGCGCGTGCCCGGCGCGGCGATGCGGTAATGGCAAGCGAGCGCGAGCTCGCAGCCGCCGCCGAGCACGTCTCCGTGCAGCGCCGCGATCACCGGCTTGGGCGCGTCCTCGATGCGCTGGACGACGTCGACAAGGTGCGGCGGGTGAGGCGAACCCTCGTACTCGCGCACGTCGGGACCGGCGCAGAAGGTCGCGCCCGCGCAGGCGAGCACGATCGCGCCCACCCGGTCGTCGTTCACGGCCTGCTCCACGGCTTCGGAGAGCGCCGCGCGCAACACCTGCGACAGGGCGTTTACCGGAGGATGGTCGATCGTGATGACCGCGATGTCGCCGTCGCGCGAGGTCGCGACCAGCTTTGAAGCAAGCACGGTCGCGCCGGTCCTCAAGGCGTGCCTGCGCGCCGCGGCGCGATCGAGCGTAACCCGGTGCCTGGGCTGTGCATCACCCGAAGCGCACGTAGTCGTAGTCGATCGGGTGGCGGTCGATCCCTGTCGCGGGTGGCGCGATCCAGTTGGCGAAGCGCCCGGGCTCGACCACGCGGCCCATCAGTGAAGCAACGTAAGCGCGGTCCTCTGCCGTCGGGAGCCACTCGCTCTCGTGTGCGCGCCACTCCGCCTCGCTGATGATCCGCCCGTCCGGCGCCACGCGCGCCCCCGCCGTCGACCCGATCGCACGGTTAAACGCCTTGTGCGGCAAGGTGATGCGGGCTTCGATGCCGTGCCTCTCGAGCACCCGGTTCCAGCGGGCCGCACCGGAGATCGTGTCCTTGATGTAGCGGTCGCGCAGCCGCTCGTTGAGGGCGTTGAGCGCCGGCACCGGGCGCTCGACCAATCGACCCGCGTCGAGTTCGAGCACCGGATAGGTCGCCCCTTCGAGCACGTGATCGTCGTCGATCCTCGCTTCGTCGAACCGGCCCTTGAGGCCCGTGCTGTAGAAGATCGCGGCGTTGGAGGAGACGTCCGCGCCGAAGAGATCGAGGGTGACGCTGTAGTGGAAGTTGAGGTAACGCTGCAGCGTCGGCAGGTCGATCACACCGTGGCGACGCGCATCGACGGGATCGCTGATCGCGTGCTCGGCCATCACCTGCGCCGTGCGCTGCAGGATGCGCGAGATGCCCGTATCGCCAACGAACATGTGATGCGCTTCCTCGGTAAGCATGAAGCGGGTTGTGCGTGCAAGCGGGTCGAAGCCGCTCTCGGCGAGCGCGCAGAGCTGGAACTTGCCGTCTCGATCGGTAAAGAAGGTGAACATGAAGAACGACAGCCAGTCCGGCGTCTTCTCGTTGAAGGCGCCGAGAATGCGCGGGTTGTCGCGGTCGCCGGAGCGTCGTTCGAGCAGCGCCTCAGCCTCCTCGCGCCCGTCGCGCCCGAAGTAGCGGTGCAGAAGGTAGACCATCGCCCAAAGGTGACGGCCCTCCTCGACGTTGATCTGGAAGAGATTGCGCAGGTCGTAGAGCGACGGCGCGGTGAGTCCCAGATGCCGCTGCTGCTCGACGGACGCCGGCTCCGTATCGCCCTGGGTAACGATGATCCGACGCAGGTTGGCGCGGTACTCGCCCGGCACTTCCTGCCAGACATCCTCGCCCTTGTGCGCGCCGAAGTGGATCTTCCGGCCCGGCTCAGCCGGATTGAGAAAGATGCCCCAGCGATAGTCGGGCATCTTCACGTAGCCGAAGTTCGCCCAGCCCTCGCGCTCGACGCTCACCGCGGTGCGCAGGTACACGTCGTAGTCCGAAGCACCCTCGGGGCCCATCTCGCCCCACCACTCGCGAAAGCGCGGCTGCCAGCGCTCAAGCGCGCGCTGCAGGGTGCGGTCGCCCGCGAGCCCGACGTTGTTCGGAATGCGCTCGTTGTAGTCGACGCTGCTCATTGCCACGCTCGTCTCGATCTCATGTTCGCTTCCAGTCGAATTTCGCCTTGGTGCCGGTGCCGAAGACCTTGAGCGCACCGTGCTCCCCGACCGCATTGGGCCGCGTGAAGATCCAGTTCTGCCAGGCGGAGAGGCGGCCGAAGATCCGCGTCGTCATGCTCTCCGCGCCGCCGAAGCGCAGGTTCTGTTCCAGGCCAGTCAGCGCGTCGGGCGAGAACGACGCGCGCTCCTCGATCGCGATGCGTACCTCGTCGTCCCAGTCGATGTCGTCCGGCGCGCTGGTCACGAGCCCCAGCTCGAGCGCACGGGGCGCCGCGAGCGGCTGCCCACTGTGCTGCCGCAGTGACTCGATACGCCCGGGCTCGCCGAAGCGCTCGGCGAGGCGCGCAATGCCGCGCAGCGTCGGATACAGAGTGAAGTTCGCCTCCGACAGCACGATCTCTGGCCCGCGCGGCGCGTCGAGCATGTAGCTTCGGTCCGCTGCCAGCGCCAGCTCGAACAGCGTCCCGGCGAAGCAGGTTTCGCGATCGACAAGCGCGAACAGGCTTCGCGCCGAAACCTCGAGCCGGGTCAGCGCGCGTCGCAGCCAGCCGATCGTCCGCCGCACGAACCAGTGCTCCCGCTCTCGCGAGAGAAGGACGTCGTGGGCGAGGATCAGCTCCGGCTCGCCGCGTGTTCGCAATACCCAGGTGCCGATCTCGAGCTCGTTGGTGCGCAGCATCAAGATGGCGTCGTCGAGCTCCCGCGCAAGCTTCAGCGGATACCAGGCTGAGCCGAGCGCAAGCGCCGCCGCCGCATCGGCCGGGGGCCTTGTTGTCGGACCGTGAACGGTGATGTTGGCGACGCGTGCGTCGCGATCGAGCTCGATGCGGACCGTCTCGTAGCGATAGCCGTCGTCCCCGATCGCGCGAGCGAGAGGCGTGAGCGAAACGCCTTGCCCCTCGACGCCGGCCATCGCCGCGACCTCGGCCGCCAGCACCCGAGCCCGCTCCTGCACCGCGCGCGCGAAATCAGCGGGCTTGGCGATCGAATCGACGAGGCCCCAGTCGACCGCGCGCTGGCCGCGCACGCCCTCTGTGGTCGTGCAGAAGACGTCGGCGAGATCTCGCCGCACTCGACGTTTGTCCGTGAGCCGCGTCAGGCCGCCGGTGCCGGGGAGCACACCGAGCAGCGGCACCTCGGGCATGCTCACCGCCGAGGAGCGATCGTCGACGAGCAGGATCTCGTCGCAAGCGAGCGCCAGCTCGTAGCCGCCGCCCGCGCACGCGCCGTTGACCGCGGCAAGAAAGCGTATGCCGTCGTATGCGCTTGAATCCTCCATCCCGTTGCGCGTTTCATTCGTGAATCTGCAGAAATTCACCTTCCAGGCGTGCGACGACAGCCCGAGCATGTAGATGTTGGCGCCGGAGCAGAAGAGCCGCTCGCGGCCCCCCGTGATCACGACGCAGCGGACTTCGGGGTGCTCGAAGCGCACCCGGTTCAGCGCGTCGGCCAGCTCGATGTCGACGCCGAGATCGTAGGAGTTGAGCTTGAGCTTGTAGCCGGGCCGCAAACCGCCATCCTCGGCCACCGCGAGGGCGAGCGTGGCGATGGACCCGGAGGCGGCAAGCTGCCAATGTCGGTAGCGGTCCGGATGCGCGTCGAAAAGGACCCTGCCCTCGGCCCGCTCGGTCGTCAGCTCGGCGCTGTGCTGCTGTTCCATGCTCAGCCCGGACACCCCGGGTCGGGCAGGAATCCTACAATGTCTATTATCATGGATTTTAAGGGATAAGTAACCATTATAGTATATGTCTTAAGCGGCCTTGGCAGGGATAATGAACGCCTTCAGCTGCGCCAGGCTCTCGTCGATGCCGAGCGCGGACGTGTCGATGATCGCGTCCGCCCGTCTATACATTGCGTCCCGTTCGGCGAGCACGCGCCGAATGTTATCCATCGCCTCGTCGTACAGGTAGTCAGCGGTGACGCGGTCGTCGCGCTGCTCGAGCACGCGCTTCATGTGGTCGTCCGGTCGCGCCTGCAGCCACACGGTAAAGCAGGTGGCCAGCAGCAGCTCGTAGCTGCCCGGCTCGGATACGATGCCGCCTCCCGTGGCGACGACAGCTTCGGGCTCCTGACCGACGACGCGCTCGAGCGTCGCGCGCTCGAGCTGGCGGAAGCGGGCCGGGCCGTGGAGCATGAATATCTCGCTTACCGAGAGCCCGGTGTCCTTCTCGATCTCGCGGTCGAGCTCGATGAAGGGACGCGCGAGCTCGCGAGCGAGGCGCGCACCGAGCGTCGACTTGCCCGCCCCGCGCAGGCCAACCAGGGCCACACGACGCGTGCGATCGTCGCGCGCGGCCGCGTAGGTCGAGGCGAGATGGGCTCGCACGGACGGCAGGACGTCGGGCGGCAGCCGGCGCAGCATCTGCGCGATCAGAGCGAGCTCGACTTCGCCGCTCCCGCCGTCACGCACGAGCTCCACGAAGGGCACGGCGAGCGCATCGGCCACCTGCTGGAGCAGCTGCAGCGAAATATTGCAGCTGCCTTCTTCGAGACGGGCGAGATAACTCAGCGAGACGTCCGCATCGTGGGCGAGCGTCTTGCGCGTCAGGCCACGGCGCGAGCGGGCGGCGCGGACCCGCTCGCCGACTCGCCGCATCAGGGCTCCACCGCGCTCGGCCCGCTGCGAGCGCGGTCGCGCGGGTCGCGGGTGCACCACCGGTTTGACGCTCACGGGCTCTCCTCCGGTGCGGTCCAGCGGATCCGAAGTGAGGAAGCACTATGTTGCAAATAAACAGTCACACTATTTTCAATCTTGCCTCGCCACATCCATTATAGTGTATAATTGTTTGGTTGCCAGGTCGATCGCTACCGCGACTAGGTCCGGCGGGAGCAGAATAGACGCCGCTGCGGAGGCGACAGAAGAGAATCGCTTGGAGGAGTCGATGGAACTGAGCCGGGCCGACCATGACGTCGTGCCTCCCCGGATCCACATCCCGCGCCGTTACAACGCCGCGCACGATCTCCTGGGGCGCAACCTCGAGGCCGGACGCGGCGCGAAGGTCGCCTACATCGACGATCGTGGGCGCTACACCTACGCCGAGCTGGCCCAGCGCGTCGACCGCGCGGCCAATGCCCTGCTCGGTCTCGGACTGCTTCCCGAGCAGCGCGTGCTCCTCGCGCTGCACGACACGATCGATTTTCCGTCCGTCTTCCTGGGCGCGATCAAGGCAGGGATCGTGCCCATCGCCGCCAATACGCTGCTGACCGCGACCGATTATCGCTACATCCTCGACGACAGCCGCGCCGCAGCGCTCGTCGTCTCCCCGCCCCTGCTTCCCGCTTTCGAGGAGGCGTTCCGCGCGGATGGGCGGGCATACCTGCGCGAGGTCGTCGTCGCCGGAGACGCGGCGTCGCCCTACCACGCGCTGAACGATTTGCTCGCGCACGCGGGAACGTCCGCCAGCGCAGCGGCGACAACTTGCGACGACCCCTGCTTCTGGCTTTATTCCTCGGGCTCGACCGGCGCTCCGAAGGGCACTGTCCACGTGCAGGCGAGCATGATCCAGACGGCAGAGCTCTACAGCCGGCCCGTCCTCGGCATCCGCGAGGACGATGTCGTTTTTTCGGCGGCCAAGCTCTTCTTCGCCTACGGACTTGGCAACGCGCTCTCCTTTCCGCTCTGCGTCGGCGCCACGACGGTTCTGATGGCCGAGCGGCCGACGCCGGCCGCGGTTTTCAAGCGCCTTACGGAGCATCGCCCGACGATCTTCTACGGCGTGCCCACGCTTTACGCCGCGATGCTCGCCTCGCCCGAGTTCCCGTCCCGTCAATCACTCAATCTCCGCCGTTGCGTATCCGCGGGCGAGCCGCTTCCCGCGGAGATCGGCCGCCGGTTCCACGAGCGTGCGGGCGTCGACATTCTCGATGGCATCGGCTCGACCGAGATGTTGCACATCTTCTTGTCGAACCGTCCGGAGGACGTGCACTACGGGACTACGGGCGTGCCCGTGCCCGGATACGAGCTGCGC
>Ga0187777_10002992_pt1 | contig 10807 bp, 11 predicted proteins | sample 1015_Q2_SP5_10_M_FD_132416 | JGI IMG/M metagenome (GOLD analysis project Ga0187777, IMG submission 132416) | Tropical peat soil microbial communities from peatlands in Department of Meta, Colombia - 1015_Q2_SP5_10_MG | ecosystem: Environmental > Terrestrial > Soil > Wetlands > Peat | place...
TAGTGCGCAGGAACGCGTTGAGCTGGTCGGCCGTCACTTCGGTGTAGATCGGCACGGTCGCGACCTGCACGTGATCGAACAGCTCGGCGGCCTCGGGGACTGCGAGCTCGTGGCGTCCGATCCACGACCACACCTCGGAGATGTTCTCCCGCCGGTCGTTCGCTCCGGAACGGATCGTGTCGGCGTCGCGAAGGTCCGGCCAGTTCGCGGCGATCTCCGGCGCGACCTTGGCCAGCACCTCGAGCTGCGCCCGGGAATCCCCGACCGCGCGGGCGTCCCACACGTCGCAGTACTGAAGCAGCGCCAGCACGCCTCCGGGAGCGATCAGGCCGGCGGCCCGCGCCCACCCCACATCGGGCTCGATCCAGTGAAACGCGGTGGCCGAGAACACCGCGGCGAATGCCGGGTCCGGCAGCGCCACCTCCTCGAATCGTCCGTGGTGGAACCGCACGTCGGCTCCCTCCCCCACCCGCCGCTGTGCGAGCCGGATCATGTTCCCACCAGGATCGACCGCCTCGACGCGCAACCCCCGGGCAAGGAGCGACGTCGTGAGCAGGCCCGTCCCGCACCCGACCTCGACCACGCGATCGCCGGCGCTCAGGGCCCCCGCTCGAAGCGCAGCGTCGATCAACTCGTCGGGGTAACCGCGGCGTTCGCGGTCGTACTCCTCGGCGACCTCGTCGAACACCTGCGCGTAACGGCGCCGGACCTGTTCGTCGCCCACTCCGTGCGCGGTCAAACCGGCCCGCCGTACAGATCGGTGGTCCTGGCCAGCCTGCCGTCCACGCACATAGTCTCGCCCGTCACGAACCGCACAGCGTCCGAAGCCAGGAACGCTACGACGTCCGCAATGTCCTCGGGCGTCGCCCAGCGGCGCAGCGGCGTGAGCGCGGCGATCAGAAGCAGCCGGGCGCGGACGTTGACGGCATACATCCGGTCGACCAGCGCGGCGTCGAGGCCCTTCGTCGGTGCGCGCGCAGCAACCGCGGCGTTGTTGACCAGCGCGTCGATCCCGCCCAGGAGTTCGCGCGCCTCGGCCACGAGCCGAGCGGGCACCGCGAGGTCGGCGAGATCCGCCGCGAGTACGACGGGGTCGTTCGCGAGCTGCCCTGCTACCGCGTCGAGCGCCTTCGCGTCGCGGGCGACGAGCGCAACGCGCGCGCCGGCGCGGTCGAGTGCATGCGCGATCGCCGCGCCGATCCCGCGCGAGGCCCCGGTGACGATGGCGGTTCGGCCTTCGAGCGATTGCGGGTCCATCCGACGACGAGACTACGGGTCCGGGGTACAGGAGCGGAAGCGCAAGCGTTGCGGGATGGATTGGCTAGCGGGACCGGCAGCGGCCGGCGAGTCAGGCGTCCAATCGGGCGGTGGAGCGCGAACAGCGCCACGAGCTCGGCGTTCACCCGGATCGGGTGATGCCGGTTACTGCCGTACCCCGATCCTTCCCGGTGGGGTCACCGCGAAGATCGAGACCGGAGTTGGAGAGTGCCCGAGGGCCTGTCGGCGGCCGAAGTAGGCAAGGAGATCGCCGAGCACAAGAAGCACGGCGAGCCGGGCGAGCATCAGCCGCTTGACCGTCACGATCGATGGCTGTCGATCGTCGAGGCGGTGGTGCTGTCGGTGGTGGCGCTACTGGCGGCCTATTCCGGGTTCGCGGCCGCAAAGTGGAGCACGGAATCGTCGGTGTCGCTCGCGCGGGCATCCACCTTGCGGAGCAAGGCGAACCGAGCGGACCTCGAGGCGCTCCAGACGGAGACGCTCGACTCGGTCTCGTTCGACACCTGGTTCACCGCGTTCGTCGCCGGCAACAAACGGGCCGAGCAGCTCGCCCGAAACCGTCTTCGCCCTGGATACCGGCCGGCGTTCGACGCGTGGCTCGCGACCGATCCCGCCCACAATCCGAACGCGCCGCCGGGTCCCGCCTACATGCCGCAGTACGTGATTCCCCAGCAGACCCAGGCGACCAAGCTCGACGCGCAGGCCGACGAGGAGTTCACGAAGGGCTCGGACGCGGGGGGCACGGCAGACAAGTACGTGCGCGACACGGTGTTCCTGGCCACGGTCCTGTTCCTGATCGGGATCAGCGGCCATGTGAAGCTCCGCGAGGCTCGCTACGGCCTGGTCGGCATCGGGGTGGCCCTGCTCGCGTTCTCGGTGATCCAGCTGATCGGCCTGCCGCCTCCGCCCTGATCCACCGGCCGGGCGCGCACCTGAAAGAGTTGCCCGATCGCAATGGGCGAAGTCGTCCTCCTCTCATTCACCTCGGCGTTCAATCCGACGCTGATCGCCGTCACGACGTTGATGCTGCTGCTCCCGCACCCGAACCGGCTGATGCTCGGCTACTGGTTGGGGGCGATGCTCATGAGCATCACGCTCGGGCTGCTGATCGTGTTCTCGTTGAAGACCTCGGGCGTCGTCAGCACGAGCCAGCACACGCTGAGCCCGCTCGCCGACATCGTCCTCGGCGGGTTGACGCTCGTCATCGCCGCCGTTCTGGCGAGCGGCCGCGACCAGCGCTACCGGCAGCGCCGAGCGCAGAAGAGGGAGGGCAAACCCGAGCCGCGGTGGCAGCGCGAGCTCCGCCGCGGCACACCGAGGACCACTTTCGTGATCGGCGCGCTGCTGACGCTCCCCGGCGCCTCGTATCTGGCCGCTCTCGACAAGCTGACCAAACTCAACTATTCGACGGTCGTGACCGTGCTCGTCGTGCTCGCGTTCAACCTCGTGATGCTGGCCCTGCTCGAGCTCCCGATGATCGCGTTCGCGGTCGCGCCGGAGTGGACGCCCGCCGCGATCGATCGGGCAAAGGCGTGGGCCGGCATCCACGGCCGGGTGTACGCCGAGCGCGGGTTCGCGGTGATCGGCGTCCTGCTGATCCTCAAGGGGATCGTCGGGCTGATCCTGGCGACTTAGCTCGACTACATCCCGGGTTGCACTCGGGACCCACCCGAATCGCATGAGAGCCCCGGCGAGCCGGATGTAGGATCGCTTTCCTTTTGTGGCGAAAGGAGTGGCGATGAAGCTCGAGGCGGGACAGGTCGCGGTCGTAACCGGAGCGGCGAGCGGCATCGGGCTGGCATTGGCCGAGCGGTTCGCTCGCGATGGGCTCAATGTCGTCCTCGCCGATGTTCAGGACGACGCGCTCGCGAGCGCCGCCGAGGAGGTCGGGGCGAACGGCGTGGAGACGCTGGCCGTGCCCACCGACGTGAGCGACGAGGCGGCGGTTCAGGCCCTGGCCTCGGCCGCGCTTGAGCGGTTCGGAGCGGTCCACGTGGTCTGCAACAACGCCGGCGTAGCGTCTCGCGCCGACCCGTGGTTCGGTCCGCTGTCGGCGTGGGATTGGGTCCTCGGCGTGAACCTGTGGGGAGTGATCCACGGGACACGGACCTTCCTTCCGATCCTGCTCGGCCAAGGCGCGGGGCACATCGTGAATACCGCCAGCATCAACGGACTGATGCCCGGATCGGGCCCGCTGTACGACGCGAGCAAGCACGCAGTGGTGGCCCTGACCGAGGACCTGTTCACGTTTACCCGGACCTACGGCATCCCGGTCGGCGTGAGTGTGCTGTGTCCAGGATGGGTCCGTACCGGCATCGCGGAGGCCGAACGCAACTGGCCGCATCGGCTGGGCGACAGCCCGCCCGCGTTCCAGGGATCCGACGTCGTGATCCCGCTCGTCCGGCAGGCGCTCGACCACGGGATGCCTCCCTCGGAGGTCGCCGATCTGGTGGCCGACGCGATCTCCGACGGCCGCTTCTGGGTGCTTCCGCATCCCGAGTTCGTCGAGCTTGCCGCGCGCCGGTGGCGGCGAATCGCCAATGGCGAGAACCCCGAGCTCGAGGTCGACGTCCCTGGCATGCCGCCCGCGGCCGAGATCGTCGCCAGGATCCGCGCGCTGCTCGCGATGCCGTCGGCCTAGGACGCCGAGCCGACCGCGGGGTCGACGAGCGCCCGGAACTCGGGGTCGCCGCGGAGGCTCTCGAGGTCGTCGTCGTCGCGAGCCCAGCTCGCCACGTCCGGCCTGGCGCTGATGGCCTTCCTGAGCGCCTCGAGCGCGTTCTCGCGACGCCCCTCGACCGCTTCCAGGCAGGCCAGGTTGTAGTAGAGCGTGGGCGAGTCGGGACGCACTTCGAGCCCTTCGGCGAGGATCTCGCGGGCGCGCGCCGGATCGCTGCGGATCAGCGGGCCGGCGCGAAATGCCCATTCCCACGCCGAGGGCTCGAACGTCGGCGGGCCGCCGAAACTGAGCACGGTGGTGCCCGCCTCGGCTGCCACCGCGTGGCGGTGCGAGGCGGGATCGGGGACGAACACGTAGGTCCCCGTGGGCGCGTCGTGCGACGTGCCGTCGATCGTGAACGTCGCCCGCCCGGCCGCGACGAAATACAGTTCCTGATGGGCGAGGTTGGGATCCTCGGTGTGCGGCTCGACCACGTCCTGGCCCGCCTCGCCGGCGGTGTAGGCGTTGCAGCCGAACGCGCGCACCCCGAGCGTGAGCCGCACCGGGTGCCACGTGAGACTCCCGGGACCGGGAATCGCCTCGAGCTCATCGAGGTGGACGATCTTGGGCGGCTCGGGCATGGAGAACGCGAAGGTTAGTGGCGATGATTCCCGGCCCCCCGCAGCGGCTCAGGGGCTTCCGGCGCGCGAACCCGGTTGGTCGCCCGCCTCGCCGGGACGCGCCCCGGCTGTCTAACCTGCGCGGCGTGACCGATCCCTCACAGCCGCTCCGGGAGGAGGACGTCGATCCCGACCCGTTCCGCCAGTTCACCGCGTGGTTCGAGGAGGCGGCGGGCGCGGGCGTCAGCCAGCCCGAGGCCGCGGCCCTGGCTACGGCATCGACCGGCGGAGTTCCGTCCGTGCGGATGGTGCTGGTCAAGCACGCGGGCGCCGACGGGTTCGTGTTCTTCACGAATTACGACAGCCGCAAGGGCGGCGAGCTCACCTCCAACCCGCGCGCGGCGCTGCTGTTCCATTGGGAGCCATTCGGGCGCCAGGTGAGGATCGAGGGCCCGGTGGCGCGCACCACGCGCGAGGAATCGGAGGCGTACGCGCACAGCCGGCCTCGGGGCAGCCAGCTGAGCGCGCTCGCCTCGCCGCAGAGTCGCCCGGTCGACAGCCGCGAGTTCCTCGAGCGGCGGGTGGCCGAGCTCGACGAGCGCCATGCGGGCGCCGAGGTGCCCCTGCCCGACCACTGGGGTGGCTTCCGCCTCACGCCCGAGTCGTTCGAGTTCTGGCAGCACCGGGACAACCGGCTGCACGATCGGCTGCGTTACACGGATGGCGCCGGCGGGCGCTGGCGAATCGAGCGCCTCGCTCCCTAGCGGATCTCACCTCGGCGCTGCGGGCGCAACGACTCCGCTCGACCCACCAACGGCTTCCAGGACCCGATGAGTGTGCGCTTCCCTGCGCACACATGTGCGCACTGTGGACACAGGTCACATTCCCCGAAAGCATGCTGCGATTCCTGCGCGACCCACCGCAGCCAGCCCGGTTCGTGTCCTGATCGTCGACGACAGGCCGTTCTTTCAGGAAGTCGCGCGCGCGCTGATCGAGGCGACGTCCGGCTTCGAGTGCGTCGGCGCCGCGTGCTCGGGCGAGGAGGGGATCGACCAGGCCGATCGGCTCCGGCCTGACCTGGTCCTGATGGACGTCCGCATGCCCGGCATCGGCGGGATCGAGGCGGCTCGGCGGATGAGCGCTCACGGCAATCCCGCGGTCGTCGTGCTCGTCAGCGCCGAGGACAGCTTGTGCGACATCCCGCACGGCGGCGCGTCCCAAGTCGTCCCCAAGCGCAAGCTGTGTCGGTCGCTGTTGCAGCGGCTGTGGGAAGAGCGCGGGGAGCCGCTGGTCGGTCCCCGCCCGTAATAACTTGCCGGTCATGGAGAGAAGGCCGCTCGGCTCATCAAGCCTTGAGGTGTCGCGGCTGTCGCTCGGGTCGTGGCGGACGTTCGAGCGGATCCCGCGCGAGGACGCGCTCGCGGTGATGCGCGCCGGCCGCGAGAGCGGCTTCAACTTCCTCGACGACGCCCGCTACAACGACGAGACCGGGACCGCGCCCATCCCCACCGGCTATTCCGAGGTGCTGTTCGGGGAGCTGTTCCGCGCGGTCGGCTGGGACCGCGAGGACACGGTCGTCTCCAACAAGCTGTGGTGGGAGTTCTGGCCGGAGCAGAACGCCGCCGCGGAGCTCGACGGCTCGCTGACGCGGATGGGGTTCGACTACGTCGACCTGATCTACGCGAACCCACCCCCCGACGGCTTGCCCGTCGCCGATATGGTCGCCGCCGTCGCCGACCTGGTCGCATCCGGGAAGGCCCGCACGTGGGGAATCGTCAACTGGCAGGCGGCTCCTTTCGGCGAAGCTGTGCGCGCGGCGTCGGAGCAGGGATTGCCGGCGCCCTGCGCCGCGCAGCTTCCGTACAGCCTCGTGCGCCGCGACTGGGTTGAAAGCGACGAGATGACCGCGGCGCTGCGCGCGTCGGGTGCCGGTGTCGTGGCGTCGTTCGTGATGGCGGGCGGCGTGCTGACCGGCAAGTACGACGCCGGTGAGACCGGGCGCGCCGCCGGCGAAGTCGACGACCCGCGGTTCGCGGCCGCCCGCGAGCACGGCGCCAGGTTGCGCGCACTCTCCGCGGACGTCGGCGTCAGTCCCGCGGCGCTCGCGATCGCGTTTGCCCTCGCCAATCCCGCCGTCGCCACCGTGCTGTTCGGCGCCACCTCCCCCGTCCAGATCGCCGAGAACGCGGCGGCGGTCGAGGTCGAGCCGGCGACCGTACGGCGCATGCTGGAGCTGTGATTGTCCGGCGTGGACCTTCTCGAAGGGTCCGCCGGCCTTGACCCCGCGCTCGATGTCGCCCTGCCCCACGCACTGCTCGGCCTCGTCGCCGAACGCCGTATCGGGCCGGTGATCAGGTCCTACCGCCCGCGGCCGACTGTCGCGTTCGGGCGCCGTGACGGCTTTCTGCCCGGGTTTGCCAGGGCGACCGACGCGGCCCGGCGGCGGGGCTATACGCCGGTGGTCCGCGGCGCCGGCGGGCGCGCGGCGGCGTACGACGAGGGCTGCCTCGTGTTCGACGAGATCATGCCGGCCGCGGACTCGATGACCGGGATCCAGGCGCGGTTCGCCGACGATGCCGAGCGACAGGCCGAGGCGCTTCGCGGCCTCGGCGTCGACGCCCGGGTCGGGGAGGTCCCCGGCGAGTACTGTCCCGGCGAGTTCAGCGTGAACGCGCGCGGCGAGAGCAAGCTGATCGGCGCCGCGCAGCGGATCGTCCGCGGCGCGTGGCTCCTGTCGACGGTCGTCGTCGTCGAGCCCGTCGGCGACCTGCGATCCGTGCTCGAGGACGTCTACTCCGAGCTCGGCCTCGCCTGGGACCCGGTGACCGCCGGCTCGGTCGCGGCCGAGGTGCCCGGCACCGGCGTCGAGGACGTCCGCGAGGCGATCCTGGCCGAGTACGCGGCGCGAAGCGCGCTGACCCCGCGTCCGCTCGCCGGCGCCGAGCTCACCGCGGCCGCCGAGCTCGTCGACCGCTACCGCGTGTGATGGACCTCCTGTAGCCCGTAGACCGGCGTGTCGATCCCTTCCGCCCGCGCCTTGAGCTGGAGCGCGAGGTACAGCGAGTAGTGGCGCGACTGGTGCAGGTTCCCGCCGTGGAACCACAGACCCTCCTGCTGGGTCGGCTTCCACATGTTGCGCTGCTCTCCCTCCCAGGGGCCTGGGTCCTTGATCGTGTCTGACCCCAGTCCCCACACCTTGCCGACGTTGTCGGCGACCTCCTGGGAAATCAGGTCGGCGACGAACCCGTTCATCGACTCGTAGCCGGTCGCGTACACGACGAGGTCGGCCGGGAGCTCGGTTCCATCCTCCATTACCACCGCGTCCGCGGTGAGACGGTCGACCTGCCCCGGCTCGAGCTTGATCTTCCCGCTCGCCACCAGCTCCGACGCGCCGACGTCGATGTAGTAGCCGGACGCCCGGCGCAGGTACTTCATGAACAGGCCCGATCCGTCCTCACCCCAGTCGTGCTGGAAACCGGCCGCCTCCAGCCGCGCGTAGAAGTCGGCGTCGCGGTCTCGGATCTGCTCATACACCGGAATCTGCAGCCCGGCGAGGATCCGGTACGGGAGCGACGCGAACGTCAGGTCGGCCTTCTCGGTCGTCATCCCGGCGGCCACCGCGTCCTCCGAGTACAGCGCGCCGAGCGCGATCTCCATCAGCGTGTCCGACCTCACCACGTGCGTCGAGGACCGCTGCACCATCGTCACATCGGCGCCGTGCTCCCACAGGGCCGCGCAGATGTCGTGGGCGGAGTTGTTGGAGCCGATCACGACCGCCCGCTTTCCCCGGTACGCGTCGGGGCCCGGGTGCTGGGAGGAGTGATGCTGGTCGCCCTTGAACCGATCGGTGCCCGGGAACTGCGGGATGTGCGGGCGGCCGGACATCCCGGTCGCCATCACAAGCTGCTTGGGCCGCAGTGTCATCTCCTTGCCGTCATGCTCGACCGTGAGGATCCACTCGCCGGCCTCCTCGTCGTAGCGCGCGCTCTTGGCGGTCGTCGACCCCCAGTAGTTGAGCTCCATCACGCGCGTGTACATCTCGAGCCAGTCGGCGATCTTGTCCTTGGGCGAGAACACCGGCCAGTTCGGCGGGAACTTGACGTACGGCAGGTGGTCATACCAGACCGGGTCGTGCAGGCACAGCGACTTGTACCGGTTCCGCCACGAGTCGCCCGGACGTGGGTTGCGCTCGACGATGATCGTGGGCACGTCCAGCTGGCGCAGGCGCGCGCCGAGCGCGATCCCGCCCTGGCCGCCGCCGACGATCACCACGTATGGCTGGACGGTGTGGCCGAGCTCCTCGGCCTCGCGCTCGCGACCCTCGAGCCATGTCGTCCGCTCCGGGTTCGCTCCATGGGCGACGCCCTTGGGGCGGCGGGACCCGAGTCCCTGCTCGTACCCTTTGAGCTCATCCAGCACGGTCAAGAGCGTCCACGCCTGGCCGTCGATCAGCCGCAGCAGCCCCCGGCCGCGCCCCGTCTCGGTCTCGAACTCGATCCAGGCGGTCGTGACGCCGTCGGCGGCCTCGGGCTCCTCGGTCGTGTGCCAGTTGCGGGGCTTCACCTGCGCGAGCGTGTGCTCCAGCATGTCCCGGATCTCTTCGCGGCCCTCGACCGTCTTGATGTTCCAGGTGAAGGCGACGAGATCACGCCAGTAGCTCTCGGGCGCGAACAGTTCGGCCACGGCGGCGGCATCGCCGTGCTCGAGCGCCTCGCCGAAGCGCTCGAGCCATTGGTCGACCTCGGTCGCCGCGGGTGAAGGGGCGGTGGTAGCGGACATCGTCTCTCCTCCTCGGTCCGGTGGCTGGAAACCCAATTCTCTAACAGGTTGGGATTGCAAGCTCAGACTTATCAGGCTAGACTTATGATTCGTGCACGCGGAGGATCTCGAGCCCGACCGCGCGGAGGATCTCGACACCGACCAGATCGCCGCAACGTTGCGCCTGAGCATCGGCTTGCTGCTCCGCCGGCTTCGTCAGATCCCGACCGGCGACGATCTCACGCTTTCCGAGTCCTCGGCGCTGGCGCGACTCGACCGCGGCGGACCCGCCACCGCGGCTGCCCTCGCGCGCGCGGAGCAGATCAGCCCCCAGTCGATGGGCGCGACACTCGCTGCGCTCGAGGCACGGGGGCTGATCGAGCGGGCCGCCGACCCCGACGACGGGCGGCGGTTGATCCTGTCAGCGACCGAGGCCGGGCTCAAGGTGCTCCGCGACCGCCGCAACGCGAGGACCGGGCAGCTCGCGCGAGCGCTGTCGAGCGGGTTCTCGCCGGCGGAGCTAGAGCAGCTGATGGCCGCGGCGCCGCTGCTCGAACGGCTGGCTCAGAGCATCTGATGCCGGTCGCCGCGACGGACGACGGCTACAAGTGGGTAGCGCTGTCGAACACGACCATGGCCGTGTTCATGTCGGCGCTCGACGGCTCGATCGTGATCATCGCGCTGCCGGCGATCTTCCGCGGGATCAACCTCGACCCCCTGGCCGCCGGGAACATCAGCTACCTGCTCTGGATGATCATGGGGTACCGGCTCGTCCAGGCCGTGCTCGTCGTCACCGTCGGCCGGCTCGGCGACATGTACGGGCGGGTCAAGATCTACAACGGCGGCTTCGTCGTGTTCACGGCCGCGTCGATTCTGCTCTCGTTCGATCCGTTCATGGGCGCCCGGGGTGCCCAATGGCTGATCGGCTGGCGGGTGGTCCAAGCGCTGGGCGGGTCGATGCTCACCGCCAACTCGGCCGCGATCCTAACCGATGCGTTTCCGGCCCATCAGCGCGGCCTCGCGCTGGGCATCAATCAGGTCGCCGCGATCGCCGGCCAGTTCATCGGCCTCGTCGCGGGTGGCGTGCTGGCCGCGATCGACTGGCGGGCCGTGTTCTGGGTCAACGTGCCGGTGGGCGTGCTCGGCACAATCTGGGCCTACCACAAGCTCCGTGACACCGGCGAGCGCCATCCAGGCCGCATCGACTGGTGGGGCAACATCACCTTCGCGGTCGGGCTGAGCGCGATCCTGATCGGCGTAACCAACGGCATCAAGCCGTACGGAGGTCACGCGATGGGGTGGACCAACCCCGCGGTGATCGGCTCAATCGTCGGTGGCGCCGCGATGCTGGTCGCATTCGTCCTGATCGAGCGCCGTGTCGCCGAGCCGATGTTCCAGCTCGGCCTGTTCCGCATCCGGGCCTTCGCCGCCGGCAGCGCCGCCGGGTTGATCGCGGCTACAGCCCGCGGCGGGCTGCAGTTCATGCTGATCA
>Ga0187777_10002993_pt1 | contig 10805 bp, 10 predicted proteins | sample 1015_Q2_SP5_10_M_FD_132416 | JGI IMG/M metagenome (GOLD analysis project Ga0187777, IMG submission 132416) | Tropical peat soil microbial communities from peatlands in Department of Meta, Colombia - 1015_Q2_SP5_10_MG | ecosystem: Environmental > Terrestrial > Soil > Wetlands > Peat | place...
GCGGAACTGCGTATGCAGAACTTTATCAAGCCAGAGGCTTTTCCGTATAGGTCTGCGCTAAACTGGACATATGATAGTGGTGACTACGAAGCAGCGTTGCTACTTGCTATGAAGAATGTCGATTACGAGGGTTTACGACGTGAGCAGGCTGAGAAGCGAGTCAGGGGAGAACTGATGGGCATCGGTATCTCGAGCTTCACCGAGATTGTCGGAGCAGGTCCTGGTAAGCACTTCGATATTGCTGGCATTGAGATGTTTGATAGCTGTGAGATACGTGTACATCCTACAGGTAAAGCTTTGGCTCGTATTGGAGTGCAAACGCAGGGTCAGGGACATGAAACAACGTTTGCTCAAATTATCGCTGCTGAATTAGGTATGTCCCCAGATGATATTGATGTTGAGCATGGTGATACAGATACTGCCCCGTATGGGTTAGGCACATATGCCAGCCGGAGTACACCTGTTGCTGGTGCTGCAACAGCATTGGCTGCGCGAAAAGTGCGCGACAAGGCCAAAAAGATCGCGGCTTACCTCCTTGAAGTCGGTGAAGAAGATCTAGAATGGGAGCCGGGACGATTTTATGTCAAAGGCACTCCTGGTAAAGGTAAAACTATTCAGGAACTTGCGTTTGCGGCTTATACGAACTGCCCTCCTTACCTGGAGCCGGGTTTAGAAGCTGTGAACTACTACGATCCCCCAAATTTGACGTATCCCTTTGGCAGCTATATCTGTGTTGTGGATATCGACAGGGGAACCGGTGAAGTTCATATTCGTCGCTTCATGGCGGTGGATGACTGTGGAACAATCATCAATCCGATGGTTGTAGAGGGGCAGATTCATGGTGGTCTCACGCAAGGTCTTGCTCCAGCGATGTATGAAGAGATTTCGTATGACGAAGATGGAAACATACATGGCGGCAACTTCCAGGATTACTTGATCCCCACTTCGATGGAGACACCACATTGGGAAACCGATAAAACCTGTACCCCTTCACCGCATCATCCGATTGGGGCTAAAGGTGTTGGTGAGTCACCAACGGTCGGCGCTCCACAGGCAATCGCAAACGCAGTTGTTGATGCACTCTCACATGTTGGTGTGCGACATATTGATATCCCCATTACGCCTTGGAAGGTATGGAACATCTTGAAGGAGAAAGGCTTGACCTCCGATTAGCTGCACGCGTAAATAGGTATGACCTGGCATCTTCTACGGATGCCAGGTTATTCATAATGAATAGAGGAAATCTTTTCTGGGAAAAATACCATGTCAAATACGATACTTGAACTTGCGCACAGGCTAACGCAGGCCGGTGAACCATTTGTTCTAGCAACGGTGGTGTGGTGTGAAAGACCTACTTCTGCGAAACCAGGCGCACAGGCGATAATCCAGGCAGATAGTACAATAACGGGTTGGATTGGTGGCAGTTGTGCTCAACCCGTTGTGCTGCGTGAGGCTTTACGTATACTACGGGAAGGAGATGATTCGTACCTGTTACGCCTGGGCGATCCTGAAGTAGGCATCGAGCGGAGTGGAGTGCGAGTTTTTCCGATGAGTTGCACCAGTGGAGGTACATTGGATATTTATATGGAACCACATTTGCCTCAGCCGCAACTGCTGCTAATAGGGGATTCTCCTGTGAATGCAGCTCTAGAGCAGCTTGCCAGAGTGCTCGATTTTACTGTAATTCAGATCGATACTGCTGATTTAAATAATATCCATATCGATGAGCGTACGTCTATACTCGTTGCCACACATGGACAGTATGATGAAGATGCTTTGGAACAGGTATTACGCAGTCCTGCTGCATATGTAGGCATGGTCGGTAGTCGTAGACGCTCAGAGGCTTGCCGGGAATACTTGCGCGCATCAGGATTAACAGAACAACAAATTGAACGTTTGAAGGCGCCTGCCGGGCTTGATATTGGAGCTGTGACCCCGCAAGAGATCGCTGGCAGTATCCTGGCCGAATTAGTGCAGGTGCATCGTCGTGGTCCAATAGTCAATCAAGAACTCTTTCGTTTTACCGCTGGTAAGCAGCTTGAATCTGGACAAAACATGATTGAAAGTATGCCTGAGACTGCTATTGATCCCGTGTGTGGTATGATAGTAGAAATAGCTTCAGCCCGTCACAAAAGCACACTTGTTGGGCGAGAATATTTTTTCTGTTGCCCTGCCTGCAAGCGGTTATTTGAACGCAATCCGCAAGAATATCTTGTGCAGAACGAAAGGTGATCAACTCATGGATTTTTCTGGTACCCAGACGATTGCAGCACCCATTGAGAAGGTATGGGCGTTTTTGTTGGACGTGAATAATGTGGCGTCATGCGCACCAGGTTTTCAAAGTTTGGAAGTGTTGGGAGAAGAACACTGGAAAGCAGTGGTTGCAGTGGGTGTGGGAGCTGTAAAAGCTAAATTCACAATGGACGTCACTCGCGATGAATTGCAGGAACCAGATCACATGTTAATAAAAGGTCGTGGTAAAGCGCCTGGCAGTGCAGTTGACTTGACAGGTCATATGCACCTCACAACAATAATGACTGCTGAGACACAAATGGATTGGAAAGCGACAGTTGTTGTGAGTGGAACGATTGCCAGCGTAGGTGCTCGTCTATTGCAGGGCACTGCGGAACGATTAACTGGACAGTTTTTTGATTGTCTAAAATCCAAATTGCAGGCTCCTGATACAGTGAATACGGGCAGTTAGTATTAATGGAAAGCGCTGTTCAACGTTGGTATGAAATACACGACGCCCGAGCGCAACAAATGGATGCTGCTTATGCGCGCTTGAATCGTACGAGCGCTGATTTTTGGGAACGCCGGGCGTGTGGATTTCATCGTTCGACAAAGGATACAGTTAGCCGCGATCCTTTTTTTCTCCGATTGCGCAAAAAAGTTAATCCCCAATCAAGCTTGTTGGACGTTGGAGCTGGAACGGGACGGTTAAGTCTTGCGCTCGCGCCACAGGTTGATCACATTATAGCGGTTGAACCCAGCTCGGCTATGTTGGATTTCTTACGCCAGGATGCTGCCGGTAAAGATGTGAGAAATATATCGTATGTGCAGACTACCTGGCAAGAAGCGCCTGATAATATCCAGGCTGATATTGTAATTTGCAGCCATGTGATCTATCCAATTAGGGATATTGAACCCTTTCTATTGAAGTTGCAAAAAGCTACGCACGAGTGTTGCTACATCTATGCCCGTGCTACTCATATTGATGCTTTGACTGCTGATCTTTGGCAGCATTTTCATCATGACGAGCGTTGTTTGCCACCCGGTTACATACACGTACTGGATGTGCTGTATGAAATTGGCATTTATGCAAATGTGGAGATTGTAACTCTCCCTCCAAGTCTGCGATACCCCTCATTAGATGTGGCAGTAACAGAGATGACAGAGCAGCTCATTTTACCAGGCGATGAGAAAACTAGCAAGGAATTGCGTGCATTACTTGAAGAATGGTTAGTAGAAATCGATGGAGTGCTGGTCCCACCTTTGCAAGAGATGGTAAACGCAATCATCTGGTGGGAGAAGTAGCAAAGAAATTATACTAAACCAAAGAAAAGAGCAATCATGGACTATTCATGATTGCTCTTTTCTTTAGTCAATTTTGTTAGACAATAGTTTTGTCTAATTTTTCAAAAAACGATTTAAGTGAGTTTTTGGTAATGCCCTGGCCGATTGGATTGTTTGCGATGGCGATGGGGCCTGCGAGATCGGCGGTTGCATCATAAGTAAGTAATGCTCCGTCTTGCTCATCCTGAATGTTTATCTGGCTAACAGCATTGATTGAACCACCTGTGCCCTGGCGGTTCATTTGCAGAACGAGTACATTTGGTTCCTGTCGCTGAGAGATATTTATGAAAGCATTGTAAGGACCTTTCAAACCAGGCAATGGGGTGGTAATTCTCGCCTTGAGATTGGTGGGATCCATGTATTCAACCGAATTACAACCTGGTATGCATGATTGAAGGACTTCTGGGTTTAGAATAGCGTTAAATACTTGCCAACTATTTGCTTTGAACTTATGGCTTCCGTTAAGTTTCATTGAACCTTCCTTACATATTGATGATATTTGGGTATTTTACCTCTAGTGAATTGTAGCGTTTACGTTAGTCTCTTGCAAATATCAATCAAGATTGTACCAATTATTCCTATTGAAACCTGACCGACTTTCATCGTACACGATGATTGATTCAGGTTAAGAAAACAATTTCGTTAACATTTTAGCTGGCCTATATGTCCTATTGTTCACATTCGCTTGACAGAAGACGTGTTATACTGTAATAAACTATTTCATTGTGTATCACAATAAAATCGTAAGTGAGATATTTTCGATGAGGAGTGACTGATGGCAATGCAATGTGAACCAGGTGAACAGGTTCAACAAGATTGGCAAGTTCGTTCTGCAACAAAAAGGCAAGAATTATCACTTTCGATTGAAACAACACTTGCAGATAATGCTCTCATTGAAGATCCATTTGCTGATCTTGGAGATGAAGCCTTTCAAGAAAGTAAAAGTTCCATAATTATTCCCCCTAGATTGAGCCTTCAATCTAAGGCTATGCCTGCCGTACGTATAAAGTCTAAAGAAGTTAGTAATGGTACGCCGCGGACTGCTACAGATGCCGTCGCGGTTCCACAAACTCCACAAAAGAAGCGGCGTCTGGCTGGACGTACGACGAAGGTTCAATTACAAGCCGTTCCCAAGTCGGAGAAGAAGTCAGGAAGCACGATATCTATTGAAGCAGAAAAAAACGTCATTGGTACCGATCGTGAAGAGAAAATCCCTGAAAAAAATAACTCTAAGCGGGATTCTTCGTCTGAAAGAGGAGCTTTAGTAAAGGGAAATTTAGCCAGAGTTGCATCTGAATCACTGGCAGGCTCTGGTGCCCTCAAGCGTGGTCAACGAGATGTTATGGTAACAAATACGCATATTTCATCGTCAAGTGTTGTAATTGTTACACTTGTCGAAGACCCGGGTCCAATAGTTGTAAAGTTTATTACCTTACAGCCACAAATTGGATTTACTTTACACTTTAGTGATTCTGCTAAGGCAGATGCTCGATTTAACTATATCATTCTTATGGCAGAGCTGTTCTAAAGCTCCCCCTCAATCTCTCGTCGCAGGCGACTGAAAAATCCTTGCATATATGCAAATCGTTCTTGGGCCATCTCACGACCAGTATTGGTGGTCATGCGTTCGGGTAGATTTCCAAAAAGTAATTGAAACTCAATATAGGGGGAGTAGTCAGGTCTGCGCCTTAAAATACGGAACATGTGAGGGTCAATTGGTTCCACAATATCATCAGGTATTGGTGCGTACACTTTCTGGTTGTAGCGACCTGTAATGCAGTAAAGACGACCAATGCCAATCGCTCCCAGGATATCTAATTTATCGGCATCGTATAGTATGCGCCCCTCAAGGGTTTGTGGGATTATTCCCCCGGTCATTCGATGTTCTCGGATAGCCTGTTGCACTGCCGGAATGTAGTGTTGTGGGAAAAGTGAATCAGTAAGCAATTCTTCTGCTAATGTTGCTCCGATCAATGCGTGATCACCGCCAAAGCGGCGCTCACGTTCTTGTCCTATATCGTGTAGAGCGACTGCAGCCCAAATAGTTGGAAGATTACCCCCCTCGGTGGATTGTATCTTTTCTGCGAGTGCCATGACACGCGATAAATGGTCATAATCATGAGCTACATCTTCGCTCCCTTCGTCGAACATGAAATGCCTGGCAAGTTCTAGAAGCCACATGCTATCGAATTGCAATATGTCTGGCCCTTACACTTTCTCTAGTGCGGGTAATGTGAAAATGAATCGACTGCCTTCACCAGGAATCCCACTGCTCTCTACACGTATTGATCCATTTTGTAACTTAAGCAATTGGGCGACGATATAAAGACCAAGTCCAATGCCTCTAGTATTGCTCTGCTCGATGTTGGGGGCACGGTAAAAACGTTCAAAAAGACGTGCTTGAGCATCTTTAGGAACGCCAATACCATTATCTTCGACACAGACTTCGATAGTCGCTCTGCCTTCATGAATAGCTTCGCGTCCTAAGCAAATCTTGACTGGTCCACCAGGTGGGCTATATTTTATCGCATTTTCGATGAGATTACTTATTATTTGCTGCAAGCGTGCCCTATCACCTATAACAATATAGGGTCTTTCGTTTGACTCAATAATAAAGCCGATGCTATGTTCTTTTGAAATAGTACTATAACGTAAGACTACTTGCTGAGCCAGGATAGAAAGGTCAACTTCCTCAAAATTCAGTGTAAGTTCTCCCCGGTTGAGACGTGATACTTCAAGAAATGTAGAAACTATGTTAGTTAACTGGTGGGTCTGATCCTCAATTACTGAAAGGTTATCTATTACCTGGGGCAATTTCGTTATGCCAGCTTCAAGAGCCTGGTCACTGATTCGCCTGAGTATTCGTGTTACTAATTGGCTCTGTGCTAAAATAACCGTTAGCGGGGTGCGAAACTCATGAGCAGTAATCGCAAGGAATTCGTCTTTAAGAGCATTAGCTTCGCGCATGGCTGCTTCGTTTGCTCGGGCGTTAATGGCTTCTTGTTGCCAGAGAGCCTGTTCAACAGCTAACCCGGCCATTTGAGCGATTCCTTCAGTAACCGCTATATCCCACAAAGTAAATTCGTTTTGTGGTACCTTTCGTTGCTCAGCAGGTTGAAGCATTTGATCGTATCTGGGATAAACAGATCGATCTAACGAAATAATCCCATGCAGGCGATTGTTATGCAGTATTGGAGCGGCCAGTATCATCAAGTATTCAAAAGGATTGGGCTGGTGGGAACACTGATCTGCGTTAATTAATGTAGCGTGACCTGCTAAAAGTTGTTCTTGAAAGCCATGATTATGGTCTGATAAGGTATAAAGCCAGGTTCTCTGATCGCTAAACCATTGCTTCTCAGTTTCAAGTGAGAAACCGATGGAGAACAATGGTGTAAAACAATCTTGCTCTTCATCATATAGTTGAACTACTCCACGCTCGCAATTGAGCGTAACAAGTGCCCTTTCGAGAACGCTTTGCAGGATTTCCTTAATTTCAGTAATCCCTGAAACAGCCTCCGCAACATGGAGTAATGTATCGAGTGCCTGTCGGATTCGTTGCTCAATGCGAATTTGTTCAGTAACATCACGAAATGCGCTTACTATGCCGGTTTGCTTCTCAGAAGCGTCGAATAATGGGGCAATATTTATCTCCAAAATGCGCTCATTCCCATCTGCTCGTGTAGTAACGAATCGTTCACCACGGATTCGCTCACCTCTTAGAGCACGGGTAACTGGAAATTCATCTTCGGTGATGAGTTGTCCCTGAATTGTATAGGTTGGATGCAAATTCAGTACTTCTTTAATTTGATCTTTGATGAATCGATCTTTGCCAAGAAATGAGGCAGCAGCATTGTTGCGCATGAGTATATGACCCTCCAGGTCGATAACACTAATTCCCTCAGTCATGGCATGGAATATAGCATCAAGAGTGTTGGCGCGCTCTGTTGCCAGGTTTGCTGCCTGGCGTGCATCGTGAAGTAGCCGGGCATTATCGATTGCCATGGCTGCTTGTTGGCCTATTGCGCGCGCAAGTTGTATTTGTTCAGTTGAAAATGTACGAATTTTGCCTGGTTTATCCAATGTAAGCATACCGACTGGCCGATATTCGCGTACAAGGGCAAATAGGAGGATAGAGCGAACCAGAAATGTTTCTCCAATAGATTGCAAGCTTGGTTCTGTAGTTAAATCTTCTAGATAAAGCATCCCATTTCCATTGAAAAGACGTTGGACAACGGGGTCAGCAAAAGGCAATGAACTATGATACCAGATATGATCAGCAGCCATGATTATATGGTTATTCAATTGCTGTGGGGTGAGATGGTATGTTGCAGGTCGTAGTATATCTCGTGCGTCATCAAGTAACCAGACAGTGCATCGTTCAATCTGGCATACCTCAGTTGTTCTCTTAACTAGCACCTGTAAGATGTGATCGAGATCTAGTGAAGATGTCAGTAGTTCTGCTAACTCGCGTAAAATTTCGCTTTCACGAAGTGCTGCAAGTAGTCGCTGATGTTCCTGAATATTGGAGAATGCAGGTTGATCAACCGACATATGCTTGACCTCTTGAATTGCTCCTTTCAGAAGGATAATAGAATTCCTTCGACACAGTTGCAATTATTGGTTGAGTAATGTAACGCAACAGCCTTTGCCTTTAGATAATAAGGGGATAAGTTACTACTAAAGTCATAAAAGGATCATTAAAAGAGAGAACCCAGGTTATTGAACTTGCCATGGACATGGTCTACTATCAATTATACCTGGTTGTGGTTATTCACTTCGTGGAAGTGTATCAGATGAATCCCTCAAAAGTCAAGCGCAATAAGACTTTTGTCAAATATTTCTGCACCTCATCAAAACACGAAAAATCAAGGCAATTTTGCTCCACAGTGACTGCAAAAGTGTTTTCCTGGACGAACTGGCGCTCCACACTGATCGCAAAATAAGGTTTCGACATTTTGATCTGTTACTTCATCCTGTGTTGGTTGGACTTGAGGTTGAGATGTGTGGCTTTGCGGCGATGCCTGGTACGAAACAGGTGCAGGTTGACTAGGGGGAACTGGATTATTTTGACCGCTTTGGTTTGAACCTTGTGATGCTGATGAAGAGTCTGAATTCGAATGTGCTCCCTGGGTTGTCTGGAGTGTATCCTGAATAGTCTTTGCCGCTTTGACTGCAGCTCCACCAATAGCTCCAGCTATTTTTAATCCTTTAGCAATATCTTCCATATTACTTTTCAATCTGTGTGTAGGAGGTAGTAATGTTGAATCACAGACCTTTTCGAAGAAATTGTTTCCTACCTGAATACCCTCAGGAGTGAGTTGTCCATTTTCTTGAGAGCCATCATCAAAATAGAAAGTGATGGAATCTCCCACATTGCTATATCTGCCCTTACGCTGAGTTTCAGGAGCATTTACATCTAATTGTTGCCCGCTAAAAAGTGATTTTGCTGCATGGCTTACACGGCTGCGTTCCTGAACGACGAAGACAAACTGTCCATTTGTTTGTAAAGTAAGTCGATCAATTCGCGAGGTAAAGTAGTCAAGACCAATTCCTGAACGGTGAAGACATTCATACTGGCCACTGATTGATTTCATGCTGGAAATCCTCAAAAAGTGCTTTGCAAGCCATTAAGTTGCTGCTATGGATCAATGTATCGATTTACATTATATACGTTCAACTCTGAGAAATGTTTCGGACGTCTTCCTGCTTTTGAGATAGTTCGCTTCTATCTTGCGAACCATGTGCATCAATCGATGTCTGCCTCTCGCTTGTAGCAGCATGAACTAATCCAGCCACGTTTTCTGGTAAAGCCCGTTTTCCCTGAGCATAGAAAGCATTGACTTCAGCGCCTCCGAGCAAAATGACAGCAAAAAAGTAGAAAAAGAAGATAAATATAATGGCAAACCCTACGGTTCCTGTGTAACCACTCAAGAAATGTGTCACGTAAAATGGGAACAGTTGCAAGTAGGCCTGAGTGGCTACTGCAGCCAGTAGTGCTCCAAACCAACTTTCACGAAAGCTGATATGCTGATTTGGTACAACTAAATATATGATTTCTATTAAAATCCACGTCGCCAGAAACCCACAAAGTATCGTCAATACATTAAATCCAATACCGCTGCTAACGATCTCCGTATGACCGAGAGAAGTTTTTTGTGCAAACGAATGTAACACACCAGGAATTGAGTTTGCGAATAACATGAAAGGTGCTAAAATCACAAAGACCAGTAGCATTCCAAATGCCATAATATATTGTCGTACAATATCGCGAGTGCGAATCTGGTAAATAATATCGAGTTGTCCTTCCATTGCAACAAAAAGGCCAGAACCTCCAATGATCGCCATCACAACAGCAATGAGACCGAGAATGCCAGCATCCTGATTCAGTGTATTCAGAGCCAGTCCAATAATTTCTTGTGAAGGAATTGGTGGTGGAAATATGTGTTGAATTTGCTGGATAAGCTGTTCCTGAATCGAAGGATTCAACCCCCCGAAAATGAATCCAGTAAGAGCAAGGATAGCAATGAGGAATGGGATAATGGCCACCATGAGATTAAATGCAAGGCCCGATGCCAAGCTCAAAACCCAATCATAATTAAATTTATCAATAAATCCCGTTATTGAATGAAAGCCTTTGACGCCAATCTTCACTACTCCTGGTGTTGCTTTCTCGTCAGTTGCCATTACTTCATTCCTCGTTGGCGATTGATTAAAATAGTCTAAAGATGCCTGTTCTATACTATAGTATATGGAAGAGATGGTCAATCACGTTTCAATGATGTATGATAAGCAATCAAAAAAGACACATTGTATCGAGATTTAAAAGCAGCCATGAGTTCAAAGCCACCTCCAAAACAGCAAAGTTTTGCTTCGTTGCTTTGGGAAGTTCTACGCCTTGGAGCACAAACATTATTAGGTACCCTTACCAGTCCTGTACGACCCATATTTGAACGTCAACAGGCCTTAGCGGTTTTGGGTTTACCTCCAAATGCCACGCGCCAGCAAATTAAACGTCGCTATCGTGTGTTAGCTAAAAAGCATCATCCTGATCGTGGAGGAGACCAGCAGGAGATGCGACGTATTATAGCGGCTTATGAATTATTGATGAAGGATCAATCATAAGGCTGTCATTGCGACAATAGATAAGGTACGGCGAATTTCGTCGAAAACTTGAGCACCTTCCTTCTCCTTCTCTTCTGTCAAATAGTTCCGCATCATAGATGAAATAA
>Ga0187777_10002994_pt1 | contig 10805 bp, 9 predicted proteins | sample 1015_Q2_SP5_10_M_FD_132416 | JGI IMG/M metagenome (GOLD analysis project Ga0187777, IMG submission 132416) | Tropical peat soil microbial communities from peatlands in Department of Meta, Colombia - 1015_Q2_SP5_10_MG | ecosystem: Environmental > Terrestrial > Soil > Wetlands > Peat | place...
AGCCAGGGGTGGAGCAGCCAGGGGTGGAGCAGCCAGGGGTGGAGCAGCCAGGGGTGGAGCAGGAGGCATGTTCTTCCACATCGCGGAGGACCCCGACCGCGCGTGGGCGCAGATCGCGCCGCACGCCATGCACGAGACCAACGACTACGCCGAGTGGGCGAAGGGCATGCGCGGGTCGCCGTACTCGGCGTTCGAGACGGCCGACGAGCTGCGGGCGAGCGGCATGTACGAGGTGGTCACGCCCGACGAGGCGGTCGAGCTCATCCGCGCGCGCGGCGGGGTCTCGTTCAAGCCGCTGATGGGCGGACTCGACCCCGCGCTCGGCTGGGAGTCGCTGCACCTCTTCGAATCCAAGGTGCTGCCGCGACTGCGGGCGCCGTCGTGAGCGGCGTCCGGTGGATGTTCCACGCCACCGCGATGGGCGCGAGCTACGACGACATCCTCGACCCGCTCGCGCGCCTCTTCGGTTGCCGGGTCCTGCACGACAACGAGGTGCCCACGCCCGGCGTCGAACGCCGCGGCGGCATGACGTGGATCGCCGACAACTCGATCGAGATCGGCCAACCGCTCGGCGACGCGTCGCCGGTGCACCGGTTCGTCGAGCGCTTCGGCGGCGGCATGCACTCGGTGGCCGTGCAGGTCGCCGACCTCGACGAGGCGCTCGCGCGTGCCGAGCGCGCCGGCGTTCGGGTGGCGACACGCGTCGACCACGGGCTCGCGTTCACGCGGCCGGGTGACACATCGGGTCTGCTGATCGAGTGGTTCTCGAAGCGCCAGGGCGACGACCCGCGGTGGGGCGCGCCGGAGCCCCCGTTCGAGCAACCGCCGGTCGTCGAACCCGCGCACGTCGCGTTCGTGGGCGCCGTCGTGGAGGAACCGGGAGAAGCCGCGCGGCGCCTCGGCGACGTGCTCGACACCGACGTACAAGTCCTGGCCGTCGACGGGCCCGCCGACACGATCCGTGCCACGGTCGCGCTCGGCGACTGCTTGCTCGCGCTGTACCCGATCCCGCCGAGCGCGGCCGAGAGCGAGCAGGTGTGGGGCGCGGTGTACGACCGGGCGCGGTGCCTCGCGCTCGGGCTCACCGTCGAGAACCTGCTCGCCGCGGAGCGCGCACTCCTCGACGCGGGGATCGGCGTCCACCACCGGGCCGGCGACGGCAGTGCCGTCCTCGATCCCGCGCCGCTGCCGTTCCCGGTCGTGCTGACCGACCATCTCCTCCCCGGGGATCCTCGCGGCTGACGCGCCGGGGGGGGGGCGACTACACACCGCAGGCGCTTTGTGCTTGACTACCCCCGTCATTTGTACGACCGAAGATTGCCGGCGCCGGGCCGGTCAATGGTCCCGGTCAATGGTCCAGGGGGGACGAGATGCGGTTCCGCAAGCCATCGTTCACGCTGTTCGCCGCGCTGCTGGCGCTGGGCGTGGGGGCCGCCTTCGGCGCCGCGCCGGCGAGCGGGCAGACGACGACGACCTCGTCGGGATCGAAGGGCAACCTGGTGATCGGCCAGATCCTGAGCGAGACGTCGGCGTCGACCCCCGGCCAGAAGAGCACCGACCTCGCCGACACGCTGCAGGCATGGGCGAAGTCGGTGAACGCCAAGGGCGGCGTGAACGGCTACAAGGTGGTCGTCAAGAGCGAGGACGACGGCACCGACCCGGCCAAGGCCTCCGAGGCGATGAAGAAGCTCCTCTCCGAGGGGGTCGTCGCCATCGTCGGCGAGAACGCGACGGCCACCGAGTCGGTGTGGGCACCGCTCGCCACCGCGGCGGGCGTGCCGATCATCGGCGGCGGGGCGTACTCCACCAACTGGACCGCCAACCCGCTCTACTTCCCCGTCACCACCACTGCGATCCTCGACGGGCTGCAGGCCGGCGTGCAGAACGCCGCCGACAACGGCATCAAGAAGATCGGCGCCACGTACGACTCCGCCATCCCCCAGGCCGCGGCGGCGGCGCCGCTGTTCGAGAACTACGCGAAGAAGTACGGCATGACGTGGACGGCCGGCCTCGGGGTCGACGTCACCGCCGCCGACTTCACCGCCCAGTGCGTCACGTTGAAGCAGGACGGCGCCCAAGCCATCTACATCGCCACCGGCGCCACCGAGCTGCCCCGCATGGCACGGGACTGCGCGCGGCAGCAGTACTTCCCGATCTACCTGAGCGGTGACGGCGGGCTCGCCCAGGACGCGCTGATCAAGAACCCCAACATCAAGGGCCAGTACGCGGCCATCTACTCCTTCCCGTACCTTGCGACCAACACGCCGGCGACGAAGGAGTTCCACGCCGCCATGGACAAGTACGCGCCCAAGGTGTTGACGGGGAACACCCGCCAGCCGGCCACGCAGATCTGGACCGCGGCCAAGGCGATGGAAGCGGCCGCCGACAAGATGACCGCGACCAACCCGACGCCCCAGGACGTCGTGAACGCCCTGTACCAGTTCAAGGACGAGACCCTCGGTGGCCTGGCGCCGCAGCCGATCACGTTCACGGCCGGCTCCGCGTCGAACCCGCACATCAGCTGCTACTTCACGATGCAGACCAAGAACCACAAGATCTCGTCGCCGAGCGGCATGAAGCCGGTGTGCGTGCGGCAGACGTAGTGATCGCGACCGCTGCGGTTCAGCTCACGGTGGTGGTGCTGCCCGCGTAGAGGGCGAAGATCGTGTCCTCGTCGAGCTCGGTGGCCGGGCCGGCGTGGACGATCTCGCCCTGGTTCAGCAGGTAGACGGTGGTCGCCAGCTCGAGGGCCCGGCTCACGTACTGCTCGACGACGAGCAGGGACACGCCCTCGGCGGCGAGCCGCGCGATGAACTCGAAGATGCTGTCGACGACGAGCGGGGCGAGACCGAGCGACGCCTCGTCGACGAGCACGACGGTCGGGTTGGCGACGTAGGCGCGGACGAGCGCGAGCATCTGCTGCTCGCCGCCGCTCAGGGTGCCCGCCACCTGCCGCTGACGTTCGCCGAGCACCGGGAACGTCGCGACGGCCCGCTCGATGGCGTCGCGCTCCTTGCCCCTCGACACGTCGAGGATCAGGTTCTCGCGCACCGTGAGCGACGGGAAGATCCCGCGGCCTTCCGGGATGTGGCAGAGACCGCGCGCCACACGCCGGTACGGTCCGAGCCGGGTGATGTCGTCGCCGCCGAGCGACACGGTGCCCCGCCGGGGGCGGACGAGGCCCGAGGCGACCCGCAGCGTGGTGGTCTTGCCGGCGCCGTTCGGCCCGAGCAGGGCGACGACCGTCGAGTCGGGCACCGAGATCGACACGTCGCGCAGCACGGTCGTGTCCCCGTAGCCGGCGGTGACGTTGGCGAGCTCGAACACCGGCGTCCTCCCTCCGCGCGCTCAGGCGGTGGCCGGGTCGGGCACGCCCGCGGGCTCGGCGCCCGCCCTGACCGGCGCCAGCTCGCCCTCGGTGCCCAGGTACGCCGCCTGCACGATCGGGCTGGCGCGGACCTCGTCGGGTGAGCCCTCGAAGATCAGCTCGCCGAAGTCCATCACGTAGATGTGCTCGCACACCTCCATCACGAGCGCCATGTCGTGCTCGACGAGCAGCATGCCTGCCCCGCGCTCGGCGACGACGTGGGTGAGCACGTGCCCGAACTGCTCGGTCTCGGTGGCGTCGAGGCCCGACGACGGCTCGTCGAGGAGCATCACGTCGAAGGGGCCGGCGAGGCAGCGCGCCAGCTCGACGAGCCGGCGCTCGCCGGTGGTCAGCAACGCGACCTGGCGGTCGCGCAGCTGCTCCACGCCCGTGAGTGCGAGCGCGCGGTCGACCGCCGCCTCGATGCGCTTGCGATCGCCGGGCTTGCCGACGAGCTGCGAGAGCGCGCCCGCGCCGGCCATCGATGCCTCGAGGCCGAGCGCGACGTTCTCCTCGACCGAGAGCGACGGCCACAGCTCCGACCGCTGGAACGTGCGCCCCATCCCGCGCCGCGCGCGCGCCGCGGGCCCGAGCCGGGTCACGTTCTTGCCGTGGAGGACCACCCGCCCCTCACTCGGCTTCTGGAGCCCGGAGCAGGCGTTGAACGTCGTGGTCTTGCCGGCGCCGTTCGGCCCGATCAGCCCCGTGATCCGGCCCACGGGCGCGGCGAGGCTGAGGTGGTCGACGGCAACGAGGCCGCCGAAGCGCACCGTGATGCCCTCCACCTCGAGCCCGGTGTGGTCGGGCGGTCGCGCCGCGACCGGAGCGACCGCCGGGGCGGGGACGGCGGCCTCGCGCTGCTCGGCACTCGCCCGCTTCCGCCCGCCCAGCCGGTCGAGGAAGCGCTGGAGCCCGGGGGGCATCTGCGGTGGTCGCTTCGAGATCGAGCCCACGAACACCACCGCGCCGAGGCCGAAGAACATCTGGACGTACGCGGCGATGTTGTCGATGCCGAGCCAGTCGGCCAGGTACGACGGGAACACCTGGAACGCGATCGCTGCCACCAGCGCGTACCAAGGCGCGCCACCGGCGGAGAGCACGACGACCGCGATGATCGTGAGCGACGTGAACGACGGGAACGACGCGCCGCTGATCGAGCCGAAGAACCCGGCGATGAGCGCGCCGAAGATCCCCGCGAAGAACGCGGAGATCCCGAACACGAGCGCGCGGGTGACGTTGGTGGTGGCGCCCTGGGTGTCGAGCGCGAGCGGCGAGTCGGCCAACGCGCGCAGGAGCCTCCCGAGCCGGCCGCGCACGATCGCCACCACCGCGATCGAACACACCACCGCGACGGCGAGTACCAACAGGTAGTAGTCGTGGTCGCTCGTCGCGAATCCCGGGCGGGGTGACTTGATGCCGTCGGCCAGCGGCCCGAACAGCAGGTCCTGCGTATAGAACATGTGCTCGAGCATGATGCCGAAGCCGAGCGTGGCGAGCGCGAGGAAAACACCCGAGAGCCGGATGGCTGGTATCGCGATGATGAGGCCCACGGGGATCGTGACCAGCCCGGCGAGCAACAGCGCGAACAGCCACGGCACGCCGTGATCGGTGACGAGGTTGCCGTAGGTCGCCGCGCCCACCGCGGCGAACGCGAGCTGGCACAGCGAGATCATCCCCGACGTGCGCACGAGGAGCCCGAGCGACAGGAACAGCACGATGTACATCACGCCGAGCGTCCACGCCGCGAGCCGCGTGCCCACGAGGTCGGGGACGAACGCGAGGAGCACGACCACGATGACCGCGCCGGGGATGCTCACGCGTGCCGGCGCGGTGTAGGCCACGCGCGGCGGGGGCGGGGGCGGTGGGCGCCGCAGCGCGAGCTTCGCCTTCGGCGTCACCAGCAGCGCGACGAAGAGCACGATGAACGGCAGGCTGGCCGGGAGGCCGCCGAGCCAGCTCACGTCGCCGATGTACTTCGTCGACAGCGCGGCGGCGACGCCGATGACGAGCCCGCCGACGTAGGTGAGCGGCAGGTTGGAGAAGTAGCCGATCGCCGCGGCGCCGTAGGCCTGGACGACGAGCAGGATGAGCAGCAGCACGTTGAGCCCGAGCACGGGCCCGAGGAGCACGCCGGACATGGCGGCGAAGACCGTGCCGATCACCCACGCGTAGCGGCGCACGCCCGTGGGGTTGGTGCCGGTGAGGTTGACCAGTTCCGGGTTGTCGACCACGCCGCGCATCGCCACGCCGAGCCGCAGGTAGCGGAAGAACAGGTAGAGGCCGATCGCGGAGACGAGCGCGACGCCCATCGTGATGGCCTGGTCGTAGCCGACGTTGACGCCGAAGAGGGTGAACGTGCCGGTGGGGAGGAACGCCGGGAAGTTCAGGAAGGCGAGGTTGTCGCTCCAGTTCGAGGCCCAGAGCGTGAGCGCGCCGTTGATGCCGAGCGCGAGGCCGACCGTGCCGACCACCTGGTACGCGGTGCCGACGCGCGCGAGCGCGCGCGTCAACAGCTCGAGCAGCCAGCCCATCACCGGTCCGAGCACCAGGATGCACAGCACCGCGCTCACGCCCCACGGCACCCCCTCGCGCTGCCACAGGTCGTAGAAGACGAACGCGGCCACGGCGGCGATGGCGCCGTGCGCGAAGTTGAAGACGCCCGACGTCTTGTAGGTGAGGACGAGGCCGAGCGCGGCAAGGGAGTAGATGGAACCGGCGGTGAGCCCGATCACGATGAACGGCATGAAGTCGTCCAGGTTCATGGCGTCCTCCGTCCCCCCTTCTGTGTCGACGGCGGACCGGGCCGTTCGTACACGGTACAGTAGAGTTCTCGCCGGGCGCCGGACAAGTGTCGCGGGTGACGAGCGTGGAGGGAAAACACGTGGACGGACAGAAGCTGTGGGCGAACTCGGGCGACTCGCACGCCACCGGTGAGACGCAACGTTGGAACGAGATCCTCCCGAAGGACATCGCGGAGCGGATGCCGCGGAGCGTCAAGGACCCCGACGGCGAGTACGAGACCGTCTACGTCGACGGCAAGAGCTTCCGCCGGAAGCTGCCCAAGCTCGCGACGAAGACGGACGCGTCGGGCAAGACCATCATCGACCTCGTCTCCGAGCGCGGCGCGGCGTCGCTCGAGGAGCGCCTCCGCGACCTCGACCAGGAAGGCGTCTGGGCCGAGGTCGTCTACGCGTCGCTCGGTCTCTGGGAGAGCATGCTGCGCGACCCGGAGATGGTGAAGACGGTCGCGCGACTGCAGAACGAGTGGCTGGCGTCGGAGGTCGCGGCGAAGTCGGGCCACCGCCTCGTGCCCACCGGTTCGGTCCCGCTCCTCGACATCGACGACGCCGTCGCCGAGGTGCAGCACGCGGCCGACGTCGGCCTGAAGCTCGTCAGCGTCCCCACGGGTCTGCCCGAGGGGCTGCCCGACCTCAACCAGGACCACTGGGAGCCGCTCTGGTCCGCGTGCGAGGAGACCGGCATGGTGCTCGGCTTCCACATCGGCTCCGACGGCGGCGACGAGGGCCCGGTGAGGTTCCGGGGCCCGGGCGGCGCGATCCTGAACTACGTCGAGACCACGTACGGCGGGCAGCGCGTCGCCACGAAGCTCATCTCGTCGGGGGCGCTCGACCGCCATCCCGACCTCAAGGTCCTCGTCTCCGAGGGCGGCGCCACCTGGGTGCCCTTCCTCGGCGACCGCATGAACGAGGCGTACCGCCAGCACGGGATGTTCGTCCGGCCCGCGCTCTCGCAGCTCCCGAAGGAGATCCTCTACCGGCAGGTGTACACCACGTTCCAGCACGACGAGTCGGCCCCGGCGGCGATGTGGGCGATGGGCTACCGGAACCTGATGTGGGGGAGCGACTACCCCCACATCGAGGGCACGTTCGGTCACACGCAGAAGACCTTGCACGAGCTGTTCGACGACCTCGACCCCGAGGTGAGCCACCGCATCCGCATCGGCACCTTCGAGGAGCTGTTCCCCCACGTGAGCGAGCCCCCGGAGCAGGCGTGACGGGCGCTCCCCGCGGGGGCGAGGAGACCGACGAAGAGCTGCTCGCGCGCTACCAGGGTGTCCGGCTCGACCACGTCAACAAGCACTTCTACCGCGGGCTCCTGCACCGCGAGCTCCGGCTCAACCGCTGCGCCGACTGCGGGTGGTGGCACCACCGGCCCAAGCCGATCTGCCCGCAGTGCTGGTCGAGGAACGTGGTCGCCACCCCGGTGTCGGGCGCCGGCACGATCCACCTGCTGATGCTCCTCCACCAGGGGCCGCCCGCCGAGGGCGTCGACTACTCCACGCCCCATCCCGTCGTCACCGTGGAGCTCGACGAGCAGCCCGGCCTCCGCTTCACCAGCACCGTGGTGGGCGTGGATCCGGACGACCTCGCGATCGGTCAGCGGGTGTCGCTCGCGTGGATCGAGCGCGACGCCCGCCCGTACCCGGTCTTCGCGCTCCGAGCGGGTGGGCCGTGAGCGTTGCCACCCGCAACCCCGCGAAGGACCAGGTCGCGATCGCGGCTGCGGCCACCACCGGCTTCACGCGGAGCCGCACGGGCGTCACGCCCGACTCCCTGGCCGTCGACGCGTGCGTCGACGCCATCCGCGCCGCCGGCATCGACAAGTCGGAGGTCAACGGGCTGATCGGCGCCAACAACGGCTACCTGCAGTCGGCGCTGGGCATCCCCGAGGTGAACTACTACGTCGGGCCGGGCATCCCGTTCGGGTTCGCGATCGCCAACGCGGTGGGTGCCGTCTCGAGCGGGCAATGCGACGTGGCGCTCGTGTACCACGCCCTCTACCGCAACCCGATGTTCTCGCGGTCGGCGGCGAACGACCCGTTCCGGCGCGGCGCGCCCTTCGGTATGGGTGGTGCGGGGGCACTCGGCGGCGACGGCTTCGGCCCCGACACCGTTCGCGGCGCGGTCGGATACACCGCGTGGGCGAGCCGTTACCTCTACGAGTACGGCGAGACCCGCGATCTCTTCGGTTACATCGCGCTCAACGACCGCTCGTGGGCCTCGCACAACCCGGGCGCGGTGATGCGCGACCCCATGACGATGGACGACTACCTGGACGCGCGCATGATCCGGTGGCCGCTGTCGCTCTTCGACATGGACGTGCCGGTCGACGGCGCCGACGCGTTCGTCGTCACCACGGCCGAGCGCGCACGCGACATGGCACTCCCCCCGGTGCTCGTCCACGCGTGCACCACCGGGCAGATCGACCAGAACGAGGAAGACGAGCAGCCGAGCCTGCATCGGCACGGTCAGCACGTCGTGGTCGAGTCGCTGCGTGCCAAGAGCGACTTCTGGATCGACGACATCGACGTGTTCTTCCCTTACGACGGCTTCTCGTTCATCACCGTGAGCTGGATCGAGAACTCCGGTTGGTGCGGTCCCGGTGAGGCGCGCGCGTTCATCGAGGAGAACTGGGACGACGACGACCGGCGCCTCCTGCTCCGCGGGCGCATCCCCGTGAACCCGCACGGGGGAGGGCTGTCGGAGGGCGCGACCCAGGGTTCCGGTCACACCCGGGAGGCGGTGCACCAGTTGCAGGGTCTCGCCGGCGATCGGCAGGTCCCGGGCGCGGCGCGCGCGCTGTTGTTCCTCGGTGGCTTCTTCTTCAACTCCCAGGGAGTCGCCCTGCGCGCGGACTGAGTGTTCTGTGCACCAGCCGAGGGTCAGGAGAGTCTGGCGTGTGGCCGCGTGAGCGGCGGGTGAGCGAGCGTCCGCGGCGCAGGTACCCTGCGCCGCAGCGAGCAAGCCGAGGGTCAGGAGCGAGGCGAGGGTCAGGAGCGAGCCGAGCGTCGGGAGAGTCTGGCGTGTGGCCGCGTGAGCGGCAGGTGAGGGAGCGTCCGCGGCGCAGGTACCCTGCGCCGCAGCGAGCGAGCCGAGAATCAGGTCCGGTCGAGAAGCGACGCCCACAGGACGCGTTGGCGTGCGGTGTGGCGCAGGAGGTAGCGGAACACGGCCTCGTCGCCCGCTGCGCCAGCCTGTGTGACGAGGTCGGCGAAGCGCTCGTCGTCCAGCGCGTCCCGGCCCATCGTCTGCTCACGGTCGCGCCGGTCGAGGTCGTCGACGGCGGCGCCCACCTGGTCGTAGGCGCGGAGGTAGTGGACGAGGATCTGGAGGTTGCGCGTGGGCTCGCGAAGGTCGGGATCGTCGAGGTTCCTGACCGCGACCCGGACGCCGTCGAGCAACGTGTCGAACCAGCGCGTGCGCGGCGTCGGCTCGAGCGCCGGGACGGGGACGGTCTCGGCGATGCCGAGCAACTCCGACATCCGGTCGGCGAGACCGACGACGTACCGCTCGGTGACGAGCAGGTAGGGCGCCCAGCCGCGGGCGCCGCCACCGCGGCTCACCGCCAACGACGTCGTGACCGCGCAGCGGTAGTCGACCGCCGCCCGGTAGTAGCGGATCCGGTCCGCGTCGAGCGGGATGCCGGTGCGCTCCGAGTACCGCCGCCCGAGCGCGCCGAGCTCGAGGTCGGGCGCCCGCATCTGCACCCACGCCCAGTCGTCCATCGGGTCGCCGACGTGCGCGAACTCCCAGTCCACGATCCCCGTGACCGCGCCGTCCTCGAACACGAAGTTGCCGGGACCGGTGTCGCCCTGCACGAGCACGGTGCGCCTGACGGTCGCGGGCGCGTGCGCGTGCAGCCACGCGCCGGCGAAGCGAACGAGTGGGTCGAGGCGGAGCACGCCCTCGTCGGCGAGCCGCGCCCACATGGCCAGGTCGAGGCGCGCGTGGTCCTCGGCCGTGGCCGGGCGCGCGAAACCAGGAAGGGGGAGCGCGTCGACGTCGAGGTTGTGCAGGGCGGCGAGAGCGTCGACGAACGACGTCATCGCCGCCGACCGGGCCGCGTCGCCGGCGGACGCGAGGTCGCTCGTCCCCGGCACGCGCTCCATGAGCAGCGCGGCGTCGCCGGGCGCCATGCCGATCACGCGGGGGACGGGCACCGCCGTGGGCTCGAGCGCGCGGTAGACGACGGCTTCCTTCGCCGGGGAGATCTCGGTACCGGTGAACGATCCCCCGGCTTCGCACCGCAGCACGAGCGGCACCACGGTGCCGTCGGGACGTTCGACGTCGACGAGGTACAGCTCGCGTGACCCGCCCCCGGGTGGCCGGCGCGCGTCCACGATCCGCCCGCCGGTGATGCCCTCGATCCACTCGCGCAGCGCCTCGTCCATGCGTTGCCGTGGGACCGTACCGCGCGTCCCGCGCGCCTACGACGGGGCCGGGTACCACGCCCGGATACCGCCCGCCTCGTCGAACACCGACGTGGGGATCTGGTACTCGCTTCGGTCGGTGATCTCTTCGAGGTGGTCGCGCACCGCTTCGGCGGTCGCGGGCCGGTCGATCGGCCCGTACCAGCCGCGGGTGACGGCGACGAAGACACGCGCGAAGCGTCCGTTCACCGCGGAGAAGATCTGCTG
>Ga0187777_10002995_pt1 | contig 10804 bp, 9 predicted proteins | sample 1015_Q2_SP5_10_M_FD_132416 | JGI IMG/M metagenome (GOLD analysis project Ga0187777, IMG submission 132416) | Tropical peat soil microbial communities from peatlands in Department of Meta, Colombia - 1015_Q2_SP5_10_MG | ecosystem: Environmental > Terrestrial > Soil > Wetlands > Peat | place...
GCCACACCGTGCTTGATCACGCTCGGAAATGCGATGCCGATGGGACCCGCGGCCTGCGGCAGCCGATCGGCGAGCGTCTTCATGGCCCCGACCAGGGCGCTCGGAGTCGAGGGTTTCGGTGTTTCCATGGAAAGGAGCTCGCCGAGCACACGACCGGAGCGCACCTCGACGATGCCTCCCTTGAGGGAGGAACCACCGACGTCGATTCCGAGGAGCCTGTCGTTCATGTGCGCAAGTCTCAGAGGTTAGCAGCCGCCGCCAGCTGTAGATCGCGTTGCCGCCGCCGCTCCTGATGCCGCATCCACACGGTCGATATCGCGATGCCACTTGCCACCAGCAGCACCATTATGGTCGCGAGCGCGTTAACGTCCGGAGTCACGCCAAATCGCACCTTGGAGAAGATCACCATCGGGAGCGTGCTCGAGCCGGGTCCGGCCACGAACTGCGTGATGACCAGATCATCCCAGGAGAGGGTAAAGGCGAGGAGCCAACCCGAGGCGATGGCCGGGAGGATGAGCGGCAAGGTGATGCGGAAGAAGACCCTCACCGGGCGCGCACCAAGATCCATTGCCGCCTCCTCGAGCGATTCGTCGAATCCGGCAAGCCGCGACTGCACCACGACGGTCACGTAAGCCATGCAGAAGGTGATATGCGCGAGCGTGATGGTGAAGGCGCCGGCGCCTTTTGGCCAGCCGATCAGCTGTCCCATCGCGACAAAGAGGAGAAGGAGCGAGAGTCCCGTGATCACTTCCGGCATGACGATCGGCGCGGTCGTCATGCCAGCGAGCAGCGTGCGGCCGCGAAAGGCGCCAAAGCGCGCAAGCGCCATCCCGGCGAGCGTGCCGAGAACGACCGCGGTGCTCGCGGCGATGAGCGCGATGCGGATCGAGAGCCAGGCGGCACCGAGGATCTGCGAGTTCGCGGCCAGCGCCGCGTACCACTTGAGCGTCGGCGAGTGCGCTGCGTCCCACACGGTGACCAGGCGTGAGTTGTTGAAGGAGAACACGATCATCGAGAGGATCGGGACATAGAGAAACACGAGCCCGAGCACGAGCGCGACGCGTGAGAACAGTCCCGATGTCCTCACTTCGCCGCCTCCAGCCCGCGCCGCTCGAGCCGCTGGAACAGCATGATCGGGATGATCAGGATCAGAAGGATCAGGATCGCGACGGCGCTCGCCACCGGCCAGTCGCGGTTCTCGAAGAACTCATCCGATAGCACCCGGCCGATCATGATCTGATCGGTGCGCCCGAGCAGCGTCGGGATGACGTACTCCCCGACCGCCGGAATGAACACGAGCAGCGAGCCCGCGAGGATCCCGGGCAGGGACTGCGGCAGCGTGATGCGCAGAAAGGCACGCAGTGGGCGCGCACCTAGATCCGCTGCCGCCTCGAGCAGGGCAATGTCGTGCTTCTCGAGATTCGCGTACAGCGGCAGGATCATGAACGGCAGATAGGAGTAAACGATGCCGATGTACACGGCGAAATCGGTCTGCAGGAGCGAGAGGGGGTGCTGAATGATCCCCAGATAGAGGAGGACGTTGTTGATCACACCGTTGTTCTTGAGCAATCCGATCCAGGCGTAGACGCGCAGCAGGAAGGAGGTCCAGAACGGCAGCACGATCAGCATGAGCAGCACCGAGCGCGAGGCGGGCGCCGCGCGCGCGATCGCGTAGGCCATCGGATAGCCGATGAGCAGGCAGCAGAGCGTCGAGAGCGCGGCCACCTTCACTGAATAAAGATACGAGCTCACGTACAGCGGGTCGGTGAAGAGGAACTCGTACGCAGAAGCGTGCAGCTCGAACTGCGGCGTGCCGTGGTGCCAGGAGATGAGGGGCGTGTAGGGCGGGATCGCTAGACGCACTTCGGAAAAGGAGATGCGAAAGACGATGAGGAAGGGCACGAGAAAGAGCAGCAGCAGCCAGAGTGTCGGAATGGCCGCGATGAGTCGCCTGCCCTGCTCGCGAGTCAAGGCTGACAAGCGCACCGCGGCTACTCGGTGAGTACCACCGGGCTCGATCCGTGCCAGGAGAGCCAGACGCGCTCCTCGCGTCCGATCGGCCGCTCGCCACCGCGCGTCACGTTCGGCAGGGTGACCCGCACCATGCGACCCGACTCCATCTGCACAAGATAGATCGACATGTCGCCCATGTAGGCGATCTCGCGCACCGTACCGCGAACGGTGTTCTCGCCCGGCACGGCAGCGCCGTTCGGCGGGGCGCGGCCGAGAGAGATTTTCTCCGGACGGATGGCCGTCCAAACGGTCGCACCCGGCGCGCACTGCATCGTGCGCTCGGCGCGCACCGCACAGCCGAGTTCACCGCATTCGATGCGCAGCGAATCGGCCCCCGCATCGCTCACGCGCCCCTCGAACATATTGACCGAACCGATGAAGTCCGCGACGAACCGAGTCGCGGGCGATTCATAGATGTCGGAGGGTGTCCCGACCTGAACGATCCGGCCATGATTCATGACGCCAAGGCGCGTGCCGAGCGTCATCGCCTCCTCCTGGTCGTGAGTGACGACGATGAAGGTGACGCCGAGGCGCTGCTGGATGTTGAGCAGTTCGAACTGCGTACGCTCGCGCAGTTTCTTATCGAGCGCCGCGAGCGGCTCGTCGAGGAGCAGGAGTTTGGGCCGTTTCACCAGCGCGCGGGCCAACGCGACCCGCTGTCGCTGGCCGCCCGAGAGCTGATGCGGCCGGCGCGAACCGTAGGCACCCATCTGCACGATGTCGAGGATGTCTGCCACCTTGCGGCGGATCGCCTCACGGCCCAGACCCTCCTGCTCGAGCCCGAAGGCGACGTTCCTCTCGACGCTCATGTGCGGAAAGAGCGCGTAGGACTGAAACATCATGTTGACGGGGCGATCGTAGGGCGCGATCGCGCTCATGTCGGCGCCGTCGATGTAAATCGCCCCGCTGGTTGGGGTTTCAAACCCGGCGAGCATCCGTAGCAGCGTCGTCTTGCCCGACCCCGACCCCCCGAGCAGGCAGAAGATCTCCCCGCGGCGGATATCGAGCGACACGTTGTCGACGGCGAGGAAGTCACCAAACTTCTTGGTCAGGTTCACGATGCGCACATAGGCCGCTGGGGGATCGGTCGCGGTGCTCGCGCTCGTGGCGCTCACTGGTAAAGCGGGTTCAGTGGCCATGCGGGGTTCTCATTTCCCGGTTTTGAAGCGCGTCCACATGCGTGTCAGCAAGCGCTGGTAGTCGGGCGGCCGCGGGCGCTCCGGGGTGAGGCGCGCGCGCACCGCGGGAGGTGGGTACACCCCGGGATCGTCGCGCACGGCCGGATCGAGGGGCTGGATCGCAGGCTTCACGGCGTTCGCGTACTTGATGAGATTGGAGGTCTTCGCCGCGACCTCCGGGCGCAGGAGATAGTTGATGAAGAGATGGGCGTTTGCCACGTGCGGTGCATCGGCGGGGATCGCGAAGGTGTCGTAGTTGGCGATCGCCCCTTCCTTCGGAATCGTATAGGCGAGATCGACGCCCCGGCCGGCTTCCTTGGCGCGATCGTGTGCCTGCTTGATGTCCCCCGACCAGCCCATCGCGAGGCAGAGATCCCCATTGGCGAGATTATCGATGTAACGCGAGGAGTCCACGTAGCGAATATATGGGCGGATCGACTTCAGCACGGTCTCCGCCGCCCTGAGGTCTTCGACGGAGCTCGAGCTCGGATCCTTGCCGAGGAAGATGAGCACCGTGGCGACGACTTCGGAGGGCGCATCGAGGATGGACACGCCGCAGTCCTGAAATTTCGAGACCACCGCGGGATCGAACACCATGCGCCAGCTGTCGACCGGAGCGTCGGGCATGCGGGCACGGACATCGGCGATGTTGTATCCGACCCCCGAGGTGATCCACATGTAGTCCACGGCGTACTGGTTCCCGGGGTCGTAGAGCGCGAGCGCCCGCTCGACCTCCGGATCGACGTTCTTGAGGTTCGGGAGCTCGGTCTTGTCGAGTTTCTGATAAATGTCGGCGTGGATCTGGCGCTCGAGAAAGGGGCCGGAAGGCGCGACCAGATCGTAGTTCGTATGGCCGGTGAGGAGCTTGGTCTCGAGGATTTCGTTGGAATCGAAGACATCGTAGTTGACGCGGATGCCGTATTCCTTCTCGAAATCGGCGATCACCGAGGGTTGAATATAGTCGGACCAGTTATAGACGTTGAGTACTTTCTCTTGCTCGGAGGGGCGCGCGCCACCCCCCGGCTCACCGCCGCCTGAGCAACCCGCGCAGGCGGCGAGCAGCACCGCTAAGGCTGCGCTGAGGCGATGGCGTCGCGGGGCGCGGATCAAAAGGCCACTGCTTATATCTTATTTGAGAATCAGGGCGCGGCGAACTCGAGCGCGCACGCGAGGACCCTCAGCCCCCACTACGCTATACATTCAGCAGCAGGTGCTCGCGCTCCCAGGAGCTGATCACCTGCAGAAATACCTCGTACTCTGCCTGCTTGACGATCGTGAAGGCCTCGACAAACGCCTCGCCGAGAAGCTTTACGAGCGGCTCCGAGCCTCTGAGTTCGCGCAGCGCCTCATCGAGCGAGCGCGGCAGACCAAAGGGCAGATCGTGCGCGCTGCCGACGATCGGATCGCTCGGCTGTGCCCCCTCGATCATGCCGAGGTAACCACAGGCGAGCGAGGCGGCGATGGCGATGTAGGGATTGGCATCCGCGCCGCCAACGCGGTTCTCGACGCGGCGCGCCTGAGCATCGGACATCGGTACCCGCAGTCCCGCAGTGCGGTTGTCGTAACCCCAGTGAACGTTGATGGGCGCCGAAAGGTAGCGGGTCAGGCGGCGGTATGAATTGACGTTCGCGCAGAAAAGCGCCATGGCCGCAGGCAGGTACTTCTGCAGTCCGCCGATATGGGCGAAGAACAGCGCCGAGGGCGTGCCGTCGGGGTTGCTGAAGATGTTCTTGCGCGTCTTCACATCGACGACGCTCTGGTGAATGTGCATGGCGCTGCCGGGTTCCTTGGCGTGCGGCTTGGCCATGAAGGTCGCATACATCTTGTGACGCAGTGCCGCCTCGCGGGCCGTGCGCTTGAACAGAAAGGCTTGGTCGGCGAGATCGAGCGCGGGGCCATGGATCAGGTTGATCTCCATCTGTGCCGGACCATCCTCGTGAATGAGGGTATCGATCTCGATCTCCTGGTCCTCGCAGAACTGGTAGATGTCGTCGAACAGAGGGTCGAACTCATTCACGGCCGCGATGCTGTAGGACTGGCGACCGGGCTCGGCGCGGCCGGAGCGGCCGACCGGGGGCTTGAGCGGGTAGTCGGCATCCTTGTTCTGCTCGACCAGATAGAACTCGAGCTCCGGAGCCACGACCGGCTCCCAGCCACGCTGGGTGTAGAGCTCGAGTATGTTGCGCAGCACGTGGCGCGGCGCCATCGACACACGCCTTCCATCCGCATAGAAGCAGTCGTGGATCACCTGCGCGGTGGGCTCGGCCGCCCAAGGGACACGCCGGACGGTCCTCTGGTCGGCCTTAAGCACGATGTCGATTTCCGCCGGACTCATGGCCTCGCCGGTCTCGGGCGGATAGTCCCCGGTAACGGTCTGCAGGAACACGCTTTCCGGCAGACGCATACCGCCGTCCTCGGCGAATTTCTCCGCCGGCATGATCTTGCCGCGGGCAATGCCAGCCATGTCGGGAATGATGGCCTCGACCTCGGAGATGCCGTGATCACGGAAGAACTGCCGGATCTCGCTCACCATACGCGCACCTTTCACTTGCTCAGCGCACGCTCACGGCTCGCCGTGCCGAAGGCGGCAAAGAGCGCGCGCGAGAGGGGATTGCTCATCACTTTCCATTCGGGGTGCCACTGCACCGCGAGCGCGAAGCGCTGCGCGTCGCGGACGCGAAACGCCTCGATCACCCCATCGGGCGCCCGCGCCTCGACCGCAAGCTCGCCCCCGAGCCGGTCGATCCCCTGGCTGTGGAGCGAGTTGACCTCGATGCGCTCGCGCCCGGCGAGCTCGCGCAGCACCCCGCCGGGCTCAAGGGTCACCTCGTGCGCGGGGCCGTACTGCACATCGAGGGGCAGGCTGTCATCGTCGCGATGATCGAGGTTGCCCGGCACCTCGTGAAGCTTCTGATGCAAGGTGCCACCGAAGGCGACGTTCATCTCCTGAAAGCCGCGGCAGATGCCAAAGATCGGAACACCCTCGCGGACGGCGTTGCGAATGAGCGGCAACGTCGTGGCATCGCGCGCCGGATCATGCAGCGTCCCCGGTTCGCTCGGCGGCCCCGCGTAGTGATGCGGCTCGACGTTCGAGGGGCTGCCGGTGAAGAGCAGTCCATCGAGCCGCTCGAGCAGCTCGGAAAACTCGAGTTCCCGCGCCAGGGCGGGAATGAGAAGGGGCACGGCGCCCGCGGCTTCGATCAAGGCACGCGCATATTTCTCCCCAACCATGTGGAAGGGATGATGGCCGACCATGCGCCGGTCGGCGGGAATTCCAATCAGAGGACGAGCGGGTGCCATGGCAGCTGACTGCGCGACGGTGTTTATTATATTAAACAAACGCCGCCGACGAGATCTCCAGATTACGGCGCTATTAGACCACAGGTCAGGGACGGAAGCCCGGGCTTCGCGGAGGGATTGAGAGGCCGTATTGGGCCGAAACTTGGCCCACACGGGCCAGTGGGAATTTGCTCTCAGACCCCTCGCCTCGCTATCCTCTCGCGCCCCCCGCGGGGCAGAAAGCGTCTGAATATCCTAAACACCCCTACCCTTATTAAGTCAAACGTCATGGCCGGCCTCCCCTACGTCAACTCCTACTACGCGGCAAGCGCACGCAAGGTCTCCGAGCGTCCGGCGCTCGCGGGGGCGGTCGACTGCGATGTCTGTGTCGTAGGAGGGGGCATCGCGGGCTGTTCAAGCGCGCTGCACCTCGCCGAGAAGGGCTTGCGGGTCGTGTTGCTCGAGGCCGAGCGGGTCGGCTGGGGCGCCTCGGGACGCAGCGGCGGACAGGCGATCTTCGGGGTGGCGCCCGGGCAGGCCGAGATCGAGCGGCTGATCGGAGCTGAAGCGGCCCGCTGCGTATGGGACGTGTCGATCGAGGGGCTCGCGCTCATCCGTAGTCTCATCGCCCGCTTTGCGATCGACTGCGACTGGGTGAACGGCTTTCTCCTCGCTGCAATCAAGCCGCGTCACGAGCGTGAGCTGCACGAAGAACTCGCCACGCTTCAGCACTACGGCTATACGAGCGCGCGCTACATGCCGCGCGAGGAGTTGCGGGCCCAGGTCGCGACCGACCGTTACCGCGGCGCCCTCTACGATACCAACAGCGGCCATCTGCACCCGCTCAACTACACGCTCGGCCTCGCGGCCGCGGCCGAGTCGCTCGGCGTGCGGATCTTCGAGGCCACGCGTGCCACTACCTTCGCACCGCGGGGCGCCGGGGTGCGCGTCGAAACGGCCCAGGGAGCGGTGCACGCGCGCCATCTCGTGCTCTGCGGCAACGTCTACCTTGGAGCGACGGCGCCGGCGCTCGCCGCCAAGATCATGGCGGTCGCCACCTACATCGTCGCCACCGAGCCCCTCGGCGCCGAGCGCGCCGCAACGCTCATCGCCAACAATGCGGCCCTCAGCGACCTCAACTGGATTCTCGATTACTTCCGCCGCTCGGCCGATCACCGCCTGCTCTTTGGCGGTCGTGTAAATTACTCCGGACTGAGCTCCTTCGATGCGCCCAGCGCCACCCGCGCGCGCATGCTTGGCGTGTTTCCGCAGCTGCGCGCTACGCGTATTGAGTACGCCTGGGGTGGGGATCTCGACATCACGCTCAATCGCGCCCCGAACTTCGGCCGTCTGGCACCGAACGTCTATTTTCTCCAGGGCTTCTCCGGCCATGGCATCGCGCTCACCGGCATCGCCGGCAAGCTGATCGCGGAAGCGATCGCCGGCACGGCCGCGCGCTTTGATGTCTTCGCGCGCATCCCGCACCGCAATTTCCCCGGCGGCGCGAAGCTGCGCCGCCCGGCGCTCGTGCTGGCGATGCTCTACTACCGCCTCAGGGACTTGTTGTAGCCGGGACCACCCACCGCGTGGACTATCGCGCCTACCGTCTCGCGATGCTCGCGCTCTGGCTGGCCTGGTGCGTGTACTGGGTGGCGTCCGCGCGTGGGGTGAAAGCCACGCGGCAGCGAGAATCGCGCCTGTCCCGTTTTTCTCACGTCCTGCCGCTCGCGCTCGGCGTCACGCTCATCATCTGGCCGCGTCTGCCGGCGGGGTGGTGGTCGCCGAGACTCCTGCCCCATACCGAGCTCATCTATGCGCTCGCGCTCGCGCTCGTTGCGATCGGACTCGCCTTCAGCGTCTGGGCGCGCATCTACCTTGGGGGTAACTGGAGCGGCACGGTGACGCTCAAGGAAGGCCACGAATTGATCCGCAGCGGCCCCTACCACTATGTGCGCCATCCGATCTACACCGGGATTCTGATCGCGCTGCTTGGCGGTGCGATCGCTTCCGGAGAGCTGCGCGCCGTGGTCGGACTTGTGATCGTCGCGGCGGCCTTCCTGAGGAAGCTCCGCGTCGAGGAGAGCTTCATGCGCGAGAGCTTCCCGGCGGACTACGAGCGCTACCGCGCCGAGGTTCCGGCTCTCATTCCGTTCACAAAAGCTCGGCGATCTGCACCGCGTTCAGCGCCGCCCCCTTGAGGAGCTGATCGCCCGCTGCGAAGAGACAAACGCCTCGTCCGCTCGGCTCACTTCGGTCCTGACGGATGCGGCCGACGAGAATCGCATCCTGGCCGGAGGCGTCCTGTGGCATCGGAAAATAATTGCGCTCGGCATCTTCGACGAGCTTCACGCCCGGGGCGTTGCCGAGAATTTCGCGGACCTCGGCGGGGCTGATCGGCCGCTCGCACTCGAAGGTGACCGCCACCGAGTGCGCGCGCAGCACCGGCACCCGCACACAAGTCGCCGACACGCCGATCTCGGGGTCAGCGAAGATCTTGCGCGTCTCCTCGATGATCTTGATCTCCTCCTCGTTGTAACCGCTTGCCGGATCGATGCGGCTATTGTGGCTGAAGAGATTGAACGCATAGGGATGGGGCAGCACCTTCGGCGCGTAGCGCCGCCCCTCGAGGTAGGCGCGCGTCGACTCGATGAGCTCAGCCATTGCCGCAGCGCCCGCGCCCGAAGCCGCCTGGTAGGTGGCGACCAGGAGCCGGCGGATGCGGTTGCGCTGGTGGATCGGCCAGAGCGGGGTGATGGAGATGATGGCGCCGCAGTTGGGGTTCGCGATGATGCCACGGTGATCTTGCAGCGCCCGCGCATTGATCTCCGGAATCACGAGCGGCACCTGCGGATCCATGCGGAAAGCGGAGGAGTTGTCGATCACGGTCGCCCCGGCGCGCACCGCGATCGGTGCGAAGCGCTTCGAGAGGGCGCTGCCCGCGGAGAAAAGCGCGAGATTCACGCCGCGAAAGCTCTCCTCCCCGAGCTCGTGCACGGGGAGCGCCTGGCCGCGAAATTCGAGCGTCTTGCCGACCGAGCGCGCCGAGGCGAGGAGCCTGAGTTCCGCGAGCGGAAAGCGACGCTGCTCGAGGCAGCGCACGAGCTCGACGCCAACCGCTCCCGTCGCCCCGACGATCGCCACCACGGGTGGGGATACGGACTGCTCCGGCATGAGATTCAATCTCCCGACCTAGGGCTGAAACTTCAAGCGCATTGTATCGAGTGCGGGGGCAGAGTGACTTCGAGTTCGATCCCGAGCCCGTGAGCGAGTTCAAGGAATACCTCGGACGCCTCTCGGCGCAGTGGGATCGGGTTCTCCCGCGGCTGCGGTACCGGTTGAGGGCTAGCCGCGCAGCCGCAGCTCGTAGCAGCTATGGATGCGAGGGTTGCGCGCGAAGTCCTGGGGAAGCGTGGCGCTCGAGAGGTCGCGGATCTCGAAGCGCTCGCTCAACTCCGGAGCGAGCCGAAAGCGCTGCGCGTGCGTCGAGAAGATGATGAGTCCGCCGGGAGAGAGGAGTTGCGCGCAAGCGTCGATCAGCTCGCGCTGATCGCGAGCCACATCCAACACTCCGGTCATTCGTTTTGAGTTCGAAAACGTAGGCGGATCGATGAAGATCAGATCGAACCGCTCGGCACCACGGGCGGCGGCTTCAAGCCACGCGCGGCAATCGGCCTGCAGGAAGCGGTGCGTCGGACCTGTGAGGGCGTTAGCGGCCATGTTGCGCTCGGCCCACTCGAGGTAGGTGCGCGAAAGATCCACCGACGTCGTGTTCGCCGCCCCACCGGCGGCCGCATACACCGTCGCCGTGCCTGTGTAGGCGAAGAGATTGAGGAAGCGCTGGCCATGCGAGGCGGCTCGTACGCGTGCGCGCGTCAGGCGGTGATCGAGGAAGAGGCCGGTATCGAGGTAATCGGTGAAGTTCACCCGAAAGCGCAGTCCGCCCTCCATCACGAGGTGAAAATCGCCCTGCTCGCCGAGCTTCGCGTACTGTTCGCCGCGGCGCGTGCGGCGTCGGGTGCGCAAACGGATGCGCTCGGGCGGCACTGCGGTCGCTTCGGGCAGCGTTGCCAGAACCTCGCCGCGGCGCCTGCGCACGGCCTCGGCTTCGATCTCGGCGGGCGCCGCGTACTCCTGCACGTAAAGCCACTGCTGATCCGGATCGATCGTGCGGTAGGAGTCGATTGCGAACGCGTACTCGGGCATGTCGGCGTCGTACAGCCGGTAGCAGGAGACGTCCTCGCGCTGCGCCCAGCTGCGTAGCCGCTTGAGGTTCTTGCCGAGACGGTTGGCGAACATGCGGGCGCCGGCGGTCTCCTTGAGGTGGGCCACACCCC
>Ga0187777_10002996_pt1 | contig 10802 bp, 17 predicted proteins | sample 1015_Q2_SP5_10_M_FD_132416 | JGI IMG/M metagenome (GOLD analysis project Ga0187777, IMG submission 132416) | Tropical peat soil microbial communities from peatlands in Department of Meta, Colombia - 1015_Q2_SP5_10_MG | ecosystem: Environmental > Terrestrial > Soil > Wetlands > Peat | place...
CAGGGGGAGTACTTACGCGTTGCGAATGAGCGTCCGAGCTTGCTCACGCCGCGGCTTGGTGGACGTGCATAACGCGCGTTCCAGCACTGCGGCCGCGCCAACTCGAGCAAGAACGCGATGGCGGCTAGGCTTCGCTGTGCTGCGACATCAGCGAGCGTCCAGCCGCACTCATCGCAGATTTTCTTGACCGCGATCGCGAAGTGGCACAGCTCCGGGTCCTTGGACAGCTCGGCGTAGTACGCACGCGCATCGCTAACGCGGCCCTCGATTACCCGTGCTCTGACCTTGGCCCTCGCCTGCACGAGATCACGTTCGCGCTCTGGCCCCCATTCGGCGGCGCCCTCCGGCAAGTTGTTGGATGCCCGGACCTTGGCGCGTGCACGCCGATCGACGCGCGCTGCGAGCTGCTCAGCGGCCAGCTCGCGCTTGAGCCATTCCCGGCGCGGCAGACGCGGGCTGCCGGCCGGCGGCGCCACGGCTGGGCTTAACAGGGGGACTGGTAAGAGGTCCGGGACGCCGTCGGTCGGGCAGCTGTCCGAGGGTATCGCGTCTGCGGCTTGCGCACGCAGTGCCAAATCGGCGATCGTCTGGCGCGCGCGCGCGTTCGGCCCCATTGCAAAGAGCTGTTGCTGTGCTTCCGAACGCGCGCGCGCTTCGCGCTCTCTCTCTAGCCACTTGAGCCACTGCGGATCGTTGTCGCGGGCTTCCGCGAGCTCTGAAACGGTGGTTTCGACCTCTGCGGCGGACGGAGCTTGGGTTCGATGCGCCCCGGGCAAGAGCTCACTTGAACGCCTTAGCTCAGTTGAGCTAGGCTCGTTGGCAGGTAGATGTTCGATGCGCAGCCGTCAGCTGCAGTGAGAACGTCGACCGAGTTGTGAGACAATTGCAGCCGCCATTGGCTGCAGCGCTCACCGCCCACTGGCGGACCTGTTGGAAGCTGGTCCGTTTCATGGGGTCTTTAACTCGCCCGCATAGACGGGCTAGCTCAAGCAAAGTTGACACGCGCTGAAATCACGTTCAGTGGCGCCGGCCGTTGTGGCGGGTCTGAGGTTTTCGGCTGGTCTTTTTGGCGATCTGAATTCGAATTGCTTTTGGGGGTTCGACGCGATGGACGATGCAATGTTGGTGCTGTGCGGGGTGGTCGCGCTGCAGGTCTTGCAGACCATTCAGACGGCGATAGTCGGCCGTCGCGTTGAGCGTTCGATGCGTCCGCCGCCACTGCCGCGGTTACCAACGCCGCCGCCGCCGCCGCCAACGAACAAAACGCCCCGGCCGGCTCACGACTACTGCACGTGCGGGCACGATCGAGTGCATCACGCACAGAACGCTGGCGAATGCATGCTCTGTGACTGCAGCCAATGGCGGCGGCGGTGACTCAGGTGTCCCGCTCGAAATACGTTTCGGCGCCGTCGATCATCTCGTTGACGCAGCGCCAGCCGTCCGCTGCGCAGGCCTCGATGTCCAACTTGGGCGCGCCGCGATGGTCTTTCTCGTGGGGCATGCCGTAACGTGCGTGTGCTTGCGCGTGCGTCATGCGCTCTACTTTGTGCTTCGGCGGCGGTGTAGGCATGCTGACTCGATCCTTTCAAATCGTGTTGGTGCTGCAAGTGGCTGCGGTGCTGTGGATGCTGTGGCGATTGCGGCGGCGCTGACTCATCCGGGCGTGAGCTCTTGTCCGTCGATGGTCAGCGTTGCAACGCCAGCTGTGTTTGCGAACGCCTGCAGCACATCGCCAGCGTTCAGGATGTACAGGCAGAACTGATCCAGCACTTGCCCCGCGCCGATGACGAACTGATCGTAGATGCGCGTGCCCGCAGCATCGACGCCAATGCTCAACGTGAACAAAATCACGCTGCCCGTCGGATTTTCAACGTGGATGTGCTGCACCTTCGTGACGCAGCTTGCTGGCGTCGTGTACTTCGTCGCTGCAGCGTTCGTGAGTAATGCTGGCCCCGCGAGGCGTTTGTTTGTTGTTGTCACGTCGACCCCTTCAGCACGGAAATAGATTGTTGTCGTCCAGGTTGCGCGTGAAGTCGAAGCCGTAGATGGCATCGCCGTTCGTGCCTGCGCCGCCACTGCGGTTGTACAGACCCTCGAATGTCATCGCGGCATTGTGCGTCGTGGTCCCGAGCCAAATGCGCGAGCTTCCCTCGGTGAACATGTAAGCGTCGTAGTTGTTGCCCGACTTGCGAATGCCGATGTACTCGATGAGCGGACCGATTCCCGTCGTGACCAGGTTGATCACGAGATCGCCGATGCCTGCGAACACGCCTGCAGTGACTTTGCCGAAACGCAGCACGTGTTGATTCGCAACGGGCGTCTCGATGTAGAGCAGCACGCTGTTTCCAGCGAGCGGGTTCGGAATGCCGGCTGCCTGATCGCAGATGATGATTCCCCAATTTGAGTCGGCCGCACCGTCGCCGCCCACACGTGTCGGACACCCGATGCGCGCCCAGTACGTGCGCGCAGTGGGTATCGTGACGGCCTTGCCGATGCAGATCTGATAGACGCCAGCGCCACCGCCGTTGCTGAACTGGAACATTGCCCATGACTTGCGCCAGCTCGCATCGATGGAAGCTGCGAACTCGTTCGCGGTCGTGAGCACGCGTCCGACTGCGACACCTGGCGGACTCGCTTGCACAAGCGCAGCGCCAGTCGTGAGGTTGCGATACACGAAGTTCGGCAAGCCCTGGAACGACTCGCACTCTTCGTCGTCTGGACTCGGCTTCTGCGGCCGCACATAGAGCGGGACGGATCCGCCGAACTGCCACCAAGTTTGATTGGGGCTCGCCCAACTGGGGCCGCCAACAGCTTCAGCGTCTTGGCCATCTTCGCCTGGCGGTCCAGCGCTTCCGGTCGCGCCGGCAGCGCCGGCAGCGCCGGTTGCGCCAGTTGCGCCGCGTGCGCCGGGCAAACCGTCCTCGCCCGATTCACCATCGTTGCCGGGCGGACCATTGAGCGAGCCAAGCAGACCGAGCGGCGTGGGCTGCGATAGCAGCGATGCTGGCGGCCCTGGGAAGCCGTCATCGCCGCTATCGCCGTCGAGCCCCGGTGGTCCGTTGCGCGAGCCGAGCGTCGTTCCAGGGCCGCCGCCAGCGGCACCCTCGCCCCAATTCTCCGAACCGGTGAAAGTCGGTTCGCCCCCTGGCTGATCGTAGCGGCGGGTGCCCACGTTCGAAGCGTACTACGTGAGGTAGGGCGCCAGCGCTGTGCGTGCAGCGGATAGCTGCGTCAACACCGATGCCGGCGTTGCATCGGGACATGCGTACGCATTCGCCAACGCTGCATCGAGCTGCACGAGCAACGCGTTTGGCACCGCGCGGTGCTGCGTGTCGTTGTTGAGCGCGGTGACGCGCTTGTGGGTGTCGAGCGTACCTGTCCCGGGCTTCGCGCCGGGTCCGCCGATTCGATGAGTCTGTTGCATGCAGCGGACTATCGCACGCTTCACCGCTTGCGGCCTAGGTACCGTTCCCGCACGCGGCCGCGACTGTCCCGCCACACCAGATAGGCGTACGGACCATGCGGACACGTGCCACAGCGCTTGTTTCCGCAACGCACGAATCGCTTGCGCACGTGCGCAACGTGGCCGTCGACTCGACGTTGTTTTTTCGCTTTCATGTCTTACCCTACCACGCGAAAGTAGGGTAAGACTACCGCTGTGGATCAGCTGCTTGAAATCTGGGAACGCCAGGCGCAGCAAGCTCGGCGCGAAGCAGCGGGCGAAAAAGACCCGCTGGCCGCTGCGTTCAAGCGTGGCTGTGCCGCGACGCTGGACTCGGTCATCGCCAAAGTGAAAGAGTTCGCGACAACCACCACCGCTCTGAAAGGCGACCCGCCGAGGTGCGATGGCTGCGGCGACCTCTGCCAGACAACGTTTCACGCCACGCTGGTGCTGAACAATTTCGTGATGTGCCACGAGTGCAAGACGCTGTGGGATACAGATGACGAGCATTTCGCATGAGCTACGAGCATTGCGAGATCCACGACTGTGAAGCCACAAACGGCTGCGAACTCTGCGAAGCCGAGCAGCACGATCGCGAGCTGTGTGATTGCGCTGAATGCGACAACTGGCGACGTGCATGCGCTTCGCGCGATGACAGCACGCCATACGGCGGGCTGCGCGCGCTCGTGGAACCGTTTCAGCAGCCGATGGCTGCCAGTCTATACAAGCTTGCGCGAATGATGCATGCGTCGGCCGCGCCCGACGCTGCTACAGCGGCGGTCCAGCGCGCCGCTGCAGAAATGTCGAATCACACGCGTTGGCTGCTTGGCATCGATGAAACCTGCATCTGCCAAGGTGAGCGAGAGCGATGACGCGCATCTGGCTGATCCGTTGCGAGTCGCCTCGATGACCGAGTACCGATGCGCATGGCCACGCTGCAACAAAACAATCCATCATCTCGAGCACGACTGTCCGAGCGATGCCAACGGGCATTGCGCAATTCTGATCGCGAAAGGCTGGCGCCCGGTTTACGTCCGCATCTTTCTCGAACCCTGGTTACGACGAAAGGCGAAGCCGATCGTGACGCACGGCGCGTGGATTTGTCCCAAGCACGAGAGAGAGTTCAATCGGTGACCGCGTACCGCCAACGCCGCTGCACCATCAAGCTGTACCTGACCGAAGTCGAAAAGGCGCAACTGTTGGCGATGGCTGCTTCTCGAGACTGCGCGCCAAGCGAACTCGTGCGAGAGTGGATCCGCAATGGCCAAGCCCCAGCAACAAACCAACAGCCGCTCGAACCGCAAATCAGTGTCCGAACTCCGGCCGGCAACCCGTACGCCGACACCGACGAATGGATCGCAAGACGACGCCGACGAAGACGACGAAGTAGTTGACGAAGACCTTGTAGGCTTTCTCTCGTCGCCCCCAGCCATCGCCGACCACGTGCTCGTTATTGCGGCGGGTGCAGGTGGTGACCAAATCGTGCAAGACCGCAGCGCGACCGAGACGAAGAAACAAGCCAACGCGATCGCCGCTCAAATCTGGATTGCATGCGAACGCTGGGCGCAGAGCGAGCGACGGCTTGTGCGTTTTCGCGCTTCGTGGATGCGAGGCGACAAGGTTCTCGCAACACACGCGTGGCAATGCGGCGAGGACAGCGGTGCACCACAGCTCGATGGCTCTGTAAGTTCGTTTTTGCAACAACAACAGCTGTTCGCGCAAGCACAGCACAAGTTGCACCTTGAAGGCTTCGAGATGGTTCAGGAGTCGTGGAAAAGCTTGCTGACGCTCCAGAACAAACGCATTGAAGCACTCGAGAAAGACAACGCTGAACTCCGCGATCGCCTTCGCAAGCTGGATGACGTCGGAAGCGAGTTGCAAATCGAAGCACAGCGCGCGGAGCTTGAGCAACGTGGTCGCACTGCCGACATTCTCGAAAAGAAGGTGTTGCCGCTCGCGCAAGCGCTCGTAGTGCGACAGATCCAGGGTTCAGCTGCCGCCGCCGCTCCCGCCGCGGTGCCTGCTAACAGCGAACAGAAACACAGCGACTAAGAACAGCCCGGCTCCGACGCCGACCGCTGCCTGCTCGGCAACGTGCGTGATCGCTTTGCTTGCGTTGTCGACTGCACGCGCTGCACTGCCCCAGAAATCCGGCTCGACGTCGCTGGGGTAGGGCGTGCTGTCGTCCGTGATCGGCGCGCGTTCGTACGCCAGCGAATATGCTTGCCACAGCTTTTTCAGCGACGGATTGAGCGTCGCCGCAGTGTCAGTGTCGTCCCGACGTTTCGCATAGAAGCTCTGCCACACGTTCAGCAAGCTGGTCGTAGGCGGATATTGCGGATTGAGGGCAGCGAGCGCTCTGATCGAGGCATCCAGCGCATGCATGAGCGTGCCGCGCGGCCGCGGCGCCTGCGTGCGGTAGTAGTGCTGCGCGTTGCGAACGCGCGTCACGTAGCGCTCGACGTCGGCGGGAATAGCCTGCCCCGCTGCGCGCGCCTGCGCGTAGCGTGTCGGCCCCCACACGTACGCTGCGAGCATTGCCGGCACGTCCCATTTCAGCGCTTTGGCGAGCGTCGCAAGGAACAGTCCGCCCCCAAGTGCACTTTCCATTGCGTTATAGCCGTCGGTCACACCGTAGCGCGCGCGCGTTGCAGCCAACAGCTGCATCAAACCCTGTGCCTGCTCACCAGTCGACGTCGGCGCGCCAGTCTTGGTCGGATCGAAGCCGCTTTCCGCGAAGGCTACACCCATCAGCAACGTGATTGGCACACCGGTCTGCTTCGCTGCGTTGTACAGCGCAGAGTAGACAGCGGGTGTTGGGTAGCGCGCCATGGTTCACGCGAGCCGGAAGAAAGTCCAGCACATGAAGTCGACCGGCTGACCGCCCGCTGTGAAGCGCAGCATTCGCGTGCGCGCAGCCGGCGCGCGCTTCGTGATCCAACCGTCTGCACGTTGCGCTACAGCCGACACTGGTGCGGGGTGCGCGTTGTTTGCATCTGCTGCGAACTCTTGCACTGTCGCAAGCTGCAGCGCGCCAAGCGGCTCAACGTAGAGCTGCACCGCATCCACGAAATCGTCGATGTACGTATCGACTGCCGTCAGCGCGTTCACTGGGCCGTCCGTTGTGCTCGGACGGTAGATCACTTCGGTCGGACGACCGATCGCAACGTGAGCGCGCACGCGTTGCGGCCCGGAAGGCGCCAGCGTTGCGAAGCCTGTGTCTACAACCAAGCCTTGCGCCGCGATATGCATGATCGTGCCACGCGAGCTGACGCGCACCGTGCCGCTGTTGCCGATGCCCGGCGCAGCTGAGTTGAATTGCAAGCTGTTGCCGCCGTTGCCGAAGTTCACGAAATAGAACATTTCCTCGACTGGATCGGGCGGGGTGGTCTGATTCCCCGTCAAGTACAACGTCAAGTCAGTGCCGCCGAGGTTGCTTTGCTGCAGATCGATGACGCGCATCTGCACGCCACCTTGCAGCACGACCGTGCGACCCCAGTTGACTTTTGCCTTTGCCATGCGCGTTGCACCGTTCGTTGTTGCACTGCAGCCGACAGCTGCAGTTAGGCCTATAAGCAGCCAGCGAAGCACTAAGCTGCTTCCGCGCGCTTCACGGTTACGAGGTACCGAAACGCCGCCGCCGTTGCAGGGCCTTTAGCAGCGACTCCGCTCGGCACCGGCAGTTGCTTTCCCTGCTTGTTCTCGAGGTCTGCTTGAGCGGTTGCAGCCTTCAACGCGAGTTTGGCTTTCGGATTGCCCTTGCGCGCTGCAGCGACCAATTTCATGGCCCCATTTGCCGCTGCAAGTGCGACCGCTGCACCGGGCACTACGGACGTCAGAATCGGACCCGTGAGCTTGCCCGCCGTTTTCACCAGCGTTTTGAGGATCGACGACTTGCCAACTTTCTTGATGAACTTGCCGATGTTGCCGAACGCGGAGCCGATCGCCGCTTGTTCCTGCGCGGTGAAGCGAATCCCGGCGTTCTTCATCGCTTGGATGATTTGCGCTTGCGTGAGTTTCACTTGCAACGCCAGCGTCCCGCCACCTCGCAACGGAAGCACGAGCTGTCCGTAGACAGTATCGCCTTTTTCCCACAGCCTGATCGTCATGTGCACGTGCTGACCTCTTTTGCTTGCAGCCATTGGCTGCGGGATTGTTACTTGCGCTTGCGTGCTGGCGGACGTGGCGGCAACGCAACGCCTTGCTGTTTCGCTGCCTCTCGTGTTGACGGGCCTACAATGCCGTCTGCCGTCACGCCGAGATCGCGCTGAGCGTCGGCCACCTCGGGCACGTGATCGGTTTTGCTGCCGAACCGGCCCGTGTCCACGAGAAATTTCAAGAGTGCCGCTGCAGCTTCTTTCGGCGTGCGAGCTTCTGCTTCCGCTTGAGCGGGCGCAGGTGGTGGATTGGGTGCTGGGCCGGTAGGTGCAGCCGCCTCAGGTGTTGGTGGCAGGTCGCGCCGAATCGCGTGACTCACCGCTGCGTCGACTGCTGCTTGCTCGGCAGCCGTTGCGGGTACGCTTTCATGCGTGATCGAAACCGGGCTCGAGCCCGGTACTGCGTTTGTATGCGGCGCAGCATGCTTTGCACCAGCTCCGGGCTTTGGTGGCGGTGCTGCTGCTGGTGCAGGCCTGCGCGCCGGCGGTGACGCTGGCGTCGTCTTGCGCTCACCAAATCCGGCGGCGAGCAGCAGCAATCCGATAGGCAGCAAGGGATGCATGTTTTCTCTCTCTCTCAGCGATGATGCGCCGGCCCAGTGCCGCGAGCTTTGCCGGCACTGGCATTCCGAGGTGTGCGCTTATGTCTTCGACCCTGCCGTCCGGCAATCGCACGTAAACGTGCCACAGCTTCTCGCCCATCTGCTTAACTTCGGGCAGTGCCTTGATTCCAAAATGCTCGCGCAGCTCTGCTGCTCGCCAGGGCGCGAGTTGATCGCAGTCCGCGTTGCCGCGCTGCAGAATCGTCGGAATCGTCAGGAAACGCTCGCACCCGATTGGCTGCGTTGCGTAACGCACGCCGCTGGCTTTCAACAGCGGCGTGCTCGGATGCTCCCGCAGATACTGCACGTTGAGCGCGGTGAGCGCTCGCACGAGCACGTTTAGTCGCCTGACGTCGACGTCAGGTAGATGGAACTCGATGATCACGCGCAGCTACCCTCAGGTAGCAGCCACGCCGAAGTACGCGCCGGACAGCGTGATCGGCGCACCGGTCGTGTTCGACACGTTGAGCGCGATATCGACACCGGGGATTGCAGTGTCGCCTTTCAGCCCGACGCCGACGCTGTTGTTGGCGAACGCTTCGATCGGAATCGAGCCTGCGCCCACGAATTGCGAATTGGTCCCGACCTTGATGTCGTTCACGTGCAAGCTCGTGCTGGGCGACAGAAAGCGCTCCAGCTTGAAAGGCACCTGTGGGGTCACGGTGACGATGGAGCTCGACGTTGCGGCAACGGACGTAATGCCGATACCGAGCGCCAGCTTTTGCAGCCGGTTCGGCTTCGTCATCTTGAGCTGACCGCGTTGCGGCGCGCCGATGATTTCCGCGCCGTAGCCTTGCAGCTCGTCGTCTGCACCCTTCAAGAGGTCATCTACCGCGTCGCCGATCAAGTTCGAATCTCCAATGATGTCGTAGGGCATTTTTCTGGTCCTTTCGTTGCTGCGTCTGCTGCGTTTCTCATGTCTCGTTTTTCGGGCGACGTTTCCGCCGCCATCAGCTGCATTTGCAGTTCCGCGCCGTTCAGGCTGCGAGCACTGCCTCGATTGCTTGCGTGTCGCTGACTCCGCTGATGGCTTTGCCACCGACGGATCGGCCCATCTTGTACGCGCCGATCGCGAGCATCCCGTCGCCGAACGACTGCAGAATGCGCGACATGCCGCCGCTCGCTGTGTCAGCGAGCAGCACTGCAGCGGTGCCCGCCACGATGGTGCCGTCGAGACCGAACACGCTCGGCAGGTTGTGACCTTTGCCCTCTGCGATACCGAGGATCGCAGCGCTCAGCGTCGAATACATCGTGTGTTCACGCTTCAGGATTTCAGCGGCGGCGCGGCGCCGCGAGTTGCGCGCCAGCTCGCGCGCCTTCATGAGTGCATGTCCAGCCATAGTGTCCCTTTCGTTTATCGGCGTCCGCCGAAGTCGTTCGGTGCACGCGCTGCAGCTGTCAGCGGCAGCGGCCGCGGCCCCTGCAACGCGTGCGTTACCCACAAATGCAGGTTGTTGTCTGAAATGCCGTGTGCAGCCAGCCAGCGCACGGCCAAGTCCAGCATCCACTCAGCAAGCTGCTGGTCGGTGAGTCCCTCTCTGCGAGCGAGACGAGCAAACGAGCTCAGGAGTCGCGTCAACAGCGCAGTCTGCTGGGGCGTCACGATCGACCATGGTGGCGGATTTTTTTGGCGATTGGCATGTAGGTTGCTCTGCGCCTTCGTTGCCGATCCCGAGCGCGCTCGTCGCGCTCGTGTGACCTCTCGATTCTGCGCCGCTCTCGCGGCGCGTCCGACTTTCTGACCAAACTGGGGCGCGCGCCCGAAAATCGCGAGCGTCGCGACCGGTCAGCACAGCTCGCGAGCATGAACACGACCGGCAGTTCTCGTCGTGCGCTGTCCCTCCATGAGCTTTGCTGACCCGTAAGGGGAAGGTGTTGCGCGGTCACTCCCCACTTAAAACGATGCGCACGACGAGAACTGCCGGTCGTGTTCATGCTCGCGAGCTGTGCTGACCGGTCGCGACGCTCGCGATTTTCGGGCGCGCGCCCCTTGGCGCACAAATTTCGGTCGCTCTCGGCTCGAAAAACGCTCTGCGCGCGCACCTGTGCACCTCCGTTGCCCTGGCTCCAGAGGGGTGGTCCGGCTTTCGATTCCCCCTGCAGCCGGCCGGCGCGGCTGCAGAGGGCCGTTACGGCGGCGCGTTTGCGTTTGCGATCGCTGGCTTTGCACCTACCCAGGGTGCCAACAGCACATCGACGTCAACGAGCGCACCGTCGAGCGTCCAGCACGACAGAAGCGCCGGCTTCGGACTGCCGCGGGACGCTAACCAGTAGCGATTGATGACGTGCCCCGACGTTCCAATTTCGTGCGGTTCGGCTGCATGCTGGGGCACCTGCACCACTTGCACTACGCCGTGCCGCTCGAGTCGATCGAAGTGCGCACGCACCGTCGAGCGATCCACGCCGCGATCGTCTTCGTCGGTGTGACCGCGCCATGCGAGCACGGTCGCAAGAAACTGCTGGCTGACAGCGCGCACGCAGGGGGAGTACTTACGCGTTGCGAATGAGCGTCCGAGCTTGCTCACGCCGCGGCTTGGTGGACGTGCATAACGCGCGTTCCAGCACTGCGGCCGCGCCAACTCGAGCAAGAACGCGATGGCG
>Ga0187777_10002997_pt1 | contig 10802 bp, 10 predicted proteins | sample 1015_Q2_SP5_10_M_FD_132416 | JGI IMG/M metagenome (GOLD analysis project Ga0187777, IMG submission 132416) | Tropical peat soil microbial communities from peatlands in Department of Meta, Colombia - 1015_Q2_SP5_10_MG | ecosystem: Environmental > Terrestrial > Soil > Wetlands > Peat | place...
CATCCGCTAATAGTAATGCCAACGGCCGTACTTCTTTCCGGCGGTCTCGACAGCGCGGTCCTCGTGGCCGAGGAAGCCGCGCACGATGTCGTGCAGCCCATCTACGTCAGCGTTGGCCTCGCGTGGGAAGACGGCGAGCGCGCGCTCGTCGACGCGCTCCTCGCGCGGCCCCCGCTCGCCGGCCGCGTGCGGCCCCTCGTCTCGCTGGCGGTCGACATGCGCGACCTGTACTCCGCCGCGCACTGGGCCGTGACCGGCCACCCTCCCGCCTATCACACGCCGGACGAAGACGTGTACCTCCCCGGCCGCAACATCGTGCTCCTGGTCAAGGCCGGCATCTACTGCGCGGTCGCGGAGTTCGATCGCATCGTGATCGGCACGCTGGCGCACAATCCGTTTCCCGACGCGACGCCCGCGTTTCGCGAGACGCTCGCTCGGGCGATCTCGCTCGGCGTGGGCCGCCCGCTCGCGATCGACGCGCCGTATGCGGAAACCGAGAAGGAAGACGTGATCCGCCGCGGCGTCGCGCTCGGAGTGCCGTTCGAGTTGACGCTTTCGTGCATGAGCCCCGCCCACGTGACGCACTGCGGCACCTGCAGCAAGTGTCGCGAGCGGCACGACGCCTTCCTCGCCGCGCGCGTACCGGATCCGACGGTCTACGCCGACACGCGCTACGTTCGCGAGAACGCGACCTGACCGGCGATGTACGTCTGAACGACCGAGAGCCGTTCATCGAGCACGACGAAGTCGGCGACCGCGTCGCGCGCGAGCGCGCCGAACCCCCGCAGGCCCATCTCCCGAGCCGGCGTGGTCGAACACGCGGCAGCCGCATCGGGCAGCGTCACGCCCGCGTCGTTCACCAGCGTCCGGAATACCCGGTCCATCGTCGCGAGGCTGCCGGCAACGGTGCCGTCCCGAAGCAGCGCCGTCGATTCGCCGGCGACGATCGGGAGTCCGCCGAGCGAACCCCAGGCTTTCGGCTTCAGGCCCGCGACCGACGTGCCATCGGTAATCGCCATGACCCGCGATGCGCGCTTCGCGCGGACGGCCATCGCGAGCATGGACGGGTGCACGTGGTGGCCGTCGCCGATCAGTTCGGCCGCGACGGCTTCGCTGTGCAGCACCGCGCCCGCAAGACCAGGTACGCGGTGGCTCATCGGCGGCATGCGGTTGAACAGGTGCGTCGCCTGAGTGGCGCCGGCCTCGATCGCGGCGAGCGCCTGTTCGTATGTCGCCCCTGAGTGGCCGAGCGACACGACGTGATGCCGTTCCAGCAGCCAGCGAACGAGGTCGATTCCACCCTCGAGCTCGGGCGCCAGCGTCACGATCCCGACGTCGCCCGCACCACGCTCGATCTCCACGAGCACGTCGGGCGCGGCGAACCGATCGGCATCGTCGCGCACCGGATGCGGGATCCGGATCGGGCCGGCGAGCGCCGCTTGCGGACTGCGCAGGCACGCCAGCGGCTGGGCGCCCCGGTACTGCGGGTTGATGAAGTTGCTTTCGAGGTGCGCCGGCAGCACGCGGGCCGCCCTCGCGCCTCTCGTTTTGCGCGCCAGCCGCACGTTCCTCAGCATGCGGCGCAGTTCGCCGGGAACACACGCGACCGTCGTCGGGCAGAACGAGGTCACGCCGTAGCGCGGCAGCCTCGCCGCCATCGCCGCCACCGGATTGCCTTCGTCGAGGGTGTCGTGTCCGTCGACGCCGTGGACGTGCACGTCGATGAAGCCGGGCACGATGACGTGCCGGGACAATGAGAACTGCGGGGACCTGGAATCCGCGGCGATGAGGCCGGCCTGCACGTCGACGATCCGATCGCCGTCGACGACGAGCGTGCCCGGGCCCACGATCCGGTCGGCGAGGACCAGATCGGCGCCCGACAGGACGATCATTGCATCGCTGCGGACGCGAAGCGCGCCGCGCCGATCGCGGCCGCTTCGGCGCCGAGCGTCGCCGGCGCGGTCGTCAGCGCGTCCATCATCGTCCTGGCGAGACGCCGACCGAGCTCGGTTCTGAGCGGCTCGAGCATGAGGTCCGCCGCCGTCGCCATCATCCCGCCGAGCACGAGCATCTCGGGATCCGCGATCGAGACCAGGTTGGCCGCCGCCATACCCAGATACTTCGCGGTGTCGCGCATCACCGAAATCGACACCCCGTCGCCACTGCGAGCCGCCGCCAGCACGTGCTCGAGCGCAATCGCGTTGAGATCGCCGTTGACGGCATCGCTCACGCGCGAGGGATCGCCGGCCTTGATGCGCCACACGAGCCGGCGGACGATGCCCGCTGCGCCGACTTCGGCTTCGAGACAGCCGACCCGCCGGTAGTCCTCGCGCTCGACGGGATTGAGCGCCAGCCACGCGACCGACGCGGCGTGCCGGCGCGCGCCGAGCAGCGGCACACCGCCCTGGATGATGCCGCCCTCGACGTGTTCGGCGGCGGCAAAGTACACGACGTCCCGGACGCCTTTCGCGGCGCCAATCCACGCCTCGGCGATCGCGGCGGCCGTGCCGGAAGGCAGCGCGCCGTCCGCCAGGAAGGGTCCGGGGAACGCCTTCGCGAGCGCGGAGACGGCGGCCGCCGAGGCCGCGACTTCCGAGGAAGGCGCGGCCACGCCGACGGCCGTCGGGGCGGAGGTGCCCCCGACACGCTCGATCGCGTGGCGTGCCGCCGCGGCGAGGTCGGATCCGCCCGGTACGACCGCGCTCGCCGTCACGCCGGCATCGTCGACCGACACCGCTACGATGTCGGGGCCGCGAAGTTCGAGACCCACGGTCGCCATCATTCGCGCCCCCAGTCGGTATTCACCTGCAGCTTCCGCCCCGAGAGCGGCATCGGCACCGTCGCGCCGTCCTCAGCGTCGCGGAACAGCAGCCGATCGATCCGGTCCAGCAGCGTGGTCAACTCACGCTCGTTCGGCGCCTGAATCACGAGGACGCCGGCCCCCTCGGCGGGCGGGAAGGCCGAGTCGTCGAGGTAATCGCGGTCGAGCGTGACGAGCGTGCGGTGGAGCCGCTCGGCGAGGCGGTAGTGCTTCAGATCCGGAGCCCGGCGCAGCGCATCCTCCTCGACCACGAACAGCACGTCCCAGTGAAGCCGCTGCCGCATGTGCGCGACGATGCCGGCCGGCACGTTGGCGTCGGCGTAGATCCGGGGCCGAGGCACCAGCCGCTCGGCGTGTTCGGCGAGTTCGGAGGATAGTGTTCCCATGCGGTGCGAGGTGCGCAGTGCGTCGTGCGAGGTGCAGGCCCGCACGCCGTCACCGGGCCGTCGACACTTCGGCCTTTCTCTTGTCGTGCGCGGCCTTCGCTTCCCGGGTCAGGTCGGCCACCAGCTTGTCGCGCTGGTGGACGAGCTCCTTTCGGGCGCGGCGGCCGTTCGGCGATCCGATCGCGTACTCACAGAAGATCGGAAACGCGATCGTGGAATCGCAATAGGCGACGACCGTATCGGGCAGGACGCCGGGATTCACCTTGCCCCAGCTCACCGCCTCGGCCGGCGTCGCGCCCGAGAGTCCACCCCAGACCACCTGGTCGGTCGTGATCTGGATGAAGTAGTCGTTGCCGCCTTTGTGGATGCCGTAGACCTCCCACAGCGTCGGCTGCGCCTGCAGGTAGAAATTCTTCGGCGACCCGCCGCCGAGGATGACGCAGCCGTTCTGCTGGCCGGCGAGCACCATGGCGCAGACTTCGTTGACGTCGCGGTTCGGGTCGATCATCAGGCGGCCGCCGTTCATCAGCTCGTGGTAGGCGATGTTCATGCCGATCGAGCTGTCTCCCGGCGACGAGGTGTAAATCGGTACGCCGGCGACCGCGGCGCGCGCGACGACGGAGTGCTCCTCGCATCCCGGAAACCGCTCGAGGAGGTCCCGGCCGAGGCGATAGTGGAACTCGGCGGTCGTGATCGGCTCGTTCAGTCCCGAACGCACGATGAATCCGCGGATGTAGGCGTCGGTTTCGAGCAGCACGGTGGCCGGAAACAGCACGTCGTAGATCCGGATCACGCCGTCTTCGTACAGCTCCACGTCGTCGAGGAACGGCGACCCGCGGTGCAGCGTGAAATTCAGCGCGTAGTGGAGGTCGTGATACAGATTCGCGCCGGTCGAGATGATGAAGTCGACGAGGCCGCGATCCATCATCTCGATGACGCATCCGCCGACGCCGGCGGGCGTCATCGCGCCGGCAATGGTCAGCCCGATGGTGGTGTTGTTCGCGGGCGCGAGCATCTTCTCGGAGAAAATCTGGCACGCCTCCGACAACCGACCCGCGTTGAACGCCTGGAATCCTTCATCGACGAGCCGCCGCACTTCCGGGCTGCCCTTCGGCCGATAGTACCGAATCGGTTTCCCCGAAAGCACGTTCTGTCTGGAGGTTCCCGGCGATCCGGGCGCGCGATGCGGCATGGCGGGAAATAGCTTAACATCAGCATTCGTGAGTGGCGAGCCGACAGCGCTGACGTGGACCGTTGTCGCCGCGCTCGTGATCGTGGCCGCGCTCCTCGGGGTGATCTGGGCGAAGGGACGACCGTTCTCACCCGGCGACGTCTTCCGTGCGAGCCGGCTGAGCACCGGGAATCATCTGTTCCCCACGCAGGTCCTCGTCGCGCCGACGAGCGTCGTGCAGTACACGCCCGGCTGGATCGGGCGCACCGAAGAGACGATTCACCTCGCCCACATCGCGTCGGTGAAGATCGAAACCGGGCTCCTGCTGTCGAACGTGATCATCGAGACAAGCGGCGGCACCGACCCGATTGTCTGCCACGGCCACCGCAAGCGCGACGCGACGGCCATGAAGGCCCTGATCGAGCGCTACCAGACCGATTACTATCAGAAGCAGAAGTAGTTCCGGCCCTATCGCCTGGGCTGTTTCCCGCCGATACGTAAGTCGCCAATGGACGATCTCACCTTCAGCGCGCGGCGGGCCAGCGCCGCCACGGCCGCCCGGACCGCGGATGCGGCCGCCGACCCCGAAGCGCGGTTTCGGGCGCTGGTACAGTCGCCGCTCCGGGCCGGCATTCTCCGGTACTTGAGCGCGCGGCCGGACGAGAGTTTCGACGTCGAATCGCTGATGCAGACGTTCGGGCGCCTCAAGCTGGACGTGGAGAACTGCGTCCGCGAGCTGGCTGATTTCGGCGTCGCGTTTTCGGTGCCGGGCGCGCCGGGCACGGCGGTCCGCTACATGGCCGCGCGTCCGACCAACGAAGCCGTTGCCGCGCAGCTCGATCACTTCCTCGAGCGGCGGGCCACGATCTCCACCGAGGATCAGTCCCCGTCGGTCCAGCGGTTCCGCGAAATGATCGGCCGCGACGAGAAGATGCTGATCGTCTTCGAGTGGATCAGGACCGCGGCCAAGTCCGACATCTCGGTGCTCATCCTCGGACCGACCGGCTCGGGCAAGGAAGTCGTCGCCCGCATGATTCACGAGCTGAGCCGCCGCAGCGTCGCGAACTTTCAGGCCGTGAACTGCGCGGCGCTTCCCGATACGCTGTTCGAATCCGAGATCTTCGGCTACGAAAAGGGCGCCTTCACGGGCGCGCACGACCGGAAGCCCGGACGGCTCGAGCTGGCCAACGAGGGGACGCTGTTCCTGGACGAAATCGCCGACATGTCGCTCATCGCGCAGGCCAAGCTCTTGCGCGTCCTCGAGGAACGGCGGTTCGAGCGCCTCGGCGGCCACAAGGCGATCAACGTGGATTTCCGCCTGATCTCCGCGACGAACCGGCCGCTCGAACAGTTCGTGCGGGACGGCCGCTTCCGCGAGGACCTGTACTACCGCGTGAACGCCTTCGCGATCCGCCTGCCCTCGCTTCGCGAACGGCAGGTCGACATTCCGGTGCTGGCGCAGCGGTTCCTCGCGCGGTACTGCGCGGCGCAGGGCATGCCGCTCGAGAGCAAGGCCTTCTCACGCGAGGCCATCGATCTGCTGTTGAACTACCACTGGCCGGGCAACATCCGCGAGCTCGAGAGCACGGTGTCGCGGGCGGCGCTGTCGGCGCCCGGACGCGTGATCCGCGCGACCGACATCGAGTTCCTGCATGCGACGAGCGCGGCGCCCGCCCCCGCCGGCGATCACCTGCCGTCGCTCGCGGAAGCCGAGCGCGCGCACATCGTCCGCGTCCTCGAGGCGGTGCAGTGGAACAAGAAGGAAGCCGCGCGCGTGCTCGACATCAGTCGCGGGACCCTCTATCGGAAGATCGAGGAATACCAGCTCGAGCCCGAAGGCCGGCCGGCCGTCGGGCGGCGCGCGCGCGATGCAGAAACGTAATTCGAATCCACGAAAAACCGTAAACCTGACGAACAAAACGGTCGCGCGCCTCTCACATCTGTCGAGACCGGCCCGCACGTCCGACGTATCATTGGGAGTCCACCAGCTCCCCCGGCCGGCTGGATATCCACAGGCGCCCGGACACCATTCGCGGCCATGAAGCAACTGCCACTCGCCGCTCGTGTGTACGTGGGCGCCGTCGTCGTCGCCGGTGCGGCGGCGATGCTCGCGTTCGCGCCTCACACGATCGCACATCCGGCGCTCTTCATCGGCCTGCTGCTCTGTTCGTCGCTCGCCTCCGCCCTCAAGGTCAACCTGCCGCTCGCGGGCGGCAGCGGATCGACGATGTCGGTGTCGTACGCCGTCGATTTCGCGTCGCTCCTGCTCCTCGGCGCGAACGAAACGATGCTGGTGGCGGCGACCAGCGCGTGGGCGCAGTGCACGTTCCGCGTCAAGAACGACACGCGCTCGGTCCATCGCGTGCTGTTCAGCATGGCGTCGCTCGTGCTGACGGTGAAGATCGCGGGCCTCACCTACTCGCTGTTCGGCGGCGCGGCGGCCGGCGAGTCGCTGCTGCTGACGACGCTGCCCAAGCCCCTCGTCGGCGCGGCCACCGCCTATTTCATCGTCAATACGCTGCTCGTGGCGACGGCGATCGCGCTGACGACCGGCCAGTCGCTGCGGCGCGTGTGGAACGAGAACTTCCTCTGGAGCGCGCCCAGCTATTTCTTCGGCGCCGGCGCGGCGGCCATCGCGGCGGCGGTCGTCGAACGGGGCGGCTACTGGATGGCGCTGCTGATGGCGGCGCCCGTCTATCTGATCTACCGGACCTACAAGATCTACATGGGCCGCATTCAGGACCAGCAGCGGCACGTGCAACAGATGTCCGACCTGCACCTCGCGACAATCGAGGCGTTGGCGCTCGCCATCGACGCGAAGGATCAGACGGCCCAGACGCATATCCGGCGGGTGCAGGTGTACGCCGCCGGCCTGGCGCGCGCGCTCGGCATGCCCATCAACGAAATTCAGGGCGTCAAGACGGCCGCGCTCCTCCACGACATCGGCAAGCTCGCGGTGCCGGAGCACATCCTGTCGAAGCCGGGCCCCCTGACCCAGGAAGAGTTCCAGAAGATCCGGATCCACCCGCAGGTCGGCGCCGAAATCATCAGCGGCGTGCCGTTTCCGTATCCGGTGTCGCCGCTCATCATGAGCCACCACGAGCGGTGGGACGGAAAGGGATACCCCGCCGGACTCAAGGGCGAGCAGATTCCGCTCGGCGCGCGGATCCGCTCGGTCGTCGACTACTGCGACGCGCTGCTGTCGGAACGGCCGTATCACAAGCCGATGACCTTCGACGCGGCCATCGGCCTGCTGCGCCAGGAGAGCGGCAAGGCACTCGACCCGCGCGTCGTTCAGACGTTCATCGACCTCTATCCGACGCTCGCGGCCGAGGCCGAAGCGAGCCAGGAGCCGACGCGCAAGCTGACGCGCATCGCGTCGCAGTCGACGACGGCGCAGCCGGCCGTCGGCCTGGTCTCGGACTCGCCGGGCCGCTCGAACGTCTTCCAGGACATCGCCCTCGCCCATCGCGAGATCTACGCGCTCTACGAGATCGCGCAGGCGCTCGGCAGCAGCCTCGGCGTTTCGGACACGATGGCGCTCATCTCGTCGAAGTTGAGCAACATCGTCCCGTTCTCGTCGTGCGCGCTGTTCCTCTACAACGAGGAAACCGAGATGCTGCGGTGCCGGTTCGCCACCGGCGCCGAGGCCGACGTGGTCCAGGCGATGACGATCAAGAACGGCCAGGGCCTGACCGGCTGGGTGGCGCGGAACCGGCGGCCGCTCGTCAACGCGCGGCCGAGCGCCGACTTCGAAGCCGCTGGGCTGTCGTCGGAACGGACGACGCTGCACTCCGCCCTGGTGTGCCCGCTCGTGTTCAACGAGCGGTTCATCGGCGCGATTTCCGTCTATCACATCGAGCCGTCGGTGTACACCGACGATCATCGCCGGCTGCTGGATCGAATCTCCGAGCAGGCGGCGGCGGTCATCTACAACTCGATGGTGTTCGAGCAGACGCAGGAAGACTCGCTGACCGACCCGCTCACCAGCCTGCCGAACACGCGGTTCATGTTCATGCACCTGACGCGCGAGCTGGCGCGCGCGGAGCGCCTGAAGTCCGAGGTATCGCTGCTCGTCATGGACCTCGACAACTTCAAGGAGATCAACGACACCTACGGGCACCATGTCGGCGACCGCGCGCTGCGCGACGTCGCCGCGGTGCTGCGGACCGCCATCCGCCCGTACGACATCTGCGTCCGCTACGCCGGCGACGAGTTCATCGTCGTGCTCTCGGGATGCGGCGGCGAGGAGGCCGAGCGCAAGCGCCTCGAGCTTCAGAGAGCGGTCGACGACCTGCGGTTCGAGCCGCGGCCCGGCCAGGTGCTGCCGCTGGCGATCAGCATCGGCGCGGCCATCTTCCCCCACGACGGCGAATCGTACGAGTCGCTGCTCGCCACGGCCGACAGCCGCATGTATCGCGACAAGACCCGGCGGAAACGCGACGGCGGCGCGTCGCGCGGAGCGGCGACCGGCGACATGCCGGCCGAAGGGACGCCGCTGTCGGACGCGGATCTGAATCGATCGGCGATTGGAATACTCTAGGCGTAGGGCTCAGGGCTCAGGATCAATCCAGTCGCCGCGCGGGCCGGTCATCCCGATCGAAATCAATGCGGCCCCTGTCGCGCCGATCACGACGCTCAGGCCATCCACCCACCACGGCCAGCTCCGTCCACCGAATTCGATCCAGGCCGCCGGCGCGAGCATCAGCACGCCAACGCCGGCCGCGAGCGGGCGACGACGGGCCAGCCTGAGAAGCGCGCCGCGGGCGCGTCGCAGCAGCATCGTGCGTTAGCATAAACGCGTCCATGGCTGAGCCGGCCGTTCTGACGACACGCGTGCGCGAGATCGTCGCCGCGACGCCGCGCGCGCGAATCGTTCGGCTGGACCTCGGAGGCCAGCGGTTCGACTATGCGGCCGGACAGGCGGTCAAGGCCGGCGCCCCGGGCGGCGAGCGGCGGCCCTATTCCGTGGCATCGGCGCCAGAGGACGTCAGGCGCGACGGACTCCTCGAGCTGCTCGTCAGCGTCGACACGCGCCTCCCCCAGGCGCCTGGCGCCGCCGTCGACATCGAAGGGCCGCTCGGGTCGTTCACGTTTCCCGAGACCGCGCCGGAGCGGCGCTTCCTGTTCATCGCGGGCGGCACCGGCATCGCGCCGCTGAGGGCGATGCTCCATCACGCACTCACCCTGCCGCACGAGCACATCGGCCTCTTCTACAGCGCGCGTACATCGGCCGACTTCGCCTACGAGGCGGAGTTCCGGGCGCTCGCCGAGAGCGGCCGCATCGAATTCCGTCAAACGGTGACCCGCGACGCTCGCGAGGACTGGAGCGGCGCCCGCGGCCGATTCGACCGGGAGCGGCTCCAGCCGCTCGTGCACAACCGCGAGACGTTGTGCTTCATCTGCGGCCCCTCGCCGCTCGTCGTGGAAATGAGCGGCATGCTCCGGGACTTGGGGATCAGCGAGGAGCGGATTCGGATTGAACGATGGGGACGGTAGGTACGCGGTGCGGGCGATCGCGAGGTGCGCGGGTGCGACCCAGAGGTACCAGGTGCGGTGCGGTCGCGAGGTGCGCGGGTGCGGTGCGGGCGCGAGGTGCGGCGATCGGTCAGAGGCGGGACCTGTGAGGTGCTACGGTATCCCGGCCACGGCGGCCTCTACATCCTGTCCGAAGGTCACCCAGAATCCGTTGACATCCCGCACGGTGAATTCGCGCGTGCCATAAAACGTGTTCGTCGGCGGACCGAGCCGAATGTCGACCTCGCCGTTCAGACGCGAGAACATCGCATCGACATCGTCGGCGCGAATGTAGAGATCGACTTCGCGTCGGTCGGCGGCACTGGGCTGACCGCCCGCGGTGAACATGATCTGGCTGCCGCCGTAGCCAAGGAGCGCAAAGTCGAGCCCGTCACCGTCGGGATCCTCGTTCGTGGTCTGGACGACGAAGCCGATCGACGTGTACCAGTCCACGGTCGCGCGAACGTCGGGGACGTGGAACATCGGCACAACCTGCTGCTCCATCGGTGGCTCCTTTCCCCGACGCTGGGTGAACGCGCTTCCCTATTCCTCGTTTCCCGCTTAGATGCCGACGGCGTGGAAGCCGGCGTCGACGATCAGGACCTCGCCGGTAATCGCGCGTGAGGCGTTGCTGAGCAGGAACACCGCGGCGTCGGCCACCTCGCCGAGCTCCACGTTGCGGCGCAGCGGCGCCCGCTCCTTGTAGACGTTCAGGATCGACGAGAAGCCCGAGATCCCGGTCGCGGCGAGCGTCTTGATCGGCCCCGCCGAAATCGCGTTGACGCGGATGTTCTTCGGACCGAGGTCGGCCGCCAGATACCGGACCGAGGATTCGAGCGCCGCCTTGGCCACGCCCATCACGTTGTAGTTCGTGAACGCCCGCTGGCTGCCGAGATACGTCAGCGTC
>Ga0187777_10002998_pt1 | contig 10802 bp, 9 predicted proteins | sample 1015_Q2_SP5_10_M_FD_132416 | JGI IMG/M metagenome (GOLD analysis project Ga0187777, IMG submission 132416) | Tropical peat soil microbial communities from peatlands in Department of Meta, Colombia - 1015_Q2_SP5_10_MG | ecosystem: Environmental > Terrestrial > Soil > Wetlands > Peat | place...
TTCTTCAACATCTGGAACCACCCGCAGTGGATCGCCGACACGCTCCAGGGCGGCGTCAGCACCAACCTGGGCTCCAGTAACTTCGGTGCAATTACCAATGCCTATGACCCCCGGATCATCCAGCTGGCTTTGAAGTTCACCTTCTAGCACTGGATCAAGGGAAGCAGTTAAACCCTAAAACGGCGTGGCGGCTCACCCCCCGCCACGCCGTTTTCTTTTGTATACGGATGCGACTTCAGGTTTGAGGTAAATCACGCGTGACGCTCGAAAGCTATCTGTAGCGCGAATCTAAGGAGTGGAATTCGCTTCCTGACGTATCTTCCCATCCGCCGCTAGACCATCCAGCCAATGCTGTGCCATGGCCGTGTCCGGGCCCTGGGGGTTGTTCTTGACGAAATCACGAAGGACTCGCGCCGATTCCTCGTAGCGGCCGACCGCAGTCAAACATTGCGCCAGGAGTAAGTCGACTTGCGGGACTGACCCGTGAGACCCCGCCTTGGCCTGCTGTGCCATAGCCAGCGCCGGACCGTATTGCTCACGATAATAATAGGCCCGCGCAAGTGTCCACTGAGTCTGCCAGTTGGGAGTGGCCGACTCCAACTTCAAAGACTTTTCCAGCGGCGGAATAGCCTCATCGTACTTTCTTTGATTGCATAGGGCCATTCCGAGCGCAGCAAGAACACGAGCCTGATTGGGTTGGAGTTGATCGGACTTCTCCAGAACCGTTTGCGCTTGAGTCCAATTGCTCCGCTTCATGTACACCATTCCCTGGACGTAAAGAACCTCCGGGTTGCTGGGAGCGAGTTTCATGGCCTCGCTCATGTATTTCTGCGCTTCGTCCAGTTTGTTTTGACCTAAGGCTTGCAAGCCCTTGACCAGGGCGTCTTTCGCTTTTGGCGCGAGCAGTGGCTCACCAGGAACGGCTCCGGTTTCATTCGGAGCAAGATTTCGCTGCATGGTCACGTCGATTTCGGCCCGGATCGCGGTGGTGATGCTCACATCTTTCTGAGCACTCTTGTAACCGGAGGCTTCTACCACAATCGAAAAATCTCCCAGGTTGCGAAGAATAAAGAACGCGCGCCCACGAGAGGTGGAGGATTGATCGATGGGAATTCCGCTGCTGTACAGCTTTACGTTCGCTGTGGAAGTGATGACCTGGCCCGACTCGTCTCGGACGGTAATGGCCAGTTCTGCGCGGCTCCCGCGAGTTAATGTGCCTTCCTCACCGCTGTCCTGGCAGGGAGCAGGAAACGGGCACAGACAAAGACCGACCAGCAGGGGCAATAGATTACGCGCAATGCGCAAAGAGCGGTATTCCTTCATATAGCGCGCCACCGCACTGAAGAATGCCAGAGTAGACTCCTGTTCGTCAGGCCGTCAAGCGCAACGTTCGATGGAATGCAACTCTGCTCGGTGTTGAAAAGGCAGCGATGTTCAACAAATTAAAGGATAATTGGGAAATGCAAAGACACATTCACCGGGGTTGGCGCCTCAATCCGTGGCCGCCCCTCTTCTTGGTGCTTGCATTGACTCTTCCCATTTGCGTGCACGGACAGCAGGCCACCCCTGCGGAAGCAATGGCTCTGGAACAGCAGGGCAAACTGGAAGAGGCGGCACAGGCGTGGCGTGCCGTTACGGAGCACGATCCCAATGACGCAGCGGCCTTCGCGAGTTTGGGCGTGGTGCTTTCGAAACAGGGGAAATTCGCCGAGGCTGCCAAGGCTTACCAAAAGGCGCTTGCGTTAAACCCAAAACTGCCTGGCGTGCAATTGAATCTGGGACTGGCGGAGTTCAAGCAAGGTCAGTTCGACGCGGCCATCCCCCCATTGAGGGCGGCGCTAGCGGCAGATCCTCACAACGTGCAGACAACAACGATACTTGGTTTAAGTTACTACGGAGCGAAGAAGTTTTCCGAAGCCGCTAAATATCTTGCCCAGTCCGCGACTCTGGACCCGGGCAATACCGAGTTGCATCAGATACTGGCGCAGAGCTGCCTGCTGGCCAAGCAGTATGACTGTGCGCTGGAGGAGTTCAAGAAACTCCAGGAGCAGAATCCGAACTCCGCCGCGGTGCACATGTTCACGGGCGAAGCGCTGGATGGCGAGGGAAAGACAGAAGAAGCCATCGCAGAGTTTCAGGCAGCTCTGAAGCTTGCTCCCCAGGAGCCGAACCTGAATTTTGCGCTGGGCTATTTGTACTGGAAGACCCATGCTTATGACGAGGCGGTCAAATATTTCGAAGCGGAGCTCGCGATTGAGCCGAAGAATGCGCAGGCATTGACCTATCTCGGCGACATCGCCATGAAGAAAGAAGACAACGAGAAGGCGCTGACGCTGCTGCGGAAGGCAACGCAACTGCAGGACGACATTCGGCTGGCGTATCTGGACATTGGCTCAATCCTTGTGGATCAAAAACAATACACGGAGGCGTTGGCAGCCTTGAAGCGCGCTGAACAACTGGATCCTACGCAGCCCGATGCACATTTCCGGCTGGGCCGTGTGTATCAGATCATGGGTGATAGTGCGGCCGCAGAAAAGGAATTCGCCAAGGTACGTGAGCTGAAGGAAAAGGAACTGGATGATGTTGGCTCGAAGATGGGCAAAAACCCTGCGCAGTAGTTTGTCTGAAGAGAAAAGGGAAATCGATGCGATATCGCAGAGGAATGGCACGGATGCAGGTCAGGTATGTGGTTCCAGTAATCGCTCTTTTGGGTGTTGCCTTCTGGCTCGCGAGTCGCAGCGAGGGAGAGGCACGGCTGGGCATCTTCGAAGGCACCGGGGATGTCGGCACCGTGCTGCACGGAGGATCGGCAACATATGACGCCGCCACCGGCAAGTACATGCTGGCGGGCAGCGGCGAAAACATGTGGCTGAAGAAGGATGCGTTCTTCTTTGTCTGGAAGAAGGTTAGCGGCGACATTTCGGTCCGCGCCGACGTGGATTTTCTCGGCGAAGGCAAGAATCCTCATCGCAAAGCCGTGCTGATGATCCGCCAGTCGCTGGACGCGGACTCGCCCTATGTGGACATTGCGCTTCACGGTGTGGGGCTCACCTCCCTGCAGTACCGCGAAGAGAAAGCGGGGGATACGCACGAGATTCAGGCGAACATCTCCGCTCCCCATACCCTGGAGTTGCAGAAACGCGGAGATTACTTCGCGATGCTGCTCGGGGAGCGCGGCGGAAAGTCACAAGTGGCGGGTGGCTCGATTCGCGTGTCGATTCGGGGCGACTACTATATCGGGATAGGCATTTGCTCTCACGACAAGGATGTCGTGGAGAAGGCGGTGTTTTCGAACGTGGAGGTTTCGTCAGTGAGTCCCTCGGCGCAGACGGCGCTCTACAGCACACTCGAAACCATCAGCATAGACTCCATGAACCGCAGTGTCATTTATGTGGCGCAGGAACACTTTGAAGCCCCGAATTGGGCGCGGGACGGAAGCTACCTGCTCTTCAACAAAGACGGTCGCATCGAAAAGATCGCGGCCACTGGCGGCCACTCGGAGCTGATCAACTCTGACTTCGCCATTCGCTGCAATAACGACCACGGCATCTCTCCTGACGGCAAATGGCTCGCGATCAGCGATCAATCTCAGGAGGAGCACAAGTCGCTTGTGTACGTCCTGCCGATTGAGGGCGGCGTGCCGAAGCGTGTAACGCAAAACTCGCCCTCTTACTGGCATGGCTGGTCGCCGGACGGTGGCACCCTCGCGTTTGTGGGCGAACGCAACGGCGATTTCGACATCTACGCAATTCCGGTAAACGGGGGCGACGAGAAGCGCTTAACCACCGCCAAAGGACTCGATGATGGTCCGGACTATGCACCCGATGGCTCCTACATTTATTTCAATTCCGAGCGTACCGGCCAGATGCAGATCTGGCGCATGAAGCCGGATGGCAACGGCCAGGAGCAGATCACTTCCGATGAGTTTAACAACTGGTTTCCGCATCCATCGCCGGACGGCAAATGGATTGTTTTTCTATCCTACGAAAAAGGCGTGACCGGCCATCCGCCGAATAAAGACGTAACGCTGCGGCTCATGTCTCTGGCGGATCGGAAAATCACCGTGCTGGCGAAGCTGTTCGGCGGACAAGGCACCATCAACGTGCCGTCGTGGTCGCCAGACAGCAAGAAGCTCGCGTTTGTAAGCTATCAGCTGTTGCCGTGATTTATCCAAGTCAGGAAGAACCCCTAGGTCCAAAAGCTTGAGAATAGTCCCACCTTTGCAAATATGACCATGGTAGAATGACCATAGTCGTGCGAGGAGTGAGCGATGAAAAGGATGGCGGCAGGTTCCTTCAAGACAAATTGCCTTGCGGTTATGGACGAGGTTCAGGCGAAGCGCGAAACGGTCATCCTCACAAAACACGGCAAGCCGGTAGCCAAACTCGTCCCCGTGACCGATGACACCGACGATATCTATGACTTCCTGGCCGGTAAGGGCGCGATCGTAGGAGACGTCCTTGCGCCTGCACTATCGCGCAAGGAATGGGGCGAACTGAAGTGATTCTTGTCGATACACACGTTGTGGTATGGCTCGCATTTGCTCAACAGAAGATCTCCAATAGCGCAAGGATGGCGATTGATGACGTCCGCAGGGACGCAAAAGGGGTGGCAATTTCAGATATCACACTATTGGAACTAGCTGCCCTCGCAAATAAGGGACGACTCTCGCTCAGCATCAGCCTTGAGTCTTTCTTGCAGGAGGTCGAACGGCGGTTCGTGGTCCTGCCGATGACTGGTCGGGTGTGCGCTCGCGCAGTGACACTGCCCTCAACGTATCCAAAAGACCCGGCGGACCGGGTCATTGGAGCAACAGCGCTGGTCGAGGGGCTGTCCCTGCTTACGGCCGACCGCGGAATCAGACGATCCAGGGCCGTTCCAACCATCTGGTGAGTGCGACCGCTACTCCATACTTCTTAGCAGCTCTCGCTCTTCGGGGGGAAAGTGGCTGTAGCGGCCGGTCTCGATTTCCCTTTCGCGTGCAAACGGAGGCATCTCGCGCAGGGCCCGCATCGCCCTCTGCACTTCGGGACGGCTTGCCACCCCCTGTTGTGCTCCGCTAAGCGGCGACGCCACGCGATAGCTGCTCGGCATAGCAACTATGCGGTCAACGGAGAGAACCGGCGCGCGCGAAGCAACAGCGCCTTCATTGGGTGCAGGTGAGTAGTTCGGGTCCGGAGTGCCGGATGACGGCCTCCAGGGCCTTGCCGGGTCGGTTCCGGATTTCGGCGCGGAATTCGCTGGCGGTGGATCGTCGTCCCCATCAGGACAGGGGTAGCCCATTCCTGGACCGCACGAATACGGATAGGAGTAGTAAGGATAAGGAGCGTAATACCACGGACTGTAACCGTAGTATCCATACGGGTATCCCCATCCCCAGCCCCAATACGGCCAGCCAAAGCCAAAACCCCATCCGTAACCGTAGTATGGATAGCTCCAGTGTCCATGCCAGCCGTAACCGCCGTGCCAACCGTAGCCGCCATGGTATCCGCCGTAGTATCCACGCCCGCCGTAATAACCGCCTCCGTGGTAACCGCCGTTGCCAATGTAGCCATGCGCCCCGCCACTATATCCGCCGCCATAGTGGCCCATGCTGCCACCATGGAAGCCTCCGCCACCGCCGCCGTGGAAACCTCCACCACCTCCACCACCGTGACCACCACCACCGTGCTGGGCAAAAGCCGTCCGCGGCAAACTGCCAAGCGCCAGGCAAGCGACAAAGACAAGAACAATTCTTAGGTACAATAGGCCGGATCTCTTCATTTCAGTTCCCCTGCGAACGTTGGCGCGGAACCGTTCACAATTCCTGTATACGCCGCGGGGAAAGCCGCCGCAAGTCCACCCGCAACCAACAAAATCAGCGCGCAACATGTAGTCCCACGATCGTTATCTCTCCGAAACACTCCCATAGTGATCCATTGACCTTCGCCATCTTCTGGGCGAACGTGGCAAGTAAGGCAGTTTCTGTCTGTTCCGGTGAATTCGTGTAAATGCTTACCGCCACAAAAGCCGGCCGCTACGAACTCCTCGGCGAGTTGGGTCACGGAGGTATGGGTGTCGTCTACCGCGCCAAAGACCCTCTCATCGGCCGCACTGTCGCACTGAAAACCATTCGGCTCTCGGAAGAAGGCACCGGCTTAACCCACGATCAGCTGATCGAGCGCTTCCAGAACGAAACCCGCGCCGCCGGCCTTCTCACCCATCCCAATATCGTCGCCATCTACGATGCCGGCGAATCCGACGGCCTATGCTACATTGCGCTCGAGTTCGTCAACGGCAAGAGCCTTCAGTCTCTCCTTGATTCCGGCGAAAAGTTCCCCACACCTCGCATGCTCAACATCATGGAGCAGGTATGCTCCGCCCTCGTCTACGCCCACCACCAAAACGTCGTCCATCGAGACATCAAGCCCGCAAATATCATGTTGACCGCCGGCGACGTCGTCAAAATCACCGATTTCGGCACCGCCAAAATCATGCAATACGGCGCTGCCAAGCAGTCCGCCGTCATGGGCACTCCCGGCTACATGTCCCCAGAGCAGATCAAGGGTAACTCCATAGACGGCCGAAGCGACCTCTTCTCCCTCGGCGTCATGCTTTATGAAATGACCACCGGCCAGCGCCCCTTTTCCGGCAAGGATATTCCTTCTACCCTCTACAGCGTTCTCAATTACGAGCCTCCTCCGCCCCGCGACCTCAATCCTTCCATTCCTCTTGGCGTCAGCAGCACCATCATGAAGGCGCTTTCCAAAAGCCCGCACCTTCGCTACGAGAGCTGTGCCGATTTTCTGGAAGACCTGAAGAACTATCGCCCGGACGCAAACGCGCCGCCTCCCAGCGCCACTTCAACCGCTCGGCGCCTCGCGCCCCATACCATCGCGGAACCCAGGGAAAAAGCCTACAACACCCCTATGCCGGAAATTCCCGGCGTTGCGCCGCGTAATGCTTCGGCCGCGCTGCCAAGGACCACTCCACGGGCGATTCCTCCTCCAGTCGCGGCTGCCACTCCCACTTTCCACGACGATTCCCGCGAAGAGCCCACCGGCCACATCCCGGGTGTCTACGCCGGGCCCTCAAGATTCAATCTCGATGCCATCAAGCGCTACGCCCGCATTGGAGCCGGCATTCTCGTGGCCCTTTGGCTCGTCTCCTTCACTCTGAAAACCTTTAACCGCAACTCTGGTTCTGACTCCGATTCCCCGTCCGCTCCTCAGCAAGTTTCCAATCCTGCCGCTCCTGTCACTACCCCCGCGGACCGCATTCACGCTCCACTCTACGTTTCCGCTTCCAATCCCCAAGTCGCCACTCTCGCCGAACTTTCGGAACCGTGGTCTTCCAAGAGTTTCATCTTCTACAGCGTCTCGCAGTCCCGGAATGTTCTCGCGCTCCTCATTCGCCTGCCGGGCCCTGCTTCGCAAAGCAGCTCCTACTGGGCTTTTTCTCTCGAAGCTCCCTTCAATCACTGCGAGCTGCAATATATCCAGGAGCTGACCAGGCTCTCTTCCGAATACGGCGTGTCCGCGAGCCACCCGATGGTCGTTAATCCCTGCAGTCACACCGTCTTCGACCCCCTGGCGCTCAAGGAAACTCCCGGCAACACCCTTGTCCGCGGTGCTATCGTCAAGGGCAGCGACCTCCGCCCTCCCCTCGCGATTGAGGTTAAGGTCTCCTCTAACCACATCCTCGCCACCGCAATGGAATAACTGGCCGCGGACTAGTCCCCGAAGCAAGAAGACCACCTCTAGCCAATCTGCGGTCCCTGAGGTAGGCTATCGACCCTCGCTACGGGTTCGAACTTAGGATGGAGTATGCCCAGGAATTTCAAACAGGTGCTCGGGTCCCTTCGCACGATCTGGCAGCGGTTAAAAAGGCAGTGGGTCGATGAGGTTCCGGAGGACATCGCCATCTGCGAGTTCGACTGCCGCAAAAATCAGTGCTTGTACGATGAGTGGGCCACCTGCGAGCGCCGGACCTCCAAGGCAGCCGGCGAACTAATGCCACCCCCGCCGCACACCCCTCCCTCCCAGAAGCCTTAACCCCACCCCAAGTCCACCCCGCCGTGGGTGCCGCACCTTTTGCTTTGTAAGGGTGTGGGACTTTGGTCTCGATCACTGAGGCTGCGCGGCTTTTTCATGAATCGAAATTAGGGACTAGCCCAGAGATTGTCCGCAAATCCGCAAACCGTACACGGGCAGTCAACAACCGCTTGTCCGCTTAGTCTGTCCGCCTGGTTTTTGCCCTGTTAGTTCCTGAACCTAGTTGTTCGCTTCCACTGTGCTGCGGGATGGCTTCGGTTTTTGCCAAAGAATTTCGGAATCCGCCGCTTGGTTTGGATAGAAGCGTTCCGACTCCGCGTTTGTGGGGATCAGCACGACGTCAACGCGGCGATTGTAGGCCAGCCAAGTCGTCTGCGAATCGCGCTTTTGCTTTTCCGGAGGCTGGTTTGGATTCCGGGATTGCAAGTCGCTGACCGCGGTTTTGTCCAACGGTTTCTCCTTGCCGTACGCGGAGGTATCGATTTTCTCTGTGGCGATTCCCTGCGCAACCAAAAAATCCTTAACCCGTTGGACTCGGAGTTCGGATAGAGACTCGTTGTACTTATCCGCGCCGCGCTCGTCCGTGTATCCGCCAAGCGCGAGCTTCGCGTTGGGATCATATTCCAGATACTTCTTGAATGCGGTGGCGAGGTTCGTCAACACTTCCTGCTGGCTGCGAACGAGCCCCAAAGCCGGGTCGTCCGTGGTGGGATAGGCGGTCGGAAAGAAAACGCTCTGGAGCAGCACTGTGGGAACGGGCTCAATGGACCCCTTCAGGTGCACCGCCACGGTCTTGACGTCCGATCCACCGCACACATTCGTCGACTTCAGAGTGTATTTGAATTCTTCGTCTACGGGACCATTGCCGGTTTGCGTCGGACTCAGGGTGATGGACTTCGTGCCGCTGGGATCAACAGTGCCACCTGGGTCCAGCGACACGGAGTCTGAATTGGACGATGACCAGTTGAGCGTAGTGCTTCCCTGTTCCAGCGTCTTGTCTCCGATCCGCCGGTAGGAGATCTCCATGGGTGAAGCGCTGAGTGATGACTGCACGACAGGGTTGACTTCAACGGTTGTGCTCGGCGTTACGACACCCCCCGGTCCTGAAGCCGTAAGCTGATACACCGTAGTTTGCCGGGGTGAAATCGTTTTCTCGCCAGACGTGGGAACCGGGCTCATGCCGCTCATATCGGCTTCCACAGTTTCCTTGGAGACCCAGGCCAGCGTCGTCGTTTGGTTGCAGTTGATTTTCTGGGGATTGGCAGAAACCGATCCGCTGACAGGCGCGACAACCACAGTGGCGCTCGCAATGCCTGCCTTGAAGCGCGGCGTCGATGGAGGCAGCTCCGTCGTGCCACGCGGCCAATCCTTGATCTTCTGTTTTCCGTTGGACAGCGTAACAATCACGCGCTGGTTCGCCGCCACCGTAATCGGGCCGGCCCACAACTCTTTACCATACCGGGTAACCGTCACCTGGTGCGTTCCCGGTGGCACAACCAATTCCTGGTGCCAAATAATATTGTGATTGAACTCATCCACGTGCCCCACGAAGTATTGGGGCTTCTTGCCGTTTAGAAGAACGGCAGCATCGCCTGCACCGTGATGCGCTCCCACCTCAATGGGATTGCCTGCTTCAAGCTGGATGCGTCCCCTCGGGCCTGGCACCGCGTCGCCTACGGGTTCCAGCTTGATGTCCAATGGCAGCGTCTTGTTCGAATCGATCGAGACATCCTGTTCGGCAAACTTATATCCGTAGTTGGCGATGATCACGTGGTGCGTGCCGATGCCGAGTTTGATGACCTGATTCCCCGGACCTACGGCTTGGCCATCGACAAAGGTATACGCCTGCTTGGGAGTCACCGTGACTTTCAATTTTCCAGGTTTAGCGTCTTGCGCAAAGGCAACCGAGCTGAGTAAAACCGTGGCGCCAGCCACCAGGCAAAATGCTCTGATTTTTTGAACGCTCATCAAATCACCTCCCGCACTTCTCCACACGCAGTCAGGGGAATCGGGCTGACCGCGGAAACACGGGACGGTCGCGTTCGCCGCGAATTCTGACAGCATTAGGGCCGCCGCGCAACGCAGGAAATCACAACCAGGTGTGCGCTCCAAAAGCGCAGGCTCAGCGAGTCAGTCCGTGGAGTGCTCGTGTGCGGGCGCAAGGGGGATTCGCCATCGTCATTAATTCATTGCGCAAACGGAACCTTAGGGCGATTGCCGGAGCACGTCATCATAAGTACCATTACTATGTAGTCCTAGAACTGCGACCATGCTCCGGAACCGCCTTCTCCGTCTCTTCGCCGCGCCCTTGGCCCTGGTCTTTGCCACGTCTTTGTTCGCCCGCGGGCAGTTTTGGGATTTCCTGGGCTGCACGCAGGTCAGCGAAAGTCAGGACCATGGCCGGATTCAGATCGCTCGCCATGATCGGCTCTTCTTCCGCACCATTCAGTTGCGGGTCAGCGGAAAGGCAATTTTCTTTGACCGCTTCGTGGTTCACTTCGAAAATGGCACTTCTGAGGTGCTAACTGTCAGCGAGCGCATCTCACCGGAAACAGGAAACTACGTCATTGATCTTCCCGGAGAACGCCGCGCCCTCGAAAGCGTCGAGCTTTGGTATTACAAAGAGCCTTGGGGACAAAACCCGAAGGTGAGCCTGTACGGTGTCCCTCTGCCAGACCCCAACGGCGAAACTATCGCGCGCGAGCCTTAGCTTCGCGGTTTGCCACTAAATCTTATTCTCTATTGAGGCGCGAAGCGTTCAAAACTCAA
>Ga0187777_10002999_pt1 | contig 10799 bp, 9 predicted proteins | sample 1015_Q2_SP5_10_M_FD_132416 | JGI IMG/M metagenome (GOLD analysis project Ga0187777, IMG submission 132416) | Tropical peat soil microbial communities from peatlands in Department of Meta, Colombia - 1015_Q2_SP5_10_MG | ecosystem: Environmental > Terrestrial > Soil > Wetlands > Peat | place...
CGAGCACCACGACCACGAGCACCACGACGTCGACGACGACCACGACGCTCGCGCTCTCGCAGGCGGGCCTCGGCCTGCCACCGCAGCCCCCGCCGACGCCGGTGCCCCTGCCGCCGACGAACCTGGCTCCGGTGTTCAGCCGGATCCCGACCGCGAACAAGGTGATCTTCCTCGGTATCGACGACGGCATCGTGCGCGACCCCCAGGTCCTGGACCTCCTCCGCCAGGCGAACATCCCGTTCACGATGTTCCTCGTGCAGGGTGAGGCCGACGCCGGCGCCGACTACTGGCACTCCGCACAGTCGGTCGGTGGGATCGTCGAGGACCACACCGTCACCCATCCCGACCTGACCCGCGTGTCCTACGCCCAGCTGCAACGCGAGATCTGCGGGCCCCTCGACGACTACCAGAACCTCTTCGGCCGGCGCCCGACGCTCTTCCGCCCGCCCTACGGGACCTACAACCAGAACGTCCAGGCCGTCGCCGCGTCGTGTGGCCTCAAGGCGCTCGTGTTGTGGAAGGGTTCCACCAACGACGGGCGCTTCGATCTGCAAGAAGGGCCCAACCTGCACCCGGGCGACATCGTGCTCATGCACTGGCGCACCGACCTGTACGCGAACCTCCAGCGCGTCTTCGACGTCTGCCGCCAGCAGGGCTACGCGATCGCCCGACTCGAGGACTACCTGAAGTGACGGCACGCCCCGCGCGCCGAGCCCACCTCCACGTCAGCTTCGAGGACCCCGCCGGGCGAGCTCGTACGCGAACGTGAGGTGCTGCTCGAAGACGCCGTCCGGACAGCACGCGAGCAGCCGTCGCCGAAGGTCGTCCTCGAACTCGGCACTCCGGTGTTCGAGCACGGTCCGATTCAGGACCGACGTCGAGTAGACGAACCCGCTGAGCGACTCGACGCTCCAACGCTCGTCGACGGCGAACTCGAAGCGGCCCTCGTAGACGAGCCCGGCTCTCGCGAGCACCCGCTCGTGCGGGTCGCGGTCCATGGCGGCTTCCCACCCGTCCGGTACGCGATCTCGCGCGCCCACCGCGTCCGTCCACTGCTCGAGCGTGTCGTCGAGGACACGTTGCCACGACCGGTCGCCGCGCCACGGCGTCCCGCCCCAGAGGAGCGCGACACATCCCCCGTCGGGCAGGTGCGCGGTCACGCGCGTAGCGACGGCATCACGATGCAGACGGTGGAACGCGTTCCCGATCGTGACGAGGTCGAAGGCGCCCTCGAGTGCCACAGCCTCGGCCGCGGCGGCGATCCAACGGATGTTGGTGACGCCGGCGCGCCGCGCCTTGCGCTCGGCGAACTCGACCGATTCCGCTTCCAGGTCGACCGCCCAGACCTCGGCGACGTCCCTCGCCAGGGCACAGGCGATCTGCCCGGTTCCGCACGCGAGGTCGAGCAGCCGGCCGTCACCCAGGACGGGGACGCGGGCTCGCAGGTCGTCGAGCAGCGACGCCGGGTACGGAGGCCGGAACCGGTCGTAGTACCCGGCCGTGCCCCGGTAGAGGTCCTTGCGGTACCGCAGCTCGCCCGCCACCGAGTGATCGTGGCACGCGCGCGCCGGAAACCGCCGACGACGCCGGCGCGCGCGGACCCGGCGAGCCGAACTCGTCGGTGGTGTAGCGGAGCACGCGCGTGCCCGGGAGCCAGACGTCGCGCGGGAGCCCCGCCTTGGCCCAGAGCGCGTCGAGGAAGCCGTCGACGTCGGGGAGGTGACGCCACACCGACGGCAGGAGCGTGGAGTGGTGGCCGGGTGCGTCGAGGACCAGGCCGTCGACGCCGGGGCGTACCGCGTCGGAGACTTCCCTCGTCGATTCGGCGGCCAGCAGATTCGGTTCCGAGAGCACCGACACCTTGATGCTCATCATCACGTAGTCGAGGTGCGTGATCGGTGGCACGCGCGGATCGGCGAACGCGGCGCCGAGGGCGTGACGAGCGACCGAGACCGCGAGCGGCTCCCGTGCTTCGAGCGTGCCGATGCAACCGAGGAGCTGGGTCCCGCGCTCGAGGGTGACGAACGTCGCCGCGGGCTCCCACAACCGCGCGTCCCGGATCTCGTCGGGGCTCGGGAGCTGCGCCCGCCCGGAGGTGAGCGCGACGGCGAGCGTCTCCTCCGCGACCTCGAGAACGGTCGCGCGCAGCTGCGTGTCGAGCCCGCTCCAGCTTTCCGCTCTCGGCGGCTCCGACACTCCAAATCCGCTCCGGCCCCGCTCGCTGCTCGGCGGGATACCCGCCTCACCACGCTCGCTCACGATGTCGTTCCTTCCCAGGCGAAGGCGCCGTAGCCCACGACGCGGTCGCGGGAGCCGGCCGTGTCACCAGACGAACGAAGGTCGAGGAGACGAGCGCGGAGCTCGTGCGCGTGAGGCACCAGGAGCAACCCGCGCAATCCGTACGAGCCGCAGGCCACCTCCGGGTGGATCCGGGCGACGTTGCCGGCGAGGATCGCATCTGCAGTCTCGCGGTCGACGGCGCGCGCGGCGTCGTACGACAGGTAGTGGCTGAGGTCGCTGCTCACGACGACGAGCGTCTCGGGCCCGCCCCACACGCGGTCGAGCGCGGCGGCCACGACCTCCGGTTCGGCGTGGCCGACGGCGAGCGGCAGCAGACGGAACTCGCCGAGCACGCGCGTCAGGAACGGGAGCTGGACCTCGAGGCTGTGCTCGGGCGCGTGGGCGCGGTCGTCGACGCGCACGCCGGGAACCTCGAGCACGGCACGCCGGGCTTCGTCGTCGATCGGGACGAGGCCGAAGGGTGTGGCCCACGCGTCGGCGGAGGTGACGCCGACTCCGTGGAGCGGTACGAAGTGCGCGGGGCCGAGGAGGACGACGCGTTCGATCGTGTCGCGAGCCGCGGCCAACGTGGCGTACGCGGTCGCGGCGACCGGGCCCGAGTACACGTAGCCCGCGTGCGGCACGAGCAGCACCTTGGGCGCGGGCCCGGAAGACGGGGCCGCGTCGGCGAGGTAGCCGTCGACCTCACGCGCGAGCGCGTCGGCGCGGGCCGGATAGAAGGTGCCCGCGACCGCGGGCGGGCGCACGAGGAGGTCGGTCGGGCTCACGCTGCACCACCGAACGAGGCGAGCCGCACGGGCACGCGGTGCGAACCCCAGTCCTCGGGCGGTCCGTCGAAGCGGCCTGCGACCGGGGTGTCGCACGCCGCGCAGCGCCCGTCGTCGGTCAGGCGGTAGGCGCCGAGCTCGTACCAGTCGCGCTCGATCACGCCCTCCCCACAGGCCGGGCAGAACGTGCTGCCGCCGCGGGTGTCGTGGACGTTGCCGGTGTACGCGTAGTGGATGCCGTTGCGCAGCGCGATCTCCCGCGCACGAGTGAGCGTGGAGGGCGGCGTGGGCGGCACGTCGAGCATCTTGAAATCGGGGTGGAACGCGGTGAAGTGCACGGGCACGTCGGCCCCGAGGTGCTCCACGATCCACGTGGTCATGTCGTGCAGCTCGGCGTCGGAGTCGTTGCGGCCGGGAATGAGCAGGTTGGTGATCTCGACCCAGACGTCGGTGTCGTGCACGAGGTACTCGAGGGTGTCGAGCACGTCCTGGAGGTGACCGCCGCTGACGTGGTGGTAGAAGTCTTCGGTGAACGCCTTGAGGTCGACGTTGGCGGCGTCGACGTGTGAGAAGAAGTCGCGCCGGGGCTCGTCACAGATGTAGCCGGCGGTGACGGCGACCGCGCGCACGCCGGCCGCCCGACATGCGTCGGCGACGTCGTTTGCGTACTCGAGGAAGATGACCGGGTCGTTGTAGGTGAACGCGACGCTGCGGGCACCGAGGTCGACGGCGGCGCGGGCGATGGTCTCGGGGCTGGCCTGATCGGCGAGGGTGTCGGTCTCCTTGGACTTCGAAATGTCCCAGTTCTGGCAGAACCGGCAGGCGAGATTGCAGCCGGCGGTGCCGAAGGACAGCACCGACGACCCGGGTAGGAAGTGGTTCAGCGGCTTCTTCTCGATCGGGTCGATGCAGAATCCGCTCGACCGACCGTAGGTCGTGAGGACGACTTCGTCACCTTCACGGGCTCGCACGAAGCACAGGCCGCGTTGACCCTCCCGCAGCTTGCACGCCCGCGGGCACACGTCGCACTGGATCCGCCCGTCGTCCAGGGCGTGCCAGTACTTCGTGGGAATCGTCGAAGGGGCCGTCGGCATAGTTCAAGTCTGACGTCGGGGCGACCCGGGATATTCCGCGTCGCGTTCGAATTCTCGCGCGCGGCACCCTCGGCCGCCGGCGCCGGTTCAGCGTTCGTACGTGCAGACGATCGTGCCGCGGGCGAGCGTGTTGTGCGTGAGGTTGAAGCCCACGTAGGCGGGGGTCGCGTTCTCGTCGAGTCCCAGCGTCGGCACACCGAGCGCGTGGACGGCGAACACGTACCGGTGCTGACCGTGACCCGGAGGGGGCGCGGCGCCGACGTAGCCCGGCGCTCCGGTGTCGTTCCGGGCTTGGATGGCACCGCTCGGCAGTGTCGCCGTGTCACCGCTGCCCGCCCCGCGCGGCAACTCGTTCACGTCGGCCGGGATGTCGAAGATCACCCAGTGCCAGAACCCGCTGCCCGTTGGCGCGTCGGGATCGAAGCACGTCACCGCGAAGGACTTCGTCTCGGGCGGCGCGCCCGACCATTGCAGGTGTGGCGAGAGGTTGTCGCCCGTGCACCCCATGATGTCGGCGACGTGGGGGTTCGGGAGCGGCGCCTCGTGCTCGATGTCGTCGCTCGTGACCGTGAGCTCGGGCACCGGCGGCAGGAAGTCGTGCGGCAGCGGCGGACGGGCGGCATCGGTCATGGTCGGTCCTCCTCACAACCGGGCCGGATCGGCTCGGACACACGCTGCAACGTACGCCTGCCGGGACTCAGCGGAAGGCCGGTAGTACCTCTTCGGCGATCCAGTGCAAGCCGTCGAGGTGTTCGGCGAGCGACTCGGCGGGCGGTGCCGGGACCGACGTCCACGTCACCCCGATGTCCTGGAGGTGTCCGATGGCGTCGACCATCGCCTGCTTGCCGGTGGGAGTGGCGCCGCGACCACCCGCGTCGTCGAGCGGCCGGTGCTCTCCGTCGACGGCGAGGATGGTGACGGGCATCGACACGTCGAACGGCCGCGTCCGCGTCTCGAACTCGGGCAGCGCGCGGAGGTAGCGGAGGCAACCCGGCAGCTGCTCCGCGGTGATCAGCCAGGGATACCAGCCGTCGTGGCGCGCCGCGCGACGCATGGCCGCTCGGGAGTTGCCACCGATCCAGACAGCCGGATGCGGTTCCTGGACCGGCTTCGGCTCGAAGGCGATCTGCTCGAACTCGACGAACCGGCCGTGGAACTCGGGCGTCTCGTTCGTCCAGAGCTCGATCATGGCGGCGAGGTATTCGTCGGTGATGCGCCCGCGCTCGTGGAACGGAACCCGGAGCGCCGCGAACTCGCGCTCTGCGTGCCCGACGCCGACCGACAGTCGCACTCGTCCACCGGTGAGCCGATCGAGTGTCGACACCGCCTTCGCGAGCACGACGGGGTGGTGGTACGGGAGCACGATGACGCTCGAATCGACGATCAGGCGCGTGGTCGCGCCGGCCACGAACGCCATGGCCGTGAACGCGTGCGACCAGAACGACCCCATCGACTCGACCATCTCGACGGGCATCACGATGTGCTCGGGGATCGCGATGGAGTCGAACCCCAGCTCGTCGACGGTCCGGGCGACGAGCTGGAAGTCGGCGGCGCTCATGGTGGCTTCCCACTCCCGCGCAACCGGCGGGTAGCGCATCACCCCTGGCAGACCGGTCGCGAACTTCATGCTTCCTCCGGACTGCTCGGAGACGACGCCGGCCGTGAGTGGAACCAGGTCAAGTCACGGTCCAGATGGCGGCAACGACTGGGTTCGTCAGTGATCGTTCGCGGACGCAGAGCGCGATGCGGAGCTCGGGGAGCGCGGGGTTGACGGTGAGCGCGGTCACGGAGTTGCGGAGCGCGCTCTTGTCGAGGACGAGCTTCGGGACGACGCCGACGCCGCACCCCAGGGCGACGAGGGAGAGGATCGCTTCGTGGCCTTCGATCTCCGCGTAGATGGTCGGGCGGACGGCGCGCCGGTCGAGCCAGTCGTCGACGTCGTCGCGCACGACGCCGTGAGCCGGGAGCACGAGTGGCACCCCGGACCAGTCGATCCGTCGACGTTCGACCGCTTGCCGGATCGTCCCGTCGGCTCTGGGTGCCACGAAGACGACCGGCGTCGTACCGAGGTGGCGGCTGGCGATGCCGGCGGGCAGCCGCTCCGGGAGGGCGGCGATGCTCGCGTCGATGTGACCGCCGCGGAGTTGGTCGATGGCGTCCGCGACGTAGCCGGTGGCGAGCTCGACGCGGATCCCGGGATGCCGCCGCCGGAGCTTGCCGAGGAGCTCGGGAACGACGCTCTGTGCGGCGGTGACCGTGCAGTACAGGTGCAGCGTGCCGGTGAGCGACCCTTGGTGCTGGGCGCGTTCGCCGTCGTAGCGGTGCCACTCGTCGAGCACCGCGAGGGCGTGGCGGCGGAACCGCTCCCCCGCAGGGGTGAGCGTGACGTAGTGGTGGGACCGCTCGAACAGCGGCTCGTCGAGTTGGGACTCGAGGCGTTGGATCGATCGAGTCAGCGCGGACGGGCTGACGTGGCAGGCGCGCGCCGCGCGCCCGAAGTGCAACGTACGGGTCAGCTCGACGAACTGCCGGAGCGGCTCGTACTCGTTCATGTTGCACCGGCTGCAACGTGCTGTTGCGATCTTGTCGATTTACGCATCACGAGCAGGAGGGTACAACCGTGCGATGGACAGCAAGGTCTTCGATCTCGTGGAGCTCGACCTGGGCGGCACCCCGGAACAGGTCCTCGTCGGAGGTCGACACCTGTTCCCCGCTCTGCGCGACGCGTTCGCCGGCGTGACGCGGATCGGGGTCATCGGGTGGGGTCCGCAGGGGCGGGCCCAGGCGTTGAACCTGCGCGACTCCCTCGCGGGGTCCGAGATCACGGTCGCGGTCGGGCTTCGCGAAGGGTCGCGGTCGTTCGACGACGCCCGACGCGAGGGGTTCTCCGAAGCGGACGGCACGCTCGGCGAGATGTTCGACGTGATCCGCCGTTCCGACCTGGTCATCTTGCTCATCGCCGACGCCGCGCTCGCGGACCTCTGCGACGAGATCTTCCGCGCCGTGAAGCCGAACGCGGTGATCGGCCTCGCGCACGGGTTCCTGGTCGCGCACCTGCACGAGACGCGCCGGCGCTTCCCCTCCGGGACGTCGGTCATCGGCGTCTGCCCGAAGGGCATGGGCGCGTCGGTCCGCCGGCTCTACGAACAGGGTCGAGCGATCGACGGTGCCGGCATCAACTGCAGCGTCGCGGTCCATCAAGACGTCGACGGGCGCGCCACCGACATCGCGCTCGGCTGGGCGGTTGCGCTCGGCGCACCGTTCATCTTCGAAACGACGCTGCGCTCCGAGTGCCTCTCGGACATCACCGGGGAACGGGCGATCCTGCTCGGGATCCCGCATGCGATCGCCGAGGCCGTGTACCGGCGATGCATCGAGCTCGGCGACGCACCGGCGCGGGCCTTCGTGCGATCGACCGAGTCGATGACCGGTCCGCTCGCGCGCAGGATCTCCGCGGGTGGACTCCGCGCCGTCCTCGACGGTCTCCACGGCGACGACCGACGCGTCTTCGACAACGCCTACTGCGCGACCTACGAGGCGTTCGTTCCGCTCGTCACCGAGCTCTACGACGAAGTCGAGTGCGGCAACGAGATCACCAGTGTGCGACTCGCCACCCGTCGGCTCCGCGACCACCCGATGGCACCCGTCGACGGGAGCCGCATGTGGCTCGTCGGCCGGGAGGTTCGAGCAGACCGCGACGACCTCGACGTTCCGGTCGATCCGCTGACGGCCGGGATCTTCTGCGGCGCCATGGTCGCGCAGATCGACTCGCTCCGTGACCGGAACCACCCCTGGTCGGAGATCGCCAACGAGTCCGTCATCGAGCTCGTCGACTCCTTGATCCCGTACATGCACGCCCGCGGCGTCGCCTACATGATCGACAACTGCTCGACCACGGCGCGTCTCGGAGCCCGCAAGTGGGCACCCCGTTTCGAGGCCGCGATCACCCAACTGGTCTTCCCCGTCCTCGACGGCGCCGGCGGCTACGACGCCGCGCGCATCGCCGGGCTCGAGCACCACCCCATCCACGGCGTCCTCGCCACGATCGCCGACTACCGACCCGCGCTCGACATCGCCGTCGCGTGAACGCCATCACGCCCCTCGACCAGCCCGAGTTCGGCCGCGCATTCACCGACCACATGGCCCTGATCCGTTTCGTCGGGCGGCAGTGGGGCGAGACGCGCATCGTCGCCAACGAACCGATCCCGTTCTCGCCTGCGGCGAGCGGCTTGCACTACGGCCAAGCGATCTTCGAAGGCCTCAAGGCCTACCGGCAGCCCGACGGTGACGTGGCCCTGTTCCGTGCCCGCGACCACGCCGAGCGGTTCCGAGCCACCGCCACCCGCATGGCCATGCCACCCCTGCCCGTCCGACGATTCGTCGACGCGTGCGCTGCGTTGGTCACCGCAGACGCGGTGGCCGTCCCCGACGAACGGGGCCACAGCCTCTACCTGCGACCGCTCATGATCGGGACGACCCCACGCCTCGGCGTCCAGCCCGCGTCGGAGTACCTCTGCGTGATCATCGCGTCACCGGTCGGCCCCTACCTCTCCGACGGCACGCGGCCCTGGACCGTCAAGGTCGAGCGCGACCAGGTGCGCGCCGCTCCCGGCGGCACCGGAGCCGCCAAGTGTGCCGGGAACTACGGAGCCAGCCTCGCCGCTCGACGTGCCGCGACCTCGGCCGACTGCGACGAGATCCTCTTCCTCGACGCCACGGAGCACCGCTGGGTCGAGGAGCTCAGCGCCATGAACCTCTTCGTCGTCGAAGCGACGCCCCCGTCGACGCGCACGCTCGTCACCCCGCCTGCCGACGGCACCATCCTCGGCGGCATCACCCGCGCCTCACTCCTCGAGCTCGCCCCGCGACTCGGCTGGGCCGCCCGAGCAGCGCCCATCGCCATCGACGAGTGGCGCCGCCGAGCCGAGACCGGCGAGATCACCGAGGCGTTCGCGTCGGGCACCGGTGCGGTCGTCGCGCCCATCGGCCACGTCCGCGACGGCGAGACCACGTGGACCATCGGCGACGGCTCTCCAGGCCCCGTCACCGCACGCCTGCGTGCCGCCCTGCTCGACCTCCAGGAGGGCCGCGCACCCGACCCGTACGGGTGGCGCTTCCCCCTCGACGTGCCGACGTCGAACCGCGCAGTCGCGATCGGATGTCGGGATCAGTAGTGGTCGAACAGGTCGACGACGCGCTTCGCGCGCTGACCGAGGATGACCTTCCCCACGGCTTCCATGTGCGCGCGCCAGTGCGACTCGGCCTCGCTCCCGGCTCCGAGCGCGACGAGCTCGACCAAGCGCTCCTGGGATCGGATCCCGCGGCGGCGGACGGCGAGCGAGCTCTTCGCGGGAGGTGATTGGCTCACGGCCGTCACCGCGCGCTCGACGATCTCGTTGAGCATCTCGGCCACGATCTCGAGCGTCTGGTTGCCTGCGAGCGCGACCAATCGCTCGTGGAATTCGGCGTTCGCCTTGCCGAACGCGACCGGATCGTCGATGACGTCTCGTTGCGCGTCGATGAGGCCGCGCAATTCGTCGGCGGCAGCACGACGGTCTCGTGCACTCGCGAGCATGCGCGCGGCTGCGGGCTCGATGATGCTGCGGGCCTCGTGGACATCGGCGAGCGTGGTGTTGCGGTACTGCAGCACGAGCGCGGCGTTCCTCGCAGTGAAGCGCTCGTCGGGCTGACGCACCACCACGCCGCCGCGCACTCCACGTACGACCAGGATGAGTCCTTCGGCCTCGAGGATCCGCAGCGCCTCGCGCAGCGACGGGCGCGACACGCCGAATCGCTCGACCAGGTCGGACTCGCGGCCGAGCGATTCGCCGTCGTGCAGCTCCCCGGTGACGATCATCGAGCGGAGCTCGTCGGCGATGCGCTCGGGCTTCTCGCGGGCCGTCACGCCGGCGTGACCTCCGACAAGAGGTGCCGGAGCGCGGAGTGGTCCACCTTCCCGGTGGGCATCGTGGGAACCTCGTCGGCGCCGATCACACGCCAGCACGCCGGCACCTTGAACGCGCTCAGCTGCGCGCGGGCGGCGGCCGCCAGGTCGTCGACGCTGCACTGCTCGCCCGCCGCGAGCACGACGACTGCGCCCACCGCGTGCGCACCTGCGCGCGCGACGTCCACCACGAACGCGCGCTCCACCCACGGCAAGCTCGCGAGCACGGCCTCGACCTCGCTCGGGTACACGCTCGCCCCCCTGACCTTGAACATGTCGTCGCGCCGTCCGCGGAAGAAGACGTACCCGTCGCCGTCGACCAGGCCGAGGTCACCCGTCGGGTAGAAGCCGTCGGCGGTGAAGACGTCGCCGCGCACGCGGCCGCAGATCCCCCGCATCAGGTTGCGGCCGCGTATGTGCAGTTCGCCGACCGCGCCGGGGTCCGCCGGCGCGCCGGTGTCGGGGTCCATGACCCGGATCTCGACGTCGGCGAACGGCCTCCCGCAGCTTCCCTCCTTTCCCGAAGGGAGATCCCGGTCGAGCCGCTCGCCGCAGTACGGCCCGAACGACTCGGTCATGCCGAGGAGCGACGGTCGCGTACCGGGCGACGCGGGAGACGGCAGGACGGATTGCAGGCTGCCCGGCCGCAGCGCCGAGAGGTCGGTGGACGCGAACGCAGGGTGCGCGGCGACC
>Ga0187777_10003000_pt1 | contig 10799 bp, 8 predicted proteins | sample 1015_Q2_SP5_10_M_FD_132416 | JGI IMG/M metagenome (GOLD analysis project Ga0187777, IMG submission 132416) | Tropical peat soil microbial communities from peatlands in Department of Meta, Colombia - 1015_Q2_SP5_10_MG | ecosystem: Environmental > Terrestrial > Soil > Wetlands > Peat | place...
GCGGCGATCGGGCTCTACGGCGTCATCGCGTACGGCGTCGCGCAGCGGCAGCACGAGATCGGTGTGCGCATGGCCCTCGGCGCGCGGCCGGGGGACGTCCTCGGCCTCGTCGTCAGGCAGGGGATGTCGATGACCGGAGTGGGCGTCCTGATCGGTGTGGCTCTCTCTCTGGCGATGTCGCGGGTGATGGCGAGCCTCCTCTTCGGCGTGAGCAGCCGCGACACGATCACCTTCGCCCTCGTGCTTCCCCTCCTGGGCGCGGTGGCGTTTCTCGCCTGCTGGCTTCCGGCGCGGCGGGCGGCGCGCGTCGACCCGGCGGTGGCGCTGCGGGCGGAGTAGACGCGGCAGCCCATCACTTGGGGTTGGCGACGCAGCAGCCGTTTCTGCAGGTCGTCCAGGACTGGATCTGAAAGACTAGAGGAATGCCCGTGACCGGCGTCGCTGCGAGCAGTTCGCCCGGGCCGAGTGGCGCCAACATGCTTGACTTATGTCCGTCGCCCCGTGCGTCGAGCAGCGACGACGGAATGTCCGGGCGCCAGCGTGCCAGCGCTCCCTGCGGCGGGTCATTGGTCGTATCGCCGTGAACCTCGATCGCGAATCCCGTCGTCTGGGCTGGGACAGAACCGTTGTCAGATATGTAGACAGACTTCAGCTCTGTTCCATTTGGGAGCTTTCCCACCCACCAGTAGGCGTACCCGTCATGCCTGTCATGCGGAGCAGGCACGGCAAACTTCTCATTGACGGTGTTGCTCACGTAGTTGACAAAGCGCGCGATGACTCTAGGGTGCGACTCGAAGTCCGCCTTCCTTAAAGTGTGGACGCAGTGTTCCGGCTGAATCTCCAACAGCATCGTCTCATCGCTCCCGTCCTTGATCGGGACCGGCCCGTAATCCGTGTGCTGCCAAATAGTCGTGTCGAAGGAGAGCTTCGCCGCCGCGGCTGCGATTTGCTGCTGGCCGTACGAGCTTGTAGCGTCGAAGTCAACGCTCTGCTGGACCGGCTTGCTCGGACACCCGTTACCGGCCGTGCCGCCCGACCCACTCTGTCCTTTCTCTCCGGGCGCGCAAGCGACCAACGCGAGGGTCCACACCCCCGCGACCAACAGAACGCCGCCGACGCGCGGTGTGCGGGCTGTGGAAGTCGTGTCTGAGGGCACAGGGTCTCCTTGCCGGCGAAGTGCCGGCCTAACGACAAGTTAGCGCGCCGGCGAACTGAGCAGGCGCAAGTGTTCGACTGTCGGCTTGAGCTCGGGGTCGGACCCCGTCCAGAGCGTGACCACTGCACTGCCCCAGAGGCGGGCCAGCGGCGCGTCGGCGCTCCGGCCGGCGATTTCCGCGCGCTCGCCCATCATGCGCACGAACGACACGGTGAGGGGCACCTCCTCGAGCACGTACGTGTTGAGCGTCGGCAGGGCGTTGAGTGCGAGGTCGAGCTGCTCGCGCGCGGCCGCCGAATCTGCGCAGAGAACGAGGAGACGAGTGTCGCGATAGATCGCGTCCGGCGTGATGTCGCCCGCGCGATAGAGCTTGGCGTTGAGCGCGTTGTCCTGAAGGATCTGTGCGCGGACACGGGCGGTGTCACCCCGCGCCAGCCCGCGCTCGAGACGAAGGTACCGATTGAGCGTGTCGGTGCTCCAGCCGAGCGGGGCTCGGCCGAGGTCGAGAAAGGCGAAGGTCGCCGGCTCGACGAGAAGAGCGTCGCGCGCGTCGGCGAGCTGCCGGCCGTTGAGGTAGCTCGGCGCGCGCGCCTCGATCAGGGTGTGGAGCGTGGCGATGCTGTCGGCCGGGAGGCCGAAGAGTGAGTAGACGAGAAGCGCCGACGCGGGCTCCTTGAGCGCGGTCGGGACGGTGAGCTCGCGGCCATCGGGCGTCGTCGGGACATGCTCGGCGCTCGCCAGGCGCAGGAGAGTGGCGGCGCGGTGGATGCGTCCACGCAGAGCAGCGAGGGCGGCAAGCCGCTGGGCGTCGGTGCCGGCCGGCGATCCCGGCGCCGAGAGGAGGGTGTCGGCGAGGTCAGCGGCGCGGGCGAACTGCGCCTGCTTGAGCAGGAGGCGCACGGCGCCCGACCCGGCGCGCAGCTTGTCGGAGGCGCTCGCGGCGAGGGCGCGGGCGCGCATCATCTCGTCCAGCGCCGGTGGCTGGTTGCCGGATCCCCCCATCTGGTCGGCCAGCTCGAGCGCCCGGGCCACCGTCTCGTGGGCGGCGGCGCTTTGGGGGAAGGCACGCACCCAGCTCTGGCTGATGCGGAGCAGGTCCTGGCGCCCGTGCGCCACGGCCGCCGCTTGCGTGGCCGGCACACTGTTCGCCGCGCCCGCCGCCAGCTCGGCGAGGGGCACCGGAGCGAACGCCAGCGTATCGTGGTCCCATGAAGGGAAGGCGCCGAAGAGGAGCGTGTCCGGCTCCAGTGCCACACCGCGTCGGAACACATTCGACTCGGCGAAGAGAAGCGTCGTCAGGCGCGAGAAGGCGTCGGCGAACGCGAGATGAACCGATGGCAAGAGCTCGAGCGCCCGCTCGTAGGCGGTGAGCGCCTGCTGGTAGCTCGAGCGAAAAGCCCACCGCGGCGCGGCCGGCGCGCCTCCCATGCGGACGACGGCGTCGTCCTGACGGCGGCACTCGCCCAGCCCGTACCAGGCGGCGAAGCTGAGCGAATCCGCGGCGAGTGCCCGCGTGTATTCCTCGCAGGCGGAGCCGTAGTCACCGGTGGCGAGGCGCAGCTGGGCCCCGGCGAGGATGCTGTCGATCCGGGCCAGTGCGCCGCTGCGGGCGGCGGCGGCGGTGGCGGCCGCGCGCCACTCGGCATCGGTGTGCGACGCGCCCCACGTCATGACCTGCGCCAGCCAGTAGTGCGCGGAGGCGTACGCCGGGTCGGCGGTGGCCGCGGCCCGGAAGGATGCCGCCGCGCTGTCGAGGCTCCAGCGGGAGAGCTCCTCGTGGCCGGCCATGTAATCGGTGAGCGCCGCCAGCACCTTCGTGCCCCGCACGCCCGCTCCCGCAGTCGGTGGGCCCGCCGTCGGGACGAGGAGGGAGTCCGCGAGCTCGGCGAAGCGTTGGGGAGCATCGCTCAAGTCGGCGCGGATGGTCACCGAGTACTCGCGCACGGAGCGTCCGCGAGCGACATCGTAGAGCGAGCCACGCACCTGGATGCTGGAATCGATCTGCCAGACCTCGCCCCAGGCGAGGCGTCCGGCCCTCAGCGACCGCGCTGCCCTCATCGCCTGGTCGAAGGTGAGGGTGCTTGTCGGGTGGCGGCTCAGCTGGTCGGTCGTGCGGAGGTGGTCGACCAGCTTGATCCCATCCCATCGGCCGAAGGATTCGTAGAGCAGCTGCTGGCAGTTGTCGCCGTTGAGCAGTGAGGGCGCGGCGCCCTGCCGGTGCACGAACGGGATGACGACGAAGAGGTTCGGATCGACCGGCGCCGGCCGGAAGGCGAAGATCGCCGCCACGACGCCGACGGCAGCCGCCGCCAGCGCCACCCAGAGCCAGCGCCCCCACGGACGGCGCCGCGGCGGTGCCTCCGGGCCCGGCGGTGGCTCCGCGCCTAACGAATCGGCGAACTCGGTGATCGTCGGGAATCGATCGGCCGGTATCCTCGAGAGGGCGCGGGTGAGCGCCGCGTCGACGGGGATCGGCACCGTGTCGCGCACGCGCCGCACCGGCATCGGCGGGCTGGTGAAGCGCTGCGAGAGAATCGTGCGGCCGTTCAGCCCCGTGAATGGCGGCTGGCCGGCGAGCATCTCGTAGATCACGCACGCCAGGCTGTATTGGTCGCTCCGGCCATCGAGCGGATCGCCCGACGCCTGCTCGGGACTCATGTACGCCGGCGTCCCGACGGCGAAGCCATCGTCGGTCAGGCGGCGGCCGGCGGCCCGGCTCACCGCCCGCGCGATCCCGAAGTCGGTGAGCTGCGCGTGACCATCGGCGAGGATGATGTTCTCCGGCTTGATGTCCCGGTGGATCACGTCGTGGGCGTGGGCGTAGGCGAGAGCATCGGCCACCTCCCGCCCGATACGCAGCGCCTCGCTCACCGGAAGCTGCGTCTGACGCACCAGGCGCTCGCGCAGCGTCTCGCCCGCGAGATAGGGCATCACGTAGTAGAGGGCGCCCTCCACCTCGCCGGAGTCGTAGAGAGGAAGGATGTGCGGGTGGTGCAGCTTGGCGAGAACGGCGATCTCGCGCTCGAAGCGCTCCTTCCCCAATGCGTCGGCCAGCTCGGCGTGGACGAACTTGAGTGCCACCTCTCGGTCGTGCTTGAGGTCCCGCGCCAGGCAGACCGTCGCCATCCCGCCGCGCCCGAGCTCGCGCTGAATCAGATACCGGCCACCGATCACGACCCCGCGCTCGCGCGACGAGCGGAGCTGGCTCGGGTCGATCGTCTCCATCTCCGTGTCAGCCACTCGCGGTACGCCGCGCGAGATGCGTTGGCTGCTCCGGCGGGGCTGCCTATCGACGGCGCTCTCGGCCGCGCCCTCGCCACCATCCGGCGTCGCCCGGAGCTTGGCGGCGAGCGCCAGGACGGCCGCGTTCGGCTGCGTGCGGTACTCGGCGCGGAGCAGCGCTTCGTGCCGCTCGGCGTGCGCGATCGCACCCGGCCGATCGCCCGCAGCGGCGAGCGCGTTCATCAACGACAGCGCGACGTGAGTACTGAGGGGGTCGATCACCGCCAGGCGCTGCCACCAGTGAGCGGCGCCTCGGAAATCACCGACCGACATGGCGTCGCTGGCCAGAGACTCGAGGGCGCCGCGATACCGTTGCTCGAGCCGGCCACGCTCGGTTTCGGCCCACCGGCGAAACTCCGGGCAGCCCGAGAGGGTGAAGCGGTCGGCGAAGGGGCCGGCGTGGAGCGCCACCGCCTTGAGGAGGTCGCGCCTGTCGAGCGCATCCTCGAACTCGGCGACGTCGGCCTGCGCGTGAGCCGGATCGAGGCGAAGCTCGCGTCCGTCGGCAACGACCACCGGTGCGTCGAGCGCCTCGCACAGTCCGCGAACCCGCGCGGCGAGCGCGCGGCCGGCCCGGTCGTCGTCCGCTTCCGGCCAGAGATAGGCTCGCAGCTTGTCGCGGCTCACGCCCCGCTCTCCCGCCACCGCCAGGAGCGCGAGCAGCGCAAGCGACAGCTGTTCGCGCAGCGCGCCTTCGGAGGGTCTGTCGCTCGCCTCCGCGGACAGGCCTCCAAGCGTCACGATTCGGAGCATGCGACCCACCGAGTGGTGGCCCAGAGCCACCGTCAATGCGGTATACTAGGACGGCCTGAGAGGCGGGGCAAGCTCACCTCACTGCGTACACATGGCTCTTCGAGCACTTGTGGTTGCGCTCGGCGCGCTCGCGTTCATTATCGCCCTCGCGATCACCGAGCCGCTCGGCCCCGGGCTCGATCCCGACAGCATGTCGTACCTGCACGCCGCGTCGTCGCTCGTGCAGCATGGTGCACTCCGCGACATCGAGCGTGACTGGACGAGCCCGGACAGCACCAAGCCGCTCACACACTGGCCCCCCGGATACCCGGCCGCGATCGCGGCGACGATGGCCGTCGGCATGACCGCCGTCCAGGGTGCCCGACTGGTGCAAGCGATCGCCGCATTCGGCTGGGCGGCGCTCCTGGCCTGGCTCGTCGGCGTCGAGGTGGGAGTCGGTGCCGCCGCGGTAGTCGGGATCGCCGCTCTCTCGACGCCCGCGGTGGTGGCGCTGCACGAGAATGTGCTGAGTGAGCCGTTCTTTCTTTTCACTCTGCTGGCGACACTCGCCGCGATGGTGCGCCGCCCCGATCGCCCGCTCTGGGCGGGGCTGGCCGCCGCCGCGGCGAGCATGGTGCGCTACGTGGGCATCTCTCTCGTCGCGGCGGCGATGGTCTGGCCACTCCTGCGACGCGGTCGGGAGCTTCGCGACCGCCGCCAGGCGCTCCGCGCCCTTCGCGAGGCGGCCCTGACGGCCCTCCCCACGATCGCTCTCCAGGGAGTCTGGCTGGTGCGCTCACTCGCGTCCGAGGGAGCGGATCGCATTCGCGAAGTGGGGCTCTACGGATCGCTCGGCGATGCGCTCGAGGAAGGTGTGTGGACGCTCGTCGACTGGCTGGCGCCGCGGGTGAGCGACCGCTGGCAGTGGCTGGCCGCAGCGGCGATGGCGCTGGCGATCATTGGGGTGGCCGTCACGGCGTGGAGGAAGGCACGACACACGAGCGAGCGAGCGCGTGGGTCATCGCTCGCGGCCGCAAGCCTGACGATCGTAGCCTGCTACGCGGGACTCCTGATGGCGTCGCGAGCGCTGGCCGATCCGCGCCTCCCGTTCGATGATCGGCTCCTGGCGCCTGCGATCCTCCTCCTCGAGGTCGCGGTCGCGGTCGCGGCGGCCGCGTGGTGGCGTGCCGCTGATCGCGCTGGGCGCCTGGCGGCCGCGGTCGTCGGCTTGGCGTGGTGGGCCGGTTCGCTTACTGTGTCGCGCGAGAGCGTTCAATACGGCCTCGCCACAGGCAACGACTTCGCGGATGTCTGCTGGCGCGGTGCGCCGGTGATCGCGTGGGTGCGCGATCGAGCGTCGGATCGTCCTCTCTTCACCAACGCGGCCGAGCCGCTCTACTTCCACGCCGGCCGGGACGCCCGCGACCTGCCGAGCGTCGCACTGAGCGACACGCTGAAGGCGTTCGCCGACACAGTCGCCAAGCGCCACGGCGTGCTCGTGATCTTCTCGGATCTGTGCGGCGGGGCGGAAGACGCGAAGACCGTGCTTGCCGGCCTGGAGATCGCGCCGATCACCGCTCTGCGCGGCGACACAGTGTGGGAGGTGCGCGGGGCGAGGCCCCCCGCGCCGCCTCCGGGCGCCCGTTAGGCGCGCTTCCGTACCGAGACGCTCCCGTTCACGGTCTTGAGCTCTACCTCGCGCCCGCCGGTACCGACGGTGGCGTGAACGTGGTGGGAGGCGAGGTTACCGCCGTCCATGGTGAGCGGAAACTCGCTGCTGATCTTCCCGGTGATGGTGGCGAGGTTGAGCGATCCGGTGAACGTCGGTGGCAGCTCGACTTCCACCGATCCGTTGACCGTCTCGGCGGTCACGTTCCCGGCAACCGCGGCCGAGTCGATCCGCGCCGTGACGCTGCCATTCACCGTCTCGGCCTCCACCGGTCCGGTGCCGCTGGCCACGTCCACGTTGCCGTTGACGCTGCGGGCGAAGACGTCGCTGCTCGCGCCGGTCACGCGAACCGGCCCCTGCACGGTCGACGCGTCGATCTTCACACCGGGCGGAAGCTCGACGGAGTAGTCGACGGTCATGTCGGTCGAGCGGAGGCGGAGCCAGTGGTGCCGGCTACCCGCCTTGTAGTCCTTGGCGTCGCAGTTGCTCCCCCTACCATAGATGGTGCAGACGAGGACCTCGTTCCCCGACTGCTCGACATCGAATCGGGCGTCGTCGACGCGTCCGTGCCGCCAGTGCTTCGTGGCCCGCACGGTGACCTTGTCCGAGGTGCCGCGTTCGACGGTGATCGGGCCGGAGAGATTCCGCAGTCGGAGGATCCCCCCGGCCGGGATCGCGCCGGACCAGGCGACCATGCCTGACGATTGGGGGCGCCGGCCGCAGGCGGTGACCGCGAACACGGTCAGACCGAGCGCGGCGAGGGTGCGAATGTGTCGCATGCCGACTCCATGTGCGGGTAGTGCCAAACTACCTCGGAGCGCGCCCAGACGCGCGCCCTGATCGCACTACGCGCCGGCGGTCAGCCGAGTTTCTGGAGCTCCACGCTGCCGTTCACCGTCTTGACCCGCAGCCGGAGGCCTCCCTTGCCGACGGTGCCTCGAATGTGCTTCGGGTCGAGGCGCCCACTCACCGTCATCGGATAGTCGGTGCGGACGGCGCCATTCACCGTGGACAGCTCGACATCGGCGTCGAGGGAAGCCGGCAGCTCCACCGTCACCGTCCCATTGACCGACTCGTAGTCCAGATCTCCGTTGGCCGGAATCTTGGCCATGCGGGCGTGGACCGAGCCATTGACCGACCCGGCGCGCACGGGGCCGCCCGACGAGGTCGCATCGACACGCCCATTGACCGTGTGCGCCTCGACGCCCGATGTGGCGCCAGCGACATCGACGGAGCCGTTCACGGTCTGCACCGCGACCTGCACTCCCTTAGGGAGCCGAACGGTGAAGCGCACCGAGATGTCACCATTGTTGCCGTCCCCATGGTGACCGTGATAACCCTGGGCGTCGCAGCTGTCATCGTCGCCCCACAAGGCGCAGATTGTCACGTTCGTGCCATCTTTGAGCACCGTGAACCTGACGCGATCCGGGTCGCCGTGCCGCCACTCCTTGCGACCCTCGACCTGGGTCGTGCTCCCCTCGGCCGCGTCGACGTCGATCGATCCATTCAGATTGACGACGCGAATCCAGCTTCCGGCGGGGATATCACCCTTCCAGTTGAAGGTGTCGCTCGTGTCCCGCGTCTGTGCGGTAGCGGTGCGTGCGGCCACTACGAGAAGCGCGGCGCATGCGAGTCGCGCGAGAGAACGATGCATCGTCACTCCTCCTTCTTCGACGCGGCGCAGCCTTCGATGCGGACATCGCCGCTGAATGTCTGAATCGTGAAGTGGGCGCCGCCGCTCCCGATCGTGAACTCGATGTGCTGCCCGTGCCTCCTGCCGACGTCGTTCGGGGTGAGCGTCATCTTGCACGCGCTCTCCACGTCGCCACTGAATGTCTCGACGCTGAAGCTGGCGCCGGGAAGCGTCGGCGGCAGCGTGATCCGCACATCCCCCGAGTGCGCGTGGAAATCGTAGCGCCCCTTGGGGTCGATCTTGCCGGTGAAAGTCACATCGCCGCTCACCGTTTGTGTGCTCACATACGAGGAGGTGACGCTCCCGAGCCCTATCTCGCCGCTCACCGTCTGCACATCGACGTCGCCGGTGATGTCGGACATGTCGAGGTCGCCACTCACCGCGTTGGCCCGCAGGCCGCCTGCAATGCGCGCGCCGCGGACCGTCCCGGAGACGCTCTCGAGAGTGGCGCGACCGCTCACATCGGTCACCTCGACGTCGCCGCTCACACTTCGCGCCTCCACCTCGCTCCCGCCGCGCGACCGGATGTCGCCCGATACGCTGCGGGCGATGAGGCGGGCGCCGTTCGGGATCGTCACCTCGTACCGTGTGTCACCGAGGTTCCCGTGCTCCGAGCGGACGGTGAGGGTGAGCCGGAGCGAGGAGGCATCGAGGCGGAGCACCCCTCGCTCGCTCGTCGCCTTCACCCTCACCGAGTTCTTGTCCCAGCTCGATACCACGATCTCTCCGGAGACGAGCGAGAGATCGACGGTGCCGGCGCGGTCGAAATTGACCGTCGTGTCGATGCGCGAGCGATAGTCATCGTCATCGCGTTGTGCAGCGAGCGGGCTGGCGATCAGGAGCGCGGCCAGCATAGCGCGCGCGTAGGTCCAGTTCATTGTCGTACGATCCTCAGGTGTGCGTCGGAAGGAGTGCGACGGTGCGCAACAGCTCCACCTTCCGATTGAGTGCCTTGTTGAGCTGCTCGTTCAGGAACCGGCTACGCGGGTCGCGCGCCAGCGCCGCCTTGCTCTCTTTGATCGCGCCGTCGATCAGGGCGAGATTCTTCTCGATCACCGCCACCGTAGCCGGGTCGAGCTCATCGCGCCGCTCCTGCACGATCTGCGTGAGCTGGCTGATCTCGAGATCGTAGGTCTGCTCGGCAGAGAGCTTCTTCCGAGCATCGGCGCTCACGTTGCTGACGGGAGCGGTGGTGGTCGCAGTCGTGTCGGGCCCCCGAACGGCCGAGGGCGCCGCGGTCGTGGAGGAAGGCGTGACGGAGTTCGACGCCACGGTCGTCGTCGATTTCCCTTGCAGCCAGGCACGCGTGGCGATGTAGGTGACCCCCGAGGTGGCGGCAACCAGCACCGCCGCCGCCGCGGCCAGCCACGCCCGTCGGCGAGCGCGAACTGCCGGAGCGCCGCGCGGTGCCAGCGGGACGACGGGCGCCTCGATGCGCGCCTCGATTCCCGACCAAAGGTCGCGCGACGGAGCCAGATCTCCCAGCGTCGCCGCCTCGCGACGGATCCGATCGAGATCGCTCAACAGCGCTCCGCAGCGAGCGCACGCTCCCGCGTGCCGCTCCACATCGCGCCGGGCGGCGAAGTCGAGCTCCCCTTCCAGGTAGCTCGCGAGCTGCGCGTCGAACGCGTCGCAGCCGATCGGTGTCTCGCTCATCGTGTCAGTGCCTCCCGCAGAAGCATCCGGGCGCGGTGCAGCTGCGCCTTGCTTCCACCAGATGTCACGCCGAGCATCTCGGCGATTTCCTCGTGCTTGTACCCTTCCACGTCATGCAACACGAACACCCGTCGTGCGCCCGGTGGAAGCGCCGCGATCGCCGCCTCCAGGTCCAGCTTCTCGGCGTGCAGCGGCGCCCGCTCCCCGCCTCCCATCTCCTCCAGGCTCTCCCCCTCGTCTTCGTCCACCGTGGCGGTGCGTGAACGCTCGCGCCCCTCCACCTTCCGTTCGTTCAGCACCACGTTCACCGCCAACCGGTGCAGCCAGGTGGAGAAAGCGCTCTCACCACGAAAGAGCGGGAGCTTCTCCCACACCCGCACGAACACGTCCTGCGTCAACTCCTCGGCGCGCACCCGATTGGCGGTCATGCGCACACAGATCGCGTACACATGGTTCAGGTGCGCCCGGTACACCCGCTCGAACGCCCGGCGGTCGCCCGCTGCAGCCAGGGCGATGTCGGCCGCGCCGTCGTCAGCGATGGATGTTGGCACGTGGATTTTCGCCGCCAGCATTCGATCGGGGTCCCAGGTTTGCCGAGAAGTCAGATAACC
>Ga0187777_10003001_pt1 | contig 10795 bp, 9 predicted proteins | sample 1015_Q2_SP5_10_M_FD_132416 | JGI IMG/M metagenome (GOLD analysis project Ga0187777, IMG submission 132416) | Tropical peat soil microbial communities from peatlands in Department of Meta, Colombia - 1015_Q2_SP5_10_MG | ecosystem: Environmental > Terrestrial > Soil > Wetlands > Peat | place...
AGCCGGCGTATTTAGCCAAGCACGTGTTCCAACTCGCGCAACTCTTCAATAGTTTCTACCATCGCTATCCGATTCTTTCCGAGCCGGATGAGGGCAAGAAAAAATTCTTGCTGGCGACCGCTGGAGTCGTGCGACGCGAGTTGATTCGGGCACTGGGGATCATGGGCATCAGCGTGCCAACGGTGATGTGAGTATCCTGTAGCTGCCGCGCTGCACTCGACCGGACAGCCAAGGGCAGCTGTCCCTACACGAACTATTACGGTCCGAAGTTTCGTGCCAATTCCACCAGGCTGCGCACCGCGATCCCTGACGGCCCTTTCGCAATCCAGGGTTTGTTGTCTTCCATCCAGGCGGTGCCGGCGATGTCGAGGTGAATCCAGGGAGTACTCTCGGCGAACTCTTTGAGGAACATCGCGGCCGTAACGGCGCCACCCCAGCGTCCGCCGGTGTTCATCATGTCGGCGATATTCGACTTGATGCTTTCTTTGTAATCCTCATCCAAAGGCAGCCGCCAGAATTTCTCGCCCGCTTTCTTCACTGCGCTGGCAAACTGCTCGTAGAACTTATCGTTATTGGCAAAAGCGCCAGCATTCACGTAGCCGAGCGCAACGACGACCGCGCCGGTTAGGGTCGCCGCATCGATCAGGTGTGTACATCCAAGCTGGCGAGCGTAATGCAGACCGTCGGCCAACACCAACCGGCCTTCCGCGTCGGTGTTGATAATCTCAATGGATTTACCGGACATGGCAATCTGCACGTCCCCAGGTTTCTGGGCTTTCCCGGAGGGCATGTTCTCGGTCGCGCAGATCACGGCAGTAATTTTAATTTTCGGTTTCAATAATGCGATGGCGCGCATGGCGCCGATCATGGCTGCGCCACCTGCCATGTCATACTTCATTTTCTCCATGCCATCGGCGGGCTTGATAGAAATGCCGCCGGTATCGAACGTGATGCCTTTACCAACTAATCCGAGGACCGGAGATGCAGGAGCACCGGCTGGTTCGTAACGCAACACAATTAACGCGGGCGGTTCGTCAGAACCTTGTGCCACGCCCCAAAACGCACCCATTTTGAGTTCTTTGATTTTGTCTGCGCCGTAAACTTCGCACTTCAATCCCACTTCCTGGGCCATCTTGCGCGCGCGATCGGCAAGGATGGTAGGCGTCATGCGGTTGCTCGGCTCATTCACGAGATCGCGGGTGAAATTCTGCGACTCGCCGATTACGCGAGCTTCATCCATGGCTTTCTGCAAACGGGCTTGGTCTCCCTGCGTGATGACCACAATTGATTCGATTTGCTGGTCCTTGCGGTCGCTCTTGTAAACATCGGGATCAAAGTTGCCAACGAATGCGCCTTCCACGATGGCTTTGACTGCTTCCTCGGGGGCAATGCCCTCTGGGGCCAGGAATGCCAAATTACGAATGCCTCGCGGTTTGAGAAACCGCACCGCAACACCTGCCAGCTTACGTAACTCCGAAGCTGTAAAGTCTCCCGCCTTGCCTCCTCCGAGCAGAAGCAGGCGTTTGGCTTTCAGCTGGGCGGGGCGGTGAACCAGGGTCGCTTCAAAGAGCTTACCCGATGCTTCACCGCTTGCAATGATGTCGGCCGCAGCTTCGCGGGTCGCGTTATCACTGCCGGCAACAGCTACGTCAGGTTTCTCGCCGGCAGTACGATCGAGCACCAACACTGCAAGACATTCTGTTTCAACTGAAGATGGAGAGGAGAAAGAAAGTGTGGTTTTCATAATTGTTTGTGTGAATATTCAGTATCCGTGGTGGCAAGCGATTTGTGCAAGGGCTCAGCGCTTGGTTCTCCGAGGCAGGATTGTGAATCGCTTTCGTCATAAGCGGAGTGTTTCGATTCGCCTGCGAATTGAAAGGTGCAGTCGAAAGATCGCTTTCTTGTCAGAACTTGAAGACAGGTAAGAGAATGCCTTTCTGATTTCCTACAAGTCCGTGAGAGTATAGGGTTCCTTCGACTGCGTAGCTGCTTCGCTGCGCGAACCAACTACTTCGCTCAGGATGACATGCTGTTTTCTTCAAACTGACCGATACTACCAGCTGACCAGTACTGGTTGTTAGCGCCCTTTTCTACCCTTCGCGATTGCTTCCCGGGCTTCGCGATCGGCGGTGCGACGGCGCTCGGTTTCCCGTTTGTCCCAAAGCTGCTTGCCTTTGGCCAAAGCTAGTTCGACCTTCACTCGGCCGTTCTTGAAGTACATGCGGGTGGGGATTAGAGTCAGCCCACGCTGCTGAGTTTTGCCGATGAGCTTGCGAATCTCCTCGCGATGCATAAGCAGCTTGCGAGTCCGCAGGGGAGCATGGTTGAAGATGTTGCCGTGCTCATAAGGGCCAATGTGGCAGTTCAACAACCATAGCTCGCCATCTTTAGTCAGACCGTAGGAATCTTTCAGATTCACCCGCCCCGCCCGCACTGATTTGACCTCGGTCCCCGTCAAGGCTATGCCGGTTTCAAATTTTTCCAGCAAGAAGTAGTTGTGCGAAGCGATCCTGTTTACAGCGGCGTCTCTCTGCCCTGCGGCGGTTGGGTCCCGCCGGGGGTTCTTCTCGGGGTTGGGTCGAGTCGGTTGTGTGCCTGGGCGAGGCATGACTGCCATAAGCTTATCTTATGCGTCCGGCGACTGGGGCTTTGCTCGGATCCAGAGAAGGGGCCAGGACTTGTGAGTTAACTGCAATCAAGGCAGGCACTTCGGTGCGTTCGGAGGCGATGCTATAATCGCGATGCATACATCTTCTAACAACAACTTAACTTGCCTTGAGTTGGGCTCCGAGCCGAGGTCAGGAGGAGACTGTTTGCGAAGGGGTTGGGAATGAAGTTGTTTTTTCGGCCAGCAGCCATCCTGCTGATTTTAATAGCGATAATCTCTCCGTCTCCTGCTGCTGACAACGCCAAAACCTTGTATAAGAAGGGCCGGGATGCGGAAGCCCGCCAGAATTATGAACAGGCCTATGACTTCTACAAGAAGGCCTACGATCTTAGTCCCACGAATCTAAGTTATCGGGCCTCGTTTGAGCGCTTGCGGTTTCTCGCGGGTGCGTCGCATGTGCATCGCGGCCAATTACTGCGGGATGCGGGGCAACTCGATGCGGCACTTGCGGAATTTCAGAAGTCTGTCGAGATCGATCCCTCCAGTGCGGTTGCCAAGCAGGAACTCCAGCGAACGCAGGAGATGATTGAGGCTGCGAAAGCAGCGCCCGCCAAGTCTGCAGCTCCGCCGCCAGATTATCTTCAGAAGTTGCTTCAGCATGCCGGTGGCCCAGTCGAACTGGCTCCTATCTCGAACGTCCCGATCAACCTGAAGATCACCGAGGACAGCAAGGTGATTTATGAAACGGTCGGCAAACTGGCCGGTATCAATGTGCTGTTTGATCCCGACTACACCTCGCGGCGAATCAAGATTGAATTAAACAATGTTTCTCTGCAAGAAGCGCTGCAGATCATTGCGGTCGAGACAAAGACTTTCTGGCGGCCGGTAACCGCCAACACGATTTTCGTTGCCGCGGATAATCCGGCGAAGCGGAAGGATCTCGAACAGGTGGTGGTCAAGACGTTTTATCTGTCGAACTTGTCGCAGCCGACGGAATTGCAGGACGTGACCAATGCGATGCGGCAGATTCTGGAAATCAACCGCATTCAGCCATTGCCTTCGGAATCCGCGATTGTGGTGCGTGGCACGCCTGACCAACTGGCGTTGGCTCAGTGGTTGGTCGAGGATTTGGATCGCTCGAAATCGGAAGTTGTGGTTGACGTTGCGGTGATGCAGGTCAATCGTACCAAGTCGCGAACGCTGGGCATTAACCCTCCGACCAGCGGTTCGGTTCAACTGCAGCAGAACATCAATAATACAAACACTACAAACAACACCACAAACGGCACTACTAATACACCTACGAGTACCGGTATCAACCTCAATACCTTCGGGAACCTGAATGCGACCGACTTCACCGTAACAATCTCGCAGGCAACCGCGACTGCACTGTTCAGTGATAGCGACACAAGGCTGATCCAAAAGCCTCAGATTCGGGCGATTGATGGGCAGAAAGCCAGCCTAAAAATAGGGCAGCGCGTTCCAGTCGCGACGGGTTCGTTCCAGCCTGGTATTGGTGGAGTCGGTATCAACCCTCTGGTGAACACGCAGTTTCAGTACATAGACGTAGGTGTGAACATCGATGTAACACCGAGAGTGCATGCCAATGGCGACGTCACTCTGAAGATCACGATGGAAGTTTCCGAGGTCGATAGCACTTCTAACATCGGCGGAATTGAACAGCCAGTCATCGGACAACGAAAAATTGAACACGAGGTACGGCTGAAGGAGGGCGAGGTAAACCTGCTGGGTGGGATGATGGAGAACCAGCAAATGCGCGCCCTGACCGGATTTCCTCTGTTATCTCAGATCCCTGTGCTGGGATATCTGTTCGGGCAGAGAACAACGCAGAACAACGAAACAGAAACGGTTTTTGCGCTGATTCCGCACATCGTGCGCAAGCAACTATTTACAGAGCTCAACCAGCAGGCACTGGATATCGGTACTGCAAGCACGATCTCGTTACGGCGTGTAAGCCGTCCCGCGGACGCACCCTTGCCGAGTCCGGCAACGCCGGCACAGCCGCCGTCCGCACAGCCTCAGGGGCAAGCTCCGCAGGCGATCACCCCGATTCCGCAGGCGGCGCAGTCGCCAACTCCTTCGCCGACGGCAGCCAGCTTTGGCTTTGATCCCCCGACGATTACACAACCTAAAGGCTCTACTTTTGCCGTAAATGTGCTGCTGAATGGCGCGCAGAACGCGTATTCGGTTCCGTTGCAGGTCAGCTATGATCCCAAGATTTTGCAGGTCGTGAATGTCTCCAACGGAACCTTGCTATCGCAAGATGGGCAGGCGGTTGCGTTGGTACATCGCGATGACGACAGTACCGGGACTTTGCAGATCACTGCGACGCGGCCGCCGGGAGCTATCGGTATATCAGGTGCCGGTCCAGTTGTTACTTTGACCTTTATGGCGAAAGAATCCGGACAGTCGAATCTGGCAATTTCAAAAGGAGGGATGCGCGACCCTGGCATGCAGCCCACGTTAGTAAACGGAGCGACGGCCAGCGTAGTGATCCAGTAGGTTGTCGGGCCGGTTTTCAAGTCGTGTCTACCTTGGCTTCCCTAAAGAGAAGCAAATCAGGATGAGATTTGGGCTAAAGAAAAATCGGGCAAATCTCCGGAGACGTGGTTTCACGCTAATCGAGTTGATCGTCGCCACGACGATCCTGATGATCCTGACCACCCTGGCTATTCCCTTAGCGCGCGTAACCATCAAACGCGAGAAGGAACATGAGCTGCGCCATGACTTATGGGAAATGAGGGACGCGATCGATCGCTACAAAGACGCTGCCGATCGCGGCGCTTTTCAGACCAAGGCGGGAACCGAAGGATATCCACCGGATTTGGAAACACTCGTCAAGGGCGTAGATGTACACGGTAAGAAACTCAAGTTTCTGCGCCGCATTCCAGTCGATCCCATGACAGGCACGACGGAGTGGGGATTGCGTTCCATGCAGGATGATCCCGATTCGGAATCTTGGGGCGGGCAAAACGTATTTGACGTATTCACGAAGGCTCAAGGCACCGGGCTGGATGGGACGGAGTACAAGACCTGGTAATGAGAACCGCTAAAAGGAGCGACCGTGGCTTTACGCTGATTGAGCTGATGATCGTCATCAGCATCATTCTCATTCTGGTGTCGGTCGCGCTACCCGCCTACAACCAATCGATTGTCCGCGCACGCGAGTCGGTGCTGAAACAAAATCTTTTCACCCTGCGTTCTGTCATTTCTCAGTACACGTTGGATAAGCAAAAAGCACCTCAGTCCCTGGATGACTTAGTTTCTGCCGGTTATCTGAAGCAGCTCCCGGTGGATCCTATGACCGGCCACAACGATACGTGGGCGCCGGAAGAGGAAGAAAATACGGTGATCTCGATCGACGAACAAGATCAGGGTGGCATTATCGACGTGCACAGCGGATCAGAAGCGATCAGCAGCGAGGGCACAGCGTACAACACCTGGTGAGCAAGGCTACTTAATCTGCATTGCATCTCGTCAAGAGCCAGAGTAAGAAATGAATGAGCCCCCTCCTCAAGCTGGGGGCTCGAGTTCGCTTCTCCGCGTCGAATGGGCAAGAAATCGAGCACACTGCCGCTGAATCTGCGTGAGCAGAAAGCGGGAGTGCCTCTGTATCGCTGGTTGTACGAGGAACTGCGCTCGGCAATTCTGGCGGGACACTTGCGCCCGGGCGGGCGCCTTCCGGCAACCCGGGAGGTGGCAGCAGAATATGGGCTCTCGCGCCCTACGATCGTGACTGCTTTCGACCAGCTTCGATCCGAAGGATACGTCGAAGGTAAAGTTGGATCGGGGACATACGTCAGCAAGACGCTTCCGGAAGAATTGCTGCAGGCGCCGCTACTGAAAGCCACCGCGAAGGCTCGGCAAAGCAAAATTTCACTTTCTGCATACGCGCATCGGCTGAAACCGTTGCCGCGCACGAAGTCTCGACCGGCAAGAGCGTTTCGCGGCGGCGAACCAGCGCTCGACGTTTTTCCTACTGACCTATGGGCCCAGGTCGCAGCACGGCGATTACGTCGCGTCTCGACGAACTTGCTCGCCGGCGGCGAAGCATTGGGATACCGCCCGTTGCGTGAGGCAGTTGCCGAATATCTGAATACCTCGCGCGGGGTGAAGTGTTCGGCGGAGCAGGTGCTGATCATTTCGGGAGTGCAGGAGGCGCTTGATCGCACTGCGCATGTGGTGGTCGATGTTGAAAATCCTGTCTGGATAGAAGAGCCAGGCTATCCTGGAGCGGCAGCGACATTTCGCGCGGTCGGGGCGAAAATATGCCCAGTCCCGGTCGACTCCGAGGGTTTGGATTTCGAACGCGGACAGCAGACCTGGACGAAAGCAAAGCTGGTATATGTAACCCCGGCGCATCAGTTTCCGCTTGGAGTGACGATGAGCTTGCGACGCAGGCTCTCGCTGCTGGAATGGGCGCGGCGATCGAGAACTCTTATTTTCGAAGACGACTATGACAGTGAGTACCGCTACTCGGGACGACCAATTCCGGCATTGCAAGGATTGGATCGTGCTGGGGTGGTGATCTTTGCAGGCAGCTTCACAAACGTGCTCTTTCCCTCCTTGCGTCTGGGTTATGTCGTGGTTCCGCAGAACATGGTGGATGTGTTTGCGGCAGCCGGATCCGTGAGCACGCACCACCCACCGCTGATTGATCAGGCGATCTTGTGCGATTTCATTCGAGAGGGGCACTTTGCCAGGCATGTGCGGCGAATGAGGGAACTCTACGCTGAGCGCTTGGCGGTACTGGTCGAAGCAGCTCGGGAGAGGTTGGATGGGTTGCTGAAGATTGCCGATATTGAAGCGGGCTTGCGCACCGTAGGGTGGTTGCAACACGGAATTTGTACCGAACGCGCGGCGCGAGCGGCTTCGGAACGCAAGGTCGAGGTGTTCCCTTTGAGTCGCTATGCGTACGGACGCACAAAGCCAAACGGGCTAGTGCTGGGGTTTGCGGCAGTCGATGCGAAGGAATTAAAGCGGGGAGTGGAAGAACTGGCGAGGGCGCTGGAGGGATGCAGGTAACCGGGCGAGGGCGACCGCACGACGGAGCCTAGCGGTCGACAAATTTCGCAAACATTTTGTGGGGGTCAATCGCGATGAACAAACCCTTACTGCGGGCAAGCACTTCGTTTTTCTGATTGAGAATCTCGGCGGAATTTGTATGATAGCGCCCTTTGACTTTAATCTCTCGCGATTCCACGCGGAGAGGCTTGTTCAGAGGCACGGGCTTGAGATAGTCGACCGTAATGGTGGAAGTCAGCGCCACAACGTGTCGCAGTTTGTTTACCTTGCCCATCGCCTCATCAAGGATGGTCGCGATGATTCCGCCATGCGCGTGGCCCGGAGGGCCGGTGTAACGTTTTCCCAAGCGAAAGCGGCATACGAAGCAGTCGCGCTCTTCATCGTAGGCGAAGCGGAGGTGCATTCCCTCAGAATTGTTTTTGCCGCAGGCGAAGCAGAAATTTTTTTGCAGGCGAGTATGCCGAGTGGCATGGCCGTGACCTGAGGCTTTCCGGGGCATGCAGCGAATTGTATCCTGACGCGCGAGCGCTGAGTAAGAGTGCAGATTGAGCAAGAAGAAATCAGTTCTCAGTTCGCGGTTCCCAGTTGTCAGTTTGTAGCGTGAAGAACGCTTGCAGAGGTCACAGCGACCTGTGATATGCTTCCTTGTTTTTTACGAGCAGCACGATAGGCAATCCTGCGTCCCTTGGGAGGTCGCGTAGATGGGTCTCGCCTTGCTGGTGATTATCTGGCTGATTACCTTTCTCAGCACTTATTTCTTTGCTGCCAAAACCTGGTGGTTGCCGCACGGGGCCGCTGCGGCCGCACCCTGGATCGATCATCAATTTGCCCTCACGTACGTCCTGATGGGAATCGTCTTTGTTGCCGCACAGGGTGGGCTGGGTTGGCTGGTTTGGAAATACCGCGCTGGCGCTTCCACAGGGCCGGTGGAATACTCGCACGGCAATACGAAGCTGGAAGTGCTGTGGACGACCCTGACTGCCATCCTTTTTATCGGCCTCAATCTGATGGGCAGTCATGTCTGGGCGAGTGAGCGCTTCGAGCCCGCGAAACCCGGATCAGTTCCGGTGGAGGTGACGGGGATGCAATTCGCGTGGTATTTCCGATATCCGGGACCGGACGGAAAATTTGGCAAGACCAATCCTAAGCTAATGGATCCATCAGCCGGCAACGAAGCCGCTGTGGGCCTAGACACGTCGGACGCTACTGCGAAGGACGATGTGGTCACAGGGACCATGTATCTTCCGGTGAATCGTGAGGTTGACCTCACGCTACGTTCGGTGGATGTGATTCACAGCTTTTTTGTTCCTTCGTTGCGCTTCAAACAGGATGCCGTGCCTGGTCTCGCGATCCACATGCACTTCACGCCCACGGAGATTGGTGAGTACGAGATCGCTTGCGCAGAATTGTGCGGATTGGGTCATTACAAAATGCACGGTATGGTCCACGTGGTAGCGCAAGAAGACTTCGATAAATGGGTGGCAGCACGGGAGGCAGAGAAACAGTAATGGCGACCTCGGCAACGATCCACGCGCACGCGGCTCCTCAAGGGTTCATTCGGAAGTACGTTTTCAGCCTCGACCACAAAGTCATCGGGCTCCAGTATTACTTTTTGGCGCTGATCGCGGTATTCGTCGGCATGTTTTTGTCACTGCTGATGCGCATCCACCTGATCTGGCCTACGGCAGTGCTACCGCTAATCGGCGAAATCAAGCCGGAGACTTACCTGAGCCTGCTGACTATGCATGGCACCATCATGGTCTTCTTCGTGCTAACAACCGCGCCGCAGAGCGGGTTCGGCAACTACTTTCTGCCCATTCAGATTGGTGCGCCTGATATGGCGTTCCCGGTGCTGAACATGCTTTCGTTCTGGACGACTTTCGTGGCCTTTGTGGTGATGATTGCCGCCTTTTTCGTAACCGGAGGAGCGCCGCTTCATGGATGGACCGGATATGCGCCGCTGAGTGCACTGACCAACTCAGGACCCGGCGAGCAGCTTGGCGCGGATTTGTGGATCACCAGCATTGCGATTTTCTGCATTGCTTCGCTGATGGGCGCGTTGAATTTCATCACGACCACCCTGGATCTTCGCGCCAAGGGCATGACGATGATGCGCATGCCGCTTACCTGCTGGGCGTGGTTCATCACCGCAATTCTGGGACTGCTCGCGTTCGGCGTTTTGCTTTCTGCAGGCATTTTGCTACTGCTGGATCGCAATCTGGGCACGAGCTTTTACGTTCCGCTCGTCGTTGTGAACGGCCAGGTGATGGGACACAAGGGCGGTTCGCCGCTGTTGTGGCAACATTTGTTCTGGTTCTTTGGCCATCCTGAGGTCTACATCGCAATTCTGCCCAGCATGGGCGTAGCTTCGCAGTTGCTTTCGACCTTCTCGCGCAAGCCGATCTTCGGCTACAAAGCGATGGTATACGCCATCATGGCGATTGGCATTCTGGGCTTCGTCGTGTGGGGACATCACATGTTCATGAGCGGAATGAGTCCCTACTCGGCCTTTGCGTTCTCCATCATGACCATGGCCATCGGAGTACCTTCGGCGATCAAAACATTTAATTGGCTGGGCACGCTGCACAAGGCGAAGATCAGGTTCTACACGCCGATGCTGTTTGCCATCGGCTTTGTCTCGCTGTTCGTGTCCGGCGGATTGAGCGGACCGTTCTTGGCTCAACCGGTGCTCGATATTCCATTGCACGACACCTATTTCGTGGTCGGACATTTCCATCTGATCATGGGTGTGGCATCGATTTTCGGGATTTTTGGGGCGACCTACTACTGGTTCCCCAAGATGTTCGGTCGGATGATGAACGAAGGCCTGGGCAAGCTGCATTTTTGGATAACCTTCGTCGGGACGTACGCCATCTTTATGCCTATGCATTACCTGGGGATGGCGGGGCATCCACGGCGCTATTCTCAGCTAACCGAACTCGCTTACCTGCATAACCTGATTCCGGTGCAAACGTTCATGACCTATGCAGCGTTTGTGACGATTGCCGGGCAGTTCATCTTCTTGATCAACCTGTTCTGGAGCATGTTCAAGGGACCGAAGGCGAGTGATAACCCGTGGGAAGCGACAACGCTGGAGTGGACGACCGCGACCCCGCCGCCGCATGACAATTTTGGTGGACA
>Ga0187777_10003002_pt1 | contig 10794 bp, 9 predicted proteins | sample 1015_Q2_SP5_10_M_FD_132416 | JGI IMG/M metagenome (GOLD analysis project Ga0187777, IMG submission 132416) | Tropical peat soil microbial communities from peatlands in Department of Meta, Colombia - 1015_Q2_SP5_10_MG | ecosystem: Environmental > Terrestrial > Soil > Wetlands > Peat | place...
CGGCTACGGCCACATCTTACTCCATGAAACATCTCATCGACTCGGCACAATCTATGCTGAGAAATAATCCTCATGCATTAGACTGCGAAAACCCTTCGTGTCTGGCTTGCCACAATTAGTCATCACTTCCACCACCCGAAATCCTTTGGCAGACCCCGAGTCATGACCAAATGTCCCTTTTGTGTGGTCAGTAGGTTATCTTCGATTCTAATTCCCATCCTAGATGGGATATAGATCCCCGGTTCGATGGTAAATACCATGTTAGCGTGAAGAATCTGGGTTCCATTCTCCACGAGATAGGGAGCCTCATGAACTTCAAGACCCAATCCGTGGCCTGTCCTGTGTACGAAAAACCTGTCGAGATCATATTTCCGTAATGTTTGTCGAGCTGCGTAATCTACCGAGCCAGTTGTTGCCCCTGTATCTGACTCGGTGATCGCGGCTTTGTTTGCCTCGAGAACTTTCAAATATGTTTCTTTAAATTCTTGGTTGTTTCCGATCATGAAAGTTCTCGTAATGTCCGCATAGTATCCTGAATAAGTGCAGCTTGTGTCTATTACGATTGATTCTCCACGCTTTATTCTTCTAGAGGAGGCGATATGATGCGGGTCAGCTGATGATTCACCCGACTGGACGAGTATGTCATCTATACCTTCAGCCCCATTTGTCCTGATGGATTGCGCGAGTTTGCTCGCTACCTCTAACTCTTTCATACCTGGCTTAATGAGTGATGGAATCGAAAGGAAAGATCTACAGAGGATAGCTGCCGAACGTTTCAAACAGCGAATCTCTTCTTCATCCTTAACCTGTCTGAGCTCCTGAAGGCACGATTCTGCTTCTTGAAATTCGGTTCGCGTGAATTTTCTTAAAAGCGCTAGGAATCTGAAAGGAACTCTGCCCTCCATCCCCCATACTCCTCCCGCGACGTTGAGCTTGCTAGTCGCGTTCTTGAGAGCGCGGATGGGTCCTTCGTTATCTGTCCAGCTATGGACTTCAAGCTTCGGGGACCCTGTCTTATACGGTCCCGATTCGAGCGTAGGAGCAACCAAATGCGATGTTCCATCCTTTGGCACGAATAGGAGGAAGGGTCGCTCCATGAGAAGGGAGTTTACGCCCGTGTAGTACCGAAGATTAGGACCCGGCACGAGGATAATTCCACCTAGGTTATGCGCATGAATCGCACTCTGTAACCTTTCGATTCTCCGAGGAAACTGTTCGGTCAAAAGCTTCATGGCAGACAAGTATGCGAGCTCGTGATAAGGCTCTTCTGTTAATCCGTCAGGTGGAGAAATGTTCTCCGAGTTCACAATACCTACTCATTCTAATTGTGATAGAAATTGCTTAATCAAAATCATATTGAGCAGCCACTCGTCGCTCGACGTACCCTTATCCGTATACCGATAGGGCAATCATTCACTCTAATGGTAGAGGACCAACCTATCGAATTGCAGATCAACGCGTGCCTGAGCAAGGCACACTACTTCGATTATGGTCTGAGAAATGCCGACGACCGTTACCGATTTCTCATCTTCAAAGTCCGAGGACGTAACTCGGGTCGCCGTTTGGTTACGGTGCAACTCATGGATCGATCTGAAGTACTTGTGGATAAAGGGTACCTATACGAATGTATAACGCATCCGTATTTCGGGCTTCGACCCGAGGATACTGCAATTGACTACGCGGTCTTCGAAATTCTATCTGCAGTAAAACCAATCGAGGTAACGTGGAAAGACCTAACGAGAGAATTCTTGATCGACCTCCGCTCGGCAGAGGTTGGAGAGTTCTATGAAGGGCTCATCTGAAACGCCTCATACAAATTCATCGACCGGAATAGTTTTCACTTCAACCCCAGCTTCTGGGAAGGGGGGTTAATCGTGGGTCCAGGTGTTCCTAAATGTTCGACTTGTAACAGGAAACTCACTTATCAGACAGATTTCCAAAGATGGTACTGCAATCACTGTAAACGTTATGAGGTATAGCTGGTAATGTGGGTGATCTCTTGAAGTTCGGAGTCTGTCTCTCCAATTACGGCATAACCGGTTCTCCTGAGAGTTTGCGCAGAGTTGCGATAGCCGCTGAAGAGCTAGGATACGATTCTGTTTGGACGACGGACCACATCCTGATGCCATTGGAAAGCGGGACGCCGTATGAGCGAATACTAGAGAGTATTACTAGTCTGAGTTACTTGGCCGCTATAACGAGCAGAGTCAAGCTAGGCATATCCTCTTTGATCATGGCAATGCGTAATCCCGTAGTCGCTACGAAACAATTAGCAACCGTTGACAACCTTAGCTCTGGCAGACTGATTCTGGCTACTAGCGTTGGTTGGAACGAAACTGAATTCAGCCATTTGGGGTCCAATTTCCACAACCGAGGTAGACGCCTCGATGAGAACATCAAAATGTTGAGAGAGTTATGGAGTGGTGGTGTGGTCAAGTTTGAAGGGGGACGAACGGGTATAACCTTCACGCGGGCGGTCTTCGAACCCCGCCCAGTTCAAAAGAAACTTACAATATGGATTGCCGGCAACAGCAGGGCTGCAATGATCCGTGCGATACGTTTGGGAGATGCATGGCACCCCAACGTCTATCCAATTGCTAGCTTCAGGAGACTAGTCGCTGAATTTCGACAATTACCGGGAGGTGAAAAGAAACCAGTTTGTGTACGCATAGGTCTGAACATGAAATCAAAAAGGCGAGAGGTCACCAGTCCGCTAGGCGACAAGAGGCTGATCCTTACAGGCGATATGAAGCAGAACGAGAGAACCATTTCAGAACTTGCCGAAATCGGAGTAAAATACTTCGTAGTCTCGCCAAGTCCAGACGGAAAGGTGCCCCTAAAGGAACAGCTGATTGCACTAACGAAATTCCACCGTCAAGTAGTATCCCACGACGGTTAGGCTGAAGTATTGTCAGACCAGTGCATCCAGGTTCGAGACATCAAACCGTACCGTGAGAACTATCGTACAGAGAACTTTGAGATACCGAGGGATCGAAGACTTGGAATTGACCGTGCAGACGTGACGACGCTATCATGCTCGCAAATCGAGGTGCCGCTGAACAAATTACAGCGACGGCAAATACTCACGCATAAGCAGACCGCAGCTCTGGCATCGAACTAGCCTCAAAAGTCTACCATCCCTATCGAAGTCCTGGCCTATTTCTCGTCGTCGGTCGTGTTTGCATGTATTGGAAGTGTGCTTTCTGCTTTCAACAGTGAGAGATTGCATTTTTTCACCTCTCTTATGCCATACGTTATATGGCGCACACATAAACTAATCTTCGAATTATCAAGAATACCCGACTCACGCCACGAAATATCAATGAGATGCGACTACCCTAGGCCGAACTCTCCCAACAGTACTGGCAATGGGATACCGGCCGGTCTGAAAACCAAAGTGACGCAGGTACTAAGAATTGAAGACACTTGCTGTCCTGAAATTTGGTGGAAGCCTCATAGATTTCAATGGAACCAACATTCCTCTCGTCATCGAGCGCATCAAGGACCTGAAAGGAACCAAGGACCTCGGCCCACTAACCGTCTTCTCTGCCCCAAAAGGCGTAACCGACAGACTCCAATCAATGGGTGAAGCTAAAGCGCTCAACAAGGACTACGACCTGGACTCAATATTCTCCTCTTACTCGAAACTCGCACATCCTCACCTGAGCGCAGATCAATACGCTAAATTCCAAGAGACGCTTGAAAAGTATAGAATCGATGTTGAGGAAAGCCTCTCGAGAATCGACAAGCGATTTACTCGAATGCTACGAGCCAAAATCCTCACATCGGGCGGAGAATTACCCACAGCGGCATTGATGAGTTACGTTCTCGAATCGGCCGGCATGAAATCGTCCTTCCTCGAAAAAGGAAACTGGCCAATCGTAACAGACGATAATTTCGAAAACGCTACACCAAATCTTGAACTGAGTTCCGATCATCTACCGCCGCTCACTAACCTGTTGAACGATGGGAATGTTGTCTCTATCGGAGGTTTCATGGGCATGACCCATGACGGCCTTCCAACCTTACTCGGAAGAGGCGGATCTGATCAGACAGCGATTCTCCTCTCCATACTATTGAGAAACAACTTCACCGTCGAAACTATTCTGCTCAAGGAAACCCCGGTACAAAGCGCAGACCCTAAGATCGTTAGAGATCAGGAACTCGGCAGAGTCTCGGCAATGAGTTATAACGAAGCACAAAAAGCATCCGTCTCGGGCATGACCATAGTCCAAAATGCCGCAGTTCGATTGGCTAGAGCCAGCAAACAACCAATCACCGTCGCACCCCTATCCGACCTACGACTCGGAACATCTATTCAGGAAGAGGACCCGAACCCACAAGCCGTCAAATGCATCACTGGCCTAACAGACTGTGCTATCGTAACCATGAACAACGAGAGAAGTAAGTCGCTTGAAGACTGCCTCGTACTCTGGGAAGATTACGACGGATTTCTGGACCTCGGTTCAGAAGTAATGGACACAGGGTTAGTGCTACGAGATTTCTTGGTTTATGATGCAGATTTCGTAAGAAAGAATGAAGAACGCCTCAGATCGTTCGATAAGGAAATGAAATTCGATTACGGAGTGGGAATAGTCACACTAGTCGGCGACAAGATGAAGAACACTCCCGGCGTCGCATCTTTAGCCATAAACTCGATACTCAGAATAAATATCAAGCGAGGAGTCTTCGCACCGCACACATCCCAGATAATCCTCGTCATGAACTCCGCAGATGTCCCTGAAGCGATACGTGAGATACATCACCAACTCAACAGCCGGGGGTTCATAACAGAAAGTAATGAGTCGTAGCGACTCCTTGCAGCTGTTGACCGCACGCGCACGTCAAAACAACCCTAAATATGGCATATGCCATATTCTGGCTCTCGATTAAACATGGTCGACTACACTCAACTGCTGCTTCTTGGTGGAATCGCAGGTCTGACCATATTTCTTGGTCTACCGCTCGCAGCAGTTAGGAGTGTAAGTCCGAGGAGAAGAGGATTTCTTAACGCTGTTGCGATAGGAATCTTGATTTTTCTTACTATCGACGTGTTTAGTCACGCTTGGGAAGCCGTTGGCGTCGATATAGTCAATGCATTTGCGGGAATTACACCGTTTAGTAGTGCAATGCTCGCCGTCGTTGCAATGTTTGGGGGTATAGCAGTCGGGCTTCTTGGATTAGCCTGGTATGGGTCTCGATTTACGAGAGGAGCTTCCATAATCAGAGGCACGACCTCCGTGACTACGATGACTGCCAAGAGCGGTTACGGGCAAGAGTTGCAGGTTGTCCAACAAGTCGAAGCCTACCGGCTCTCTATGATGATAGCTATAGGAATCGGAGCTCACAATTTTAGCGAAGGTCTCGCGATCGGCCAGTCTACGCATCTGGAGCCATAGGGCTTGCGTTAATGTTGATAATTGGCTTCGCTGCCCATAACGCTACGGAAGGATTTGGAATAACCGGCCCGTTGACGAATCTAACGGAGAGACCGCGAACTCGTTTCCTCCTCGTCGCAGGGCTAGTTGGCGGTGCACCAACATTCGTTGGAACAATTCTTGGCAGTCTCTGGACATCGCAATTTGTCTACATCCTCTTCCTCGCGTTGGCTGGTGGCGCATTAGTCTATGTTTCCTTGCTGATGTATAACGTTGCGAGAGCGCAGCTTACAAACAACCTTCTGATGCTAGGCATCTTCCTTGGACTAGTGGCCGGGTTCGTAACGGACCTGTTAGTCACCCTTGGCGGAGCCTAGATGCCTATCCACCTTCCCCTGGTCTTCCCGATCTTGAGAAGAAGATGAGGATTGCAACGAGCACTATAATCCCAACGGCCACCAAACCGTAGGTTGCAAACCCTGCAGATGCCGGCTCGTTCGCAGAACCGATCACCGTGACGCTACCGTGCATCCAATGATGGTACACGCAAATGTACGCGAACGTGCCCGTCTGGTTGAACGTATGCACGAATGAATCGCCCGCGTTCATGTTCCCTGAATCAAAGCTTCCATCCGTCGCGGTGACGGTGTGAGCCATATTGTCGTTATTGGTCCATCTCACCGTATTGTTGACTCCGATTACTACCCTGATATCGGTGGGACTATAGCCTGGCAAGTTTACGTTTGTACCTGAGCCCTGATCAATACTCACCTGAACTTCGTTGGAGCTTGGCGGCATCACTTGACTTGTCGTGTTGCTTTGAGAACCAGCGATTGATGAAGAGCTAGAGAGGACTACTAGGTAACCTATCATTCCAACTTGAGTGTGGTAAGAGCAGACAAATTCGAAGATGCCCGCGTATTTGGCGACGAAAGAGTACCACGCTGAAACATTTCCAGGCGTACCCGAGACCTTAACACCAGGCGAATTTCCAGTGGCGGGAGTTGTGAACTCCTGTCCGGTCAGGTCGTTGTAGAGCCCGGGAACCGTAGCGTTTACAACTATGTTGTACGGCGAACCGATCACGAGGTCATGTGCCACGGTGTCATTGTTTATGAACGTGAGGTCTATCGTGTCCCACTGATTCACAATTATGTACTCCGGGTTGAACCTGTCCTGACCCGCCTGAGTTTTTGTCCATTCGACGATTATGTTTCGCGTTACGCCAGTCAGGTTCTGAGCTAATTCGTAATTCGGGAGTTCAGTTAATCGTGTGTGAACATCATCGACGCGTGTTCTTGCAAGAGCAACTGGATCTGTCACGACCAGAAACACTACGATGATGACGAGTGCAATTTGGATTATTCTACGCAACTAAATCACCGATCCGAATCCACCCATACTATGCAGTTAGCATTTCCTATAGCATACGTAATGAGCAGGTGAAGATACTCTCTGACTTACGGGTTTAGCATGTTCGTTCCGTATGGGTTGTAAATCAAAATAAGGTCCAGGGCACTAGCAGGCGCCATGAGCTTATCAATTGACTTACGCACTCCCTCACAATTTAAACCGATTTGATTCTGTGAGCAAACTTTTCAATTTATCGTCAAACAAACCGTTGGTTACACTCGTGTGTTAGGTTACAGGTTTTTGAACACTGCCCCTTTTTGAGAGATCTGCTGACTGGCAATGATATCCGCGGAGAAGACTGCTGAAGAAAGAGAAGAAGCAAGAGTTGGCCTTCTGACCTTAATTGCCGGCGTTATCGGTTTTGTAGCCGGTGGTATTGCCTATGTTCTCTATCACCTGATAGGATTTTTCACGAACCTGTTCTTCTACCAGAAACTGGACTTCTCATTTGCATCTCCACAGCAGAATCAACTCGGGCTGTTCGTGATTTTGATCCCCAGCCTGGGCGGGTTGGCTGCTGGGGTTATGATCAAATATGGTTCGACAAGAATTATTGGACACGGTATACCAGAAGCCATCGAGTCAGTCCTACTGTCGAAGAGCAAAATTGAACCAAAGGTTGGAGTCCTCAAAGCCCTTTCAGCAGCTCTAACAATAGGATCAGGTCAACCATTCGGAGCAGAAGGGCCAATAATCCAAACTGGAGGAGCATTCGGTTCCGCAATTGGTCAGATAATCAGCGTCACTGGTTCAGAGAGGCGAATTCTGCTTGCGTCGGGAGCAGCAGCAGGCATGGCTGCAACCTTCGGCACTCCAATCTCCGCCGTTTTTCTCGTAATCGAACTCCTTCTCTTCGAGTTCCGAGTCAAATCACTGGTTCCAATCGCAATAGCATCCGCGATAGGCGCTTGGATGCATAATTACCTCATATCACCGAAACCGCTCTTCGCAACCCCACTTTACAGTTTCGGAGGGCTGAACACTCTACCATTCTACATCATTCTCGGCCTGATCTCAGGCGCGCTGGGTACTGCGCTCTCGCGTGGATTGTACAAGTCAGAGGATTTCTTCAGGAAGCTTCCACTCGGACAACCCTGGCTCCCAGCTCTTGGCGGACTTATTGTTGGAGTGATTGGATTTGTCGTTCCTCAGATTCTAGGAGTAGGCTACGATGTTATCAACTCGATCATCGATTCGAAAGTAACCGTCGAATTGGCATTATTGATTCTTATAGCGAAAGCCGTGGCGTGGACACTCGCAATGGGTTCGCAGACTTCAGGAGGAACATTGGCTCCACTCTTCATGATAGGCAGCGCCGTAGGCCTTGTCTTTGGATCTGGCGTAGTCTCGACCTTCCCAACTCTGGGTGTCATCCCAGGCGTCTTCGCTATTGCTGCAATGGCCGCCGTCTTTGGCACAGCTTCCCGAGCCCCATTCGCCTCAATCGTCTTCGCACTTGAAGTTACAGGGGACTATCAGGGTGTCCTGCCAGTCATAGTTACGGTGGTTATTGCAGAACTAGTTGGCGAATACTTGATGGCGGATTCAATAATGACTGAGAAACTCACAAGAAGAGGATTTCGAGTTCGACACATCTACGAATTCAACCCTCTAAGACAGGTAAGGGTCTCAAAGATAATGTCGGAACTCGTCGCTGTAGACGCCATGGATAGTGCTCTCGACTTATTCCGTAAGATGAACAGCCCCAACCATCACTTAGCCAGGAGAAAGAGATTAATCGTTCTCAAAGATGGCATCGCTATCGGTGCAGTAGACAGAGCCCAGCTCTATGAAGGCGCCTCAGTCGCTGATCCCGAACTAACGGTAGAGCAAGTCTGCTCAAGATCCATCAAGACCATCAACGAAGACGAGTTCGGGTTCGAAGCGTTAAGATTGATGACTCTAAACAATGTAGCTTACCTCGTAGTGGTTGACAAAAGCAACAAGCCTGTGGGATACCTATCGCGCGGGGATCTCATAAAGGCCCAACGGGATAAGGTAGCGGACGACACTGTTATCGAAAAGGGCGTGTGGTCCGACTTGTTCCGACGATAACGCTTACTCCGAGCAGTAAGCTTCAGTGATTCGTCTGTCGCAGATTCGTGAGCTATATCTTCCCGTAACCTTTCCAGTTAAAGCGTCTGCAACGCTTCAAGGTGTAAGAAGGGCCAGAGTATAAGCCGAAACATCCAGCTAGTGCAGCATCAAAGGCCGGATAGACTTCTTCGTAATCCGGACATTCCTTGCAACCGTCAGGAAAATCCTTTGCACATGATATTGCCTTATTCAAGGCCTAACGCACCACCAAGAATCTGTCATGGTCGATAGCATCTGCTACCAAAACACAGTTGCTCAAACCGGCGATTGAACTTTTCCGAATTATAGTAAATACTCTGAACCGACGGGTCACTGTTTAGGTTGAGGGCCTTCGGCCCCACAAGTTGAGTCCCTGTTAGATTGGTTTGCCTTTGGATACTGCTACTAAAAGCCTACCAAGCCTCTTGTGTCCAGCCGTCATGTAATACTTGGCCCACCAATCAGCTACGACCTTTACCTGTTCTGCTGGTAATTTCTTCAGCTCTTCTGCAGCAACGGCTGCTGCGTCGTCAAACGACTTCGTATCTACCGCCAATTACACTAACTCCTCCTCAGCCAACGGAGATCGCGGAAGATAAGCAACTCGCGACGGTTTACGCGGTATCCATCTTTCTATCTCATTCATCGCCATTCATATTTCCTAACCCTGCCACAACGTGTACATTTCGCGTCGCGATATGGTTTACCACCGAACGTCGGTTTCTTCTTTTCCCAAGACAGATCGTGTTTTGTTTCAGCCCGACACTTTTCACAATAGAGGGTAACCCATTCTACCAAAAGCAGGCATCCCTTTCTGCACCGATCCAATTGGTATCGTTAACTATTTAGCTGATTGGACCTGCCGGAATCGCGAGCAGAATGCGCACGTTTAGATGGTTAACCGCTGGTCCTGCCATAGTTAACTTCCCCTCAGATCGGACAAAATAGCTATTCAAGTCAGTACCTGATCAACAGGATTGCAGGTATGACTCGCTCATCATCTTGATTGGAATGTTCCACGGAAACTACGACGTGTAGTCTAAATGTAACACGCGTAGTTTTGGCTCCTTCGCGCGTATGAATCATCCATCTAACTTTTTATAGTCAACTACATGGCGTAGTTAGTGATGATCCAATTGGAACAAAAGTTTGCAAGAACATGCACATACGCAGCGCTAATCGTCGCCTTAGCTATCGGAGTCGTAGCAACTGCGACGAACAATAACTTCGTCGCGGCAGATCCCTGCTACGCGCAAATAGGGTCTCCAACGACTGCTACGCAACAATACTACGGATCGAATTTTCTGCTAACTGTACCTATCTCAGCAACATGTTCAATCTACGCGGGTCAGCTTTATGCAACTGGTACGGCATACGATACGACCTTCAACTCTAACGTTGGAACGGCAAACACAATTCTGAGCACAACCTACGGATCGAACGCATTCGGGGGGCAACTCCAGTTTAACTTGCCCGCCTCCGCAGCGTCCCATTCAGTGCAGTTCTTCGTCTCGATTTACGGACAGACCGGATATTACCAACCATACGGCTACGGCGGTTCAGCTCTTACGACAACGTCAGCAACTTTTGTGGTTAATCCTCCCTACCAATACGGCTATCAAAACTATCCATACTATTCTAACTATCAAAAAAATCCGTACTACTCTAACTATCAAAACAATCCGTACTACCCTAACTATCAAAACTACCCGACATATCCTACGTACCCCAACTATCCAAATTACCAGGCCCCGTATCAGTCTCCTAGCTACCCCTACAACTATCCGGGCAACAATTACTACTACCATCCGTACCCGTACAACTTCCCATACGGCGGTTATTACTACTATTACCGCTATGGCTGGGGGTACAACAACCATTACTGCCCACGCTCAAACAATTATTGCAACGGCCACCACTAAGCCCA
>Ga0187777_10003003_pt1 | contig 10794 bp, 9 predicted proteins | sample 1015_Q2_SP5_10_M_FD_132416 | JGI IMG/M metagenome (GOLD analysis project Ga0187777, IMG submission 132416) | Tropical peat soil microbial communities from peatlands in Department of Meta, Colombia - 1015_Q2_SP5_10_MG | ecosystem: Environmental > Terrestrial > Soil > Wetlands > Peat | place...
GCCGCGGCGACGAGTGCCGGCAGGTTGCCGCGCGGCTCGGCGTAGAACCGGACCGGCAGCCGGTTCGCCGGCCAATGGAAGACGTCGCCGAACGCATCGGTGAAGGCGTACGTCGGGGCATGGTCCGGCACCATCGGCTCGACGCACGCCAGGGCGCAGCCTGCCAGCGCGAGCAGCATTGACAGTGACCGCCCAGACGTCATCGCTTCCCCAGGAGATCGACGCGCACACCGGCACTGATGCGGTACACGACCCGCGAATCGGTGAACCCGATGCTGCGCAGCGCAGGGGTGAGAAACTTGTGCAGGTCGCCCGCTACCTCGACCGCCAACTGATGGTGCGCCAGAGCGGCGGGCGCGGCATCGAACGCCAGCGTGCCGTAGGGCATCACCCCTCCCGAGCCGTCGCTGAACAGCCCGACCGAGTGCGCCGGCAGATAATTGAGCGCCCCGATCGCGAAGCGGCCGGCGAGCCACGGGTGCAACTGCCGCCGCAATCCGACCGCGAGCCCGAGTGTCCAGAGTCGCGTGATCGCGGTCGTCGAGCCGTCGCTGTCGTGCCGCTCGAGCGAGCTCGTGCCGACGTCGGTGAGCAGCTCGAGCTGCCACGGGCCGGAGAGCGGCAGGTCGGCCGACAGGGCGAGCGCCGGGCCGATGGCGGGGCGTACGTCGAGCGGGGTGACGATCGAATCGTGCACGAGGGTCGAGCTGTATCGCGCGCTCAGCGATGCGTGCAGCAACAGCTGCGCGGCGACCGCGGGAGCACCGCCGGCGACGAGCGTCAGCACGAGGGCCGGGAGGCGCCTCATACCTCGAGTCTGTCGCCTTCCCGCGCCACGAGCGCGTACAGCACCGGCATCAGGAACACGCTGATCAGGAGACGCGAGAACATGCCGCCCACGATCACCATCGCGAAGGGCCGCTGGGAATCCGTCCCGACGCCCGTGGCGAGCGCTGCGGGGAGCAGCCCCAGGGCCGCGACGAGCGCGGTCATCATGATCGGCCGGAGGCGCAGCAGCGCCGCCTCGCGCGTCGCCGCGGCGATCCCCATGCCGTCCCGCCGCAGCTCGTTCGCATACGAGATGTACACGACCGCAGTCTGCACGGAGACGCCGAAAAGCGCCAGGAAGCCGATGCCGGAAGACACGGAGAAGGGCGTCCCGGTGAGAAATAACGCCGCCAGCCCGCCGAGCGGTGCCGTAAGCAACACGCCGACCACGGTGATGATCGGGAATTTCAGGTTGCTGTAGAGTGCGAAGAGAATCAGGAAGATCAGCAGCAGCGTCAGGGGCACGACGAGCCTGAGTTCGCGGCGCGAATCGGTGTACTCCTGGTACTCGCCGCCCCACACCACGCGGTATCCCGCCGGAACGGGGACCGCGGCGGCCACGTGCCGCTGGGCGTCCTCCACGGCCCCCGCCAGGTCGCGTCCTTCGACCGAGTACTGCACGCCGATGAAGCGGGAGTTGTCCTGCCGGTAGATGAACGACGCGCCGTTGGCAACCTGAATCGATGCCAGCTCTTTCAACGGGACGTGCTGGCCGCCCGGAGTTGCGACCGGGATGTTTCCGATCGCTTCCGGGGTCTCGCGGAACTGCGGCGCCAGACGCAACACGAGATCGAACAGCCGCTCCCCCTGCACGACCTGCGTGGCCGCGTTCCCACCCACGGCGCTTTCGATCAGGCCGTTGATGTCGGCGACGTTCAACCCGTAGCGCGCGATGCGCTCGCGGTCGGGAGTGACGGTGAGACTCGGCTGCCCGAGCTCCTGCACCAGGGTGAGCTGGGTGATCCCGGGCACGGTCTCGAGCGTTTTCTTGATCCTCTTGCCGATGGACTCCAACGTGTCCAGGTCGCCCCCGAAGATCTTGACGTCGAGCGCGCTCTTCAGCCCGGTCTCGGCTTCATCGACCGCGTCCTCGGCGGGTTGCGTGTAGTTGAAGATGATCCCCGGGAACGTCTCCAACCGGCGATCGATTGCGGCGATCAGCTGCGCCTTCGTGCGAATCGGACCGGTCCACTGCGCGTACGGTCTGAGTCCGACGAAGAACTCGACATTGAAGAAGCCCGTCGGATCGGTACCGTCGTCGGGTCGGCCATGCTCCGATGCCACGTCGGTGACCATCGGGAACGACTTGAGGATCGCCCGGATCTGGGGGGAGATCCTCGACGATTCTTCGAACGAGATCGTGTAGGGCATCGTCGCCCGCACCCAGATCGCGCCCTCGTCGAGATGCGGCATGAACTCCGCCCCGATGCCTGGGACGAGCAGCAGGCCGAGGACGAACAGACCGGCCGACCAGGCCACGGTGGGCTTGGGACGCGCGAGACACCAGTCGAGCCCGCGCTCGTACCAACCCCTGATCCACTCGAACCCGGGATTGCGCCGTTCCCGCACCCCGCCGCGCAGCAACCAGCCGCACAGCACCGGCAACACGGTGAGCGTGACGAACAGCGACCCGACGAGAGCGTAGATCATCGTGTCCGCCATCGGCTTGAACAGCATGCCCGAGGGCCCGCTCAATACGTAAATCGGCAGGAAACCCGCTACGATCACCGCCACCGCGTAGAAGATCGGCCGGTCGACCTCCGCCGCCGCAGCGATGATCACCTCGTGCAGGCGGTACTCGGTCCCGTACCGCGACGCGAGCTGACGGTGAATGTTTTCGACCATGACCACCGCGCCGTCAACCAGGATCCCGAAGTCGATCGCTCCGATCGACAGGAGGTTGGCGGGGATGTGCCGCAGATCGAGGCAGATAAAGGCGAACAGGAGTGAGAGCGGGATCGTGACCCCGACGATCAAGCCGGAGCGCACGTCGTACAGAAAGAAGACCAGCACGACGATCACGAGCACGATGCCGCGGGCCAGATTGCCTTCGACGGTATCGGTCGTGAGCGCCACGAGATCGTCGCGGTCGTAGAACGGGTGCACCTGGACGTCTTTCGGCAGGATCGACGTATTCAATTCGCGCGTCTTCGCATCGACGCCCTTCAAGACGTTCTGGGTCTGCTCGCCGCGCCGCATCAGGATGACGCCTTCCACGGCGTCGTCCGTCTGATTGAATCCGAATTGGCCGAGCCGCGGCGCACTTCCCACCACGACCTGACCAATGTCCTTCACGAGAATCGGCACGCCGTTGCGGTTGGCGACGACCACGTTGCCGATATCCTCGAGGGTTTCGAGTCGCCCCAGCCCCCGGATGTAGTAGAATTGCCCGCCTTCCGAGTAGAATCCTCCGCCGGCGTTCCCGTTGTTCTGGGCGAGCGCCGTCGAGACGTCGCCGACCGACAGACCCGCACCGGCGAGGCGGGTCGGATCGATCAGCACCTGGTATTGGAACGTCTCGCCCCCCAGCGCCGACTCGTCGGCGACTCCGGCGACCGACTTGTACTGCCGTCCGATCACCCAGTCGTTGATGATCTTCAGCTCCTGGGGCGAGCGGTCGGGGCTCTGCACCACATAGCGGTACACGAGTCCCGATGGCGAAAACAACGGGGAGACCGACGGCGATACTCCATCGGGGAGGTCGACGTCCGGAAGGCGTTCGAAGACCTGCTGACGGGCGAAGTAGTCGTCCGTGCCGTCGGCGAACGTCATGACGACGTCCGACAGCCCATAGAGCGAGATCGAGCGGATGATCCGCATGTGGGGGAGGCCGTTCATCTCGACCTCCATCGGGACCGTGAGGAGTCGCTCCACTTCCTCCGCGGCGTGTCCCGGCCACTGCGTGATCACCTCGACCATCGGTGGCGAAAGGTCGGGATAGGCGTCGACGGGGAGCCGCGAGAACGACCAGAACCCGACGCCGATCAAGAGCGCGGTGAGCAGTCCCACGAGAAACGGCTGGCGCAGCGACGACGTGACGATCCGGTTGATCGCCGACGTGGTGGTCGGCTCCGTCTGAGGCGCCGGCGGGCGGGCGCTCACTGGTTCTGGGCGAACTGCAGGAACAGCCCGCCCTCCGTGATGACGTGATCACCGGCCGCCAGGCCGGATGCGATCTCGAGGCGGTCGTCCAGCCGCGAGCCCACGACGACGGTGCGACGCTCGAACGAGCTGTCCGACTTGGCGAGAAAGACGAACGGCAGATTCTGGTCGTCCCGCAGCACCGCCGAGGTCGGCACCAGCACCCCGCGCCGTGCATGCAGCGAGTGGATCGCCAGGCGCACGTACATGTCCTTCTTCAGGCCCTCGCCCGGATTCTCGGTGATGATGCGCACCGTCGTCGCGCGCGTGTCCGCGGAGACGAGCGCGCCCACGTAATCCACCCGTCCGTGATAGGTGCGCGAGCTGTCGGAGGGCTCGACGTCCACCGGATCGCCCACCGCCACGTCGGGCAGATCGTGCTCGAACACGTTGCCCATCACCCACATCGTGCTGAGCCGCGCCACGGTGAACGTCGGCGTCTGGCCCGCCTGCAACAGCTGCCCCGGCGTGATCAGCCGCTCGACGACCGACCCCGGGAGCGGGGAGCGGATCACCCCCTGCGGCACTTGGATCGGCTGATTCTGGCGGATCGCCTCGATCGTCGCCGAGTCGACGCCGATGGCGTGCAGCTGATCGAGCGCCGCGTCGCGGTCGGCGACCGCGGAAGCGGCGTCGGTCTGCGCCTGCTCCAGATCCTGCCGCGCCAGCGCGTCGTTGGCGAACAGCGCCGAGTCGCGCGCGGCGATCCGCAGCGCGTTGCTCGCCGCCGCTTGCGCCTTGCGATACGCACCGACCGCCGCCGAGAAGTCCGGGGACGACACGTACGCGAGCGGCTGCCCGGCGGTGACCGCGGCTCCGGGCTCCACGAGGATCCGAGTCACGGGCCCCGAGATCGGCGCGAGCACCTGCGTGCTGTGATCGCCGTCGAAGGCGACGGTCCCCGAGACCTCCACCGTTGGACGGAACGTCGCCACGTCCACCGGAGAGACGTGGATGCGGACGCGTTGATTCTCAGTCAGCCCGAATGCGGCCGTCGCGCCTTCGGGCCTGGCGGTGGTGCGCCCGCACGCGGCGCACACCACCACGGTGAGGAGCAGCAGGCGGCGGTCAGTGGTCATGGCTGGCTCCGGGGAGCTCGAGGGGAGCGCCGACGGCCCGTTCCAGATCGGCGCGCGCGTCGTTGGCGGCGCCCAGGGCATCGGCGAATTGGCTTTCGGCATCGAGCAGCGTGCGGCGCGCATCGAGCACGTCGAGGGCCGACGATCCGCCCAGCCCGTAACTCGTGAGCGCGATGTCGTACGCGCGGCGGGCCTCGGGGAGCAGCGCGTCGCGCAGGTAGACCGCCTGCTGCAGCGCGGTCGCGGCCGACGCATGGGTGGTGCGCACGTCGAGGTCGACCTGCGCTTTGAGGTCGGCGTACGTCGCCTCGAGCTCGCGCTCGCGGTGCCGCGCTTCGGCGACCTCGCCGCGCTGATGATTCCAGAAGAACAGCGGCACCGTGAACCCGATGCTCGTCGTGTACGTGCTCGTCGTGCCCTGCGCCATGTTCTTCGACAGGCCGAGGTCGACGTCGGGCAGGAGATACATCTGCGCCAGCGCTGTGGCGGCGCTCGCGCCCGCGCGTTGCCGGGCGAGCCCGAGCAGCTCAGGGCGATGCGTCAGGGCAAGGGCCACCAGGGAATCGAGCGCCGGGAGGTCCCCGGGGACGGCGAGCGTGTCCGCCGCCTCGACGCCGAAACCGAGCGGCCGGCCCAGCAGCCGGTTCAGCGCGGCGCGCGCGTTCGCGACGTCCCGCTGGTTCGCGAGCAGGTCGTTCTCCGCCTGGGCGAGGTCGACGCGGGCCTTCAGCACGTCGAGCCGCGGGACCGAGCCGGCGTTGAAGCGGACTTCGGTCTTCTGGGCGAAGTCCTTTGCGAGGGAGTCGCCTTCCAGCAGGTCGGCCCGGTGCCGCAGTGCGACGATCAGTGCGTCGTACGCCTGCGCCGTCTGGGAGGCGGTCTGCTGCTGCAGCTGTACCAGGTTGAATTCGGCGGCTGACACCTCCGCGCCGCTCACGCGGTGGCGCAGCCAGAACTTCGCGGGGAAGGGGAGCGAGAGCCCGATGCCGACGTCGCTCCCGGTATTGGTACGAAACGCGGTCGGGCCCGTCTGTCCGGTCAGGTCTCCGCTCAGCGTCGGATCGGGGAACGCCGTGCTCTCGACGCCCTGAGCGCGAACCTGGGCGAGCTGCTCGCGCGCGATCCGGAGCTGCGGATTGTAGGCCAGCGCGCTGTCGATCGCCTCGCGCCGCGACAGCACGAGCGCCACGCGGGAGGTCGAATCGCGCTGGCAGACGGCGCGGTCGGGCACGGCCACGAGGGCCGTCCCGGCCAGCGCCAGGACCAGCTTCCATTGGTACGACATTCACTCCTCCGAGCGGAATACCTCACCGGATGCGCGCGCGCGGCTAGCCCGCGCGCACGACGTCCCTACGACAACTGGATGAGGGTGCTCGCAGGAGGTGCTCGAGGAGGGGCCGTGCTGACCCGCGCCCGCGCGATGATCGTCTGCGGCGGGTCGAGCGCGCCGATCCGGACGCCGCTGCGCGTGGCCGGCCGGATGCGGCGCTGCGCGGCGGGCAGCGGGCGCGTGGCGTGGTACTGACACTGGGCGCACTGCGCCGCGTCGTGAATGCGGACGCACTGCGCGCTGTGATGCGACTCCAGGGTCGCGGGCGCGACCCAGAGATCACCCGGATGCGGTAAGGCGGCTGCGCCGTCGGCCGAAATCTGGACGAGGAGAAGCGCGGCGGCGCAGGCGCGCCACCACGACCGGGCGGACAGCACTCCTCGCTTGACCGGCATCACTCGACGACCGTGATGGGACGGGGCCCGCGGGCGTAGGCCCGCAGCCGTCGCAGCATGCGTCGATCGTGTCGCACGGCGTCGTCCCCCTTGGGTGTCTCGATAATTCTAACCACTCGAGCGAGCTCCGGGTCACGCATGATGCGCCTGAACGCCTCCGGCCCGATCGTCCCTTCGCCGATCCAGGCGTGCCGGTCGAGCCGCGAGCCCGGTTTGGCTCGGGAATCGTTCAAGTGCAGGCAGCGCAGGTGTTCCAGGCCGATCAGGCGGTCGAACTCGCGCCATACCCCACCCGGATCGCCGGCCACGTTGTACCCCACGGCGTGCAGATGAGCCGTGTCGAGGCAGAACCCCACCCGGCGCCGCAGCTCCGCGGGCAGCGCCGCCCGCAAGACCGCCAGCTCCTCGAAGGTCGCACCCAGGGCGGTTCCGGCGCCCGCCGTGCCCTCGATGAGAACCCCGGGGCCCGCGACTCGTGTCAGGCAGGCGGCGTAGCCCCGCGCATTGCGCTCGATTCCCGCGGCGCGCTCGTCCATGAAATTGCCGGGATGACTCACGACCCAGGCGATCCCGAGCGCGCGACAGCGCTCCAGCTCGCGGGTGAAGCTCTCGACGCTCTTCGCCCACAGTACGGGGTCGGGGGAGGCGAGGTTGATGAGATAGCTGTCGTGGGCGACGACCGTGCCGATGCCGCAGCGCTCGAGCTCCGCACGAAACGCATCGGCCATCGGGGAATCGATGACCGGCTCGCGCCACTGGTTCGGCGTCTTGGTGAAAATCTGCATCGCCGAAGCACCGATCGCGCGGGCGCGGGCCGGGGCCCGCGCCACGCCCCCCTGAGTCGAAACGTGCGCGCCGAGCAGCGGGACGGGGTTTCGGATCGTCATGCGCGAAGTCAGGCGGGGAAGCCGAGCCGCGAAACGAGCGGGACGAATCGCACGGCGCCCCCCGAGCGCTCGAGCCATCCGCTGCTCCCGCGCTCCAGGATCACGAGCTCCTGTTCCGCCTGATCGCCGATCGGCGCGACGATGCGCCCGCCGACGGCGACCTGGGCGAGCAGCGGCTCGGGAACGCGCGGCGCCGCCGCCGTGACGATGATCCCGTCGAACGGCGCCTCGTCCGGCCACCCCGCCGCGCCGTCGCCCAGCCGGGTGGTGACGTTGGTCAGGCCGAGTCGCTCGCAGCGCACTTCCGCCTCGACGAGCAGGTCGGGCAGCCGCTCGATCGTGTAGACGTGACGGACGAGATGCGCCAGCACCGCCGTTTGATATCCCGACCCGGTGCCGATCTCGAGCACCCGATGCACGCGGCGCGGCGCGAGCGCTTCCGTCATCAGCGCGACGATGAACGGTTGCGAGATCGTCTGGCCGTTGCCGATCGGCAGCGGCCCGTCCCGGTACGCGTCGGACTCCAGGGTGCGCGACACGAACCACTCGCGCGGGACCCATGCCAGCGCGGCGAGGACGCGCGGGTCGCGGATGCCGCGCCGCATGATCTGGGAGCGGAGCATGCGTTTGCGCTGGGAGAGGGTTTCGGGAGCCGGGCGCACAACTCAATACTAAAGGGGTGTCAGGTGCCGGGTGTCAGCCGGGACGACCTGGCACCCGACACCCGACACCTGCCACCTGCATTTTCAGTCCAGCGTCTTATGGAACCGCCGCACCGCCAGCACGATCAGCCCCACCGCGAAGCCGCACAGAATCAGGATTTGCGGCGCGATCGGTCCCACGCCGACGCCCTTCAGGAGAATGCCGCGCAGGATCTTCAGGAAATGGGTGAGTGGAATGAGCAGGCTGAGCCACTGGAATGCCTGCGGCATCCCCTCGCGCGGAAACATGAACCCGGAGAGGAGAATGCTCGGGAGCATGAAGAAGAAGCTCAGCTGCATCGCCTGCTGCTGGGTCTCGACCAGCGTGGAGATGAACAACCCGAGGCTGAGACTCGCGACGATGAAGATGAGGCTCACGGCGTACAGGAGCCCGATGTTTCCGACGAGCGGGACGTCGAAGACGAACCGTCCCAGGAGCAGCACGGCCGTCATCTGGAACAACCCGACCCCCACGTAGGGGGTGATCTTGCCGAGCATCAGCTCGGTGCGGGTGATCGGGGTGACGATCAATTGCTCCAGGGTGCCGCGCTCGCGCTCGCGCACGATCGCGACGGCGGTGATCAACACCATCGTCATCGTCAGGATCAGGCCGACGAGACCGGGAACGATGTACGTCGGCGAGCGCAGGCCGGGGTTGTACCGGGGCCGCACGCGGGCTTCGACGGGAAGCGTCGCGCGCCCGGCGGCGGCGGTCAGCAGTTTCAGGTTCTCGACCTGCGCCACGCCGGCGGCGGCGCTGAGCGCCGACTGTGACGACAGCGGATCGGAGGCATCCACGACCACCTGGAACGTGGCGGTGGAGCCGCGGCCCAGGTTGCGCGCGAAGTCCCACGGCACCACGACGCCCGCCTGCGCCCGGCCGCGCGCGATCGCGTCATCCAGCGCGCCGCGGGCGTCGCCGTACGCGACGATGCGGAAGTTGCCCGTGTTCTCGAGCGCCTGGATGATGGCGCGGCTCTCGGGGGTGCGCGACTCGTCCACGACGATGGTGGGGATGTGCCGCACGTCGGTCTGAATCGCGTAGCCGAACATGAGGAGCTGCACCACGGGGACCCCGAACATGATTCCCAGCGTCAGCCGATCGCGCCGCATCTGGATGAATTCCTTGCGCACCATCGGCCAGAAGCGGCGCATCAACGCTCGTCCTTCTCTTGCAGGATGATGTAGGCGTCCTCGAGCGTCTGGCCTCCCACCGCCCGCGCCACCTCGGCCGGTGTGCCCAGCGCGATCAGGCGCCCCAGACTCATCATCCCGAGGCGGTCGCAGCGCTCGGCCTCGTCCATGTAGTGCGTCGTGACGAGCACCGTCGTGCCGCTGTGCGCGAGGTCGTGGATGGCGCGCCAGAAGTTGCGCCGCGCCGCGGGATCGACGCCGGCGGTGGGCTCGTCGAGAAACAGCACGGCGGGGCGGTGCAGCAGCGCGCACCCCAGCGCCAGTCGCTGCTTCCAGCCCCCGGACAGCTGGCCCGCGAGCTGGCCGAGCCGCCCGCCGACGCCGAGGAAGGACACCACCTCGCCGATACGTTCGCGCCGCGCGGCACCGGTCAGGCCGTAGATCCCGCCGTAGAAGTCGAGGTTTTCGGCGACGGTGAGGTCTTCGTAGAGGCCGAAGCGCTGCGACATGTATCCGATGTGGGTCTTCACCAGCTCGGGAGCGAGTCGGACATCGACGCCGTCGACCTTCGCCGAGCCGCTGGTCGGCTCGAGCAACCCGCACAGCATGCGGATCGTGGTCGTCTTCCCCGATCCGTTCGGCCCGAGCAGTCCGAACACTTCCCCCCGGAACACCTGCAGCGACAGTTGCGAGACGGCGGTGAGGGCGCCGAAGCGCCGCGTCAACTCCTGGATGTCGACCGCGACGTCGGTCACGGCGTGCGCGATAGATCCAGCGTCACCGGGAGTCCGGCTTTCAGCCGACCGGCAGGGTCGTCGAATTTCACCTTGATGCCGAACACGAGATCGGCGCGCTCGCGATCGGTGAGCGCCGCGCGTGGCGTGAATTCCGCTCTGGGAGCGATCTCGAAGACGCGGCCCGCAATGGTGCCGCTGATCCCGTCGGCGTGGATCTGCACCGCCGTGCCCAGCTGGATCCGGGCGATGTCCCGCTCACCGACGTAGGCCCGCACCCACGGGTCCGACACCACGCCGATCGACACGATGGGCGTTCCCGCGCCGGCGACCTCGCCGGGCTCCAGGTAGCGCGTGAGGATGACCCCCGCCTCAGGCGCGGTCAGCACCAGGTCGTTGCGGATCGCCTCGGTGGACGCGACCCCTTCGGCGGCCGCGCGCGACTCGCTCGGCGCCGCCCGGGCGGCCTGCAGCCGCGCCGTGGCTGCCGCCGCGGCGCTGGCGGCGTTGTCGTACTGCTGGGCCGACACGATACCCCGGTCGCGGAGGGGGATCGTCCGCGCGA
>Ga0187777_10003004_pt1 | contig 10791 bp, 9 predicted proteins | sample 1015_Q2_SP5_10_M_FD_132416 | JGI IMG/M metagenome (GOLD analysis project Ga0187777, IMG submission 132416) | Tropical peat soil microbial communities from peatlands in Department of Meta, Colombia - 1015_Q2_SP5_10_MG | ecosystem: Environmental > Terrestrial > Soil > Wetlands > Peat | place...
CCGCGCGCCGGGCACGGCCGGCATGGAAGACGGCGTCCGCTACAACTTCTACGCGACGGCCGACGGCCACATCTTGTTCATGGCGAGTGAACGCGAGTTCTGGAAGAACTTCTGCGAAGGCATCGGGCAGCCCGAGCTGTTCGAACGGTGGCCCGGATCGCAGTACGGCGATCACGCGCGCGGCAACACCGAGTTGCGCACGATCCTGCGCGACGTGTTCGCGACGCGTACGAACGAGGAATGGCTCGCGTTCGGTCTCGAGCACAACACGCCGATCGCGCCCGCAAACTCACCGAAGACGCTCTACGACGACCCGCAGTTCCGCGCGCGTATGGAGTTGATTCCCGCCGCGCGCGTCGGCGCCGACATGTTGCCGACGCCGATCAAATTCGTCGACGAGGAGCTGCCCGTTCCGGCGAAAGCGCCGACCGTCGGTCAACACACCGACGAGGTGCTGCACGACGTCCTGGGCTGGGACGATGCCCGAATTGCGCAGGCGCGCGAGGCCAAAGCGCTGGGCTGAACGCGCTCATGTGATGGGCGTCACAGTGATGCGTGTGACCCCTGGCACCTCGACCCCGTTGTGGTCGAGGAGGCTGGTGTTGCAAGTCGATGACCAGCCCGATGTCTTGTGCAACGCGCCGCTGGTCGATCGTCGCCCTCATCACTGTCGTCGTGCCGCTCGGGCTTTCGATGCCCGCGCACGCCGCACCGGCGCTTCCGCCCGTGGCACCGGCTCCGGCTCGGCCGCACGCCCTCTGCGGTGACACACGACCGGGCATGGTGCATTGCCTGTCGGACGTGATGATGCCGACGTCGGTGAGCGCGCTCGGGATCTCGCACGCGTCGGTCACGAATCCGACACCCGTCGGCTGGGCGCCGTCGGCGCTCGCCAACGTGTACGGCATTCGCTGGATCGCGTCGACGGGCGCGAGCAAGAAGATCGCCATCGTCGACGCGTACAACAGCCCGACGATCGCCGCCGACCTCGCGACGTTCTCGACGACGTACGGCTTGCCGCAGTGCACGGTCGCGAGCGGCTGCTTCACGAAGATCAACCAGACCGGCGGCCCGACCATGCCGGCGACCGACGCCGGCTGGGCCGTCGAGATCAACCTCGACGTCGAATGGGCGCACGCGATCGCGCCGGCCGCCAAGATCGTGCTCGTCGAGGCGAGCTCGGCTTCCTTCTCCGACCTCATGACTGCCGAGAACACGGCCCGCAACAGCGGCGCGCAGGTGATCTCGAACAGCTGGGGCGCCGGCGAATTCAACGGCGAAGCGTCGCTCGACAGCGCGTGGGCGCCGCTCGCGGGCCAGACCGTGTTCTTCGCGGCGGGTGACAGCGGAGTGGGCGCCGAGTACCCGTCGAGCGCGCCGAACGTCGTTTCGGTCGGCGGCACCAACGTGCACGTGAGCGGGAACAACGTGACCGAAACCGCGTGGACGGGCGGCGGCGGCGGTTGCAGCCTCTACGAGAGCGCGACCATCCAACAGAAGGCGCTCGGTACGTTCGTGCAGTCCGGGTGCGGCACCAAGCGCGCGACGCCCGACCTCGCAGCGATTGCCGACCCCGCGACGGGCGTCGGCGTGTACACGACGACCGCGTACTCGGGCATCACCGGCTGGCTCATGGTGGGCGGTACGAGCCTGGCGAGCCCGGTTGTCGCCGCGATGAGCGTCGACAACAACACAGTGCTCACGCCCGCGACCCTGTACGGCTCGACGATGACTTGGCGTGACGTGACGGCGGGAACGAACGGCGCACCGTGCCGCACCGGTTACGACCTGTGCAGCGGCCGGGGCGCGTGGCTCACCGGTCGTGCCGGCGTGCTGCCGGTCGGCCTCAAGCTCTACTGACGGGACCGTCGCGTCTCCGCGCGTGCGCGTCGTTCTCGCGTGCGCGAGGGGGGACTTGAACCCCCACGCCCTTGCGGGCACAGGAACCTGAATCCTGCGCGTCTGCCAATTCCGCCACTCGCGCGTGAGCAGGTGAGCGTACCAGCGCCCTGCCCACGGACCTTCGCCAACGCGCCGGTAGCATCCGTTCAATGGGACTCCAGCGGTTCGAGCGCCGGCTCGAGCGGCTCGTCGAAGGCGCGTTCTCGAAGGCCTTCCGGACCGGTCTGCAACCCGTCGAGATCGGCCGGCGCCTCGTCCGCGAGACCGACGCCCACCGAACGCTCGGCGTGCGCGGTACCGTCGTTCCCAACTCGTTCACGATCGCGCTGAGCCAGGACGATATCGATCGCTTTTCCGGCTTCCACGACGCCCTCGTGCAGGAGCTGAGCGACGCCGTGCGCGAGCACGCGCGCGACGAGGGCTACGGCTTCGAAGGCCCGGTCGAGGTGACGCTCGACGCCGATCCGAGCGCGCGTCGAGGTGACCTGAAGATCGACGCGCAAATCCGGGAAGGGCCGATGACGCCGTCGGGCCGCCTCGTGCTGGACGACGGCCGCCAGATCGCCCTGGGAGTGGACCCGGCCGTCATCGGCCGCCTCCCCGACTGCGCGGTCACACTCTCCGATCCGCAGACGTCACGCCACCACGCCGAGATCCGCTACAACGATCAACGGTTCTCGATCGTCGACCTCGGCTCCACGAACGGCACGCTCGTGAACGGGGTGCAGGTGCGCGAGCAAGCTCTGCGCGACGGCGACACGATCCTCGTGGGTGCAACGTCGATGCGGTTCGAGGAGTCGTAACCGCCAGATGTCGGATTCGGTCCTCACGATCCTGAAGTTCTGCTTGCTCGCGCTCCTCTACGTCTTTCTCCTGCGGGTCGTGCTGGTCGTCGCGCGAGAGTTACGAGGCACGCCGGAACCGGTCGCGGTCCCGATCGCGCCGCCCGCGCCGGCGCCGCGTCCCGCTCGTGGCGCCAAACGCCAGTGGAAGCTCGTCGTCGTCGAACCGCCGGCCGAGCGCGGGAAGGCGTTCATGGTCAACGGGGAAGCGACGATCGGCCGGGGCGGCGGGTGCAACGTGCCGCTCTCGTTCGACACGTTCGCGTCACAAGTGCACGCCCGGGCGCAGGACCGCGACGGAAAGCTCTGGATCGAAGACGTCGGATCCACGAACGGCACCATCGTGAACGGCACCAGGATCGACGCGCCGCGCCGGCTCGGCAAGGGCGACCGCGTGCAGGTCGGCGAGACGTTGCTCGAGGTCGACCGGTGAAGCTCGCGGCCGCGGCCTCCACCGACAACGGGCGGGTGCGCCCGAACAACGAAGACAGCTTCATGATCGACGACGTCCGAGCGGTGTTCGCGGTCGCCGACGGGATGGGCGGTCACCGCGGCGGCGAAGTCGCGAGCCGCACCGCGATCGAATCGCTGCGCGCGTCGATTGCATCGGGAGTCGCACTGCCCGATGCCATCGTGCGCGCGAACGGCGCGGTCATCGAGAAGGCCGCGCGGGACGAGGATCTCGCGGGCATGGGCACGACGCTCACCGCGGTCATCGTCATCGGGCCGAACCAGCTGCTCGTCGGCCACGTCGGCGACTCCCGCGCGTATTTCGTGCACGACGGCGCGATGGAGCGCATCACCGAAGATCACAGCCTTGTCGAAGAGCTCGTGCGCGAAGGACGGCTCACACCCGAACAGGCCGAGGCTCATCCGCAGCGGGCGATCATCACCCGGGCCCTCGGCGTCGACAACGACGTGGACGTCGATCAGTACGTGCTGACGGTTGTGGCCGGCGACCGGGTCATCATCTGCTCCGACGGGCTCAACACCATGGTGCGCGACCGCGACGTCGAACGCATCGCGCGCACGGAATCGGATCCACAGCGCGCGGCCGACGCGCTCGTCGCCGCGGCCAACGCAGCCGGGGGCGAGGACAACATCACCGTGGTCATCGTCGACGTGCTCGAAGCCGAGTCGCCGCCCGAAGGAACGATCGCGGCCGTCACGGGCGCGACTGCCACCGCGGCGCCTCCCCGGCCCGCGCCGATGCTGCCGCCGCTCGAGCCCGAGCCGAAGGCGACCGAAGAACGAGCGCCGCGAGTGAAGGGCTCGCGGCTCCGCACCTTCCGCGGGTTGATCCTGGTGTTGATCCCGCTCGTGTTGATCATCGGCGCCGCGACCGTCGCGCTCGGCATCTACGCGCGTGGCTCGTACTACGTCGGCACGAACAACGGCGAGGTCGTGATCTACAAAGGCGTCCCCGGTGGTGTGCTCGGTTGGAACCCGACCATCGACGAGCGCACCGGCATCATCATCACCGAGCTGCCCCAAGTCGACCGCGATCGGGTCCAGGCCAACACGACGCGCGGCTCGAAACAAACCGCGGAGAACTACGTCGAACGGCTGCGCGAGGCCGAGACGACCACCACCACGACGACCACGACATCCAGCACGACGACCACGACCGTGCGCCGGACGACGCGGACCACCAAGCCATGACCGCCACCGCTTTGGCCCGCAACCGCCGGCGCGCCGAGCTCTCGCTCGGCCTGTTCGTCGTCGCGGTCACCGTCGGCGGCTACGTCCTGGTCGCGCTGGCCAACGGCCCGCAACTCCCGCCCGATCTGTACGTGCTGCTCGCGTGGGTCTTCGGGCTCTATCTCGTCGCCCACCTCGCGGTCCGTCGCTTCGCGTCCGCGGCCGACGCCACGCTGCTGCCGATCGCCGCGATGTTGAACGGCATCGGCTTCGTCACGATCGCCCGCCTCGACAAGACGCAAGCACGCACGCAATCGCTGTGGGTCGCAATCGCGATCGGCGCCTTCGTGCTGACGCTGATGGTGGTGCGCGACGTCCGCATCTTCGAGCGCTACCGCTACACCTGCTTGTTACTCGGCATCTTGTTCTTGATGATGCCGGTGCTGCCGAAGATCGGGCAGGCCAAGAACGGCGGGCGATTGTGGGTCGGGCTCGGTCCGATCAATTTCGAGCCCAGCGAGATCGCGAAGGTCTTGCTCGTCGCGTTCTTCGCCGCGTACCTCGTCGACAAGCGCGAGCTCTTGTCGCAAGGCCGGATCCACATCGGCCGGTGGTACCTGCCCTCGCTGCGCGATCTCGGCCCGCTCCTGCTCGCGTGGGGTGCCGCGTTGCTCGTGCTCGCATACGAACAGGACGTCGGCACGTCGCTCCTGTTCTTCGGCGTGTTCGCGGCCATGCTCTACATGACGACGCGCCGCGCCGCGTACATCGTCGGCACCTTGGTGCTCCTCGTCGTCGGCGCGATCGTGGCGTACAAGGCGTTCGGTCACGTGCGCGTGCGCGTCCAGAACTGGACCAACCCGTGGCGCGATCCGCTCGGCACCGGTCAGCAGCCGATCGAGGGCTGGTACTCGCTCGGCAGCGGTGGAGTCGCGGGCACCGGGCTCGGCCTCGGGCAGCCGTGGCGGGTCCCGAACGCGTCGACCGACTACATCTTCGCCGCGATCGGCGAAGAGCTCGGTCTCGTCGGCACGATCGGCATCGTCGCCGCGTTCATGTTGTTCGTCGGGAGCGCGTACCGAATTGCGATCGACGCGGTCCGCCCGTTCACGAAGCTCTTCGCGGCGGGGATCGCGACGATCATCGGCCTGCAGACATTCCTCATCATCGGCGGCGTGCTGCGGGTCATCCCGCTCACCGGCATCACGCTGCCGTTCATGTCGTACGGAGGATCATCGCTCGTCGCGAACTTCGCGTTGCTCGCCATCCTGCTGCGCATCTCCGACGACGAAGCGCGCCACCCGTCCGCACGGAGCGCCCCGACGGCTCGCGCGCGGAGCGGGACATGAACAAAGGCATCCGGCGCGTTGGGTACGTGATGATCGCGCTGTTCATCGCGCTCATCGCACAGCTCACGTATCTGCAGGTCGCGCGCAGCAGCCAGCTCGCGAGCGCGCCCGGCAACGCGCGGCGGCTCGGCTCGCGCGATCGCGGCCCGATCGTCAGCGCCGACGGCGTCGTCCTCGCCAGCTCGGTCAAGACGAGCGACGAGTTCCGCTACCTGCGCGTCTACCCGGAGGCGACCGCGCAGCTCTTCTCGCAGATCGTCGGCTACGAATCGTTGCGGCTCGGTTCGTCGGGCGTCGAGTACACGTATTCGTCCGAGCTCGCCGGCAAGACGTTCAAGCTGCAGGCGCACAGCCTCGCCGACATCCTCGCGACCAAGCAGGTCGTCGGCACGGTGGTGCTCACCGCGTGGAGGTCGATCCAACAAGAGGCGGCCGACGCGCTCGCCGGTCGTGCCGGCAGCGTCGTCGTGCTCAACGTGCAAACCGGCGGGATCATCGCCGCGTACTCCAACCCGGCGTACGACCCCAACCTGCTCGTCACCCACGACACCGACAAGGCACAGCGGGCGAAGTCGCTGATGCTGCTCGACCCGGCCAAGCCGCTCCTGCCGCACGCGTGGGGTGAGCTCTACCCGCCCGGTTCGACGTTCAAGACCGTGACCGCGTCGATCGCGCAGCAGAACCACGTCGACGTCGACAAGGTCTTTCCGTTCGTCACGCAAATCCCGCTGCCCCAGACGAACGGTCAGTCGCTCCACAACTTCGGCGGTGAACGCTGCGGCGGCACGATGCTCAACAGCTTCATCGTCTCGTGCAACACGACTTTCGGGCAGATCGGTTTCGATCTCGGCGACACGTTCGCGTCCGGGATCCAGAACTTCGGCGTGCAGACCGCGCCACCCGCGGAGCCGCATTCCGGCATCTACCCGCCGATCGTGCAAAGCACCGGACCCGACGTCGGGACGTTCCAGCACAACCAGCCCGCGTTCATGCAAGACGCGATCGGTCAGAACCAAGTGGCAGTAAACCCGCTCGAGATGGCGATGGTGGCCGAGGCGATCGCGACCGGCGGAACGATCTTGCAGCCGCACGTGGTCGACTGCGTGCTCGACCCGAACGACGACGTCGTGTCGCGCGTCCCCGTGCAGCAGTACAAACATGCGGTCGACGCTCCGACCGCCGCGACGATGACCAACTTCATGTTGCAAGTCGTGAACGACCCGCGCGGCACCGGAACTGCCGCGCAGATCCCGGGCGTGCAAGTGGCGGGAAAGACCGGCACCGCGCAGACGGCGCCGGGACAGCGCCCGCACGCGTGGTTCATCGCGTTCGCGCCGGCCGACAAACCGCAGTTCGCCGTGGCAGTGCTCGTCGAGCACGGCGGCACGACGGGCGGGACCGACGAAGTGACCGGCGGGCGGGTCGCCGCGCCGGTTGCCAAACAGATCCTGCAGAAGCTGCTGACGACACCCGCTCCGGCGTCGCGCTGCGGCGACGCCCAACCGGGGACTTCAACCAATGGCGGATAGGGTTTTCGTTCAATGACGCTGGCTGGCCGGGTCTTTTCGAATCGCTACGAGATTCAGCGCGAGCTGGCGCAGGGCGGCATGGCCGAGGTGTACCTCGCGCGCGATCAGCTGCTGAACCGGCCGGTCGCGCTGAAGGCCTTGTTCCCGGAGTTCGCGCGCGAACCGTCGTTCGTCGAACGGTTCCGGCGCGAAGCGCAAGCGGCGGCGAACCTCAACCACCCGAACATCGTCGCGATCTACGACTGGGGCCAGGAGACCGGCACCTACTTCATCGTGATGGAGTACGTCGAGGGCCGGTCGCTGCGCGACCTGATCCGCGCCGAGGCACCCATCGACGCGAACACAACCGCCGAGATCTCGGCCGAGATCGCGGCCGCGCTCGGCTTCGCGCACAATCACGGCGTCGTGCACCGCGACGTGAAGCCCGGCAACGTGTTGCTCACCCAGCAAGGCACGGTGAAGGTCACCGACTTCGGGATCGCGCGCGCGGGTACGAGCGACGGCTTGACGCAGACCGGTTCGGTCATGGGCACGGCCACTTACTTCTCGCCGGAGCAGGCGCAGGGCCTCGCAGTCGACGGCCGCAGCGACGTCTATTCGCTGGGTGTCGTGATGTACGAGATGGTCACGGGCGTGCCGCCGTTCTCGGGCGATTCGCCGGTTGCCGTCGCGTACAAGCACGTGCGCGAGGAGCCCATCCCGCCGTCGGAGCGCAACCCCGACGTCGCGCCCGGGCTCGAGCAGGTGATCCTCACCGCGCTCGCGAAGGATCCGGAGCATCGCTACCAATCGGCCGACGATCTCCGCGCCGACCTCTTGCGGTTCCGCAGGGGCCGGCCGCTCGCAGCCGCGCCCGTCACCGCGCTCGTCGCCGAAGTGCCGACCGGCGCGACCGCGGCGACCCGCGCGGCGGGATCCCAGGCATACGCGGCGGCCGCGGCGACGGTCGCCACGCCCCGCGTCGACGAGCGCGGCCGTTACGCCGGCACGACGGGCACGCCGCGCAAGAAGCGCAACACCGCGCTCGTCTGGACGCTCACGTTGTTGGCGCTCGCCGCGGTGATCGGCGGCATCCTGTTCGCGGCGATCAAGCTCGGCCAGAACCAGGCGCAGGTAACCGTCCCGAACGAAGTTGGCAAGAAGTCTGCCGCCGCGGTGCAAGATCTCACTGCCCATCACCTCACACCGGCGATCAAGCGCGTCGCCGACGCGACCCACCCGCCCGACACCGTCATCGCCCAGAACCCCGCGGCCCACAGCACCATCGGGCGCGGCGACACGGTGACGTTGACGGTGAGCTCCGGCGCCGCGCAGAAGCAGATCCCGTTCGACATCGTGACGCCGCCGAAATCGGTTGCCGACGCGACGCATGAGCTGACGCAGCTCGGCTTCATCGTCGATCCGCCGAAGCAGCAATCGAGCGACCAGGTCAAGGCCGGGTTCGTCATCAACAGTGCGCCCGCGCCCGGCGACAGCGCGCCGATCGGGTCGCACGTGACGCTGATCGTCTCGGCCGGCCCCGCGCCGGTAAAGGTCCCCGACGTATCGGGCCAGACGCAGGATCAAGCAATCGGTACGTTGAATCAACAGGGTTTCACGAACTTCCTTCCGCTGAACGAACCCAGTGACACGGTGCCGTCCGGGACGGTCACGCGCACGGATCCGCCGGCCGGTCAACTCGCGTCCACGACGACGCGCATCAAGATCTACGTCTCGAGCGGCCGCCAAACGGTGCAGGTGCCCCAGGAGCTCGGCTTGTCCTATGCGCAGGCCGCCGCAGACCTCACGAACCAGGGATTCACCGTTACCAAGCTGACGAAGGTCGACCCGAACAACGTCGGCAAGGTCGTCGACATGAACCCTGAACCGGGTACAGCCGTCTCGCCGAAGTCGAACGTGACGCTCTACGTCGGCATCCCGCCGGCGGCGACGACCACGACGTCGTCCACGTCTACATCGCTACCCGGCCCGTGACCGACGCGCTCGCGCGCTGGTACGCCGAGCACGGCCGCCACGCGCTGCCGTGGCGCGCGACGCGCGACCGGTGGACGATCCTCGTGTCGGAGGTCATGTTGCACCAGACGCAAGTGCCGCGCGTGCTCGGCAGCTTCGACGCGTTCATGGCCGAGTTCCCGACCCCGCGCGCGATGGCCGACGCGGGACTGGCTGCCGTGATCCGGGCGTGGGGCCGGCTCGGGTACCCGCGCCGGGCCCGCTGGTTGTGGGAAGCGGCCGTGGTGATCAACGAGCACGGTTGGCCCGACGACCTGCGCACGTTGCCCGGCGTCGGCGCGTACACGGCGGCAGCCATCGTCGCCCAAGCCGACGACGCCGACGCGATCGGCATCGAGGTCAACATCCGCCGCGTGTGCGAACGCGTCAAAGGCGCACGCCTATCGGTCGCCGAAGCGGAGGCCGTGGCGCGCGACGTCACGCCGGCGTTGACCGGACGCGACCGCTTGCTCGCACTCATGGACATCGGTGCGACGGTATGCATCGCGCGCGCACCGCGGTGCGAGGCATGCCCGTTGTTCGCGACCTGCGCGACCCGCGGGACGTTCACCGAAGAGACCAGGCATCGGCAGGGGCGTTTCGAGGGCTCGTTCCGGCAGCGGCGCGGCGTCGTGATGGCACGGCTGCGTGAGGGCGCGTCGGTGCGCGCGTCGGAGTTCGATGGCGAAGTGCTGGCGTCGCTGCTCGACGACGGCCTCGTGGAAGTTACGCGCGGGCGCGCGCACCTTCCGCGTCGTTGAGGAAGTTCGCCAGCAGCGCGTGGCCCGAGTCGGTGAGGATCGACTCGGGATGGAACTGCACGCCCTCGATCGGGAATTCACGGTGGCGCGCGCCCATGATCAATCCGTCTTCCGATTCGGCTGTGATCTCGAGCACGTTCGGTACCGAGTCGCGGTCGACGACGAGCGAGTGATAGCGCGTTGCGGTGAGCGGGTTCGGCAGGTCGCGGAAGACGCCGGCCCCGGTATGGCGGATCTCGGACGTCTTGCCGTGCATGACGTGCGGTGCGCGCACGACGTTGCCGCCGTAGAGCTCACCGATGCATTGCAATCCGAGACAGACACCCAGCACGGGCGTGCCGTGCTCGCCGAACGCGCGGATCGCGTCGTTCGAGAGCCCGGCATCGCGGGGGCGTCCCGGCCCGGGCGAGATGAGCACCGCGTCCGGTTCGAGCGCCCGCATCTCGTCGAGGGTGACGGCGTCGTGCCGGTGCACGACCGGCTCCGCGCCCAGCTCACCGAGGTACTGGACGAGGTTGTAGACGAACGAGTCGTAGTTGTCGATCACCAGCACGCGCGGCACGGCGCCAGTGTCGCGTACGCTGGGAACGTGCCGCAGTCGAAATCGAAGCGCTCCCGCTACACGCCGCCGCCGCCCAAGAAGGCGCCGCCCTCGAAGCTGTGGGTGCCCGTGGCGCTCACAACGCTGCTCGCCGTCGGGCTGATCGTCGTAGTGACGAACTACCTCAACCTGCTGCCCGGGCCGGACACCGAGAACCGGTACCTGCTGCTCGGA
>Ga0187777_10003005_pt1 | contig 10790 bp, 8 predicted proteins | sample 1015_Q2_SP5_10_M_FD_132416 | JGI IMG/M metagenome (GOLD analysis project Ga0187777, IMG submission 132416) | Tropical peat soil microbial communities from peatlands in Department of Meta, Colombia - 1015_Q2_SP5_10_MG | ecosystem: Environmental > Terrestrial > Soil > Wetlands > Peat | place...
GTCGTGGTCGGCGCGGCGATCACCGGTTCGTTCGCCGCGGGCGAGGGCGACGAATGGTCCGACATCGATCTCGCCTTCGCCATCTGCGGCGAAATGCCGGTCGCGCTCGATTCGTGGACGCGGCGAATGGCGGACGAGTTCGCCGCACTCCATCACTGGGACCTGCCGTGGGGAACGACCGTGTACCGCGTGTTCCTGCTCCCGGGCCTGCTCGAGGTCGACATCGCGTTCACGCCCGAGTCGGATTTCGGCCCACGCGGGCCGAAGTGGCAAACCGTGTTCGGTGAGACCGTCGACGGGCCCGAGACGCCGCCGAGCAGCGAGCGTGAGCTGGCCGGCCTCGCCTGGCACCACGTCCTCCATGCGCGCATGTGCATCGAGCGGGGCAGGCCGTGGCAGGCGGAATGGCTGATCGCCGCCGCGCGCGAGCAGGTTCTCGCGCTCGCGTGCCTGCGGCTCGGGCTTGCGACGCGGTTCGGGAAGGGCGCCGATCAGCTCCCACCGGCGTCGACGAGGCCGCTGGAGGCGACGCTCGTGAGCTCGCTCGACGAGTCCGAGCTCAGGCGCGCGCTCAGCGCCGTCGCCGAGGCGCTCGAGTCGGAGCTCGAGCAAACGGACCCCGCCCTTGCCAGCCGCCTTCGTCCAACCCTGCTCGAGCTGACAGGCTCCGCGTAGGCTCAGCCGTCGACCGATCGACTCGCGCCCGCTCTCGCGGCGCGTGCGAACGTGAGATCCGCGCTCACACGGGCGTCACGCACGGTCAGCTCGGCGTGTGATGAGATGGTCCGTCAGGAACGGCGACGACGAGGAGGGGGACATGCCAGGCGAGATGGTGCACATCGAGATTCCGGCAGACGACACGGAGCAGGGCCGCGCCTTCTGGGGTGGGCTGTTCGGGTGGCAGTTCGAGTCCTTCCCGGGCGGCCAGGGCGAGTACCACATGACGCGCATCAGCGAGAACTCGGGTGGCGCGATCACCAACCTGGAGCCTGGGAAGAAAGGCACGCGCGTCTACTTCGACGTCGAAGACGTCAACGCCGGCGCGGCGCGTGTCGAGGAGCTCGGCGGCACGTCGAGCGAGCCGATGCCCGTCCCGAACATGGGCTGGTTCGCGACGTGTACGGATCCGCAGGGGAACGAGTTCGGGCTGTGGCAGACCGATTCGTCCGCGCAGATGCCGGAGAGTTAGCCCTCAGGCGCGGACTGCCGTCGCAGCGGCCAGCTCGCGCCCGATCGAGAGAACGGCATCGACGAAGCCCTCCACGTGCTTGCGCTCCGTGCGCGAGTTGATAAAGCACGGCCGCAGCGCGAACCGGCCGTCGACCACCGTCGAGCTCGGGTAGTAGCTCGTCTCCCGGACCAGGTGGCGGAAGAGCGCCGAGTTCAGCGCGTCGAGGTCGTCGACGTCCGCCGTGTAGCGGAAGCAACAGATCGACAGCACCGGCTCGGCGAGCAGTTCGAGCGCGTCGTCCGACCGGATGCGATCGGCGAGATACCGCGCGAAGTCGTTGTCCTTGCGCACGCGTGCGCGCATTCCCTCGCGTCCGAGCTCACGGAGGATGCTCCAGACGACGACGCCGCGGGCCGGTGCGGAGAGCTCGACGGCGAAGTCCGCGTACCGGATGCCGATGCTGTCCATCGAGACGCGGACGTCCTCGGTCTCGTCGAACGAGCCTTCGAGGTAGTCGGCGGCGCCTTGTGTGAACGCGCGGTGCAGGATCGAGCGGTCCCGGACGAAGGTCGCAGCGATTCCCACCGGTGCACCGAGCCACTTGTGAGGGTCGACGATCGCCGAATCGGCGAGCCCGAGCCCGTCGTAGAGCTCGTTGACGCGGTCGTCGAGGATGCCCGGCAGTCCGTACGCACCGTCGACGTGGAACCAGATGCCACGCTCGCGCGCGATCTCTCCTGCTCCGCGGAGCGGGTCGATCGCGCCGGTGTTGGTCGTGCCGGCCGCGGCGACGACGGCGACGGGGACGACGCCGGCCGTCTCGTCCGCCTCGATCCTCCGCCGCAATGCACCGACGTCCATGCGCTGTCGCGAGTCGATCGGGATCTCGCGGACGTTGGCCCGGCCGATCCCGAGCACGGCGGCCGCTCGATGGACGGTGTGGTGCGCCTCGGTCGACGTGTAGAGCGCCAACGGCTGCGAGCCAAGCCCGTCGACGGCGGGATCGATCCCACGCTGCTCGAGCGCCCACTGGCGTGCCGCGCCGAGCGCGACGAGGTTGGCGACCGAGCCGCCGCTGGAGTAGACGCCCTTCATCGACTCGTCGAGCCCGCAGAGGTCGGCCAGCCAGTCGAGCGACAGCTCCTCGAGCCGGTTGAAGGCAGTGATCGAGTAGCGCTGCGGTGAGGCGATCGCGGCCGCAGCGGTGGCGACGGTCGGGACAGTGTCGGGAGCGACCGTGACGAACCCCCACCAGCCCGGCTCCGCGAGGTGCATGCCGTTGGGGACGACGTCGCGCGCGAGCTGCTCGACGACGGCGTCGGCGCCGATGCCCGTGTCGGGTAGCGGCCCGGTGAATGCAGCCGACCAGTCCTCGATGCGCTCGACCGCGTCACCGCGATCGGCTCGCAGGAAGCGGTCGAGCTCGTCGCCGATCCTTGCCAGGTGCCGGCCGAGGTTCCCGGTTTCCGAGCGGCGGATCATCGCTTCACTCTAGAGGCGCGCCGATGCCATCTGTGAAACGCAGTAGCTGCGGTACGAGGCGTCCTAGGCGCGCTCCACGAACCGCTCGTATCGGGCCTCCAGGCGATGGCGATCCGGCTTCCACTCCGGGCGCCGCGGGACGTAGATGGCCTCGCCGTCGAAACGTTTGAGCAACTCGAGCATCGGACCGTCATCGTCCCGAAGCAGCCGAGGTGACACGCGAACCTTGTATTCGGGTGAGATTGCAACGAGATCGTGGTCGAACGCTCGGTGGTGGATCGCGCAGAGCGCAAGGCCGTTGCTGATCACCGGGTCGCCCGACTCCTCAACGTCGGCCACGATGTGGGCGGCCTCGAGTAGGCGGATCTCCTTCAACCGGCAGATCGCACACTGCTCCCGATAAGCCGGAACAACGCGTCCTCTGAACCGAGCCTGATGAATTCTCGCTCGAGCTTCACGAAGCACGTACCGTCGCTCAATCGGGTCGTCTGGGAGGATTGGCTCGGGCTCGTCCATCGGCCCCACCATTGCCCCTGGAGCGACAAGTACTTGTTTGCTGCCGGGTTCGTCATTGATGACGAAGAAGGGGACGTTTGCGCGATACCAGCCCGGTCGTGTACCCAGGAAGTAAACGATCGGGACTTGAAGCTCATGCGCCGCGCGGAGTGCCCGATTGTCGGGTTGATCGAGCGCCCCCGCGCGATAGTCGTAGAGAAAGCCCTCCGGTGTCTCGACGTCACTGTACGGCGTGTTCGCCGATGTCTGGATCGAAAGCGCTGCCGGCCCACGTTGGACAGCTGCGCGAAAGATCCCCTTCTGCCTGTTCAGGTAAGGGACGCGCCGCCCGCGAAACGTGAAACCTCGATCCAAGCCCCCGCTATACGGGACGTCCTCCCCAAACTCGGCGCACAGGATCGCGAGCTGGGCGAAACATGACGCTCGGACGTCGTCGTCGCGCTGCACCGCGGGATTCTAGAGGGCTTGAAGAAGACTGCGAGCTCAGCGCGCGCCGGCCGGATGCAGCCGCGTTGTCGCGAGTTCATGGCCGACCCCAGCCACTCCGGCGGCCACTTCTGCAAGCCTCCGCCGCGTAGAACCCGAGAAACGCGGCGAGAGTCACCGCGACTCCCGAAAGTGCGCCGCGTCCGACAGCCATCCGTCTCGTGCCGGTTCAGTAGGTCAAGAAGCGTGTCGGCTCGACCTCGATCGCGACCGAGTACTCGTCGGCGAGTTGCTCGGCCGAGCGGTCGAGGCGAGCGAGACCGTCGCTGTACTTCTCGACGTAGGCGCTGCACGCGTCGGCGCGCGGGCGCTCAGGAGCAAGTCGCGCGTCGCCCGTGATGATGACGACGTCCGTCCCCCATTCGTTCGGGTCGAGGTGCAGACAAACGCGTGCGTTCCGCTCGATGTGACGAACCTTCGCGGCCGTCGGCTTGCTGTAGACGAGCACGTGCTCGCCGTCCCAGAGGAACCAGACCGGACGGACCGACGGGGCTCCTGCGCGGTCGACGGTCGCGAGCCAGATCGTCCGCTCGCGGCGCAACCGCGCATCGGCGTGCTCGGGGATGTCGGTCACGAGTCCTCAGGCCGGCAGATGGCACACCGCCTCGATGTTGTTGCCGTCTGCGTCGTGGACGAACGCGGCGTAGTAGTTCTCGTGGTAGTGCGGCCGGAGGCCGGGCGCGCCGTTGTCCTTGGCCCCGGCGGCCGTCGCCGCCGCGAAGAACGCGTCGACGGCCTCGCGATCCTTCGCGCTGAACGCGACGTGTGTTGCGCCGCGATCCTCCCTCGAGCCGATCCAGAACTCGGGGATCCCCTGACCGGTGCCGAACCCGGCGGCCTCGGGGAACTCCATTTGCAGCGAGTAGCCGAGTGGTGCCAGCGTCTGGCCATAGAAGTTCTTCGCCTGCTCGAGATCGCTGACGTCTGCGGAGACGTGGTCGATCATCGTTCGCTCCTTTCGATTCGATCGCGGCCCGTCGTGCGTGCACGGGCAGCGTACGCCTCGACGAACTGCGCTGAGAGCAGGCCGTCGAAGGCGACGGCGCGGCGGGCCGCCGTTCGCTAGCTGCAACCGGTGTTGGTGCCGCAGTCGCGGCAGGTGTAGCACGAGCCGGTACGCACCATCCGTCCTCCGCAGCGGGCGCACTCGACCGCGTCTTCCCAGTTGTTGAAGAGCGCGGTCTGGCCGGGCGGGGCGGCATCGACGGGCGCTGCATCGGCCGGCCTGCCCTCGAGCGCGTTGTAGGACGCTGCGAGCCTCGCACGCACCTCCGGCGAGAGGATGCCGATCTCCTCCTGCTGGTCGGTCGTGAGGAACTTCTTGCCCATCCACCGGAAGATGTAGTCGACGATCGACTTGGCGGCGCGGATGTCCGGATCGTTCGTCATCCCGCTCGGCTCGAAGCGCATGTGCGCGAACTTCGAGACGTAGACCTCGAGTGGCACGCCGTACTGCAGGCCGAGCGAGACGCTGATCATGAAGCTGTTCATCAGGCCCGCGAGGGTGGTGCCCTCCTTGGCGATGTCGACGAAGATGTCGCCGGGCGTCCCGTCCTCGAACAGGCCGACGTGGATATAGCCCTCGTACTCGCCGACGCGGAACTTGCGGCCGACCTCGGTGCGGTCGTCCGGCAGCCGGCGGCGGCGCGGCGCGGCGACGGGTGCCGCCGAGGCGAGCGTCGCCTGGCCGTCGTCGGACTTCGCCGCGAGCGGCTGCGCGACCTTGCAGTTGTCGCGGTAGATCGCGATCGCCTTGACGCCGAGCTGCCACGACTCGACGAAGAGCTGCGCGACCTCGTCGATCGTGACCGACTCCGGCAGGTTCACCGTCTTCGAGATGGCGCCGCTGATGAACGGCTGGACCGCGCCCATCATCTTGACGTGGCCCATGTAGTGGATCGCGCGGTCGCCGACTGCGCAGTCGAACACCGGGTAGTGGTCCGACTTCAGGTATGGCGCGCTCACGACCGTATTGCGCTCGTCGATGAACGCGACGATCTCCTCGACCTCGGTCGGCGCGTAGCCGAGCTTGTCGAGCGCCATCGGCACGGACTTGTTCACGATCGTGATCTCGCCGCCGCCGACGAGCTTCTTCGACTTCACCAGTGAGAAGTCGGGCTCGACGCCGGTCGTGTCGCAATCCATCATGAAGCTGATCGTCCCGGTCGGCGCGAGCACAGTCGCCTGCGCGTTGCGGTAGCCGTTGACCTCGCCGAGGTCGAGGACGTCGTCCCACGCCTTGCGGCACGCGCTCAGCAGGTCGGCCGGAACGGAGTCGGCGTGCTCGATGTTGCCGACGGCCGCGCGGTGCTTGGCCATCACGCTCAGCATCGCCGCCGCGTTCTGCTGGTGGCCCGCGAACGCGCCCATGCGGCCGGCGATCTCCGCCGACTTCCGGTAGGCGCGGCCCGTCATCAGTGCGGTGATCGCCGCGGCGTATGCGCGTCCCTCGTCGGAGTCGTACGGCAGGCCGCGCGCCATCAGGAGCGCGCCGAGGTTGGCGAAGCCGAGCCCGAGCTGCCGGTAGGCCTTGGCGTTCCGCTCGATCTCCGGTGTCGGGTACGACGAGTAGCCGACGAGGATCTCCTGCGCGAGGAACATGACGTCGACCGCGTGCTCGAGCGCCTCGACGTCGAGCTCGCCGTCGTCGCGGCGGAACTTCATCAGGTTCAGCGAGGCGAGGTTGCACGCGGAGTCGTCGATGTGCATGTACTCCGAGCACGGGTTCGAGGCGTTGATGCGACCCGTGTTCGGACACGTGTGCCAGGCGTTGATCGTCGTGTCGTACTGGACGCCGGGATCTGCGCACTGCCACGCTGCGTCGGCCATGTCGCGCAGCAGCTTCCGTGCCTTGACCGTCTCGATCACCGTGCCATCGGTGCGTGCCGTCAGGTTCCAGTCGACGTCGGCCTCGACGGCCTCCATGAACGCATCCGTCACGCGCACGGAGTTGTTCGCGTTCTGGTACTGGATCGACGCCCAGTCACCCGAGTCGAGCGTCATGTCGTAGCCGGCCTGCTCGAGGACGCGCGCCTTGCGCTCCTCCTTGGCCTTGCACCAGATGAACTCGTCGACGTCCGGATGATCGACGTCGAGAACGACCATCTTGGCTGCGCGCCGCGTCTTGCCGCCGGACTTGATCGTCCCGGCCGACGCATCCGCGCCGCGCATGAAGCTCACCGGGCCGGAGGCGTAGCCGCCCTTGGAGAGCTGCTCCTTGGAGGAGCGGAGCTTCGACAGGTTCAGCCCGGAGCCCGAGCCGCCGCGGAAGATGATCCCCTCGCGGCGGATCCAGTCGAGGATCGACTCCATCGAGTCCTCGATCGAGAGGATGAAGCAGGCCGAACACTGCGGCTTCTCCTCGAAGCCGACGTTGAACCAGACCGGGGAGTTGAAGGAGGCGAGCTGGTTGACGAGGATCGCCTTCAGCTCGGCCTCGAAGGTGTCGGCCTCCTCGTCGGAGGCGAAGTAGCCGCCCATGCGGCCCCAGCTGCCGACCGTGTCGACGACGCGGCCGACCATCTGGCGGACGCTGAACTCGCGCTCGGGCGAGGACATGCGGCCGCGGAAGTACTTCTGCGCGACGATGTTCGTCGCGGTCTGCGACCAGAACTTCGGGAACTCGACGCCCTTCTGCTCGAACGTCGGCTTGTCCTTGCCGGCGATGAAGGCGTCACGCGTCTCCCACTCGATCTCGTCGAACGGATCGCGCCCGGGAATGGTGAAGTAGCGACGGACCGCAAGGCTCGCGGTGTCGTCGACGACAGCGTTCTTGACCTCGCCGGCGGGTGCTTGCGTCTCCAGTTCGTTGGCGGTCGCCATGCCTTCCCTCCCGAGCAGTTGTCCCTGACGGTATCGATCTCGATCGGGCGTGGTGTTGCGTCTGCTAGGAGGCGCCGCCGACCGGGATGTGGACCTTACGAACCGTTTCGGACGGAACGAATTTTACCTTTCGGAGTGCCTGCGAAGCCGCTTCCGAAGCGGGATCAGGGCTACTTGGGTGCGTCCGGCGGCGTCGCCGGCGAGTGCGCTGGCCGAGGGTTGCCGCCGGCTCGCCGAGCCTGCAGTCGGCGTGCGCCGTAGCTCGCTCCCGCGGCTGCGATCAGCAACAGTCCTAAGCCGGCGAGGATGAGCAACGGCAGTGGAATCGACGTTGCGTTTCCGGGGCCGAGGTCGCTCGCGACGCTCTGGATGAAGCCCTTGTCGCTGTGGGTCTGGAGGCTCCGCTGCGCCGGCACCGGCGTGTCGGGCGGCGGATCGCCAGGGCCGTTCTGGTTGTGGTACGCGAGGATCGCCGCCTCCATCGCCCGGTGGATGTCGTCGTAGTACGACCCGTAGATCTGGATGTCGGGGTGGAGGTGGGCCAGTGCCTCGGTGTAGCAGTGAAGTGGATATGTATGGTCGATGTGCCCGTCGTACTCGTCGTTGAGCAGGAGCTCCCAGCACGGCGCAGTCGCGCCCGCGCGCGCGACGCCGAACGCGAGCACGGCGGCGAGTGCGGCGAGGACGAGGGCGACGGACTTGAGGAATCGGGGCATGGTGAAACCGGCTGCGGCCAAGCCGCTGAGTCTAACCATGCCCACTGTGTCGGACGGGGATGTGGCCGTCGTAATCCGGATGTAAGCGCTCTGTAAGCGTCTCGCCTCCGCTCAGGCCGCTGTCCTCCAGGCCCTGTGTTAGCTTCGCCGCGAGATGCGCCGACCGGGCCCAGGCGGGGTGACGCTGTCCGCCGCGGTCGCCGGGATCGTCGTGGCGGCGATCTTCTTCGGCGAGGGCCTGAGCGAGGGGCGCCTGTTCTGGATCGGCGTGGCCGTGCTCGTGGTCACGGCGCTCGGCTGGATCCTCGCGCCTCCCACCCTCTCGCGACCCGGCATCGCATTTCTCGCCTCGCTGGGCGGGCTCGTCGTGTGGCAGGCGCTCTCGATCCACTGGTCGATCTCGCCGGCGAGCTCGTGGGACTACGCGAACCGCGGCCTCGTGTACCTCGCGTTCGCGTGTGCCGGCGTGCTGCTCGGCGGCGTCCCGCGCACGCGCGTTGCGCGCGGCCTCGCCGAGATCCTGTTCGCGCTGCTCGCCGTGGCGCTCGCTGCGAAGGTCGTGCCCGCGCTGTACGGCGACTACGGAAGGCTGGCACGCCTGCGCTGGCCGGTCGAGTATTGGAACGAGCTCGCGTTGCTTGCGGCCGCTTCCGTGCCACTCGCGCTCTGGCTCGGCGGACGGCGCGAGGCGAAGCCGCGCGGACGAATCGCCGGTGCGCTCCTCTTGTACCTCGCGTTCGTATCGGTCGTGCTCACGTTCTCGCGGTTCGGGATCGTTCTCGCGGTACTGGCGGCGGTCGTGTGGCTCGTCCTGGAGCGCGACCGGCTCGACTCGCTCCCCGCGCTCGTCGCCGCGCTGCCCGCAGCGGGCGTCTCCGTCGTGGTCGGCTTGGCGCTGCCAGGGATCGCCCACGACGGCGAGTCGCACTCGGCGCGCGTGCGCGACGGAGTCGTCTTCGGGATCGTTCTCGTCGCGTGCGCCGTCGCGGTCGTGCTCGTCATGCGCGCTCTGGTCGCGCGGGATCCGGACGTCCCACGGCGGCGCCGGTTCGCCGCGCGCGCAGGGATCACGGTGGTCCTCGTGTGCGTGCTCGGTCTCGCCGCGCTCGTCGTGCACGCCGGCGGGCCGGTCGCGTTCGTGCAGGACCGCTGGCACGAGTTCTCCGCGACGCAGAGCGTCAACGGACCGGTCCGTCTCGGCAGCGCGAGCTCGGGCAACCGCTGGACGTGGTGGCAGCAGGCATGGAACGCGTTCACGCACCATCCCGGCGGGGGCACGGGCGCCGGCACGTTCGAGTTGACGTCGACGGTCGCCGCGCACAACTCGCTCCTCTCGACGATCGAGCCGCACAACACGCCGTTGCAGTTCCTCAGCGAGACGGGGATCGTCGGGTTCCTGCTCTACGCGGCGATGATCGCCGCGGTCGTGTTCGCGGTCGTTCGCGGCCCGCGCGATCCTGCGACGCTCGCGCTCGCGCTGGCCGCGCTCGTCGCGGTCGTCCACTCCGTGGTGGACATCGACTGGGACTTCGTCGCGACGCAGGGGCCGTTGTTCGCGCTCGCCGGCGTCCTCGTCTCCAAGCCTCCCGAACGCGCGCCCGCACCAGCTCGGGCGTGGCTGCCCGCTGCCGGCGTCGCCGTCTGCTGTCTCGCCGCGCTCTACTCGCTGTTCTCGCCGTGGTACTCCGCCCGCCGGCTCGACGCGGCGCTCTCCGCGCTCGATCGCATGGACTTCGCCGCCGCCCACGCCGACGCGAGCTCCGCGCACTCGCTCAATCCGCTCGCGCTCGATCCCCTCTACGTGCTCGCCGCGACCGACAACAGCATGAGCTACCTGATCAAGGCGACGAAACGCGAGCCGACCAACCCCGATCCCTGGTTCGAGCTCGCGACCTACGAGGCGGAGCGGAAGAACTGGCGGGCGGCCTACGTCGCGGCGAACCACTCGTACACGCTCGACCGGTTCGGTCCCGTCGGCGTGCGCTGCGGCCTTCTCGACGAGGCACGTTTCGAGGCCTTCGGGGAGAAGCCGAAGGGCGTCGTCTGCCATTTCCTCTGAGCCTCAGGCGCCGACGATCAGGACGAGCTGGGAGCCGACCAGCTGGGCGGGCCGCATCCCGTCGAGCGGCGACACGATCGGGACGTGGAGGTCCTGCGCGAGCCGCGTGCCTTCGGCGGCGTAGCCCCGGCGGTACATGACGATGGAGCGTTGATACGTGTCCCGGATCGCGTTCCCCACGTTCCCGACGAGGTAGCCGTGCTCGCGCAGCCGCGCGGCCGCGGCGGCCGCTGCGCCCGTCTCGCCGTCGCCGTTCAGCACCATCACCTCGGTCTGGGCTCGCGTCAGCTTGGACTTCGCCGCCGGAACCCGCGCGGTCCCGTGCCGGCGCGGCGTCGACGCGGCGGCGGCCGGAGACTTGGCGGCCGCGTTCGCACCCGGGCTCGCAACGAGGAACACACCCGCACTGGCGAGCGCAACGAACTCGAGCGCCGCGATCACGGCGACGACGATCGCGGCGGTGCGCCAACGTGGCTCATCCATTGCCCGGAGCGGATTCGGCGCCTCCCGCGCCGCTCCTGCCATGCGGCGCGATCTA